>VOFG01001378.1_pt1 | contig 352001 bp, 552 predicted proteins | sample 5384171 | NCBI WGS metagenome assembly VOFG01 (sample SAMN12384726, study PRJNA508395) | human gut metagenome | isolation source: healthy gut F | host: Homo sapiens | reverse complement strand
CTGTTGCCTTTTGTCTCTTTTCGCACCAATACCACCGGGGAGAGGTATCTGCAAATCCTTTATTCTTCACAGGTACTCGGCTGCTTTTGGTGTCCATTCCACCTTTTGCAATGATGGCATCTTCACCTTTGTGGGAGGTCTTTTTATCCATCCGCCTGCCGGAGCCTGCACATCTGACAGTGTTTGGTGCTCATAATCAATGACAAGGTCAAGCTTTCTGTCCTTGAACTGTTTCCGGATGAGGCTCAAAGTCTCATCATCCACATTGAAGTCCCCTTTTGGGAATGTACTCTTCCAAGGGGAAGTATTTTGATTTCTGTAGGCGCACCGAGAGCTCCACGCCCTGTCCGGCACATGCAATCAGCTTTGCCATATCCGCTCACCTCTTTCGCTTTGCTTTCTGATAGCGTTATAACGCGTTATAACGCCCCTTAGAGCTTTCTCAATGTAAATATCCTTAGATTTACCTGTCCGAACACTCCAGTCCATACAATACATCCATTAGTCCATTGACCTCCCTATCAGGTGTGACAGATAGATGCCCTGCTGTATCAGGTCTTCAAGCTCCGGGCTCTCCATATCCTGATACAACTCACGGAGCTTCTTTTCATCCTTCAAGAACCTTTGCAGCTCATCCATGTCCTCCGCTTTGTCAATCATTTTGAAAATAGGCTTCATCATCTCCCGGAAGATGTCCTGTTCTGCCTGTCCCTCTTCCTGCTTCAGCTTCCAGCTCCTCCGTTGTTTCCATTGGTTGCTGCTGTGCTGTCATCATTCCTGCCTGCGGCGGCTTCAGGACTTCCTCACCGTTTTCCGGCTTCGGTATGTTGAATTTCTTGTATATGTGGCTCTTTGGTATCTCAAGCCCCATATCACAGGCAAGTGTCTTGTATATTTCAACTACTTCCTTCTGGTCTTCCACCTCATGGCAGTCAAAGCCAAAGAATGGTATGTTTGCTTCACTTCCATAGTTGAACTCTACAAGCGGTCTGATAATGTCCCGGCGGATTGTCACAGCTAATGACTTTGCATCAGCTACAGTCAGGTCATGCCTGACCTCGTTATGGGTCTTTGACTGTGCATAAGAGCCTCCGCCGCTGTCTGATGTGAGTGTCTGTCCAAGGATTGCCTTGCTTATCTGCTCATCACAGTACCGGGCAAAGCTTCTCATATATCTCTACGCTTGTGGTCTTCTGTGACTCAATGAACTCTATCATTGTGGAGCTCGGCACAATCCCGGCTGCATCCGTTCCAAGACTGATGATGGCTTCCATGAGCTGCTTCTTGTCACTCTCTGATGCAGAAGCATCATACCCCGGAGCGGCATACCGAACACTTCACAGAAGCTCACCCAATCCTTGATGTCATAGTTCTTGAACAGGTACATCCATGAGACAACCCTCATAATTCCTGCCCGGCTTGCGTGTCCTGACTTTGCCTTGTACTTATGTACTACGAACTTATTCTCCGGAAGCTCCACACCGGAAGGATACTCTCTTGTGCATACCTTCAGCTCATCCGTGGTACTATCCCACACAAGCTTTTTAGGATGCACATACTCAATATCCTCAATGACATTCCTTCCATCCTCTACTGTCCATGCAAGCTCCATGATGCTGATACCCTTTCCAATGGCATCAACATATCAATGAGCACTTCATCAAAGTTCTCAATTCCCTTGAGCTGCTCATCTATGAAGTCCGCTATCTCCTTTGTCAATCTCATCTTCAGAGAATGGCTGCACTTCCCAATCAAGACCCGTCACAGCAAGCTTTCTTGTCTGCATCTGTGAGAAGAGGTGTGTATCCTTTTCCTCCATCTCCTCAAAGAGCTCCATCTGTGCCCTGACATTCCCTTCATCAGCTTCCCGAAAGATACAGGCAGAAGCCTGCGTGGTGTCAGTCCGTTGGATGGATAATCAGAGAACTTGTCATTGACATCCCCAACCGCCACTCTTGCGGTCACGGGTCTTTTTGTTCCTGTATCTACATCCGGATTGAATGGTACTCCTCCGCCCCGGTTCCTTTTCTTTCTTTTTTGCCATGCTGTATCACACCTCCTAGTAGGCACCTTTACCCATCCGGAAACGTCTCCGGAGGACTGTCTTGTAATTTGCTTTTTGATGCTACCGCCTTGACTGTCTGTGCAAGCTGCACCGCCATCTGAAGACCATCAGGGGCATCATCATTCTTTCCCATAGGGAACTCCTGAAACTGTTTCAGGAGTGTCTTTGTGCTCCCGGTTGAATTTCAGGTACTTGTTCTTGATGACAGGCTGCAATGACTCAATACGGAGTACCTTGTTGACCGTTGACTGTATCTCCTCTATCGGGATATACTCTCCTTCCTCGGCTGACTTTGCAGCCATGACCTCCTTGAAAAAGTATTGAACTGGACAACTTCCACACCAAACTTGTAGAAGCCCTTCTTGCAGTCCCTCTTCAGTCTCCGGTTCATCTCAAACACATCCTCAATGATGACATCCGGCTTCCTTTTTCTCTACGGAGGCATCCACCACATACATGTACCCGGTCTTGGTAGACAGGGCAAGGTTGATGATGGAGCTTGTATCTGACTTCTTATTCTTTTCCGTGACGGGTCATTTGCACCTACAAGACGAACTCCGGACTTGAGAAGTCCATGAGCTCCGGTTCGTAATAATCGAACCATTCAGGATTGAATGTTGCACTCTCCGGGTCAATCGGGTCATTCTGAAGCTCTGAATTGAAGGATGCTGTACCTTCGGATACATAATCTCCATCAGGTCATAGTAGGACAGCTTCTCTCCCAAAGGACTTCAGCTCCAAGGAGCATCTTTTCCTCATGGGCTTCATAGAAAGTCCTTGCATCCTCCTCATGGTTCTCATTGAAGAGGTTGGTGTAGATGCTTTCCCACTCATCCCACAGCTTTTATTGACTGCCTCTGATATGACAGCCCTGTACTTCTTTGTCTTATATCTTGGGTTCTGAAGCACATTGTTGAGCAGGGGAGTCATAGTGGAGTATGGTACCTATATACATGATGTCTGTGTAGGTATCCTGCTTTTGATACTGCTTTGTCAAACCAATTTTTCAGCTTACGCCTCTGCTCCGGTGTGTTGACATTCTCATCATTCTCAATATCATCCAGTACAATGAGGTCAGGTCTCCAGTTCCGGTGTCTTCACCTCCTGATCTTTTCCTGAGCCCATTGGGTTCAGCCTTGATGTCTGTCTTGGTCAGTATCACCTGGTTCTCCATGCCTTGTCCCCCTTCAGTGAGCCAAAGTCCATGATGATATTTGCATTGTCCTCGTTCTGTCTTGATGTCATCAAGAAAAGCCTTCCGCCTGTTCTGAAGAGTCTGACAGGATGAGAGGATAGGATGCTGAATGTGAACAGCCGGGAGCGTACTGATCCTTCAGAGGTTTCCTTCTTTCATTACTCCCCCGGCTCCATATCTCATCAAACTCCTCATGGAAGTGTGGCACCGGAGTGTGGAAGATACGCCCTTCAAAATATGACATGTCAAAGGCAGCAGAGTTCTTTTCTAAGTCCATGCTCTCATAAGGCTCCTCCCCCGGACAGATACCTCTCATTCTTCAGTTTCTTCTTTCCTCTGATGGTCTGACCACGGGTACATATTTCCTCAAACAGTTGTCAATATCAATCATCTTCCATCATCCGCTACTTTGCTTTTTGCTAGTATCTCCTTGAGCTGTGCTGCTGCTGACTCATCCTGCTTGATGACCTTTCTGCATCTCGGACTCCATTTCACGGAAAGCAATGTCAGCCTTCCTTCTCATGTCCTGCTTCACCCTGTCCTGAGATAATTTTTGTCCGGGACGGTAGGCGTGAGCTTCCTGCCTTGTCGGTGGCATCTCATTGAACTTTCTTCTTCTGCGGTTAAGCACCTTGTTCAGGGAGCCCCGTTCATATCAAAAGAGTATGGCAACGCTTCCGTAGTCCGCTTCCGGGTTCTCCTTCACCACCTGTATCGGCCTGTCGTCTGTGCCTGTGCTTCAAAAACTCCATGGCGTTATTTTGTCCGGGTGGCATATCTGCCTACACTGGACTTGATATGTCATAGCCCCTCCCTTCAGGAATTGGCTAATATATTCATAGGTATTGGATGTGTCAGCAAGCATCACATCCACTTTTCATCCCTGAAGAGTCTTCAGGAGTCATCAATCTTTGAGGTTATTCTCTGCTTGGTTCTCTTATACTACATCAAAATATCAACCCCATTGTCTTCAATCGTACCTTCCGCAAAGGTCTACGCCTTCCTTGGTGAGCTTGATGACTGCCATCATTAGCATAGGCATTTGTAGGCCCTTTTCCTCGGTAAATTCGATGTATCCGGCCCTGAAGATAATCAAGATACTTGCTGATGTCCGGGGATATGATGAGCCCGGCTGCTATCATGGCATTGGATAACTGCCTTGTGAGGGCTGTGTTGTTGTATCCCTTCACCAAGCACCGGATGATGTATCCCCTGATTGCCTTGTTCTGTTTGATTTCTGCTTTTTTCTAAGTCATTCACGTTGTTCACCTCACTCTTTTCTGTTACTCTGCATTAGGGAGCTTTGTCAATCTTTGCTGTCAATGCTCCTCATTCTGTCCTCCACTCCGTTCATGGAGCGGAAGAAGTCTTCACGGAGTACAAACGTGGTAGCAAAATCACCCTTTATATCATTGAGTTCCTGTTTGATGTTCGCTATATCCCGGTCTGTCTCCTCTTCCAACTTGTCAATTCTCTTATTTACTTTGTCATCATTCTCTTTTAATCTTTTTTATCTCCTCTGTGCTGCTTGAGGTTGTTGAACCACCCCTTGATGAAGAAGGTTATCACTCCAAGCCCAAGAGTGATAACCCCTGCCATCACATCAGAGAACGATAACATAATCCATAGCTACTTTCTTTCTGATGAGCTTCTGCAAGCTCTGTGACCCTTTCCCATCCATCCATTGACAACGCCACAATGAAGGCAGCAATGAATGATGCAAATACCATGAACCACTCAATGGCTACCCCATAATATGTCAGTAAGTCCCAACAGGCAGACCGGGCAGAGGATGAGGGACAGGGATGATGACTGTCAGGCTGTAGGCACCTTCTTGTCAAACCATGTCCACTTTTTGAGTGCCCTCCGTAATGATGGAGACGATAAACGCTATCACACCGATAAAGAGGACAATCTGTGATACATCCACTGTAAAATTCGTCATACAAACCACCTCTTTTCTGTCATTTTTTGAGAATAATACACAAACAATAAGAGCATGTACTAAGTACATGCTCTTATCTTATACTCATTATGAAGACTCTTTTTAGGGGAAACATTTTCGGAAAATCAATCATCATTATTCATACCGTAAAAATGCTCATCTGTCCCATCATCGGCCCAAGTTTCCTATCTGCTTGCTGTCAGATTATACTCTCTGCAAGCTCCTTTGAGCTGTATCCAAGTTCCACTCTTTTCTGATACGCCGCCTGTTTCTTGCCGGAGCTTGCGATGTTCTTCGTCTTTGGAAAAATAGAGCTCATCTCCTTTTGGCATACTCACCAAGCTCACGAACTTCTCTCATTCCTATGATGTCCACCACAGGGCGGTGGCTCTCTGAAATATCCTCTAAATGTGGTGCTCTTTCAATGAGGGCTCTTGTTAGTTCATCTGCTACCATTATAGCCTCCTTTCTATATTATGAGGCTTTCTTGGTGTATGAGAGGCTTATCCATCCGGCTCCGGACTTCAATCTACCCCATCCATTCTTTTTCCTCCCACAATAGTGTACTTGTTCTTCTTTCTGTCACTTCACGGATGAAACTCTGCTACACTGTATCCTGTTCCTGCACCGGAGCGGATGTTCCAGTACATCACATGTGGTTGTGATGAGATACGGTGTGAATGTTGTGCCTGTGGATCTGCAGCTACCTTCTTGGTGTATGAGCTTATCCATCCGGCTCGGGCTTCAATCTGCCCCATCCGTTCTTTTCCTCCACAATGGTGTACTTGTTCTTCTTTCCTGCCACTTCACGGATAGCTCCTACCTTGTTATCCGTTCCTGCACCGGACAGATGTTCAGCACATCACATGTGGTTGTGATGAGATACTCCTTGAAGTCATCATCTAGCGGTCTCATCCGGCTTCGGACTTCCATCTCCTGCCTGACTGCTTCGGTTTCATAATTGCATCCAGTATCTTCAGTATCTTTTCACCATATCCAGCTCCTGCCATCCTTTGCTCTTCGGGTTCTCCTGTATTCCAAGATACTCCACATAAAGGAGCACATCCACGGGATACAAGGTCAAAGCGTGGGTCAACACATTCTGCTTCAGCTTCGTTGTATTGGCCAACGCTTGAGGTGTTATCTGTGCCCGGATGCTGTGGCGTTTTTAAAACTGTTTCCTGTCTCCGTTCTGTGTGTGTCCTCCCATACCACAGAAATTATTCTGTGAGCTCCACAGCACTTCGGAGAAGGTGAAGTTGCCTGTCTCAAGACAGCTCTGTGCCAATTACACAATGTCACCACGGATATTCTCCGCTTCACCTTCAAGACAGATACAGAGGTATCATATCCAAGTACGCTCTATGCAACGCTGCCATTCTTTGCCTTGATGTATGCTGTCATCTGCTCGCCATAGCTTCAGATTTTCCGGTTATCTTGGTCATGCTGTCCTTGTCATCTGACCCTTTGAAATACCTTTCTTGCAAGGCATCCTTACACTCTGCCTTGTCCGAATTTTACACATAAGGTTTGAGACATTCTTTCCGGTCACATCATGGTGACGGATATGGAAAGAGTGCTCCATACTTCTGATCATAATAGTCTGTTCAATGGCAGCATTGCACCTTGCACACTTCAAAAGTACCAATCCACCGACTGAGCTGACTTCCTTTGTTGCTGTCCTTCCTGCCTATGGTTGCTGTTCACTGCATTCTGCAAGCAATCACCTTTGCACAGTGCCATGGCAAGTCCTCATCCTCACAGTCTCCATACCTCTCATAAAAAAGGTATACAAAGGATAGCCAACTGATGCGTACCAGATAAGCATTGGAGTGGTCATAATAAAGAGAACGCATCCCTTTGCTCCTCCAAGAGCCCCTACATAATGGATAACAATGTACTTGATACGCCCTGCGTTATCCTTATTTGTGAAATTGTGCAGGGTCAGGAGCCCTTCTCAATCTTTGGTGCTGCCATTTCTACACACTCTCCCTCTCCAAAGAATCCCATGCTGTCAGGGTCTAAACTATTGCGGAACTCTTTGGGTTCACTCTTCCGTCATGTTGCTCACTTTCTCCTGAAGCTGCTCTCTGCTCGGAGTCATGTCCTTGGTGTATTCACTAAGGATGTCCTTGCTCTGTTCTTGCCATGATTAGTCCTCCTTTTCCGTGTCATCATAGTCTAATGTGATGGATGTCTTGTCTCCACAAAGATGCTCTTCCGATGCCCTCAATGATGGCATCAATCATCTCTTCGGAAGAAAAGCTTTGATGGGTTCCCCGTTCTTGATACGGTAGATGTACCACAGCTCCACGTCAAAAGTCCGGAACTGTTTTCCTTCAGGAACCAATACAGAGATGTCTCCTTGTCCTTCTCAAACTCTCCCTTCAGTTTCTTCAGGAGGAGCTTCTTCTGCTTGTCATCCGGCTTGATGCTCATTTCATCAAGGAACTCCTCAAGTGTGGTCTCAAAGGTGTAGTCACCTGTGAAGATTGCCTTCATAGCCTTCTCAAATTTGCTGTCAAATTTGTAGGTTGTCTTGGTCTCCTCTTTGACCTTCATCTTGTATACTCCCTCACCCACAAGCTCCTTCAGCTTGTCCGGTTCAGGATGTCAAGGCTCATGCTGTCTGTGATGGCAGCACTACCCTCATCACCGTAAAACTTCATACTTCACATTGTGGTCTTCCATGATAGCCAATCCTCTAGCCTGAAGCTCCTGCCTTGTAGGCTGTTCATCATAGCCCGGCTCTTCTGTGTTCACGGTCAAGCCACACACACATGCTCAATAGGCTGTTCATTGGTCATGCTCTTCACTGTCTGCTGTTCCATTACTGTCCTCCTCTAACTTCTCAAATGCTTTTGTTGCACAGGCTTCACAGATACCCTTCCCATGAAACTCATGCACATCCTCTGTCGTTCCACAAAAATTACAACGGAGCGTGTACGGTTTTATTCTGATTTCACCTGATGCTCTTCCACAATCATAGGGTCTTTTGGCTCAATGCCAAGTTCTCTCCTCATTGCCACCGGGATACTGATTGACCCGTGGCTTGTCATCTTCTTTGTAGCTGTACTCATGTGTCTGCTCCTTTCTAGGCATCCAAGATGTCCTTGATATAGTTGTACTGGTCAACCAACTTGTACTCATGCTCACCCTTTCCCTGACCTCTTCAGAGAACTCACGGAGCCTGATGGCAAGCTTTCAGAACTTTGGCAGCTCCTACAGCCTCAAGTGAGGCTCTTGAGCTCATCCTTCTCTCTGACAAAGCATGTAGGAGATGGCATCCATGAGGTAATGCTCCCATATAAAGCAGTCACTACTTCTGCCATTCCACTCTTCCCTTTGCTTCATCAATGAACTTCTTCCGGTTCAGCTTCGGCTTATCCGGAGGAAGCACCCTTGTCCTGCATCCTCTTCTTGAGCTCTGCCCTTGCCTGCTTCTCCTTATTGGTCAACCGTTTATTCTTCATCGCCACTATATACCACTCCTTCCTCTTATGAGCTGTCATCCGGGTCAAGTTTTCCCTGCCCGAGCTGTTCCTCTAGCGTTTCCATTGCAGCAAGATGGATGTCAAGCATGTTGTTCTTCACATCATCCATATCCAGTCCACGCTTCAGACCTTCCATGCCAACGAACACCTGAAGGAAGCCTGCTATCTGTGCCAACTCCTCAACACTGATGTCCCTGTCCCTCAAAGTTGACCTTGTCATCCCTGACTGTCACTATTAGCTTGCAATCCCTCATCCTGCTCCTCCTTCTCCTTCTGCCTCTTCAACATACTCTTCAGAGCTTCAATGAGCTTTGAGCATTGCTGATAGTTCAGCCACTCTACCGCACTGACACCAAACATCTTCTGACACATTCCATTGACCCTTGCAGGCTTGTCCCATCCAAGCTCTTGCGTGAGCTTGTATATCTTCTTCCGTTGGTTCTCTGTGACTTCACTTCCGCTGTATCGGTTCCTTCCACGCTCTGACTTCTTTAGCAGAGTCCTTCATGTTACCAAGTACACGGATGACAGTCTGAAGCTCCCCTTTGTTGAGAGCCTTGATACTGTCCTTTCCTGTATGTGCCTGAACAAGAAGATGCAGCTCCTCATCCGTGAGCTTCAGCTCCGGACTCTTGGCAATCCCCCACACCCTCTTGATACTTGGCTGTGATGTATTTCCTGCCATACTATCCTCTCTTTCTCTTATCGTTCCCATTCTCAATGACTCCGCCTCTTGCATACTGCGTCAGGAATGTAGGTATCTGTATATCCTTTCTAGGCTCCGGGATAGTATCTGCACACAGATTGATGTCACAGTATCCATGCTCATTGATTGCTTCATATACGCTCTTCATAATATGTTGAGCAATCTGCTCTTCCTTCTCTCCACTAAGTACAATCTTAATCTCCTTCATAGAACTCTCTCCTTCCTACAACATCATCATGTTGGATGCTTCACTCACAATCTTCATGGTTATACGGGTCTCACCCTTCTGCTTCAGGATACGGAGCACGTTGTTGAGCGTTCTGTCCAACAGACGGAAGCATCCGCTTTGTGTGTTGGTTGCCCGGCTTATCATCTCACCCATGGCAGCCTCATCCACCTCATATCCTTCAAGGTGAGTCAACTACTTCATTCTTTGACAGTCCCTTCAGCTTGTAGTAGAAGTCCATCCTGTTAGCAAACCGGGCAAGATTGCCCTTCAGCTCTGTCTCAAGTCTCGGCTCTCCTGCTATGACAATGCCTACATTCGACTGGTCAAAAGATACCACGGAGTATCTCCATCTTCTTCTGTGTGTACTTGTTGATGAGCTTGTCTGCCTCATCAATGATGAGTAGGAACCCTTCATTGGTATTGAAAACCTCACGGATGCGGTTGACTCTGCTCCATATCGTTCCACCGTAACCCTTTGGGAGTCCTATACCGTTCTCAATGGCTTCCACCAAGTCCCGGCAAGCCATTGTGTCATCACACTCAATGTATGCCACCCTTGGAAGCTCTGCATATTTCTTCAGGGCGTGTGTCCTTCCCTGACCGGACTTTCCAACGATTATCCCAAGCCCCATGTACTCCTGACATGCCTGACACACACCAATGGTCTGCACAAAGTCTCTGCTCTCAAAGAACTCCACCTTCTTCTTGAGTGTGCCCTGCTCCTGTAGGTACGCTGTTCTCAGGTTCCTGACCTTCAGCAACGCCTCCGGTAGCGGCAAGAAACTCTCTGACCTTCTTCTCAAGCTCTGTAGGGTCACTTGCATACTTCCCATTGAGGTACTGACTAAGTGCTGCTCTTGAGTAGTTCATCTTGAGAGCTGCCTCTGCCTTCGTCATCTTCATCTCCGCCAGTCTCTCATTCATCTGCTCTGCCAATGTCTTCTGTTTTGTAGGTATTCAATGCTTCCATGTTTACAACCTTCCTTTCCTTCAACCTTATTTCATATTTTCCAAGTACGCCGCCGCAATCGAAAATGCCAACCACGCCAATTCAACCAATGCTATAACTGCCATAACCACAAGGGCAGCTCAATCAATATCATCCTGACCATATCATCCTCCTATAGCTCTAAGCTTCTTGAGGGCGTTTTCTGCCTGCCTGCTCATGTATTCGCTGTCCGCTTCAGGCTCTTCTCTCTTCTCGGCTCTGAAGCCCTGCTGATAGGTTCTGTCTGTAGGTATCGTGATGACCTTTGCAGCCTTCTCCTGCTTCTTTCCACCTATCATCAGCTCAATACCACCTGTAGTCTCATTGAAGCCAACATACTGCTCATTGAGTTCCTCAAACGGTCTCCTTGCCTCTTCAAGTCTTTCCCGGTCACGCTTCTGCTGTCTCTTCTGCATCTTCAGGTGCTCCTCAAGAGCTTTCTGTGTAACCTTCGAGCTATCTGAAGAAGCTCCTGACAATATGCTTCACAGATACGCTTGCCCTTTTGGTCAAAGACATACAGGACAGCCATATCATCCGGGTCATACTTGATGTCAACCTTCCGCCCGATATAGTCACAAAGCTCATCAGAGCGGTACTCATATCCCCACTTGGTAATGCCAATGTTACGGACAAGCACGTTCTCTGACTTCATCATCAGCATGGTTGCATAGCTCTTAGGCGGTGCCGCCTTGAAGTATCTGTCCTCATTCATAAAGCAGTCATAAGGCTTCTTGTAGGTCTCTCCCATCTTCTTCAGTCCGGAGTGTTCCGTGGGCATGTAGACCGTTGTGAGCCATTCATGCCACTTCTCATAGAACTCTTCCAGTGTCAGGAGTTCTCCTCTCTCAAGCATCCGCTTGATGTCCTTATCCACCTTGTCAGAGGTCTTTGAGCCTGTCAGTGTTCCGGTGTATGACTTCATCCAACGGGTGAACTTATTGCACACGGTACGGAAGAACATCTCAATCTGACCTTTACTCCATGGCTCATAAGGAAGAGCCCTGTGGTCATCCTTGATGCCTATGCTCTTGTAGAAGCCCATTGTCTCATTGTCAAAGCTCATGCCGCTCCGGTCATTCCTGTCTCTTCCTGTCATGGTCTTTGCTGTGTAGTCCTTACCATTGTCTATGTAGAGATACTCCGAACTCCGCCCGGCTCTGAATATATCATTTTGAGTAGGCTCTGCTTCAGGATGTCAGAGTTGGCATCCTTGCACATCACATCTCCCATGATGACCCTGCTCCTCATGTCTACCCATGCAGCCAAGTGTGGCTTGATGGCTATAACCTTGCCATTAGGCTGCTTGTAGCTCACCCAACAGTCAAATGTATGCTCATCACCCATGACAATCTGCATCACCTGAAGCCCCTTTGGTGTCTCTGCTTCCTTTCACCATGACCTTATTCTTGTACTCACGGGTACCACGGGATGCAAGGGAGCCAAGCGTTCCTCATCCCCTCATCCTCCATGAGGTAACTGATGTACCTTGTCACCGTCTGATAGGATGGTATCTTCTCCCACTTGTTGATATTGGCAATGGCTGTCAGCTTCTCATACAGCATCTCACGGGTTCCTTGGTTCCGGGCAAAGTCCTCATTGAACCATATATTCTTGATAACCTGTTTGACCTCCGGCTTGATACTTGGAAAGCATCCGGTCTCTTTTGGCTTCCGGCACAGGCAGAGAACCTTGAAGAACTCACGCCCTGCTCCGTCTTCCTTCTCAAGCTTGTCCGCCCATGCGGATGCTTCAAGGTATGCCTTGGTGTATCGGTAGAGTGTTCTCTGACCTTTTCCAAGATACTTCTGTGCAAACTCTTCAGCGTACTTTGTCCGGTCTCCTTCGTCATACTGAAGGAACTTTCTGACCACGTTCCCAAGCTCCACAGCCTTGTAGTATCTCTCCTTGTAGTTTTCAATGTACCAATCAACATCAGTATTCACATACCATGGCACTTCCGGCTTCTGCTCATCCTCTTTCTTGTCCGGAAATTCTTCCGTGAAAGATTTCAGCTTCTCCCGTTCCTTCCATGCGTTCCTTGCCTGCTTGGACAGTGAGGAGACCGCCACAAGTACAACATCCCTTCCTCCTGTCTCTGACTTCTCGGTCTTGGTCACAAAGTTCTTTTTTTTATTTCTCTGTGTTCTTCGTGCCATTGTCTGATACTGAACGCCTTCCAGTTCCGCCGCTTCGCTCAATGTGACATATACTTCAGCCAATCAGCTCACCTCCTTCATGCTGCTATTTCAATATCCAGTATCCTTGATATTGCCTCAATGTATTTCTTTCCACTACGCTCACCGACTAAAATCTTGTGGATGTACTGCTTATTGCATCCAAGCAAAGCAGCAAGCTCCACCTGTGTCATATTCTTGTCTATGAGCCTTTTCCTGACCTTCCGCCCAAAGGGTGTCAGTCTCGTCTGCTTTGTTGCCATCTGCTCACCTCACATCACAGCTTGTATACCCTCATACCGCAACCATTCAGGTCACAGGTGTATCCTTTTTTCTATAAGGGTCTCAATGACTTTTGGAGCCGCCTCATACAGGATGATACCCTGACGGACTGTGCCGCCTACTGTGTATCCTATGGACATCCTGATGGGGCTTGTCTGTTCCTGAAGCTTCAGGAGTATTGACATCAGCTCCACATCACTATCCTTGTATTTCTCCATTACAGCCTACCTTTCCAACCAATTACAGGCTCTTTGATATAGTCCTTGTCTTTGATTTTCCTCCAACCTTCTTCAGAGATACCCGGCTCACTACTTCCAATGAGTCCGGAAGGTTCTTGACCACAAGCCAATTCTCCGGCACCAATCCATGAGCCTTCATTATCTTCTTCTGTTCCCTTGTGGGAGCCTTTCCGTTCTTCATCAGTAGCTCACCTCCGTCTCCTCTATAATTTTGTCAATTATATTGAGAGCGTTTTCCTTTCCCTCAATCTCTGCCTCAAGCTCCATCCGGTTCTCCCGGAGCTGCTCAAGCTCTGCATCCAACTTCTCTCTGTGCTCAACCAATGCTTCCATTTCATCACTTGACAGGTTCAGCAAATGCCTCATCTCCTCTCTATATATTTGAACATCAGGGCTTCAAGCTAAAACTCCGATACTGACAAGCATCCGCTTTGTCATCCTTCTATCACGGTCATAGAACTTCTGTCCCTTAATCTCCTGATTGACATAGAATGTACCGCACAGGTACCGCTTTATCATCCAAACCTTGTCCGGGTTATACTTGTCTTGTATCCTTGTTACCTTCATAAAACCTTCCTTTCCCTGATGCCACTGTCTCATTCTTCAACTCTTAAAGTAGGACAGGACAGCTCTTCTATCTCTTCCTGTATCCGTTGCACTTCTCTCTGTGCGTTCCGGAGGAGCTCATCAAGCTCATGGGCTTTCTTTGCTCTTGGAAGCATGTCATAGAAGATTGTCATACCAAAGCTCTTATACAGTTCAGCAACTTCATCTTTGCCGGATGTGTTCAGGATAGATGGATGCCACATGTAGACTTCTTCAATCACTTTGTACTGCTCATCCGTGACAGTTCTTTCAATTCTTTCTTCAAACTCCTGCTTCTGCATCCTGCACCTCCTTCATTCCTTCATAGTTCCATTTCCTGATACCCTGAACCGGGTGACTTTCTTTGTGCCGGAGAACTCCGACTATTGAGATTTACTAAGTTTTTGATATGATTTATCTTGGATTAGTGGGTTACAAGTAACCCTTGCAAGGTTTATTATATCTTCCTATTTGCAGAATGTCAACACTTTTTCTGCTTTCGGGAAGAATAAATATTCCAATTTGCAGAAAGAGAGGTCATCATGGAATTAGATATGATAGGAATTGGTGAACGTATTAAAACAAGAAGAAAAGAATTGAAACTCTCTCAAACAGACATATATGAGAGATGTGACATCACTTCAGGAGCATTGAGCAAAATTGAAAACGGAAAAACTACGCCTTCCGTTATTGCATTTTATAAGCTTTCACAAGTGTTAGAGTGTGATATGAATTGGTTGGCAACCGGAATATCTTCCAATATGCAGAAGTCCAATATCTGCAAATTGGAAGAGGAGCTGTTGAATGGTTTCCGGGAGCTTCCTGAAGATGACAAAGAGGAACTCATGGGCTTATTGCAACTAAAGCTCCGGAAGGTGAAAAAAGAAAGAGATGTGACTGCAAAATCATCCCCTTCAGCAGATACAGAAACGGGTGACATGGTAGGCTAATTTTTATACTGTTTTCGGGTTACTTGTAACCCTTTTTTGTTACTTTGCCATTTCAGGAAAATAATTCCCGAAAAAATACGTTTTCCCTTGAAAACAAAGCAAAGTAACAGTTCACTTTTAATAGTTCTATTTTGTTACTTTGCTTGTATCATGTTCCGGCTCCACGGTTCCGGGTACTGATTGCATTGAGTAACGCCATTTTTTCAAGCGTTACTCCCAAAAACCCTTATTTTATGGGACTTTACGAAACAAAGACGCACATTGACAACACTTAATCAGTAACGTAATAACGCCACGTTATAACGCTTGACCTATTTTCAGAAGAGGATGCCTGATGTATAATGTCCTTACAACCTAACTTTGAGGTGTTGTGGATAGAACAAGTGCTCAAAAACCAAGTAAAACCAATGCTTCCAAGCACTCTATCCACTTCCCTCCCTTCCAAGGACACAAAAAAGCATCCGAAACAGCTTATTCTCAAATTCGCTGTCAAAGATGCTTCATTTTTTCTCTATTAAATTCGCCACAACCCTTGATTTCACGGGGTTTCCCGTCATTTCCCACCTCTTCACGGATGGTCTCACGTTAGAATGTCCTTTTTGTCATATATTCTGTTAAGTTACAGTTATTTGGGGTACGGATCTGTTGTCGTGTTTTGGTTACTGTAAAATAAGGTTCTAAAACAAAAGATGCTGCTCATTTGAGCAACACCTTTTGCTTATATCCTCGTTATACACTCACTTTCCTTGTAAATTTTTTTAAGAACCTGAATTTTCTTCATTCCTTTCGAAAGTATATACCCCAGTGAGATTTCACCAATGATGGAGTGTTTCTTTTATGCTATGGAGAAGAAACTCGGAAGCATTGGTGAAATCTTACTGTGCAATACAAAAAATCTTTATATAAATAGTATGAGTAATATGATTCATTTACTTACATTTTCGATACAAACTCATCTATAGACTCTGCCTTTGCTGCCTGCTTTAACCAGCCGTTCAGGACTTTGCTGTCTTTTTTCGTTATGAATTCTTTCACGAATTTCTTCCGGTATCGTGCCGATATCTTCTAATAATTCTAAGATAGCATCTGCTTTTCCGGCTGAAAAACCCTCCTCTCTTCCCTCTTCTATGCCTTTTTCAATCCCTTGCTCAATCCCCTTTTCTAAACCTTCCTGAAGTCCTTTCTCATATTCATCTTTCCGGACAATCTCAAAGACTGCTTCCTCATCATATTCAAAAATACTCATTTCCACCGCCTCTTTCCTGTTTCGAAGCAGAAACTCCCGCAGGATTCCTTCGTGGATACACTCTGTCACCGCTTTGTCCACTGCCTCTTCTACATTCTTCATATTCTTTGCATAAGTTCGTACTTTCTTCACATAAATCGCATACTCCTTTAAGGTCTGGCATTGTTCTAATAACTTTTTATTCTTTCCGAGGTTGATATTTAGCATGGTTACCACTAATTCTAAATCCGGATCGTCCATCGATTTTTGAAACGCATCTGATAACCTTAAATATTTCTTTTCTGCCTGTTCCTCCGAACCATTGTAGAATACTAGAAATCTCGGTGTCGGGATTTTGATGAGTGTGTTGCGATACAGATCCCTGTGATCAACCTGTCCCTGCAGTTCCTTTGCGATATAAAACAAATCCCGTAATGGCATATTGGGAGAATAAGTAGACTGATGCTCATAAAGGTTCAAATAGGAATCCATAATAAATGCCAGATCATTTTTCATGTTCATGTAGATGGCATTTTCTAAGGTTACAATCTCTAGTTCTTCTGCGTTTGTGTAAGATGTTCCGTTGACTGCATTATAAAGACTTAACAGCTCTTTCTTTTCACGGAATATCATGCGGAACAGTCTGTCCTTGTGGTTTCTTGCAACATGGATCTCATTTTGGGTTTCTGTCATAGTATTACCTCCTGTGTGAAATTGTCTTGCAGGAGTTCTTAGCCTTATTTTCTCGAAAACTCCTGCTGTTCATAATGTTGGAAAAGCATGAATTTTCTGATCTGAATAAGATTTGTAATAGACTACGGCAGAATTGCCGCCTTATATAAGAAAATAAATGCTTTGAGAGTATTATAGCATGGTGGGAAGTTGGTTACAACCGGATTTAAATGCAATCTTGAGTATTTTTTCTTTATACGCTGATGTTATCCTCGGCTATCCCCGCAGACATGCTGCGTTTCCTGTTCGCCGCCATGCCTTTTTGCTCATGTTTTGTGTAACTCGCCCTACGGACTTAGACAGACACAAAACATGAGCGGCAGTGTGCTCCTCACGACGGAAGCCTCGCAACTGTCTGTGGGGATAGCCGAGGACAGCGGTACAGCATAGAAAATCCTAAAATAACTTATAAAAAGAATTGTATTTGTGAAATTATTCAATATTTTAAAAATATTAAACAAATTGACAATACTATGTAAATAACATCCAATACCATACCTACTCTGCACCACTCTACTTGTAGTATTCGCCTGAAAATCTCAACATAGAACAACTTCCTTCCCGAACCGCATTAGACAACGTGTATCCCAGCGAGCTTCCGACGATTATGAAAAGTTTCTTTTGTGCTATGGAGATGAAACTCCCGGAAGCGTAGAGCCCTCTGGCGAACACGCTTCCTGTTTTGAAGGAGGTTCAGCGGAATGTTTAGCACAAGGAAAGTTGCAATAATCGTCGGAAGCTCGCTGAACACAGACTTTTTCATGCACATATGTTATAATACGAAGTAAATATCGAAAACAGATTTTAGATTAAGGAGACTTCTGATGAAAAAATGTCTGACTATTTTTGTATGCTTACTGAGTGCACTCTTTTTTGCTGCCTGCCAAAAACAGGATACCTCTGTGTCTAAAACGGGTTTCTATTTTGATACTGTCATAAAAGTCACTCTTTACGACGCGGATGCCAAACCAGAATTAGAGTCCTGTTTTGCTCTTGCAGACAAGTATGAAAAACTTTTAAGTGCCACGAAAAAAGGCAGTGATATCTGGAATATCAACCATGCAAAAGGAAAACCGGTAGTAGTCTCAAAAGAAACCATTTCCCTGCTTCAAAAAGCCATTGATTACAGCGAGCGTTCCGATGGTGCCTTTGATATCACGATCGGCGAACTCTCTTCTCTTTGGGATTTTGGTGAAAATAAGGATACTGTTCCGTCTCAAAAAGACATTAATGCCGCACTTCCTACCGTGGACTATCATAATATTGAGATATCAGACAATACCGTAACCTTAAAAAATCCGAAAACACAGATCGACCTTGGTGGGATTGCAAAAGGCTACATTGCAGATCAGATGAAGGCACAACTTCGTTCAGATGGCATTACCGAGGGGATCATTAATCTTGGCGGCAATGTGTTAACCGTCGGTCTGAAAAAATCCGGCGATACTTATAAGATCGGCATACAAAAACCATTCGATGATTCTGGTTCTCCGATCGCATCTGTTGATATTACTGATGCTTCTCTTGTATCTTCCGGGGTCTATGAACGGTATTTTGAAAAAGACGGTAAACGCTACCATCATATTTTAAACCCAAAAACCGGGTATCCTTATGAGAATGGCCTACTTGGTGTTACCATTATTACGGATTCGTCTGTTGATGCCGATGCACTCAGTACCACCTGTTTTGCACTCGGCTTAGAAGATGGGATGAAACTGATTGAAAATACAAAAGGAGCCGAAGCCGTATTCATTACTGAAGATTTTACACTTCATAAGTCCTCCGGCATCGGCTCTGAGATTCCATTCCATGAAAATTAACTGTTTGCTGCTTTGATGGTCATATTGTTCAGCCATACGCCTTTTTTACCAGCACATAACCGATGATACATTTTACAATTTCCATCATCTGCACTAAGAAATATACAAGGATCACATTCCAGTCTGTATAATTGATGAGCAAAATAGCTGCCGGAATGTCTACAACCCAGATATAGAAGCTGTCGAATAAAAAGGTAACGATCGTCTTTCCGCCGGAACGCAGAGTAAAAATAGGTTGAATTCATAAATGCGTTCAATGGCATACAGACTGCCAGCACCCGGATGATCCATGCCGCAATATATTTGACATCATCACTGGTATTATAGATCTGCGGAAAGAATGGAGATACAATGATCATTAAAATGGCAACACCCAAACAGCTTGCCACAGAAAAGAAGATCAGTTTTCTATCGGTATCCACTGCTTCTTCCATCTTTCCTGCTCCTAAAAGCTGTCCTAGAATGATTCCAATCGCACTTCCCATTGCGATATAGACAATACTGAACATATTGGATAATGTCGTTGCGATATTAATCCCTGCAACCACCACCAGTCCCCTCGAGGAATAACAGCGTACCAGCATTGCCATTCCGCCTGCCCATAACGTCTCGTTTAACAGCAGCGGGGTTCCTTTTTGATAACTTCCTTTACTAAATCCATCGGCACATGGAAAGAACGGTACACACCGCGTATAAACGGTTTTTCTGCCGTATGACTGTGCGCCCACGCCATGACAACCGCCACTTCTGCGATTCGTGCGATCACGGTTGCTATCGCTGCTCCGCGTACCCCAAGTTCCGGAAATCCGAATTTTCCAAAGATCAAACTGTAATCTAACAGCAGATTTGCAAAAAAATGCAACGATTCCCGCTTTCATCGGGACAATCGTTTCTCCGGTCTCACGCAAAGTTCCACTATATGTCTGCGTCAGGGCAAACGGGATCAGACATCCCATCATAATATGCAGATATTCCCTTGCATATTCAAATGTCAATGCCGCATCATTCCCCTGTGCATCTCCTTTTAAAAACATCCGGATCAGATCATCTCCGAAGATTCCAAATACCAGAAACCAGATACCAACTAAGACAGCAACCACCATTAATTTCAGACGAAGCGTGTGACGTACCCCTTCTTCATCTCCGCTGCCATAGTATTGTGCCGTAAAAATTCCAACGCCGGACACTCCACCAAAGATACAGAGATTGAATACCGTTATGAGCTGATTGACAATAGCAACTCCGGACATCTGGTTTGTTCCAACCTGTCCGACCATGATGTTGTCTAACAGATTGACAAAGTTCGTAATCCCATTCTGTACCATGATCGGTACTGCAACAAGCAGCACCATCTTATAAAATGCTTTATCTCCTATAAATTTTTTCATTTCTAATCCCTTTCTTGTGCGTATATACAAAAACACTGTAGTGAAGCTGTTTACAAAGTAAAGAACTTACACTACAGTGCAATTTATAAGAGATTCTTGTTTTTCTTCAAGAATTACATGTTTTGGACACTTTGCAGCACATTCGCCACACTCTACGCAGAGCTCCTTGTTGATATGTGCAACATTATTTTCTACATGAATTGCATCGTGTTCACAGGTCTTTTCGCACAGACGGCAGGCAATACAGCCTTCCGCACAGGCATCCATAACCTTCTTTCCTTTATCGTGAGAACTACACTGAACAAAGTGTTTGCCCTCATAAGGAACGAATTCGATCAATTCTTTCGGACAGGCAGCGATACATTTACCACATGCTTTACATAATTCTTTATCGACAATGGCAATTCCATCAACAATCTGAATTGCACCAAAAGGACACGCTTTTACGCAGCTGCCAAATCCCAGACAGCCATAATTACATGACTTCGGACCACCATTCGGAACATATGCCATTGCCGCACAATCCTCTACTCCTGTATATACATAATCTTTACTTGCTTTTTCACAGTTGCCTGCACATTTGACAAAGGCAACCTGCCGGGCGCTTTCAGATGCTTCTACGCCCATAATTTTTCCGACTTTTTTTCTGCGACGGGGCTGCCTCCGACCGGACACTGTCCGACAGGAGCTTCTCCTTTCACAATTGCAGCCGCAAGACCGGAGCATCCGGGATATCCGCATCCACCACAGTTATTACCCGGAAGAACCTCTAAAATCGCTTCTTCACGCTCATCTACTTCTACTTTAAATTTTTCTCCGAAAATTCCAAGAATGAAACCGATCAGGATACCGGTTCCACCTACAGCAAGACCGGAGATAATAATTGCACTTACACTCATATCCATTCCTCCTAAATCATGCCTGAGAAGCCCATAAAGGCGATAGACATCAATGCTGCTGTGATCAGGACGATCGCAGTTCCCTGAAAACGTTTCGGAATATCGTTATATTCAATTTTCTCGCGAATTCCTGCCATAATGACAATCGCAATGAAGAATCCTATGGATGTCGCCAATCCGTTTACTACGCCCTGTAAAATAGTATAGGACTTGGTAACGTTATTTAATGCTACTCCTAATACAGCACAGTTGGTTGTAATCAGGGGCAGATAAACACCAAGTGCCTGATACAACGATGGAATGGATTTTTTCAAAAACATCTCTACTAACTGCACTAATGCCGCAATGACCAAAATAAATACAATGGTCTGCAAATACTGTACATTGAGCGGTGTCAGAATATATTTGTAAATAAGACCCGTAACAAAAAGAGGACAGGGTAATAACAAAGATTACCGCTCCGCCCATTCCGGCAGCTGTCTCTGTCTTTTTAGATACTCCAAGGAATGCACAGATTCCTAAGAACTGGCTGAGTACGACATTGTTGACAATGGCAGCACCCACTGCAATAATTAATAATTCTTTCATTTATCTGCCCTCCTCTTTTCCGGTATCCGCTGTCTCTTCCGGTAATTTTCCGGTACACATAGACAGATGGTCACAACCTTTACAGTCTCCGGTAAGACAACCGCTTGGAGCAGCTAAAGGTTTTCCCTTTTTCTCCATTGCTTCACGAACACAGTTCATACCGGCAACTAAAAATGCCAGAACTAAGAATGCTCCAGGAGCCATGATGAAAATTGTGATTCCAAGTGTTGCACCTAAAATCTGACGGATAAAACCGATACATACCAGACCGATCGTAAAACCAAGACCCATTCCAAGTCCGTCAAATGCAGATGGAATGACCGGATTTTTGGATGCATAGCTCTCTGCCCTTCCAAGGATGATACAGTTTACAACGATCAGTGGAATATACACTCCTAAGGATTCCGATAAGGAAGGTGTATAAGCCTGCATAATAAACTGCACGACAGTAACAAGGGATGCTACAATTACAATGTAAGCCGGCATACGAACGCCATTTGGAATGACCTTACGAAATGCGGAGATCAACAGGTTTGACATTACTAAAACCACAGTTGTTGAAAGTCCCATTCCAAGTCCGTTGATGGCAGAAGATGTAACTGCCAATGTCGGACACATACCTAACATCAGTACGAAGGTCGGATTTTCTTTGATAATACCATTGTATAATCTTTCAACATTTCTGTTCATGCTTAATTACCTCCCTGTAAGACCGTCTGAAAATATACCAGTGAAGCATTGACTGCATTGGTTACGGCTCTTGATGAAATGGTTGCGCCTGTTACGGCTTCGATCTCATTGTCCGCAGATGGTGCTGTCTTTACAACGGTATATGACGATTCTGATTTATTTTCAAACTGAGAGTAAAATGCTTTTTTCCTGTACTAACATACCAAGTCCCGGTGTCTCACTGATGGATGTAATGGAATATCCGTTCAATGTGCCATCGTTGCGGATTCCGACAGAAAGTGTGATATCTGACTGGCTTCCTTCATGGGATGTTACGGAAATGACATATCCAAGCACTTCACCGGATTTATCTAATGCTGTGTTTACAGATAATATCTCATCATTGGCATAATCGCTCTTAGCGATGATATCCTCTGCTTTTTTTTGCATCAAAATCTTTATATTCTTCAAAGGAATCAGCATCCTTAAATACATTCCGGTAGGATTCCTGTTCTGCTTCATAATTTACTTTTGCAATAGGACCCTTTGTGATTTCATTGACCATACCGAGGATCAGGCCTAAAACAAGGGTAAAGGCAGTTAAGATCATTGCATCTTTGACAATCTTTTTATTCATGCTTCTTTCCCTCCTTTTTCACGCCAAACGCTTTCGGGATCGTATGCTTTTCAATGATTGGCACTAAGAGGTTGCCTAAGATGATCGCAAACGATACACCTTCTGCATTTGCACCAAACAGGCGGAATAATCCGGTCAGGATACCCAACAGGATACCGTAAATGATCTTTCCGCTTGGTGTGATCGGTGATGTGACATAATCGGTTGCCATGAAAAATGCTCCAAGCATCAGACCGCCTCCGCAAAGCTGTGCGGCAATATAGTTCACATCAAAACCTTTTCCACTGAAGATCAGTAAAAATACAACAAAGGTAATCAGATAACTTCCCGGAATCCGAAGGTCAATCACACCCATCAGAAGCAGGAAAACAGCTCCGATTAAAAGTGCAATGACAGAGGTCTCACCGATGGTACCTGCTGTTGTTCCAAGAAACATCTTCATGGTATCTACACTCTCACCATTTCGCATCAATGCTAACGGTGTTGCCCCGGTTACTCCATCATAAGTAAAACTGGTCATAGTGCTTGCAAAAGATACCAGCAGGAAACAACGTGCTCCAAGTGCCGGGTTCATAAAGTTCTGACCCAGTCCTCCGAATAACATTTTGACAATGACAATGGCAAAAATACTTCCGAGTACCGCCTGCCAGATTGGAAGGGTATGTGGAAGGTTCAACGCTAATAACAATCCGGTTAACACGGCACTGAAATCTGTTATCGTACTCTTTTTATGTACAATCTTTTCAAAAATCCATTCTGATGCCACACAGGATGCGATACAGACTGCAATCAATAACAATGCCCGCAGTCCGAAGTTGTATACACCAAAGATACTGCCGGCAGCAATGCAATAATAACATACAGCATAATTTTGCCGAGGTATCTTTCGCACGAATATGTGGCGAAGATGATATATTATATAACTCACTCACAGTTCTACACCTCTTTCTATTGTTTCTTTCTTCTCTCTGCTAAGATCTGTTTTTTCATGGTCTTGATATATTGTGCTAACGGACGTTTTGCCGGACAGATATAACTGCAGCTACCACATTCAATACACTCCATACCATTCCATCTTTCAAAACTTTCCGAATCATGGAACTGTGACATCTTTGCAAGTCTGGATGGAACAATCTGCTCCGGACAGACAGATACACAACGTCCGCAGTTGATACATGCTGTCACTTCACTTGCTGAAACATCATCTTTTTAAAGCACAGCAGGGAGGATGACGTCTTTGTTGTCGGAATCTCCAGACTAAAGACTGCAAATCCCATCATCGGTCCACCAGAGATCATCTTTTCCGGATCTTCCTTAAATCCGCCTGCTTCTTCTAAAATTTCCGCATAGCTCATACCGATACAGTATTCAAAATTGCCCGGATTTGCAACAGCGTCACCTGTTACGGTAAAGATTCTGTCCATTACCGGTTTCCCTTCTTTGACTGCACGGTTGATCGCTACTAAAGTCTCCACGTTATCTACAATACATCCTGCATCAGCCGGAAGCATCTTAGAATTGATCGAACGTCCGGTGGTTGCATAGATCAACTGACGCTCACCACCCTGTGGATACTTTGTCTTTAATGGCATTACTTCAATGCGTTCCTCATCCTTTGTCAGCTCTTTTCAACTTCTGGATACAATCCGGTTTGTTGTCTTCCACACCGAGGATTCCCTTCGCATGGTCAAACAGACGCAGGCCGATTTTCATACCGCCGATCAGTTCTTCCGGATTCTCTAACATTCTCCGGTAATCTGCGGTCAGATATGGCTCACACTCTGCACAGTTTGCAATAATAAATTCAATCTTATCAGGCTCCTTTGGTGAGAGCTTTACATGTGTCGGTAATCCGGCACCTCCCATACCTACTACACCTGCTTCTTTTACTTTTTTCAATAATCTGCTCTTTAGAAAGACTTGCAACATCTTCCACACCATGGAAATCTGTTTCTTTCATCTCTCCATCATTTTCAATAATGATAGAGTTTACCAGATCACCGGTCGCTACATGTCTTGGCTCGATTGCCTTTACCGTACCGGATACGGATGCGAAAACCGGTGCAGACACAAATCCGCCTGCTTCTGCAATCTTTTTGTCCTCTTAAGACCGTATCACCTACTGCAACAATTGGTGACGCCGGTGCTCCGATGTGCTGAGACAATGGATAGACCAGAATTTCTTTGGGTTTGATTCTTCGTATCGGCTGATCCTTTGCGAGATCTTTGCCATCGTAGGGATGGACTCCGCCTTTAAATGTAGAAATACCCATTTTGTTCCCCTCTTTCCTAAGTTATTTTTTGTGTCGTTGTACTGATCCCCTCTCATACAACTTTCCGCTATATTATACCATATACCCATAATTCTACAACCGTTTTCCCTGCAAAATTCATGTTAATTTTCCTTGCACAGAGAAAAATACACGAAAAAATATTTGTAAAAGAAACAGAATATGGTAGAATATTTCCATGATAAACAGGAGGAAAGAAAACGATGCAGACCTGGCACAAAGAGTTAAATTTTGACAATACCGATACCCTTACAAAGGCTTTATTTGCAGAGGATTCTGTATTTTTTGATATTGAACCCACCGGATTTTCTCCGGCAAATACTACTTTATACCTGATCGGATGTGCCAGACGAAAGGGAAACCTCATCTGTATCGATCAGTTTTTCGCCGACACCCCGGACGAAGAACGTCTGATCCTGTCTGCTTTTTAGAATTGTTAAAACCATACCGGACACTGATCACTTTTAACGGACTTGGATTTGATATTCATTATCTGACTGCAAAATGCCAGACCTATGGGATGCCTGCTCCGTTTTTAGAGTTTTCAAATTTGGATATTTTCCGTGCTCTTTCGAAATTCAAAAAAATTTTTAAAGTGCCAAATTTAAAACAAAAGACCGTAGAAAAATTCTTAGGGATCGGCAGGGAGGATTTCTATTCCGGTGGCGATCTGATCAACGTCTATCACCAGTATGTTGTCACGCAGGAGGAAGAGGCACGTCATCTCTTACAGCTCCATAACTTTGAAGATGTTTTAGGCATGATTGATCTGCTTCCAATCCTCTCCTATCCTCAGATTTTTCAGGGAGCCTTTACCGTCGATTCCATTGTAAAAAATCTCTATGAGGACTATCAGAGCATTACCAAGAACGAATGTATCATCACATTAAAGAACCAGTATCCGGTACCAAAACGTATCTCCTATGGATTTGATCAATTTTATCTGACCAGCTATCAGGATACCACGAAGCTGAGTATCAAAATCTACAGTGGTGAGTTGAAATATTTCTATCCGAATTATAAAGATTACTACTATCTGAGAGGAGGATACTGCTATTCATAAAAGTGTTGCCTTTTATGTAGACAAAATTACCGGACGAAAGCCAAAGCAGCCACCTGCTACAGCAAAAAAAGACCGGCTGTTTCCTGCCCCAGCATCAGGTTGTGGTCTCTCCTTATTTTAAATTAGAATACCATGACAAGATCACTTATTTTGAATTGACGGATGAATTTATTGACAATGAGACGGATGTGAAAGCCTATGTGATGCATGTGTTATCACTGCTGTTGATGGCAAAGTAAATCTTCTTAAAATATTTTACACTAAATAACATATAAAATCTTTTTTTAAGAAAATTTAAGTGAGATAGTTATATGAAACTTAAGGATTTAGAAATATTTACTTAGAAATTTGAGAACTTAGAAAAACCTCAGGCTACCATACCAGTGCCTGAGGTTTTGTATTACCTCCCTTTTTCAAAGAAAAAGGATTTGTTTCTTCTGAAGTTAAGTTCTTTATAATTGGTAATCTGCTCCGTACTGCCAATGAATAACAGTCCGTCATTTACCAATGACCGGTTAAACTTCCGGTAAATCTCATCTTTCGCTTCTTCCGTGAAATAAATCACAACATTTCTGCACACGATCAGGTGGCAGTCAGACGGATAAGTATCTTTGAGCAAGTCATGTTCACGAAATTCTACACATTTTTTAATCTGGTCAGAAATCTGATATGAAGAACCTACCTGTTTGAAGTATTTCTTCTTAAAGTCATCCGGCACAGAAGCAATGCTCTTTTCGTTATAAATGCCAAGTCTTGCTTTATCTAAGACCTGCTTGTCTATGTCTGTTGCTATAATATGAATATTTTCTAACGGAAGATGTCTTGACAATGCCATAACCAGTGAATATGGTTCATCGCCTGTGGAACAGGCAGCACTCCAAATCTTCAATCTCTTTCCAAACTTCTGGATCAGTGCCGGAAACAGTTCTTTTCTAAAACTGCCCATTGTTCCGGGTTCCGGTAAAACTCTGATACATTAATGGTTAAGAAATTGATAAATTGGTCAAACTTATCCTTATCACTCTTGATCAGTCTGACATAGTCATCATAAGAAGTCTTACTGTTCTTTGTGATCAATGTGTCAATCCGACGTCTCATCTGCTTTTCTTTATAAGCATTCAGATCAATTTTTGTCAAATTGTAAACATCTTTTTTAAACTTCTCGTAACCTTCCATTCACTATCTCCGGATTTTATTCTGCATCTAACTCACTTGCCACTGCATCAATATCTACGTCTGCTACATCAGCATCGTCTTCTTCCTGCTGTGGCTGTGCCTGTAATGCTTTGATGCTTAAGCTGATCTTCTTTTCTTCTTCGTTGAAGTCAACGATCTTTGCTTCGATCTCCTGTCCAACGCTTAATACGTCAGAAGGTTTCTCTACATGCTCAGAAGAAATCTGGGATACATGAAGTAATGCATCTACGCCCGGATCTAATTCTACGAATGCACCAAAGTCTGTCATTCTTGCAACAACACCTTTTACAACATTGCCTACTGCATATTTCTCAGCAGCGTTGTTCCAAGGATTCTGATCCTCAAATTTCATGGATAATGCAATCTTGTTTCCGTTGATGTCTTTGATAAATGTCTTTACAACATCGCCAACTTTGAATACTTTCTTTGGATTCTCAACTCTGCCCCAGGAAATCTCTGAGATATGAAGCAGTCCGTCTGCTCCGCCTAAGTCGATAAATGCACCAAAGTCTGTTACATTCTTAACAGTTCCTTCTACAACATCGCCAACTTTGATTCTTGCAAATAATTCTTTCTGCATCTCCTCTTTCTTAGCGAGTAAGAGCTGTTTTCTGTCACCGATAATTCTTCTGCGGCGAGGATTGAACTCTGTAATTACAAATTCGATCTCCTGTCCGTCATACTTTGTCAGATCTTTTTCGTATACATCAGATACTAAACTTGCAGGGATGAATACTCTGGTCTCGTCTACAACTACGCTTAAACCACCTGCTAATACCTGTGCTACTTTTGCTGTTAATACTTCCTGATTCTCAAATGCTTCTTCTAATCTCTTGTTGCCTTTTTCTGCTGCAAGGCGTTTGTAAGAAAGGAGTACCTGGCCTTCGCCGTCGTTTACTTTTACAACTTTTGCTTCCATGGTGTCGCCCACGGATACTACAGTTGTCAGATCTACATTTGGTTCATTTGTGTACTCGTTTCTGGTAATAATACCGTCTGACTTGTAACCAATATTCAGGATGATCTCATCCGGTTTCACATCGATAACTGTACCTTCGACTACCTCCCCATTTCTTATTGTTTTTAATGATTCTTCTAGCATTTGTTCAAAACTCATTTCTGACATTCTTTGAACCTCCTCAATAATATTATTTGGGGTGGATGCCCCTGCGGTAATACCTACGTTATCAATGGATTTCAGTTTGGTTAAATCCAAGTCATCTAGTGTCTGTATATAGTAAGTATTTTCACATTCTTTTTTACATATTTCAAATAGCTTCTGCGTATTAGAACTGCTTCTGCCACCGATGACAATCATGGCTTCTGCTTCCTTTGCAATGGCACGGGCTTCCGTCTGCCGCTCCTCTGTTGCACTACAGATCGTATTTAAAACAATTATATCATAACCTTTTTTTGCAAATAATTTCAACTAATTCTTGAAATTTCTTGTAGTTAAATGTCGTTTGTGATACAATACATACCTTTTGTTTTCCATCTATGGCAAAATTTTCTGCTTCTTCTCTGTTCTGAATGACGGTTCGGTTCTTAGGTCCACACCATCCTTTGATGCCTTCTACCTCCGGATGCTTATCATTTCCGATGATGACGATATGCTCTCCCGCCTTCGCATGTTCCTCCACGATCCTGTGGATCTTTAAAACAAAAGGACAGGTGGCATCGACAATTTTAAATCCTGTTTTTTCAAAAAATCATAGACTTCTTTTGCCACACCATGGGAACGGATCACGACAGTCCCTTCGGGAATATTCTGAAATTCTTCCAGGCTGTTTATTACTTTTACGCCTTTGTTTTCTAAATCCTTTACTACTTCTTCGTTGTGGATGATCGGTCCGTAAGTATACACTCTCCCTTTTTTTTGCTTCCTCATAGACTTTGTTCACTGCCCGCTTGACTCCAAAACAAAAGCCCGCACTTTTCGCTAAGGTTACCTGTCTCATGCGTTACACACATCCTCATATAATTTCTTAATTGCCGCAACCACCTCTTCAATGGTCATGTCTGATGAATCTACCAGTACGGCATCTTCTGCCTGACGAAGCGGGGAATTTTCACGGTGCATATCCTGATAATCCCGCTGTTCAATATCTGCTGCGATTTTCTCTAAGTTACATTCCTGTCCTTTTTCTAACAGTTCATCATAACGTCTTTTGGCTCTTGTAGCCACGCTTGCCGTCAAATATACTTTGACCTGTGCATCCGGAAGTACCACGGTTCCGATGTCTCTTCCGTCCATGACAACATCCGCTTTTCGCAAGCTGCTGCTGTAATTCCACTAATTTTTTCCGCACCTGTCCGTATCCACTGGTTTTAGATGCCATGTTGCCGACTTCTTCTTTGCGGATCTCACCACTGACATTTTCACCGTTTAAAAATACCTGCTGTTCGCCGTTCTCATATTGGATCGTGATCTCTACGTTCTCACTGGCACGGCTGATCGCCTGCTCGTCCTCATTAGAGATATTGCTCCGTAAAAATAGAGTGCCATGGCACGGTACATTGCTCCGGTATCTACATAGACAAAGCCTAATTCTTTTGCGATCTTCTTTGCAATGGTACTTTTTTCCAGCACCTGCCGGTCCATCAATTGCGATATTAAAACTCATGCTTGTTTCCTCACTTCCTGCTCCAATTTTTTTATTTCTATCTTTCTATGACGTTGTACTCTTTTCTTCCTATAAGTTTATGATACTACGATTTTACGACTCTATTATTTTTGTTAGTTTCTACGATTTCATGCCTCATCCTATTCCTCTATGGAACTGCCCGCTAAATATCCGGTTGACCATGCGATCTGTAAGTTGAATCCACCGGTATAGGCATCCACATCAATAACCTCTCCGGCAAAGTAGAGTCCCTTCACTAATTTTGACTGCATCGTGGATGGGTCGATATTCTTGACGGCAACTCCGCCTCTGGTAATGATCGCTTCGTTATAATCACGAAGTCCGGTCAGCGTCATCGGAAAATGCTTGATACAGTTCACGAGCCTTCTTCGCTCTTCTTTCGTGATCTCGTTGATCTTTTTCTCCGGCGTGATCCCGCTCAATGAGACCATGACCGGTATCATTTTTGCCGGAAGCAGACCGGAAAGTACATTTTTAAACTGTCGGTTTTTATTTTCTTCAAAGTCCCTTAAGATCCGGGCATCTAGTTTTTCTTCCGATAATGCCGGCTTTAAATCAATCTCCATGGCAAGTTCTTTTTTTCGGATCTTGTCATTTACGACACTGCTTGCACTTAAGATCAAAGGTCCGCTGACCCCGAAATGGGTAAACAGCATTTCCCCAAATTCTTCAAACAATACTTTTTTTCCGTCTTTGATCTTTACTTCTACATTTTTTAAAGACAGTCCCTGCATCTGCATACAGTAGTCTTCTTTTACGGTCATAGGAACTAAAGATGGGGACAATGGCGCGATCGTGTGTCCGCTCTTTTTTGCAAAACGGTATCCGTCTCCGGTAGAACCTGTTGTCTGATAGGAATATCCTCCGGTTGCTATGATGACTGCATCTGCCGGATAAGTTGTCCCATTGGATGTCTTTATACCACGGACTTTTCCCTCTTCTATCTCAAGATGTTCTGCCTTTGTATGGAGTCTTACGGTAACTCCTTTATTTTTTAAAGTCCGCTGCAGGGTTGCAATGACATCCGAGGAATGATCCGATACTGGAAATACCCGGTTGCCACGTTCTGTTTTTGTTGGCATTCCATGCTCTTCAAAAAAATCTATAACACGGAAATTGTCATAGCCATAGATGGCGCTATACAAAAATTTTGCATTCCTTGGTATGTTTTCAAAGATTTCCGATGTCTCACAGGCATTTGTCAGATTGCATCTGCCTTTTCCCGTGATATATATTTTTTACCCAGTTTTTCATTTTGTTCTAATATCGTAACCTGATGCCCTGCATCCGCAGCTCCGAGTGCTGCAAACATTCCTGCCGCACCGCCGCCGATGATGATGACTTTACTCATTTTTTTTCTCCTAATCTGGCATAGCGCATTTTCATAGAATCATCAATGTAGTTAATCTCGTCATTTTCATAGACCTGATACTCATCCCAGATGTCTTCTAACATCTCAAGCGTATTGACAACTTCTCCCTGTTTTTTCATGCAAAGTGCAACAATCAGTGCATTGATGACGGAAAGAGGTGCCACCAGAGAATCCACGATCGAAGCCATATCACTGTCTGCGATCAGATTGCAGGAGGAATAAAGATTCATCGGGGAATGTACACTGTCTGTGATGGTAATAACCTTTGCGCTCCGGTTATTTGCAAACTCCATGGCTTTTAAGGTACGCATGGAATATCTCGGAAAACTGATTCCGATAATCACATCATCCTTGCTAATGCGTACCATCTGCTCAAACAGCTCACTCGAACTGTTCGTGGACAACAGACGCACATCGTCAAACATCATATTTAAGTAAAATGCAAGAAATCCTGCAAGTGGTGCGCAACTACGGATTCCCACAATATAGATCCGTTTTGCATTTAAAATTGTCTCTACCGCCATATCAAAGGCATTCGGGTCTATCATCTCAATGGACTCTTTGATTCGCTCCGCATCTGAATGGAGAACGGATTCTAATATTTTAGACTGACTAATTCGCCCATACGCCACCTCCATTCGCTGTACGGAATTGAGTTTGTTGCGTACCAGTTCCTCCAGTGCTTTTGAAAATCAGGATATCCTTTATATCCGAGATGTGTTGCAAAACGTACAACTGTCGATTCACTGACTCCTACCACATCACCTAATTTGGCTGCCGTTAAAAAGACTGCCTTATCATAATTGTCTGTGATATAACTTGCAAGAAGTTTTTGTCCTTTGCTCAGTGTGCTGTACGCTTCATTGATCCGATTACTTAAATCGTTACTATTCCCCATAAGAAAACCGCCTTATCTCTATTGTAGACAGAATCATTGTTCCATGATTCTTCAAATATTTTGTTATAACCCAAAAAGGTGCCTTGGCTCTCGCCAAAACACCTTTTATTTTAATTCATTTTCTCATTTTTTACAATAGCTTATACAGGATATGCTCCATTTTTTGTATCAGCAATATTCTGGTCTACTTTTGTCTGCTGAGCTTCACGATATTTAAAGAAGTCTGTAGCTACCTGTGGGAATAATGCATAGGTAAGGACATCCTCATCCTGCTGCTTCCACTGTTTCATCTCTGCCTCTATCTTATCTAACTCAGGCTCTAAGAGGTCTGCCGGACGGCAGGTAATTGCATTCTTCTTATCTTCGCCAAGTACTTTGTCTACGATTTCCGGATTGAACGGTTTTACGGTCTGTCCGTATTTTCCTAACAGTACATCTTTGGTCTCTTTGGTTTGCAACTTTGTAACGCTCGCCCATTAATACGTTGAATACAGCCTGTGTACCAACAATCTGGGAAGATGGTGTTACAAGTGGTGGCTCACCAAGGTCTTTACGAACGCGAGGTACTTCTGCAAGCACTTCTTCGTATTTATCTTCTTTACCCTGCTCTTTTAACTGGGAGATTAAGTTGGATAACATACCACCCGGTACCTGATATAACAGAGTCTTGATGTTTACGCCTAATACTTTTGGATTCATCAGTCCGCTCTCTAAGGCTTCTTCTCTCATTGGACGGAAGTAATCAGCAATTTCTGCTAATTTTGTCTGATCTAATCCTGTATCAAATTCTGTACCCTTGAATGCTTCTACCATAACCTCTGTTGCCGGCTGGGATGTTCCCAGTGCAAATGGAGACATTGCAGTATCAATGATGTCACATCCTGCTTCTACAGCCTTCATATAAGTCATGGAAGCTACACCGGAAGTATAATGAGTATGCAGGTCAATCGGGAGTGAAGTTGCATCTTTTAATGCCTGTACTAACTCGGTTGCTTTGGTAGGTACTAACAGTCCCGCCATATCCTTAATACATAAGGAATCAGCTCCCATATCTTCTACTTTCTTTGCCATATCCTTCCAATAATCTAATGTATAAGCATCTCCTAAGGTATAGGAAAGTGCAACCTGTGCATGACCTTTTTCTTTGTTACAAGCAGTAACAGCGGTCTGTAAGTTACGGATATCATTTAAACAATCGAAAATACGGATGATATCAATTCCGTTTGCAATAGATTTCTGTACGAAATACTCTACTACATCATCTGCATATGGACGATATCCTAAGATATTCTGTCCACGGAATAACATCTGTAATTTTGTATTCTTAAATCCATCTCTTAATTTTCTAAGACGATCCCATGGATCTTCTTTTAAGAAACGGAGGGATGCATCAAATGTTGCACCACCCCAGCACTCTACTGCATGATAACCAACCTGATCCATCTTATCTACGATCGGGAGCATCTGCTCAGTAGTCATTCTGGTTGCAATCAAAGACTGGTGTGCATCACGCAGGACAGTCTCTGTAATTTTTAATGGTTTTTGGTCACTTCTGCCATGATTTTCTCCTCCGATATTCCAAAGATTGCCATAAATACGCCGGCTGCCACAGCAGTACCGATAACTCCGGCAACGTTTGGTCCCATTGCATGCATAAGTAAAAAGTTCGTCGGGTCCTCTTCTGCTCCAACCTTCTGAGATACACGAGCAGCCATAGGTACTGCGGATACACCGGCAGAACCGATCAATGGATTAATCTTACCTTTTGTAACCCAGCATAATACTTTACCGAAGAGTACACCTGCTGCTGTACCAAATACGAAAGCTACAAGTCCGAGAACAACAATCTTGATTGTTCTGACATTTAAGAATGCCTCTGCACTTGTGGTAGCTCCTACGGAAGTACCCAGTAAGATAACAACGATATACATTAATGCATTGGATGCTGTCTCTGTTAACTGACGTACTACTCCGGACTCACGGAACAGGTTACCGAGCATCAGCATACCAACTAATGGCGCTGTTGTAGGAAGAATTAAACATACAATTGTCGTAACGATAACAGGGAATAAGATTCTTTCTAATTTAGAAACAGGTCTTAAGTTCTCCATTTTAATCGCACGTTCTTTTTCGTTGTAAATAATTTCATAACAGGTGGCTGAATGATCGGCACTAATGCCATATAGGAATATGCTGCCACCGCAATTGGTCCTAACAGACCAGTCTGTCCAAGCTTACCTGCAAGGAAAATGGAAGTCGGGCCGTCTGCACCACCAATAATGGATACTGCGGCTGCGGACTTATCATTGAATCCCATCAGGATTGCAAGGAAGTAAGCTGAGAAAATACCGAACTGTGCTGCTGCTCCAAGCAGGAAACTGATTGGATTCGCAATCAACGGTCCAAAGTCTGTCATTGCTCCGACTCCAAGGAAAATCAGAGACGGTAATATTGACCACTCATCTAAGATATAAAAATAGTGTAACAAACCACCTACACCGTTACTTGCCTCTTCCGGGCTGATAATGATATCCGGATAGATATTTACCAGCAGCATACCAAATGCAATCGGAACTAACAGTAATGGCTCATATTCTTTTCTTGATTGCCAGAAACAGGAATAAAAATGCTACGGCAATCATGACAAAGTTGCCCCATGTCAGATTCAAAAATGCTGTCTGGTGCAGGAGGTTTGACATTGTTTCTCCTACGTAACTCATAATTAATCCTCCTGGCTTTCTTAATTCATGGTTGCAAGTAATGCACCTGCTTCAATATGGTCTCCAACTGCAACTTCAATACTTGCAACAGTTCCATCCTGTGGTGCAACAACCGGTGTCTCCATTTTCATTACCTCTAATACTAAGATGGTATCGCCTCTCTTAACGGCTGTACCAGGATTTGCTTCCAGCTTGAATACTTTTCCTGCTGCACCTGCTTCGATCTTAATGCTTCCTGCACCTGCTGCCGGTGCGGCTGCCGCTGCCGGTGCTGCTGCTGGAGCTGCTTTTCTTGGAGCTGCTGCCGGTGCTGCTGCTCCTGTTTCTTCTACAGTAACATCATAAACATTTCCATTTACGGTAATTGTATAGCTTTTCATCTTAATTTCCTCCTAAATTTGCGATTAATATCTTCTCTTGATGGAACGCACTACAAAATCATCTGTAGATGTTCCTGTGGATGCTGCGATTGCTGCAGCGATAACGGCAATCAGCTCTGTATTGTCCTGCTGTGCTGCCGGAACATCCTGTACAGTCTCTTTTACGGCAGTTTCTGTCTGTCCCGCTTTCTTCTTGCTCTCAAGATACGGGAAAATTCTAAAGCAGGAAATAACCAAACTGATTAAAATCAGCACTGCGAATACAGTTCCCATTCCCATGAGTGTATTCATGCCGGCTTTGCTCATCTTTTCACCAAGTGAGTAAACCTTATCAATTGTTACGTCTTCCACTTCCATAGAATAGTAAGTGTATACATAAGTCAAAATTACTTCACGTTTTTCAAACTCAATGGTCTGTTCACATGTCAGTGTCTTTCCTGATTTTGTAATTTTGAAATCACCGAGTTCTACATAAGAACCAACACCGGAAGTAGCATCCTCCCATCTGGTAACGATGTTCTTTGTCATTTCGTCATCACTGGCTTCGTACACAGTCTTCTGCTCATCAGTCATATTTACCAATGTAGCAACGGTATTCTGTGTCACCTGTTTTAACTGGTCATATGTATAGCCATTGTAATCGACAGACTTAGGATCCGTTTTTCCGCATGCTGTAAGTCCGAGTATCATCAGACACACACTTACCATCAGCAATATTTTCTTCTTCATAAACTTCACCTTTCTATTTCGCTCCGTGTTTTTCATCGGCCCTTCTACTTTTTTGTAAATAACATCTCAAAACCTGCGATTAAGTATTTTCTGGTATCCGCAGGATTGATGATTAAGTCAATATATCCTCTTCTTGCAGCATTTTCTACATTTGACTGTAATGCTTCATATTCTCTTGCCTTTTCATCTAAGACATCTGCGGAAGCATCTGCATACATGATCTTAGCTGCCGATTTTGCATCCATCATGCCGACTTTTGCATCCGGCCATGCATAGACTAAATCTGCTCCAAGAGATTTTGAGTTCATCATTACATAAGAACTTCCGAATGCATCTCCTGTAATGAAGTTAATCTTTGCAGTTGTTGCATTGGCAAATGCGTATGTCATACGGGCAAGTGCCTTTGGAAGACGTTTTTCAGAACATGAAGTCGCTTTAAATCCTGTTGTATTTGTCATGGAAAGTACAGGAATATCAAATGCATCACAGTACTGGATAAAGTCTGCTGCTTTTTCACATCCCTGTGCTGTTAATGCTGCTTCAAATTCTTCTGTCTTGCTTCCGTTTTCATCATGCATTACGGTAGCATTTGCTACTGCTCCGACGGTAATACCGTTTAATTTGATGAAGCCTGTTACCATTTCTTTTGCATAACCCTTCTTTGTCTCTACAAAGTTGTGGTCATCTGCAAGTTCAGAAAGGAAGTATCTCGGATCACCTTTCATGGATTCCATGCTCTCACATGCACGGTTTAAGTCATCCGTACACTCGTCCACACGTCCGCTTTCCTCATTGCAGCCCGGAAGAATAGTTACTAATTCGCGGATTTCAGCAAGAATCTCATCTTCTGTTCCGGCTGCATCTACAACACCTGTGTTTGCTGCCTGAAATCAGCTTTTGCTGTATCGCATTTAGATACGTTGTTGTCTGCAATGGCATCCGGAGAGTTTACAAAAAGTCTTCCTTTTTCTGTCTCCATGTAAGTAAAATCACATAATGCGGATGCTACGGCAAGTCCACCTCCACAGCTACCGAATACGGCACTAATCTGTGGTACAACACCGGAAGCTGCTGTCTGTTTTGCATAAATCTGACCCATTCCTTCCAATGCATCTACGGATTCCTGTAAACGGACACCCGCACAGTCTAAAAGACCAATGACCGGTGCACCCATCTTCATTGCCATGTCATAAACAGAAGCAATTTTCTTTGCGTGCATTTCACCGATTGTTCCACCTAACACGGAAGCATCCTGGCTGTATACAAATACCAGGTTTTCATCAATTAATCCGTGACCGATGATTACTCCGTCAGAAGGAGTCTTATCTGCAGTCAGATTAAAATCTGTGCTTCGTGCAGTTACGAGAGAACCAAGCTCTACAAAACTGTTCTCATCCAGTAACTTGGCAATTCGTTGCATTGCTAAGCTATTCTTTGTGCTACTCATTTATTAGCCCTCCATCTATGTATTGAAAATTTTTAAAAATTTCGCTATGCTAATTGTATTACTTTTAATACAATATTTCAATAGTAATTTGTTAAATTTTTCACTAATTTGAATAGACATTTTTTCCAATCTGACGAATTTTAAAACAGAAACTTTTCTAAGACGCACTGCAGATACCACCGTGGCGTTCTTGCGGATACATTTTCCATCGCAACGATCGGATAAGATACTGCTTTTTCCTCTCCGATATAGTACTCTGCTTTTCCGATCACCGTTCCTTTTTGACCGGTGCCTGCAATACTTTCTTTGTCGTGCATTTTACGGTCACTTTTTCTTCCTTGTCTTTTAAAACCCGAAGATCCTTTCCTTTTACCCGAACCGGCATCTGAATCTCTTTGTCAGGATCATAGGAGTAGTCAGCGGCGTTTATGACAGGGACCGTCTCTAATTCCTGTTTGGCTTTGACTTTTACCTTTTCATAATGCTCTAAACCGTATTCCATGAGCTTTCTGGTATCTGCCCATTTATAGCTTTTGTTATTCGGCCAGCCGCAGGCAAGCAGTGATACCACAAATGTCCGCTCCCCTCTTTTTTAAGGCTCCGACGTAGCAATAGCCTGCATCCGCGGTAAATCCGGTCTTTCCGGACAGTGCGCCATCCATCATCTGTAAAAAGCATTGTGATTATTACAGGTAAAATTCCGGCTTCTCTCTACATTCTGAAAACTGTACTGCTTTGTCTGTGTGATCTTTAAAAACGTATCGTTTTTGATGCAGTAGCTCATGATCGTGGCAAGGTCTTTTGCCGTTGTTCCATGAGAACCTGTTTCGTCTTTTGCGTCTAATCCGTTTGGCGTGATAAAATGTGTATGTTCACATCCTATTTCTTTTGCCTTTTCATTCATCATCTCTGCGAATTTTTCCACACTCCCGCCAACATGCTCGGCGATCGCAACTGCGGAATCGTTATGTGATTCTAACATCAGCGAATAGAGCAGGTCTTTTAATAAGAAGGTATCTTTGGTTGTCATTCCAAGATGGACTTTTGGCATAGACGCGGCATGCTGACTGACGGTTACCGTCTCGTCTAACCTGCCGCTTTCAATTGCCAGAATGCATGTCATGATCTTTGTGGTGCTGGCATTTGCTAAAAACTTTTCTTCTTCTTTGCCGTAGAGGACTCTGCCGCTGTCTGCGTCCATTAAGACGGCAGACTTGGCATAGAGTCCAAGGCTATCCTGATGTTCTTTTGCAAAAACCTCTAACACCACACTTGTTAAGATCAGACTGATGCATAGAACGATGATCTTCGTTTGCTTGAATGGATTTTTTTCACTTAACTCATTCTTTCCGTACCGTTTCCATTTACTATATGCCAAGAGAATGGTCGGTATGTAACAACTCGTGTGATTTATGAGACAGTGGTTTTTCTAAAAAGCTGCGATACAATTCCTGTACTGCCGGGTTCTCATGGGAAAAACGGATCTCGTTTTCTGCATCCAGTTCATAGAGGACATCTCCACGCTCTTTTGCCAATTCTAAATTGTCATGGATCGGCTGGCCACCGCCGCCGGCACATCCGCCCGACATGCCATGACTTCTACAAAGTCATATTCTGCCTCGCCTTTTTTGATCCTCTCGATCAAACGTCTGGTATTGCCAAGACCACTGACTACGGCAGCTCTTACTTTTGTGCCTGCGATCTCTACCTCGGCTTCCCGGACTCCATCCTGTCCACGGACAACTTTAAATGCATCCGGTGCAGGATTTTCTCCTGTTAAGAAGTAGTAGGCACTCCGAAGTGCCGCCTCCATAACACCGCCGGTCGCACCAAAGATAACAGCAGCTCCGCTTCCGCATCCCAATGGTTCATCAAACTCCTCTTCTTTTAAATGCTCTAACTGAATATGCTCTGCACGGATCAGACGTCCTACCTCTCTCGTGGTGATAACAGAATCTACGTCCGGTCCGGTTCCCGTCACATCCATACACGCCATCTGGCTTTCGTATTTTTCGCTGTACATGGCATGATCGACAGACAGTAGATTTCTTCCGGCTCCACACCTAACTGCTGTGCATAGTAGGTTTTTGCAATTGCTCCAAACATCTGCTGCGGGGATTTTGCAGTGGAAAGATTCGGCAGCAGCTCCGGATATTCATATTTTACAAAGCGTACCCATCCCGGACAGCAGGACGTAAACATCGGGAATTTGTATTTATCTTTATTTTTCAGTCTTTCGATGAACTCATTTGCTTCTTCCATGATCGTTAAATCCGCAGTAAAGTTCGTATCAAATACATAGTCGATCCCGGTTCTTCGAAGGGCTGCCACTAACCGTTTGACCGTAGCATCTTCCCGTTTTAAGCCAAACCGTTCGCCCCAGGCTGCACGGACTGCCGGTGCGATCTGTGCCACAACAACTTTTTTCTTATCTGCAATGGCATAAACCAGTTCGTTTAGATCATCGCGTTCTCTCAAGGCGCCAACCGGGCAGTGGGTGATACACTGGCCACATAAGGCACAGTTCACATCTTCAATGGACATGCCCTCTCGCAATCCTACGTTTGTTCGTTTTCCGGTATTGATAATATCCCATACCTTCATTCCCTGAATCTTATCGCAGACCTGTACACAGCGCATACATTTGATACATTTTTAGCATCGCGGATCAGTGGAAAATCCATGTTCCATTCCTGTTCCTCATACTCCTCTTTAAAAGGTACCTCTAAAATATCTAAATCATTTGCTAATTTTTGCAGGGAACAGTTACCGCTTCGGACACAGGTAGCACAGCGATAGTCATGCTGGGATAAGATCAGTCCGACATTGGTGCGTCTTGCATTCATGACACGTTTGCTGTTTGTATAGATTTCCATCCCCTCTGCCACTAGGGTATTACACGCAGCTACTAAGGCATCTTTTCCTTTAATTTCTACAATACAGACACGGCAGGCACCGATTTCATTCAAATCCTTCAAAAAACAAAGGGTCGGTATCTTGATTCCTACGGATGCTGCTGCATCTAAAATGGTTGTTCCTTTTTCTACATTTACTTCCTGATTATCTATCCATAATTTTACCATATGCTCTCTCTGCCTCCTCTGAACACTCCACATCCAAATTTATCACAACGTAAACATCTTGCTGATTCCTGTCTTGCTTCTTCAAGACTCATGGAGTATTCCACTCCTTCAAAGTCTTTTTACGTTCACAGGCTTCTCTATCGGTCAGATGAATTCTTCCACTCTGCAGCTTATCATTGAGATTTGGCTGTGGGATCTCTACATCTGTTGACATCTCATGATGGAAGCCAAGATATTCATCGATATTTGCTGCCGCTGCTTTTCCTCCTGCCGCGATCGCACGGATCACGGTAGATGGACCGGATACACAATCTCCGCCGGAGAAGATTCCTTCTTCTCCCGGAACTGCCCCTGAATTCATCTGCTACAATGCGATGGCGTTTGACCGGTACATTGGATTCTTCAAAATGTTCTGAATCAATTTCCTGTCCGATCGCCACTAAAATGACATCACAGCCTAACCGTTCTTCCGGTTTTTTCGCCCTGTTCGGACTTGGTCTTCCGGCACTGTCATACAGACCACTGATTTGCGGTTGTGTCCAGAGTGCAGCAACATTCCCTTTCTCATCTGCTTCTACGCGTTTCGGTGCCTGTAATGTCAAAAGCTCAATTACTTCTGCGATGGCTCCTTCGATTTCTGCTTCTAACGCTGTCATATCTTTTTGCCGTCTGCGGTATACAATGCTGACTTTTTCTGCATGGCACCGCATTGCGGTTCTGGCACAGTCCATCGCCACATTTCCTCCGCCGACTACAACGACTCTTTTTCCTCTGAAATCAGGATACTTTCCATAGCCGATATTTCTCAGCATATCTACTGCTGAAATGACACCCTTACTGTCCGCACCTTCTACCTCAAATTTTTTATCGGTATGAGCACCGATTGCGATGTAAACTGCATCATACTCCTGTTTTAATTCATCATAAGTGATATCCTTACCAATTTCGATATTGCATCGTAAATCCACACCGGTAGATAAAATTGCATCGATATCTTCCTGTAAACGTTCTCTTGGAAAACGATAACTCGGTATTCCGTAACGAAGCATTCCTCCCGGCTGCTCTTTTTCCTCAAATACCACCGTCTGATGTCCCATAAGCTGTAAGAAATAGGCAGCAGTCAGTCCGCTTGGACCTGCACCGATAATGGCAATTTTCTTTCCTGTAGCCTCGGCACATTTTGGTACCTCGACCTGATCTGCCCTTGCATGGTCTACTGCAAAACGTTTCAGACCACGGATATTGACCGAGCTGTCGATCATATTTCTGCGGCATCTTGCTTCACATGGATGCTCACAGATCAATGCACATGCGGTCGGGAATGGATTATCCTTGCGGATGAGTTTTACTGCATCCTGATACCTTCCCATTCCTACCAGTGCTACATAACCCGGAATATCTACCTTCGCCGGACAGAGCGTGATACATGGTATCGGCTGTTCAAACGATGCCGTACACCGTTTATTATGGATATGTGACAGGTAATCCTCTTTGAACCCCTCTAAGCCGACTAATACCATCCTTGCAGATTCAAAACCTATGGCACAGTCTGCGGTTACCTGAATATTTCGTGCGGTTTCCTTTATGAGATGTAAAGTCTCTAATGTTGCTCTGTTGTTCAACACATCCTCTAAAAGATTTTCTAACTGTCCAAGCCCTACACGGCATGGCACACATTTTCCACAAGTCTGTGCATGACAGACTTTTAAAATGAAAGTTGCATATCCACCGTACATACCCCGGAGGACTTGCGACAATGCGCTGCTCAAATTCCCGCATCAGACGTTCTGTTGTTGTGTCTTCACGCTTTGGTGCTCCTGCTGTTAATCTTCTCTCCATGTGTTACCTCCCTTTAATTTGTGAATTTTTTATCAAAAAAGGACAGACATGTTTGTGTCTGTCCTTTAGATATCCATTTTCATCTGCATTTCTTCTTCTGCTTCCCGCTTGAAGTTCTCTAACTGATCCTGATTCAGACTCGGCAGCTCCTAAATGGAAGAAACTCCAAATGTTCTTAAAAACTCTTCTGTTGTTCCGAATAAGAGCGGCCGCCCTGGTGCATCTAAACGCCCCAGCTCGCAAACCAGATTGTAATCTACCAATCGGCTGACTGCATGGGAACAGGAGACTCCTCTGATTTTTTCAATCTCTGCTCTTGTAATCGGTTGCTTATATGCGATAATTGAAAGCGTCTCTAACAATACGTCTGTCAGTGCGTAATGCTTTGGCTGCTTTGCTACTTTTATCAGGTAGTCATACATCTGAGGCTTGGTACACATCTGATAAGCTCCATCCAGCTCCGTGATTGTAATACCGCGATCCTCTGCCTCGTAGTTCTTTTGCATTTGTTCTATGATATCCTTCACTTCTTTTTTATCCAGTTCTAAAACCTCCGCGAGCTTAGATAACTCTACGGAATCTCCCATTGTAAAGAGAATCGACTCTATCACTGCTTCATAATTCATACATCTCACTCCAGACTTTTAGGCGGCTACTTTCGATTCAATGCGGATATCATCAAAAATATGCTCCTGTGAAATCGAAATCTTGCCTAATTTCATCAATTCTAAGATTGCAAGAAAATTTACGATAATTTCCATTTTCCCGCTTTTGGATTCTAGCAAATTCTTAAAACTAAAGGAACGATGCGTCCTTGCATACTCTTCTAATGTATGCATGGTATCTTCTAAAGAAACCTGTTCCTTTTCAATTCTGCCGAACTTAGAGCGAACCGGATCAATACGATCCTGTTTCTTCTGCATAATGGATTTAAAAATGTCATTGAGCTTTGCTAAAGTGGTATCTCCGACTAACTCATCCAAATCTACCGGTTCTTCATATGCTGCCACCTCCGGCGGTACCGTCGGAACCTTAAACATGACCTTTTGTGCGTCCACCTGCCGGTCTTTTAATTCATAGGAGATACATTTGTACATCTTGTACTCTAAAAGCTGCTGTACCAGTTCTGCTCTTGGGTCTTCCTGTTCTTCTTCCTCCTCCGGTGGTGCCGGAAGAAGCATTTTAGACTTGATATCTAAAAGTGTGGCTGCCATAACCAAAAACTCGCTGACCACATTCAGATCATGCCGCTTCATTTCCCGTATGTAGTCCATATACTGTTTTGTAATCTCAACGATCGGGATGTCATAGATATTCACTTTGTTCTTATCTAACAGATGTAAAAGCAGATCCAAAGGTCCTTCAAACACCTGCAGTTTTACGGTCATATCCATAGAAATGTACTGCTCCTATTTTTTTGTGAATTAATAATATTGTACATCATATAGAGGTAAATTTCAAGAGTTGAACCTACATTTTGTTGATCCGTATCATCAGTACCTCTGCTCTGTCAAAAACACGGATATGGAAGGTATGTGTTCCCAAGCCTTTGCTCACATAGACTTTTCTGTCTCCAAAATTGAACTCTCCGGCATCATATTTCGGAAACAGTTCAAACTGCGGGGAAATCACACTTCCGATTCCCGGAATCCGCACCAGACCACCATGGGTATGTCCGCAGACACTTACATCCGCCCCCATTCTGCATATTCCTTTGCAAACATCGGATTGTGTGCCATCAGAATCTGTACAGAGTCCTGCTTTGCATCCCCTAATACATCCCTGATAAAATGCTCCGGCAGTGGTTCATAACTGCCCTTTCCATAACATTCCAACGGAATTTCCAGTCCGCTGATACAAAACTTCCCGCCATGCAGTATGACTTCTTCCGAAGCATTGTTTAAAATATGCACACCCAGCTTCCGCACCCGGTTTTCATACTCTAAAAATGCCTCTGTCTGCATAACCGGTACTTTAGAAACACGGCTTTCATGGTTTCCGTTTGAAAAATAAACAGGTGCGATCTCTGTCAGTTTTTTTACTGCCTGATATGCGGTCTCATAAGTCTCCGGATAACGGCTCACGATCATATCTCCCGGAACCAGAATCATATCCGGTTTTTGTTCTTTGATCTTTTGTATTAAAATGTCATTGTCCCTGCCATAGACATGGGCATGCAAGTCTGCTACCACTGCAAAATTAACGCTCTGTGTAATCTTATCCGTCTGATACTCATAGGACGTGATCCGAAACTTCTTTAATTCAAAATGCTGCCACAGGATAAAACATCCTATCAGCAAAATAATCATTCCAATGATCTTCATATACTTCTCCTTTGCTCTGATATCCTATCACATTTTGCATAAAAATCCCAGCATCAGTCATATTTTTTTTCTCTTTTCTATTAATATTAAACTAAAGCAGATAATGTTTCAGGAATCACTATGAAAAAAAATAATACTTTCCCTATTTCTTGCCCTGCAGCTTGCATGTACCCCACTGCTGTCACTGACTGCACAGTCCGCCCCGATTACATATGAAGCAGGTATTTCCCAAAATGCGGCAAAAAAAGCTGATGATAATAAAAAAACAGGAGATACCCTGACTCTATCCGCTCCGAGTGTCCTTTTGATGGAGGCTAAGAGCGGAACGATCATCTATGAAAAGGATGCCAACAAGCAGATGCCTCCTGCCAGCATCACGAAGATCATGACCCTGCTTTTGATCTTTGACGCTTTAGATGCCGGAAAAATTTCTTTAGAGGATACAGTTACGGTTTCCGAATATGCAGCAAGCATGGGCGGCTCACAAGTATTTTTAGAACCCGGCGAAACCCAGAATGTTGACACCATGATCAAATGTATCGCCGTGGCAAGTGCGAATGATGCCTGCGTGGCAATGGCAGAACACATTGCAGGCTCTGAAGAGGAATTCGTTGCAAGAATGAACCAGCGGGCAAAAAAACTCGGCATGAAAAACACCACCTTCGTCAACTGTTGCGGACTGGATGTTGACGGACATCTGACCACAGCCTATGACATTGCCCTGATGTCGCGTGAATTAATTACAAAATATCCAAAGATCCATGATTACTCCTTGATCTGGATGGATACCATTACACACGAAACCAAAAAGGGAAGTAAAGAATTCGGTCTGACCAATACGAACAAATTAGTCCGGCAATACCAGTATACGACCGGATTAAAAACCGGTTCCACAGGAAAAGCAAAATTCTGTGTCTCTGCCACGGCAAAAAAGATAAAACAGAACTGATTGCCGTTGTTATGGCAGCTCCGGACCCAAAGGGAAGATTTCAGGATGCCGCGAACCTGCTCAACTACGGTTTTGCAAAATGCCAGTTCTACTCTGACCCGAATACGAAAAAACTCAAACCTTTAACCGTCAAAAACGGAACCAAGGATACCGTGGATGTCAGCTATGAAACTCCTTTTCAATTTATAGATACGAAGGGAAGTGACCTGAACTCCATTAAAAAGAAATTTCTCTTCCAAAGACCGTGACCGCTCCCGTAAAAAGGGCGATGTTCTTGGAAAAGCAACCTATTCTTTAGACGGAAAAGTCATTGGGGAAGTGAACATTGTAAGCGAACAGAATGTGAAAAAAGCCGGATTTAGCGACTATTTCAAAAAGCTGCTTCACGCGTTTTTCTAAGTATCTCTTCTGCAACCGCCTGTATTCCCATATGCGAGGCATCCACTGTGATGTCCGCATATTTTTTTTGTACAATACACTTCTGCTGTCATACAGATCTTTTAAGGTTTCCTCCGGTTTTAAGGCAACGCCCCGCTGTTCTAAACTTCCTAAGCGTGTCCTTAGTTCTTCATATGGAAGATAGATATAGACCACTGTGGAAATTTCTTTTAAATGCTGCATGGCATTTTCTTCATAGACAACACTACCACCCGTGGCGATCACCGTGCATTTTGTGTCAATGGATGCGTTGATTTCTCCTCAATCTCTAAAAATCCTTCGCGTCCGTGGATCTCGATCAGTTCATGCAGCAGTTTTCCTGTCTTTTGCTGTATTAACAGATCCGAATCTAAAAAGTGATATCCTGCGATTTTTGCTAAGACCACTCCGACCGTACTTTTCCTGCCCCCGGCATTCCCACTAATGTGATATTCTCTTTCTTCATATTGATACTCCTTTATCTTCCTATAACAACGGTGCAAACAAACGCAACAGACATTGTAAAACCTTCACATACCACTCTCTGTTCTGACAGAATCCTAACGAGATAGTCTTAGACTGTTCGATGGTATTCAATACGTCCTCTTTTACCTGCCGTACGGCTTTGGATCTGTACATATAAATTCCACATTCATAATGCAGATAGAGACTGCGGTAGTCTAAATTAATACTTCCGACGGTAGCAATCTCATCGTCACAGACAAAACATTTTGCATGGATAAAACCTTTGGCAAACTGATAGATTTTTACATTTGCCTTTAATAATTCCTGATAATAGGACTGTGTCAGTAAAAATACCAGCTTCTTATCCGGGATTCCCGGTGTGACAATGCGGACATCCACGCCGGATTTTGCCGCGTTGCAAAGTGCTACGCACATTTCTTCGTCAATGATCAGATATGGCGTAAAAATATAGACATAGTCCTTGGCATAGTTGATGATGTTCAGATAAATATTTTCTGCCTGATTCTCATGGTCGATTGGCGAATCGGCATAAGGCTGTACATAGCCATCGGATTCGTACTGTTTTTTTCCAGTTGATCTGTGGTTTATATGCCAGATAATTCTCCGTAGAATGATTTGCAAAGTTCCACATCTGCAAAAACATCGCCGTAAAATTCCAGACTGCCTTTCCTTCGATTCTGACTCCGGTATCCTTCCAATAGCCAAAACGGGTCGTCACATTGATATACTCATCCGCAATATTGATGCCTCCGGTAAATGCAGTCTTTCCATCCACAACCAGGATCTTCCTGTGATCCCTGTTATTCATGATAATTGACATGATCGGGCGGAACGGATTGAATGCGGTACATTTGATCCCACGCGCTTCCATTTTCTTATAATAGCCTGCCGGAAGTTTGCTGATACATCCCACATCATCGTAGATCATACGGACTTCGACACCCTGTTTTACTTTTTTCTTCTAAGGCAGCTAACAACTGCTCTAACATGATCCCGTCTTCAAAGATGAAGTACTCTAAAAAATAAAGTTTTCCGCTTCCTTAACTGCTTCTAACATCTTCAGGAACAGTTCCTCTCCGGATGGATAATATTCGGTCTTTGTATATTCGCAGACCGGATAGCCGGCCCAGTCCTTAATATATTTCGTCTGGTTATAAATACGTTTGTTCTCGTTTCGTATCTTTTCTTCTACCTGTTCGTCTCCTGCTAAAAATGGGCTCAGTTCTTCATTGACACGTTCTAAACGTTCCTCGGTATGTTTTGTTAATTTTGCTCTTCCAAAGACAAAATACAAAGTTACGCCAAAGATCGGTGCCACTAAGATCAGAAAGATCCACGACATCCGCCCCGCCGCATTTCCATCTTTATCGGAAATTATGATTGCCAGTATCAAAGCAACGGCACGAAATCCCAAGTTGATAAATGTAAATTGCAGACTGAACTGATAAAGCACCGTTGCTAACCAGAAAAACTGGATGACAATGGCTAAAAAGATCAATACCAGTCTGCTAAAAAGGATATTTCCCAGTTTCTTCATCTCTTCACCTACTCTTTTGCTTTCCTGTCTGCCTATCGTATCACAAAAACGCTCCTATGTCTAATGCATGAGCCGCACTAAATCCAGACATCCCCACACATGCTGTTCCTTTCTGTCGCAGCTTCTGTTGGCAGTCTGATACAGCCGCAGTTTTACATCCTTTGGGGACATCTGCGGATATTTGCTTAACAGTAGTGCAATCGCACCGGAAACCACCGGTGTTGCCATCGAAGTTCCGCTTTTTGTCGTATAACCGTCATTATGCACATCACAGCTTGTAATTTTGGTTCCCGGTGCTAAGATTTCAGGTTTTATGACACAACTGTCGGTCGGACCTCTTCCGCTGTAACCTCTGCGAAGTCCCTGCCCCTGTGTCTGACGGTTATCATCATCACTGCTTCCTACCGTAATGATCGTCCGACAGATTCCGGGGATTGTGACCGAATTTCCTGCCGGTCCGTTATTTCCCGCTGCCGCCACCACTACGATCCCGGCATCCCAGACCTCTTCCACTAATTTGATCAGTTCTACCTGCTCTTCTTCTCTGGCATTTTTAACATTCCAACAGAAATATTTAAAATCCTTATGTTATATTCATCCTTATGCTCTAACATCCATCGGATCGCTTTTTTGACCTGTCTGGTATTCCCGCCGCCTCTGCGGTCTAATACTTTAATCGGCAAAATGCCACATCCCGGTGCCATTCCCATATATTGTCCCCTGCTCGCACAACCGTCTGCACCGATGATCCCCGCCACATGCGTACCGTGACCGTTGTCGTCATAACATTCCGTTTCATTTCCTAAGACATCGTAAAATCCTTTCACCCTTCCTCTTAGATCTTTATGCAAAAAAAGCCCGGTATCCATCACCGCAACTGTAATTCCCTTACCAGTATACCCTCTTTTATGGGCATATGATGTATTTAACAGTTCTCTGATCCGCTCCACTTGATTTTCCTTTTTCTATTAACCTATGCAGGTTTTATTGCAAAGTGTGAACGGCTTTTAGAACTAAGTGGCACAAAAAGGACTATCCCAAAGATTTCTCTTTTGGATAGCCCTCTCTTTATTTTTGGTCTATATCATTCTTTTTTATTTTGCGTCTGCCGGAACGTCTTTGATAGAGAAGCTGATTCTTCCCATCTTGTCTTTTCCAAGGCATACCACGGTTACTTTATCTCCTAAGGTCAGAACATCTTCTACATGATCGATTCTCTGCTTAGCGATTTTGGAAATGTGTACCATTCCTTCTTTACCAGGAGCAAATTCAACAAATGCTCCGAACTCTTTGATGCTGATAACAGTTCCTTTAAAGATCTGTCCCTGTTCAAAGTCGGTTGTGATGATCTTGATCATCTCCACTGCCTTCTGCATTGCATCAGCATCTACACCACATACGGATACTGCACCGTCATCGGTAATATCGATCTTCACACCGGTTCTTTCGATGATTGCGTTGATGGTCTTTCCTCTCTGACCTACAACTTCACCGATCTTTGCCGGATCGATCTGGATCTGGATGATCTTTGGTGCATACTTGCCAACTTCTTTTCTAGGCTCTGCGATCGCACCTTTCATCACTTCCATAATGAAGAGTCTTGCCTCTCTGGTTCTGCGGATTGCCTCCTCTACGATTGGTCTTGTCAGACCATGGATCTTAATATCCATCTGGATTGCAGTGATACCATCATGTGTACCGGTTACCTTAAAATCCATATCTCCGAAGAAGTCTTCAAGTCCCTGAATATCTGTCAGTACCAGATAATCATCATCCGCCTCTCCGGTTACTAAACCACAGGAAATTCCTGCTACCATCTTCTTGATCGGTACTCCGGCTGCCATTAAGGACATACAGGACGCACAGGTAGATGCCATGGAAGTAGATCCGTTAGATTCAAATGTCTCGGAAACTGCACGGATTGCATACGGGAATTCCTCCACAGAAGGAAGAACCGGAAGTAATGCTCTCTCTGCTAATGCACCATGTCCGATCTCACGACGTCCCGGACCTCTGCTTGGTCTTGTCTCTCCTACAGAATAGGACGGGAAGTTGTAGTGATGCATGTAACGTTTGGATACTTCGTTCTCATCCAGTCCGTCAATTTTCTGTACTTCTGATAATGGTGCTAAGGTTACCACATCACAGATCTGTGTCTGTCCACGGGTAAACATTGCAGAACCATGTACTCTAGGAATCAGATCAACTTCTGCTGCAAGCGGACGGATCTGGTCAATGGCACGACCATCCGGACGTTTGTGGTCTTTAAGATCATCTTTCGAACGGTCTTTTTCTGATACTGATAAATGGCTTCTCCTAAGATTTCAAGCCACTCTTCCTTCTCAGCAAATGCTTCTTCTAATTTTTCGGTAATCTGACGGATATTCTCCTCTCTTACCTGTTTCTCATCAGTAAAGACTGCCTCTTCCATTTCTGCAGGAGGTACGATCTCTTTGATTGCAGCAAACATCTCTTCCGGGATTGCACAGCTTGTATACTCATGTTTTGGTTTGCCGACTTCTGCTACGATCTCATCAATGAATTTGATGATCGTCTGGTTTACTTCATGTGCGGTATAAATCGCATCGATCATTTTTGCTTCCGGAACTTCGTTTGCACCGGCTTCGATCATGATGACTTTTTCTCTGGTAGATGCTACGGTCAGATTTAAATCACCTTTTTTCCACTGCTCCTGGGATGGGTTGATGATGAATTCTCCATTGATCATTCCAACCTGTGTCATGGCACAAGGACCGTCAAATGGGATATCGGAAATGCAGGTTGCGATTGCTGCTCCAAGCATTGCTACGATTTCCGGTCTGCAGGCCGGATCTACGCTCATGACCATGTTGTTCAAAGTAACGTCATTGCGGTAATCCTTTGGGAAAAGCGGACGCATCGGACGGTCGATCACACGGGATGTTAAGATTGCATTCTCAGATGCTTTTCCCTCTCTTTTATTAAATCCTCCAGGAATCTTTCCTACGGAATATAATTTTTCTTCAAACTCTACGCTGAGTGGGAAGAAGTCAATGCCATCTCTTGGCTTATCGGATGCAGTTGCAGTAGATAATACCGTAGTATCACCATATTTCATAAATGCTGCTCCGTTTGCCTGCTTTGCGACTTTGCCTACCTCTACCGTAAGTGGTCTTCCGGCAAGTTCCATTGTAAAACTTTTGAACATATCTTTTCTCCTTTTTTCTTTCCGGGAGCCTGACTCCCTGCTCTGACAGAAGATGCCGAAACTACTGAAAAAGCTACGATATACCTCTTACTCTTATGCTCTTTTCATACCCTTTTCAGTGGTCCCGGGTTCCTTCTTCTTCTGCCGGTTACAAAATATCCGCTAAAATCTTATCTTCCATATTTTCACGGAATAAACGCTAAAATAGAGCGGAAAGACTCCGCTCTATCCTTAGGCCATACTATTTTCTGAGTCCTAAACGCTCAATTAAAGAACGATATCTTTCAATATCGATTTTCTTCAGGTAATCTAATAATCCACGTCTCTGACCTACCATCTTTAAAAAGACCTCTTCTGGAATGATGATCCTTTGGATTTGCTTTTAAGTGCTCAGTAAGCTCCTGAATTCTTGCAGTAAGAACAGCTACCTGAACTTCTGGTGAACCAGTGTCGTTTGGTGTTCTTCCATACTCATTGATAATTGCCTGTTTCTTTTCTTTTGCGATCATTTTATGATCCTCCTTATTTGATAAACGCCCTGACATGTATGATACTCAGTAAAGGGTCGGAGTTGTCCGTCTACCGAATATGGGCTGAACTCATACCTTGCAAGTATATCATAGACATCCTTTATTGTAAACTGTTTTTCAGAAAAAAATGTCTGTTTTTTAGCACGGTCTGCTAACATTTAATCTGTCAGTTTTGTGTGGGACAATCCCTCAATGACATCCGACATTTTCTTTACATTTTCGGAAACAGATACATTTAAGGTATTACAGTCTCTTGCCAGTTTTTCTACCTCTCCTGCCACAATTGCAAACCCCCTTCCTGCTTCTCCTGCTCTTGCTGCCTCAATGCTTGCGTTCAATGCTAACATCTTCTGCTGTCTCTGGATCGCATTCAACTGATTCGTATTTCCTTCAATATTCTCCATCAGTCCCTTACATTCTGCAATTCCATCTTTGATACGCTGCATCAGACGACCGTTATAGGTCTCATTATATCCTGCATCCATACAGTTATTTAACGCATCTCCTAACAAAAATGCGGATGCATTGATTCCTTCTTCGGAACGGACATTGACCTTCTTTAATGCCTCTATGTATTCATCTTCATCAATACTTAATTCTCTTGCAACCTGGCGGAATTTCTCTTCGTCCGGATCTTTTGGCAATACCTGTCCACCGATAACGGCTCCGACTTTTTCACCTTTTACAACAAGATCAATACTGAAATCGATCAGTCCTGCATGACAGTGGTACACGCCGGTTCCTTCACGGTCACATTTCTCGCAGCGTCTCTTACCCTCTGCACTCTCTCTTGTATATTTAATACAAAAATCTGCAAAATTAAAACAGTCAGAAATATAATTTCCATCCATGTCTACCGCAACGGTTGCCAGTCCGGTTGCTTTTGCCCAGTTCTTCATAATTTCATGGAATTTATCCATGTCGGTAAAATCCTGTATTCTCATATAGTCTTCCTCCATCCACCAGTACTTTAATTATATTTTACTATGATTATGACACGATGACAAGCAAATATTTCCATGCTGCAATTGTTACTTATTTAACGATATTTTAAGGAAAGACCGGACTTATACAGGCCGGATCGTTCTGTTGTACCAAAAGATAAAAAACATTTTTGCAAAACAGAAAAATACCATCCACAACCGCGTTGTGAATGGTATTTCCATGAATAATTATAAAAACTATTATAAAATTCATTTCAAACTCTAATCTAGTCACCCAATACTCTGGTTACACAGATCGGGGAACGGTAAAATGCATTGGAGATCTTGATTCCTGTCTTCTTAGAACTTGCATGTACGATCTGTCCGTTTCCAATGTAAATTGCAACATGGCTGATGCTGCTTCCGCTTCCGTAGAAGAATAAATCTCCCGGTTTTGCCTCTGATGCACTGATCCTTGTACCACAATTTGCCTGTGCTTTAGAGGAATGTGGCAGATATACACCGTATTTTGCAAAAATAGAAAGTGTAAATCCGGAACAGTCAGCGCCGTTTGTCAGGCTTGTACCACCCCAGACATACGGATTTCCAACAAACTGTGTTGCATAGGAGATCAGATCTACTCTGACATCGGATACTCCGTTGCCATAGCGAACCTCTGTCATGGTCATTGCTTTTGGAAGCTGTACGGAAATATCTACATAGTCTTTGCTGATAAATCCGTTGGTGTTATCTAAATCGACTTTTACCCAGCCGCTTAAATCTTCTAAAACGTTCAGTTCCTCACCCTGTGGCATTAATGCTAAAATGCTGCACTCTGTATTTGGCTCTTCCCTGACATTTAAAGTTGGTGTCTTAACGGTTGCAATCGTCTGCTTTACTTCTTCTGCACGGGCTGCTGCCTCTTCTCCCGTGATCAGGTAATCTGCACTGACATAACCTGTCACATCACCGGACTGGATCTTATACCAGCCATCTAAAGTCTCTAAGATCTCGCCTGCGGCATTCTTTGGCATCTTACCTACCATGCTGCTGTCTGCAGAAGGAGTCTCTCTGACATTCAAGGTCTCCTCAACATTTGCAATTCCTAAATTTGTATATCCATAAATGGTAGAAGGTGCTTCCTGTGTCACCTCTGCGGTATTCTCTGATACACTCGCCTGCTCTTCCTGTTCTGTAGGCTTGTCCTTAATTGCTTCTGTAAACAATGCTCCCGCACCGGCAACGGTCTGTACCTTGTTCGCTTCCTTAGCCTGTGCTGTTAAGCCTGTCAGATTACTTCCTGTAAAATAATGGTTCCTGCCATTGCGATTGCAAAAAACCGATTTATATTCTGATTCATAAAAACCTCCTGATAAAAGAAAAACAGTAGAATATGTAATACTCTACTGTTACGTTGTTTTTAAATTATAACAACATTTTTTACACTGTCAACACATTTGCGTAATATTTGCGTAACATTTGTCATTTTTATAAATCAAAATAGATCCTTGCGATCTTAATATCCTGCTGTAACTGCGCTTTTAATTCATCTATGGATGCAAATTTTACCTCTGCACGGATGCGGTGTAAAAATTCCACTTCTACCGCCATATCATAAACATCGTCAGAAAAATCCAGCACATGTGTCTCGACACCGATCGGATTATCTCCCTCGATCGTCGGTTTACATCCGACATTGGTGATTCCACAGTATTCCTCTCCTCCGATCAGAATCCTTGTGATATAGACTCCAAATGGCGGCAGCAGTTTGTCAGCCTCAGGCACCAGATTTACGGTTGGGAATCCGATCGTTCTTCCGATCTCATTTCCATGCTCTACGATGCCCTGTACAAAAAAGGAATAGCCTAACAGTTCATTTGCCTTTTCGATATTTCCTTCTTTAATATACTCACGGATATAGGTGCTGCTGATATCTCTTCCGTCACTCTGGATCTTTTCGATCACCTGTACCTCATAACCGAATTTGTCAGCATACTCTAAAAGAAGCTGGTAATCTCCCATCCGGTTATGTCCAAAGTGAAAATCAGTACCGACCACCATATATTTTACATACAGTTTCTCTACCATCATACGAATAAAATCCACTGCATCCATATTGCGGATCTCCTCTGTAAAAGGACATTCCACTACATAGTCAATCCCGATATTTTCAAAGATATGCATCTTTTCCTCATTGGTCGTCAGCACATCTCCACGGTCGTCTTCCACCTTTTTTCTCGGAGGAATATCAAAGGTAAATACCACAGCTTTCAGATCATCTGCTTTTTTTCTAATACGGTATCTAAAAGCAGACGGTGTCCTCTGTGTATCCCATCGAATTTTCCAAATGTGATGACCGTAGATTCTTCTATATTAAAATCCGTTGTTCCTCTTAAATAAATCATTTTACTCTCTCACTTACTGTTCCCAAAAATTTTCACAGGCTTGTAATTTTCCTGTCTTTTATCATAACGGTAGATTCCGATAAACCGTCCTTCTTCATCATAGATGCGGACCGACTCCGTTTCATCCGATGTCGGCGATGTTACAAAAAATTCTTTTGCAATACGGTTGCCGTTATAAAGTATTTTGCCGTATTTTTTTTGTACCGTTACCGCTTCTAATGCACGAAATACATAGTCCGTCGGATAAAGGATCTGTTCTAATTCTCCTGCATCCCGTTTTTTTCAATCTCTCTAACGTCAATGCCTGTTCTATGGAAAAATCTGCCACTCTGGTCCGTTTTAACGACTCCATACAGCCGCCACAGCCCAGCTTCAGACCGATATCATGGCAAAGTGTACGGATATAAGTTCCTTTCGAGCAATGTACCCGCATGGTCACACGCGGCAGTTCTATGTCCTCAATTTCAATCTCATAAATCTGAATCGGTCTGGGTTTACGCTCTACCTCGATCCCATTTCTTGCAAGGTCGCACAGTTTTTTCCGTTGACCTTTAATGCAGAATACATCGGTGGTATCTGTTCGTATGCTCCGACAAATCCCATAATGGCTTTTTTTTCTTCTTCTTCGCTGCAGGTTACCGCCGACTGCTCTAACACGGTTCCTGTGGTGTCCTGCGTATCGGTGGTCTGTCCAAGCAGCAGGACTGCCTCATAGACCTTGTCCTTATCGGTTAAAAGGTCGCAGACTTTTGTGGCTTTTCCAAGACATACCGGCAGCACCCCTTCTGCCTGTGGGTCTAAGGTTCCGGTATGTCCGATCTTTTTCTGCCCTGCGATTCCACGCAGTTTTGCCACTACATCGTGGGAAGTATAGCCTTTTTCTTTGTATACATTTAAAATACCGTTTAGCATCTTCTCACCCTTTATATCTCTGAAACGTCAGAAGGCAGTTGTTTTTTCATCTCTTCTAAGATTTTTTCTATGATCTCGTCTGCATTTCCTTCCATAGAAACTCCCGCTGCGCGGATATGACCGCCGCCGCCATACTCCATGGCAACTCTCGCCACATCCATGCCTCCGTTAGAACGCATGCTGACTTTATAACCGTCCTCTGTCTCATACAGGAAAACAGCTGCCTCTACGTCTTTGGTCACACGAAGCTGACTAACGATCCCGTCTAAATGCTTTGGCAATACCTCAAATTCTTCCATCTGCTCTTTGGTCACTACGGAAGTAATGACCGCACCGCCAAGCTCCAACCTGGACTGTACCAGTGCCTGACCCATAATACGGTTCTGCTGATATGTCTTTGTATAAAAAGTCTTATCTACAATCTCCGTAAAGTCAATTCCCATATTCATCAGTCTGCCGGCAACATTCATCGTTTTGGCAGAAGTTGAGGAATATTGGAATACTCCGGTATCATGGATGATTCCCACATAGATACACTCTGCAATCTCCCTTGAAATCTTTTTTCGTCTAAAAGCTCAAATACCAGCTCCGAAGCAGAGCTTGCATGAGGAAAGATATAGTTTTCATCCGCAAAACTCTGGTTACTGATATGATGATCGATGCAGATTGTCTTTTTTTGCTGCCGTAAAATACTGTGCAGCCTCTCCTAAACGTCCGGTATCTCCACAATCCTGTGCGATAAACAAGTCATATGGCTCATGCTCTGTACATTCATGGATAATTTCTTTGGAGCGTTTTAAGAATTTAAAAATATTTGGAATCGGTTCTAAATATAAATCCACCTGAATCTGCGGATAATTGTCTTTGATATAATTATAGGTTGCAAGGCAGGGAGCCTACGCAGTCGCCGTCCGGACGGACGTGTCCTGCGATCGCTGCTGTCTGTACTCCCTGTAACTGTGAATCCAAGTCTTTCATGCTTTTTCCGGTCTCGCTGTATCTCTACTCCTGTATATCCTTTGTTACATCATCTATCAGTTTTGACATATTGACACCATATTCAATGGACTGGTCTAAAATAAACTGTACCTGTGGTGTGTTACGCAAATTGATATTCTTTGCCAGCGTTCTTCGGATATAGCCTTCCGCACTCTTTAAGCCTGCGATCGTATCTTTCTGGGACTGTTCATCCCCTAAAACAGAAATATATGCTTTACAGGTCTTTAAGTCCGGTGCTACTTCTACTGCAACCACACTGGTCATCGGATTGATCCGCGGGTCTTTGATCTCCCCACGGATGATATTGGAAAGTTCTCTTAGAACTTCCTCATTAATCCTTGTATTCTTAATACTGTTTTTTCGCATTCTGCCTCTATTCCCTTCGTTCTATCTCGGCACTTCTACCATAATATATGCTTCAATCTGATCTAATTCCTGGATATCATTGAAGTCTTCAAATACCAGACCACATTCATAGCCTGCTTTTACTTCTTTTACATCATCTTTAAAACGTTTTAAGGATGCAAGATTTCCTTCAAAGATCTGCTTTCCTTCTCTGGAAATACGTACCATACAGCCACGCTGGAAAGAACCGTCTAAGACATAGGAACCTGCAATATTTCCAACGCCGGATGCTTTAAAGATCTGACGTACTTCTGCATGACCGATGACTTTTTCTTCAAAGATCGGGTCTAACATTCCCTTCATGGCAGCTTCTACATCCTCGATGGCATTGTAGATGATCTTGTACAGACGCACATCTACACCCTCACGGTCTGCAATCGCTTTTGCAGTGGTATCCGGGCGTACGTTAAATCCGATAATGATGGCATTGGATGCAGATGCTAACGTAACGTCGGACTCGTTGATCGCACCAACACCGCCATGGATGACCTTGACTACGACTTCCTCGTTGGACAGTTTTACAAGGCTCTGTTTTACTGCTTCTACAGAACCCTGAACATCTGCTTTGACGATGATATCTAACTCTTTGACATTTCCTGACTGGATCTGGGAGAACAGATCGTCTAAGGACATCTTGGATTTTGTCTCTTCGATCAGGCGGTTCTTGCCTTCTGAAATAAAGGTTTCTGCAAAGCTTCTTGCCTCTTTTTCTGTCTCCGTGGATACAAATACTTCTCCTGCTCCCGGTACGCTGGATAATCCTAAGATCTCTACCGGTGTAGATGGTCCTGCCTCTTTTACATTGCGTCCCTTGTCATCGATCATGGCACGGACACGTCCGTAACTGCTTCCGCAGGCTATCGGCTGACCGACTTTTTAAGGTTCCTTTCTGTACTAAGACAGTTGCTACCGCACCACGGCCTTTATCCAGTCTTGCCTCGATAACGATACCACGCGCCTGACGTTTTGGATTTGCCTTTAACTCACAGATCTCTGCTGTTAACAGGATCATCTCTAAGAGCTGGTCAATACCTTCCCGTGTATGTGCAGATACCGGAACGAAGATGGTGCTTCCACCCCAGTCTTCCGGGATCAGTTCATATTCTGCAAGCTCCTGTTTTACTTTTTCAATATTGGCATTCGGTTTATCGATCTTATTAACCGCAACAATGATCTCGATTCCTGCTGCTTTCGCATGGTTGATCGCTTCAATTGTCTGTGGCATAACACCATCATCTGCAGCGACAACTAAGATTGCGATATCTGTGGAATTTGCTCCACGCATACGCATTGCCGTAAACGCCTCATGTCCCGGTGTATCTAAGAAAGTGATCTTTTCTCCGTTGATCTCTACCATATAAGCACCGATATGCTGGGTAATACCGCCTGCCTCACGGTCTGTCACATGGGTATCACGGATCGCATCTAACAGGGAAGTCTTACCGTGGTCAACGTGACCCATAACACATACAACCGGTGGACGTTTTACCATGGTGCTTTCGTCTTCTTCTTCCTCTTTTAAGAGTTCTTCGATCACATCGACTTTTACTTCATGCTCTGCTAAACAGTTGAACTCTAAAGCAATTTCTTCTGCTGTGTCGTAATCCACATCCTGATTTACGGTTACCATCGTTCCTTTTAAGAATAATTTCTTTACGATCACTGACGGCTGTACTTTCATCTTATCTGCTAGTTCACGGATTGTCAGTGAATCCGGCAGTGTGATGGTACGGATAGTCTCTTCTTTCTTCTCCTGTGGCTGCTGTGGCTGTTTTTTCTTCTTGCCGCCATTCTTCTCTAAATTGATATAACGCTCCTGCTTCTTGTTGCCGAAGTTATCTTTGTTCTGACCCTTATTTTTCTTATCGTTTCTACGGGTATCTCTGCGGTCTTTACCGTTATTTTCTTCTACCGGTGTCGCACTCTTGTTGAACTTGTTGATCTCCTGATCTAATCTCGGGCGAGATTCTTTCTGGCGATTCTGACCGACTCTGTTGTTACCTCTATTGTTTTGGTTATAATTGGCATTCGGTTTATGATTCGTACGGCCGTTCTGATTCTGGCGATTATTTTCCTCATTTCTAGGTCTCCTCTCACCTTGTCTGTCTGCCTGCTGTGCGCGGATCGGACGATCTCCCTGTGGACGTACCGGTCTTTCTCCCTGCGGGCGTTCCCCCTGTGGACGCATCGGACGGTCTCCCTGCGGTCTTGCCGGTCTGGCTCCACCCTGTGGTCTTGCACCTCTGTTTCCGTTCTGATTGTTATGCTGTCCGTTATTTCTGCGGTTATTCGGCTGTTTACTGTTCTGTGGATTGTATACTGCCGTAATACTGATTTTTTCTTCGGACGTTCCTGATGTGCGTCTTCTTCCTTTTCTGCTGCCTTTGGTGCAGCTTTTTTCCTCTTTACCGGTTCGCTCTTTGCAAACTTTTTCTTTTTTAACAACTTTGATCACATCGTCCTCAATAGAACTCATGTGACTCTTCACCTCTATATTCTGCTCTGATAAGTACTGTAATATTTCCTTAGACTGTATATTTAATTCCTTTGCAAGTTCATGCACTTTGACTTTTGCCATTCCATTTCCTCCATTATTCAATTTTCTCACCGCTTAGTATCTTACTCTCTAACGCTTTTGCAAATCCGCTATCGGTAACCGCAAGGGAAGCCCGATACTGTTTTCCGATACATCTTCCTAAATCCTCTTTTACCGCATATTCATAATATGGCACTTCGTAAAATGCACACATGTTGCGGAATAATTTCTTCGTATTATCGGAAGCATCCTTTGCCACGATGACTAAACCGGCTTTTCCTGCCTTGACCGCTTTTTTCTGTTGAAAATTCCCCACTCTCTATCTTCCGTCCTCTCGCAGCTAACCCAAGCATCTGCAAGACTTTATCATTTTTCAATCGCTTCCATCTCCTCTTCGAGCTGTTCATAGATTTCTTTGGGAATCGCAGTCTTTAATGAGCGCTCCAGTCCTTTGGACTTCTCTGCCTTTTTCAGACATTCACTGTCTGCACAAAGATATGCGCCTCTTCCATTCTTCTTTCCTGTCGCATCTAGGATGATCTCATTCTCGGATGTCTTGATGACGCGAATCATTTCCCGCTTATTTTTCATTTCACCGCATCCTACACATTGACGCATCGGGACTTTTTACTCGTCATAGTCGTTCACTTCATCCTCATCTATTTCCTGATAGTTATCTAATTCTTCCTCTGTATCCGGTTCAATGTACTCGCCGTTCTCATCATAGTACTCTTCCCCATCTTCGTAATATTCATCCTCATAATCATTCTCGTAATCGATGAAGTCACCGGCTTCTCTTGCCTGTGTCTCACTCTTTATATCGATCTTGAATCCGGTCAGTCTTGCAGCAAGTCTTGCATTCTGTCCTTCTTTTCCGATTGCCAAGGATAACTGATAATCCGGTACAACAACCTTTGCTGTCTTTTCTTCATCATCTGCAATAACAGAGATGACTTTTTTGCCGGGCTTAATGCATTCTGGATTAAGATTGCGGAATTCTCACACCAGTTGATAATATCGATTTTCTCGCCGCGCAGCTCATTCACGATCGCATTGACACGCGCACCGTTCATTCCGACACATGCACCGACCGGATCGACATCCGGGTCATTGGAATATACGGCAATCTTTGTTCTGCTTCCTGCTTCTCTTGCAATGCTCTTGATCTCAACGATACCATCTCTTACTTCGGTTACCTCTGATTCAAACAGACGTTTTACCAATTCCGGATGAGTTCTGGAAACTAAGATCTTCGGTCCTTTTGAAGTGGATTTTACTTCTAAAATATAGAGTTTGATACGCTCGGTAGGTTTGAACACTTCCCCTTTGATCTGTTCGCCCTCTGTTAAGATTGCATCTACTTTTCCAAGATTGATGCTTACATTCTTACCGATGTAACGCTGAACAACACCGGTTACTACATCGCGCTCTTTGCTGTAATATTCGTCAAACAGCACTTTTCTCTCTTCCTCACGGATCTTCTGTAAGATCACGTTCTTGGCATTCTGGGTAGCGATACGGCCGAATTCCTTGGATCTTACTTCGATGTTTACGGTATCTCCAAGATCATATCTTGAGTCGATCATTTTGCATTTGCAAGGCTGATCTCAAGCCAGGGATCTTCGACCTCTTCGACTACGGTTTTTTCCTGATACACCTGAAACTCGCAGGTCTCCGGATCAATGTTTACTTTAATGTTATCTGATTTTCCAAAATGATTCTTACAAGCGGTAACTAAAGAGTTCTCTATAGCCTCAAGTAAGGTATCCTTACTGATATTTTTTTCCTCTTCTAATACATTTAACGCTTCTAACAATTCATTGTTCATTATGATATTCCTCCCATTTAATTTGTTATTGTACGCTAAAAATCAAATGCCAAACGGATCAATGCGATATCCGTTTTTGCAAAAGTCAATTTTTCGTCTTCTTCTGTCTGAATTGTTACGGTATCATCGTCATAACCGGTTAAAACTCCGTAAAATTCTTTGCTGCCGTTCATGGAACGATAGGTACGGATCTCTAATTCTTTTCCCATACTGCGAATATAATCTTTTTTCCTTTTTGAGCGGTCTGCCAAGTCCCGGTGAACTCACTTCAAACACATAGGAATCTTCAATATAATCTTCCCTGTCTAAAATCTCATTCATCTCTCTTGCTACAATTTCGCAGTCATCCACCGTAATGCCGCCTTCTTTATCAATATAGGCTCTTAAATACCATGCACTTCCCTTTTGACATACTCCACGTCTACGAGTTCAAAATTGTTCCTTTCGAGAATCAGGGTAATCCAGTGTTCCGTCTGTGTCTCATACATCTGTCTTTTTGACATATTCCCACCTTCTTTCATTTCCATTCTGGCTGTCATTGCTGTTCTTTCGGACATGACCCTAACATAAAATCAAGAGCGGACAACTGTCCGCTCTCAACCTAGTTAACTCTACATATCGTATATATGATAACACTTGCCACATAGAAATGCAAGTGTTTCCAATAAAAAATGCTCAAAACCGATTAATTCATGGCTTTGCGCATCTTCAAGGGTTGGGCTATTCATTAATGAATAAACAGTTCGTAGGGGAATCGAACCCCTGTTTTCGCCGTGAGAGGGCGACGTCTTAACCGCTTGACCAACGAACCTTAGTATTTATTTTGTTGAACCGCTTCAACAATTGGTATTATATATGGTCTTACAAAAAAAAGCAAGTACTTTTTTTAAATTTTTTAAATTTTTTATTTTTTTTGTATTTTCATGTATTTTTCCATAGGAAATTGATGCTGGCTGGCACGATACTTCCTATAGGATCAAGGTGTCAGAAGTCAGCCCACAATTTAGTGACTGGCAACTTGCACAAAACAGACTCGGCTTTGTGCAAGTTATTTACTGTTTCCACTTTCTCTACTGCGAAACAGATTCTGCTAAATGTTCCAGTATCTCCGTAATCTTTCTACTCTCCTCTAAGCAGATATTTTGCAGATTCTCAGAATTTTCTGCCTGCGCAGATACTTCCTCTGTGGTTGCAGACAGATTGGATATCTGGTCTACGATCTTTGCGTTGTTATCCTGTAAGTTTACACAGTCATTGTGAAGTGTCTGAACTTCTACATTGGTTCTCATCAGGTCAGAAGCAATATTTTCAAAGGATGTATTGGCTTTTTCCATGATCTCACTGTTCTGCTGAACGGTTTCTGCCGTATGTGTCACGGTCTTTACCATGTCCTCAATCTTTCCGATAAAGTTCTCTAATACCTGTTCGATATTTTCGGTAGACTCTTTTGTCTCATCTGCCAATTCGCGGATCTCATCTGCGACTACGGCAAATCCCTTTCCGGCTTCACCGGCTCTTGCCGCCTCAATCGAAGCATTTAATGCAAGCAGGTTTGTGCTTGAAGAAATGCTTGAGATCGTCTCTGTAATACCTTTCATATTGACAATCTCTTCTGATAAATACTGCATTTCGTCACTCAGCTCACGGCTTTCTTTACGATCGTATTTGTGCTGTCCTGCAGCTCATTCATATAGACCTGTCCCTGATTAGAAGCTGTTACAGATGCCTGTACGAAATCCTGTACGGTTTCAGAAACAACATTGATTTCCCGGATCAACTGCTGAATCTCCGTGGTCAACTGTGTCTGCTCCTGAATGCTCTCTGCGGTCTGCAGCGTACTGGATGCAATCTCCTGTGTTGCCATCGCTGATTGCTGCATCTGGTTTCTTAAACGTACTGCAGATTCTTTCGAGGTGCTGACAGTCTCTTTGACAGCTTCCGAAGTCTCTAACAACTGCATCATCTGATGTTCCTGTTCCTGCTGACCGATCTGTATCTCTTTTTCATCCTCCGTTGCAAAAATCCTCTGTAAACGATTTGTGTAAGCATAAGTCAGTACAAATAAAATGTTGATGACAATCTGTGTTAATACAACCATCAGTGATGATGTGCCCATTTTCAGTCTTGCTAAAAAAAACAGAACCGTATTAACCACAAAAACTGCTGTCAGTGCCACGGTTGTAAATTTTTATCATGGTATACTACCACGACGGAACAGGCTATGTAAGAGCATGCAAAGATAATAATATGCTCTGAAAAAGTATCCAGAAAGAGTACGTCAGTCCGTAAAGACAATCAGAAAATAACGAACTGCGTACTTATCTGCAAATTTCGTTCCTAAAATCAAAAATGCAATGACTCCTGCGAGTGCAGAAACCAGTGTGGAATATAAGACCAGATTGTTGCCGTTATATAGTTTTTCCGCAAACGTAAAAGCCGGAATGATGGCGGTCAGAAAACCCACAACGGCCAACATGGTCTGGTTTGTTTTTTCAAACGTTCCATATATAACCCCCTTCTTCTATGTTCGATGTATGGATTACATCTTTCATAACTCCATTTCAGATATCATTAAAAATCTGATAGATATCAATTTTTAAAGCATCTGTATTGGACATGCCAATAAAGATTCCCCCATAGCGATAGCCATCCTCTAACTCTTCACATCGAACAATTTCAATTACAACATCAATAATCTCTTTTGTCCAAATCTGAATCTTTGTGTTGTAGTGCGTTCCAACCTCAAGCCGCTGTCCTGCTTTAAACCCAATTCCGGTTCTTGAAATATCCACTACTTCCACATGGGAATAGCGAAGTGTCGTAACCCCATCCTCATCTAAACGCTCTAATTCGACGGTCACGTCTAACTCCAGCCGTTTATGTTTTCTTTTTTCTTCCATAGTCTTAAGATTCTCCTTCTCTTGTTTTTTTCCGAAGTAATAAACATAGCATCTCCATAGCTGAAGAAACGATATTTATTCTCAATTGCCTCCTGATATGCGGCAAGAACATGTTCTCTTCCTGCCAATGCCGATACCAGCATTAAAAGAGTCGATTCCGGTAAGTGAAAATTTGTAATCAGTGAATCCAATATCTTAAAACGATACCCCGGATAAATAAAAATATCCGTCCAGCCACTGGTCGGCTCGATCGTGCCATCTTCTTTTGCAGCCGATTCCAATGTCCGACAGCTTGTCGTCCCTACACATATGATCCGTCCGCCTGCACGTTTTGCGGCATTGATCGTATCCGCTGCCTTTTCATCTATCATATAGAATTCCGAATGCATATGATGTTCGCTGACATTCTCTACCTTTACCGGCCGGAATGTTCCCAATCCGACATGGAGTGTGACCTCTGCAATATGGACACCCTTTTCGCGGATCGTCTGTAACAGTTCCGGTGTAAAATGCAGTCCCGCAGTCGGTGCAGCGGCGGAACCATCATATTTTGCATATACCGTCTGATAACGGTTTTTGTCCTTTAACCGGTGTGTAATATACGGTGGAAGCGGCATCTGTCCCAGTCTGTCTAAAATTTCTTCGAAGATTCCCTCATAAGAAAAATTGTATCAGACGGTTTCCCTCTTCTACTACGTCTATGACTTCACCTGTTAACAGTCCGTCTCCAAATATGATCTTTGTACCCGGTCTTGCCTTTTTGCCCGGCTTAACCAATGTCTCCCAAATATCATTTTCTCTTCTTTTCAACAAAAGAATCTCTATATGGGCTTCGGTTCCGTCTTTCACTCCATACAAACGTGCCGGAATTACTTTTGTATTATTGATTACCAGACAGTCACCCGGATTCAGATAAGATACAATATCCCGAAAGATCCGATGTTCTGTTTTTCCGGTATCCTTATCTAAAATCAGTAATTTAGAACCGGAGCGATCCTCTAACGGATCTTGTGCAATTAATTCCTGTGGAAGTTCAAAATCAAAATCTTTTACGTTCATTACCTATTCCTTAAAAGAGCAGAATTCGCTGAATCCTGCTCTTTGCTAATTATTCTTTTACCATATTTAATCTGACTTCTACTATTTCTGACGGATTGGATTTCTTCTGGTATGTAACCCATACAGAATCAAATCTGCCATTATAAGTCATTTTCGGTATCGTATAGGAACTCTTATTGATTCTATACTTACTGAAGTTTTTTTGAATCTGTGCTTACAAATACAGAATATATCTGCCAGCCACTCTTTGCTTTTAAAGTAACCTTCTGGTTTTTGAAAGATTTGGTATGATACCAGTAATCTTCAAAACATCCTTTGAACTTAGATGTTACATCTGTGCTTCCGATCTTCATCTGTTTTATCGGTGATGAATATTTCTTAACCGTAACTTTTGTGCTGATCTTCTTAGAACCCACTTTACAGGAAATAGTTACTGTACCGGCTTTTTATAGTAGTACACATCTACAGAACCCGGTTTTGCTTTTTACCTTTGCAATGCTGGTATTAGAACTCTTCAGATTCTTGATCTGTGTTGCTTTAGTGCAGTTAAAAATCGGCACATTGACTTTCCATGTAGTATACGGTGAATTTGTTTCATAGTATACTGTCTGGTTGCCGTAAAAACTTGGTGATGCTGCAGCTGCTTTGTTTCCGGCTGTCGGAATTACTAATACGCCCGTGAGTATTACTGCAAGTGCCATAACCAGTGACAGGCTTTTTTTCATGATTTTTTCATTCTTCTCTTTCCTTTCTCTTTCTCCAAATATTTTGTCTCTTTCTTAAAGAAAAAATATGATAAAATTCATATCACGATTATAACATAGTTATTTACGGAGTTCAATTCCCAATTCTTCCAATTTTTTCAGGATCTTATTCATTGCGTTCTGGATATCGGCATCCTCTAAGGTCTTATCCTGTGCACGGAAGGTCAGCGTATAGGCAATGGACTTATAACCGCGTTTGATCTGTGCTCCTTCGTAAATATCAAACAGTGCATAGCGTTCTAAATACTGTCCGCCTTTTTCATCAAATACTTTTTCGATGTCGCCTGCTAATACCTCTTTTGGCACTACCATGGAAAGGTCTCTCGTTACTGCCGGGAATTTTGCAATACCCCGGTATTTACGGTCAAAACTTGCATACTCCACAATATACGGCATATCCAGAACTGCTACATAGACACGTTCTTTGATCGCATAATTTGCAGCAACCGTCGGATGGATCTCTCCTAAATAGCCAATGACATTTCCGTGATATACGATATCTGCCTGACGGCCCGGATGTAGGAATGACTTCTTATCAGACGGATCATATTCTGCCTTTTCATGCATTCCAAGTTTGTCAAAGAGCTCCTCTACGACACCCTTCATCGTATAGAAGTCCCCTTCTCCATACATTCCGAGTGTGAACTGCATACGTTCTTCCGGTAATTCCGTAACCGGAGTCTGCTTTGGAAGATAAATATTTCCAAGCTCATACAGACGCACATTTTTGGTTTCTTCTATTATAATTGGTTGCTAAGGAAGCCAACATTCCGTTTAAGGAAACGGTTCGCATAATACTGAAATCTTCGCCTAACGGATTGGTGATGACTACGGTTTCACGCAGTGGGCTGTCTGCCGGAAGCAGCAGCTTGTCAAATACTTTCGGGCTTTCAAAAGAATACGTCATTGCCTGTGAAAATCCGCAGAATTCAGCAATATCTCTTGCTAATTTTTCCACGCGCAGTTTGAAGGATAATTTTCCGGTAGTTGCTTCTCCGCTTGGAAGGGAGGTCGGTATCTTATCATATCCATAAAAACGTGCAACCTCTTCCGCAATATCTGCATCACACTCTAAGTCCTGTCTCCAGGATGGAACTAAAATCTCGTTTTTCTCTTTGTCATATCCTAAGTCTAACATTTCGAAGTAGTCTAACATGGTTTCCGGTGCAATGTCTGTTCCGAGCAGTCTGTTGTATTTTTCCGGCTCAAAAGGGATATTTCTTCCTTCTTTGACGGTTGTATAGACATCTACAACTCCACCGACTACTTCTCCTGCACCTAATTCTTCGATCAACTGGCAGGCACGGTTCATTGCCTCGATCACATTATTCGGATCTAAGCCTTTTCAAATTTTCCGGACGCATCGGTACGAAGTCCTACTTTTTAGAGGAAAGACGGATATTGGTTCCATCAAAGCAGGCAGCCTCAAACAGCATGGTCTTTACATCGTCTGTGATCATGGAGTTCTCACCACCCATGATTCCTGCAATACCGATTGCTTTTTCACCATCACAGATCATCAGTACGGAATCATCCAGCGTACGTTCCTGTCCGTCTAAGGTCACAAATTTCTGTCCTTTTTTGCTGCTCTTTTTACTACGATCTGATGTCCTGCGATCGTATCTAAGTCATAGGCATGCATTGGCTGACCGTATTCTTCCATGACATAGTTTGTTATATCTACAATATTGTTGATCGGACGGATTCCCTGTGCGGCAAGTCTGCGCTGCATCCACTCCGGTGACGGTGCGATCTTAATATTTTTTACTACACGCGCAGTATATCTTGGGCAAAGCTTTGTATCTTCTACCGATACTTTAACATAGTCATTGACATCCTCATTATTTCCGGTTGCGGTGACTACCGGCGGATGGAACTCTTTTCTGAAAGTTGCTGCCGCTTCTCTCGCAAGTCCGATGATTCCAAAACAGTCTACTCGGTTTGATGTGATCTCATACTCAAATACGGAATTGTGAAGTCCGAGTGCTTCTACTGCATCTGCTCCAACCACTGCATCTTCCGCGAAGATATAAATTCCATATTCCGGTGCTTCCGGATACATGTCCTTTGTAGAACCAAGCTCTTCTATTGAGCACATCATACCAAAAGATTCCACACCGCGCAGTTTTCCTTTTTTGATTTTGACTCCGCCCGGTGTCTTCTTTCCATCATGACCACCGGCAACACGTCCACCGTCTAATACGACCGGAACCTTATCGCCTTCTTTTTACATTTGGTGCTCCTGTTACAATCTGAATATTTTCTCCTGTACCAACATTGACCTGGCAGATAATCAGCTTGTCTGCATCAGGATGTTTTTCAATCTTTTCAATCTGTCCAATGACGATCTTCTCTAAATCCGCATCTAACTCCTCATAACCTTCTACTTTAGAGCCGGAAAGTGTCATTGCATCCATATATTCCTGTGCCGTACATGATAATTCCGGCACCATTGATCTTATCCATTCTAATGATGTTCTCATCGCTATTCTCCTTTACCTTTTCATCTAAAACTGTTTTAAGAAACGGATATCGTTCTCATATAAAAGACGCATATCATCAATCTCATATTTCAGCAGAGCAATTCGCTCTAATCCTACTCCGAATGCAAAGCCTGAATATTCTTCCGGGTCAATACCGCTCATTCGTAAAACCTTCGGATGAACCATACCACAGCCGAGAATCTCAACCCAGCCTTCGCCCTTACAGAAGCGGCAGCCCTTTCCGCCGCATTTAAAGCAGGTAACATCCATCTCGGCACTCGGCTCTGTAAACTGGAAATGATGCGGACGGAATTTTACTTTGGTATCCTCTCCAAACAGTTCTTTGGCAAATTCTGCTAAAGTACCTTTTAAATCCGCAAAAGTAATGTTCTTATCTACAACCATTCCCTCGATCTGATGGAAAGAAGGGGAATGTGTCGCATCCACTTCATCGGAACGGAACACTCTTCCCGGTGCGATCATACGGATCGGGAGTTTTCCTTCCTCTGACACGCACCTGTACCGGAGAAGTCTGGGTACGGAGTACAATACTGTCATTAATATAGAACGTATCCTGTTCATCTCTTGCCGGATGGTTCTTTGGAATATTCAGTGCCTCGAAGTTGTAATAGTCCTGCTCTACTTCCGGTCCTTCTACGACTTCATAGCCCATGCCGACGAAAATACGCTCTACCTCTTCTAATGCGATCATATTCGGATGACGGTGTCCGACAGAATTCTGTTTTGCCGGTAATGTTACGTCGATCACTTCTTTTTTTCTAAACGGTGCTCTAACTCTGCACTCTCTAATTTTTTCTTTGTCTCTTCTAAAGTTCTCTCAATTGCCTCTCGTGTCTCATTTACTAACTGACCAACCATCGGACGATCCTCCGGTTTTACGTCTTTCATACCTTTTAAAACTGCGGTCAGCTCTCCTTTTTTTCCAAGAACGGAAACACGGACATCATTTAACGCATTAAGTTCCTTTGCCTCCTCTATCTGACGCACCGCTTCCTCTCTGATTTTTTGCAGCTTTTCTTTCATAATAAATCTCCTTTCTTAGTCGTATCTTCGCCCGAAGGACATTCTGCTCTATAGGAAACACGGTATTTCCCATAGCATAAAAAAGCTCCGTCCTTCTTACATAAAAAGGACGAAGCATTCTCCGCGTTACCACCTTAATTCCCAAAAATCGGGCTCTTCATTCAAATACTTAACGTGTATGACCCGTCCGGACCTACTTTACCATTCTGTTCAATCCGGAAGCTCCAGTGAGAAATTCATCTGTTACCTTACCTTAAAGATGCTTTCAGCCGATGGCATCCTCTCTCTGAAAAAAGTATAACAGACTACTGACACTTTCTTTGCTTTTCTTCTAAACTTCTCACATTTTAGCACAGCCTGCTAAAAACTGCAAGTAATTTCTTATCTCGTTCATTCTTATGTTTCCGGTTATTTCTTATCTCCCACTCGCTTTTCATGCAATTTTGCTCTCCATTTGTGGAACAGATCCGAAAAGACAACATTCGTCTCTGCACAAAGCAGCAGGATATACATACAAAAATACAGCCACAGCATGACAAGCACGATCGTTGCCAGACTTCCATAGGTGGAAAATCCGTTAAAATACTCCACATAAATAGACAGTCCAAACGAAAATACATACCACGAAACGGCACTTAAAATTGCCCCCGGAAGCTGACTCTTAAACGAAGCCTTGCGGTTTGGCACCATTTTAAAGATCCATGCGAAGAAAAAGATCAGCACACCCATGATAATAATGATACGGATTCCAATCAGCACACTCATAAAATGCGAAATGATCGGCACATACCGAATGGCTGCCTTTTTGCAGCGTACTTCCGAATACCAGCAATACCAGCACGGTGATCAGTGTCAGGATCAGGACTACGGTATAGAATATCGCACGGAAACGCAGTACAAACCAGTTTCTGGTTTCCTGACAGTTATTGACCATATTCAGTCCGGTTCCTAAATACTGCAAGCCCTTCGCAGATGACCAGATTGCAACCACCGCCGCGATCGAGATCAATCCGACGGACTGATTGTATACCTCCGCAATGATCGAGTTCACTAACGGCGAAATATAGTTTGGCATATAATTTCCTACTGCCGTTGTCAGCATATCCTGTGAGATCGGTGTGTATTTTAATAAGGAACTAAACACCACCAAAAATGGAATTGCCGACAAAATAATAAAAAACGCCCACTGTGCCGCAAAGGCTGTAATATTATCTATCCGGCATTTATCTAAAAATGTTTTTACATTTCCAAAAATCTTCCAAAGCATTGTTTTAAAAACCTCACTTCTGTTACTCCGAATAAAAGGTTACCATGAACTTTCTGTTTTGGCAAGTTTCTCAATAAATACTCTCAATTTTCACATCATGATAGAAAAATCCTAAAATTTCATCGCAGGAATATCCCGCCTGTGCCATTCCGTCCGCACCATACTGGCTCATACCGATCCCATGGCCAAATCCGCCGCCGATGGCTGACGCGGTCTTTGTGTTCTTATCATAGTCTAAAACACAATACGCACTTGGCAGTACGGTCATCTGCGTATTCTTTGTTCCATCCTGAAGTGTGACTTCTTTTAAAAGCAGCTCCTAAAATTCTACGGATATTATACTCATTTTTTACAAGTGCCATTCCGTTCTCAAAGTCCAGTTTCAGAATCTTGATTGCTCCCGATGTTCCGCGCTTTTTCACCGACACCTCCGTGACAGCACCAAATCCTTTGAGCGATTTTGTCTTTGTTCCATCCTTAGAATAAAACGTAATATTTTTTCCATTGGATTTTTTCTGCTCTTTTAAAATATTTCGTATATTTTCGTCCTTTTGATTAAAATCCAATGCTGCACTCCAGCGGAAATATGGTGTTTTTCCGTCAAAACATACTTCATCCCCACTTTGGATATAGGTTCTGAAATTCTTCTCTTTAGATAGATCCGTTTTTGGAGCATCTTTTTTTACCCAGACACTTTTAAATATCCATAGGTCTTATCATCCGAAAGATTCCAGTTTTCCATTGTTCCGGTATGTCCACAGGAGGTGGAATAGTAATATGCCTCTACGACATTTCCCTTGTATTTTAATACCTGACCAACCGTATCTTCGACTGCTTTTACGGACTTTTCGCCCGCCGGATTCTTGTTGTATACCTGATAATTCGTGCTGTCATCTACATGCGCACCAAGTGCTGCATAGTCTCCTTTGACCATTTGCATACAGGCATAACTTCTCGCACAGATTGCCTGTGCTTTTAATGCCTCGACATGGAATTTCTCCGGCATCTCACTCGGCAGGACACCACAGATATAGTCCTCTAAAGATATCTTATTTACCACAGTATATCCCTGTTCACTGTGACGCAGTTCCATACTGCCGGAATAGCCTAAGGTTTCTCTGCTTCCATCCGCTTTCGTTAAATAGATTTTTCCATGATCCGCCGCCTTGATCTTGCAGGCTTCCTCGGAAGTTCCTAATAGTTCCGCTGCCGATAATACACTGCCTGCCTCTGCTTCTCTTTTTTTCTTCCCCTAATGTGATCTTCATTTTCTGCTCGGAAGTCAGATAAACATTTTCATAATACGGCGAACCTTCATTTAAAAGCAGCACCCGGATATTTTTGATGTTTGCCGGCTCTTTTAACAATACTGCCTGCACTTTTTCCGTTCCCAACAACATACCGGACATCCATATTTCCAATGACAATATCCTGAAGGGTCTTCTCTTCTAACGTTCCATAAATCTTATAAACCGGAACCCGCTTCGCTAATGGGATTTTTCCATAGCCTTCTATCTCAATCTGTGACTGATCCATCGTAATCAGATTTCCGGTGATCGTGTCCTGTTTTTTTCGGATTTCCTTAATCTTTTCTTTTTTCAAATACAAGGTCACAGACGGTATTGCTTAATTCTCCATCTGTGCTTTTTGTATCAAATTCATATTCTTTTCCGCAAAAAAACAACTGCTTTTCCATCGGCAAGCGTTTTCAGATATACATTTGCCAACGTACTCTCGCTCTTTTTTCCTGCTTTACGATCCCAAGAATCTTCTGGTCGGTAACATACAGACGATACTGCTTCATTTCTTCTAAGGTGATTCCCTGCAAAGAAAAAGAACCGATACTGGTGTCCACGCTTTTCTTCTTTTCATCCACGCCAAGTACCAGAACACTTTCTTTTTGAATCCGATGCTCTGAATCTAAATAATCTAAAATTTTATCATAGATCGGATTCCACTCTTCTCTTAGTATCTTTTTTGCACCACTCTTTTTTTCATAAGCAATATAGTCATTCAGATGCAGGCGGTCTACCACTTCCTCCACATCGGCATATGTAAGATAAGCACCGTCTAACTTTAAGCTGACACCGGTTGCTTCTTCCAGTTCATTTTCCGCTTCTGCTACCGATATGCGGTCTTTTGTCTGTCCTCTATCTGTGATAACCCTGATCGTAACTACAATTCCAAGCAGCAATACCGCTGCTAACAATAAAATTCCTGTTTTTTTCTTCGTTCTTTTTTTCATGGACCAATCCTCAATATTTCCTATAGAGAAAAGAAGCTGCTAAATACTTAGCAGCTTCTCTTCTTCCTTCGTACAAATCTATCTTTCGTAAAAGTCCTCTTTTTGTACTTTTAACAGCTCCTCTTTTGTACCGGGTTCTCTTTGGTTCTATTTATCTTTTGCATATGTTTTCTTCTGTATCTTTAGAATCTTTTGTACTCTAAAAATCTTTCGTGTCCCATATACATTTTCTTCTGTAATACCCAAAATGCCGTTTCCTACTATTTTGACTCCTAGCAAAGCTAGGTGGGTGTCCGCAACTGCTCTTCTGCCTTCCGCTGCTGACGGCGGCCTGGCATCCAAGTCAGCGATATGAGAATCCCATGAACGTAAATGTAGGTTCAAAATAGTAGGGTGTCGCACATCCCAGGAATCTTTTGATGATTTTATTATACTCTAGTATTTGTTTCTTTTCAATAAAAAATAAGTTGAAAATTTTGTCAAAATTTGTAGGAAATTTTTGTATAAAATAGGACTTGCTTTTTTCTATGTAAAACGTGTATGTGACGGATTTATTTCAAGATTTTCTATCCATTCTTCCGACAGGCACTTTCCGATAGAACTTCTCCTGTATCATCTAAATTTCATAACGCAAAAAACAAGACACAGAATTCAAACATTCTGTGCCTTGTAATATTTCACCCGTTAAACGGATAACGCGTCTTTATTTTCCTTTTTTTTCTGCTTGTCAGAAATTTTTATTTCTGAGGACCAGCAGCTACTAATGCCTTACCAGCATCGTTTCCTTCGTATTTAGCAAAGTTCTTGATGAATCTGTCAGCAAGGTCTTTTGCTTTTGTCTCCCACTCGGAAACATCTGCGTATGTGTCACGAGGATCTAAGATTCCTGTGTCTACACCTGTTAACTCTGTTGGAACCTCAAAGTTGAAGAATGGGATCTTCTTAGTCGGAGCTGTTAAGATAGCTCCGCTTAGGATTCCATCGATGATACCACGAGTATCTTTGATGGAGATACGTTTTCCGGTTCCGTTCCATCCTGTGTTAACGAGGTAAGCTTTTGCTCCGCTCTTTTCCATTTTCTTAACAAGTTCTTCTGCGTATTTTGTTGGATGCAGCTCAAGGAAAGCCTGTCCGAAGCATGCTGAGAATGTAGGTGTAGGCTCTGTGATTCCTCTCTCTGTACCTGCAAGCTTTGCTGTGAATCCGGACAGGAAGTAGTACTGTGTCTGCTCCGGAGTCAGGATAGATACTGGTGGAAGTACTCCGAATGCATCTGCTGACAGGAAAATTACGTTCTTTGCTGCCGGTGCAGAAGAGATTGGACGTACGATATTCTCAATATGATTGATTGGGTAAGATACACGAGTATTCTCTGTTACGCTCTTATCAGCGAAATCAATCTTACCATTCTCATCAAGTGTAACGTTCTCAAGAAGAGCGTCACGTTTGATCGCATTGTAGATATCCGGCTCAGAATCTTTATCAAGGTCGATAACTTTTGCGTAGCATCCACCCTCAAAGTTGAATACGCCGTTGTCATCCCAGCCGTGCTCGTCATCACCGATCAGGAGACGTTTTGGATCTGTGGAAAGTGTAGTTTTACCTGTTCCGGAAAGTCCGAAGAAGATAGCTGTGTTCTCACCATTTAAGTCTGTGTTAGCGGAACAGTGCATAGAAGCCATACCATCCAGTGGTAAGAAGTAGTTCATCATAGAGAACATACCTTTCTTCATCTCTCCACCGTACCATGTGTTAACGATAACCTGTTCTTTGGATGTAATGTTGAACATTACAGCTGTCTCAGAGTTAAGACCTAACTCTTTGTAGTTCTCAACTTTTGCCTTAGAAGCATTGTAAACAACGAAATCCGGCTCGAAGTTCTCTAATTCTTCTGCTGTTGGTTTGATGAACATATTTGTTACAAAATGTGCCTGCCAAGCTACCTCAACGATGAAACGGATAGCCATACGAGTATCCGCGTTAGCACCGCAGAATGCGTCAACTACGAAAAGTCTCTTGTTAGAAAGCTCTTTCTTAGCAAGCTCTTTTACTGATTTCCAAGCTTCCTGAGTAGCCGGATGGTTATCATTTTTGTATTCGTCTGTTGTCCACCATACAGTGTCTTTAGAATTGTCATCCATAACGATGAATTTGTCTTTCGGTGAACGACCTGTATAGATACCGGTCATAACGTTGACAGCGCCAAGCTCACTAACCTGACCTTTTTCAAAGCCTTCCAGTTCTGGTTTTGTCTCTTCCTCAAATAACATCTCATAAGAAGGATTGTAAACCACCTCAGTGGTTCCGGTAATGCCATACTGGCTTAAATCGATATTTGCCATCTTCCATTTACCTCTCTTCTTTTTTTTTTTAGTAATAGGCGTCTACATTACGGTATCTCAATGAGACATCTTTATGTAATGTATTAAAAAAATACACTACAGTACACTATACACTATGTTAAGTTTTTGTCAATATCTTTTGACGAAATTTCTTTAATTTTTACCGTCAGATGCTGCGGATAAATCACTCTTCGAAAATGATGCCGGTAACAGTTCTGCTAAGGTCATTTTCCTGTATTCACCGCTCTTTGCTGCCATCAGCACGACGAACTTCTCAGGCTCCGTAAATTCTAACAATACCTGACGGCATACTCCACAGGGTGCAAGATATTCTTCCGCGTCCCCGCAGACTGCGATCGCCCTAAATTCCCGCTCGCCTTCGGACACTGCTTTAAAGACTGCTGTCCGCTCTGCACAGTTCGTTGGCGTATATGCAGCATTTTCTATATTACAGCCGGTATAGATCCTGCCACTCTTTGTAAGGAGTGCCGCTCCGACCCGGAAGCCTGAATATGGAGAATAGGAATATTCTTTGGCTTCTCCTGCTTTTTTTTTACTAACAGTTCTTCTGTTTTTTTATCTAAATGCTTTAAATCCAAATGATCTGAATTTAAGTTTTGATCCTGCACTTCACTCATGTACTACCCTCCTCACTTTGCATTTCTGCCCGTAAAATACAGACACGCTTTTCCCTCTGAGTATAGCATAATTTTATCAGATACTGTCTGCATATTTATAAAATAATCGTAAATTTTTCTTAAAAAAAGTTTGAAATCGTGGAATTTTTCTTGTGTCGGTATTCATAGAATGTTATGATATATCAGAAACATAAAGGAGGGAAACTATGACTACAAATAATTTTTGCGAATTAACTCCTGAAATTATGGAGCTCTCAAAAAAGTGTTCTGAGGCTGCTACGATCGACCCTGAGTTATATGGTAAATATGATGTAAAACGCGGTCTGCGTGATCTGAATGGTAAGGGTGTTCTTGTTGGTCTGACAGAAATTTCTGATGTCTGCTCCACTAAGATTGTAGACGGAAAATCAGTTCCTGCCGATGGAAGTCTCTACTACCGGGGCTACAATGTAGAGGATATCATCAAAGGAATTGACAAAAGCAGCCATTTCGGTTTTGAAGAGTGTACTTATCTGTTGCTCTTTGGAAAACTGCCTACAAAGGAAGAATTACAGAGCTTTTGTGCACTGTTGAGTGAATACCGTACCCTGCCGACGAGTTTTGTCCGGGATATCATTATGAAAGCGCCCAGCAAAGACATGATGAATACTCTCGCCAGAAGCGTTCTGACTCTGTATTCTTATGATGACCGTGCAGACAATATCACACTGCCGAATGTTCTTCGTCAGTGTCTTCAGCTCATCAGTCTGTTTCCGCTGTTATCGGTTTATGGCTATCAGGCTTACAACCACTATCATGATGGTGCCAGCCTTTTTATCCATGCTCCACAGCCGGAACAGTCTACTGCCGAGACGATCCTGCATGTACTGCGTCCTGACAGCAAATACACACCATTAGAAGCAAAGCTGTTAGACATTGCTCTGATCCTTCATATGGAACACGGCGGTGGTAACAACTCTACTTTTACCACATCTCGTCTCCTCTTCAGGAACCGATACTTATTCTGCGATCGCAGCAGCCATCGGCTCTTTAAAAGGTCCAAGACACGGTGGTGCGAATATCAAAGTTGTAAAAATGTTTGATGATATGAAAAAACATTTACACGACTGGACCGATGAAGCTGAGGTAGAAGCATATCTGCGGGCACTTTTGAATAAAGAAGCCTTTGACCATGCCGGACTGATCTATGGTATGGGTCACGCAGTATACTCACTTTCCGATCCTCGTGCAAGGATCTTCCGCTCTTTCGTAGAAGAACTGTCACAGGAAAAAGGACTCAATGAGGAATTTGCACTCTACACTTTAGTAGAACGCCTTGCACCAAAAGTCATTGCCGAAGAAAGAAAAATTTACAAAGGTGTCAGTCCAAATGTGGATTTCTTCTCAGGATTTGCTTACAGCATGTTAGATCTTCCGTTAGAGCTTTACACTCCTATTTTTGCGATCGCCCGTATTGCCGGATGGAGTGCTCACCGTTTAGAAGAATTATCTTACAATGGCAAGATCATGCGTCCTGCCTATAAAAATGTCTGTGACCACAGGGAGTTCATTCCTATGGATCAGCGTTAACAAGATTGTTTTCACGATCAGACATCTTATGCCCTAATGAAAACAGAAAGAGAATTCCCAAAGTCACTACCGACTTTCAGGAATTCCCTCTTTCCTTTTTTTTCTGCTTCTTTTTTTCGGATTTTTATCTTTCTGATCTCCACATTTTATTTCAGATATTTTTCTCTGGCACTTCTCATTTCCTTACAGAACCATAATACCGCTATGATAAAAACAGTCAATGCAATGATATTCAATAATTTAATGGAGCCAAGACCATACTCATTGATCGTGCAGACCGCTCCATAGACAATACAAAGGATTCCAAATACCAGAGTCTTTTGATACATCGCCTCACAAAATCCTACCGGATCTTTGCAGCCGGTCAACTCTTCTGCCGGGATCAACATACTTGCCGGCACATTGGTCTTATGCATCTGTAACGCTCCCCGTACAATTAAAAATCCATATCCTAAAATTACAATATCAAAAATCATCAGAAAATTAATTGATTCCATGTTTTCCTCTCTTTTCTCCTGTTATTTTGCAAATGTCCATCATGCAAGCATGTTGACTTGCTTGCACTCATTATATCATTCTTATCCTGTTTTGCAATTTACTTTCTTGTTATTTTCGGTAATTTTCGTCGATATTCGTCAAATGTCACAAAATAACGATTGAATCATACCGGTAATTAGTGTAAAATAAAATAAATACATTAGATTATTGGAGGGTTTCGTGTATGTTACTTGAAAACGCAAAAATATTAGTTGGTGATGATTCTATTCTTGCCAGAAAACAGCTAAAGGATGTGCTGACTTCTTTCGGTGCTAAGAACTTTATTGATGCAGCGAACGGTCAGGAAGCGATCGATCAATATAAAGCCGAAAAACCGGATCTCGTATTTTTAGATATCGTAATGCCTGTTAAAGACGGCATTGCTGCTGTACAGGAAATCTGTGAATTTGACGCTTCCGCAGATATTGTGATCGTATCTTCTGTCGGAACACAGCATCAGTTAAAACAGGCAATCGAAGCAGGTGCAAAGGACTTTGTTCAGAAACCTTTAAATGCAGAACAGGTGGAGAATATTATTAAGATTCGATTTGAAGGGAGATAAGCTATGTATACACAATTTTTTTGGCAACTATCTTTTGGAAAAAGACATCATTACCACAGAACAGCTTTTAGATGCTTTACAGGAGCAGTCTAAGGTTCATTTAAAACTGGGTACTCTTGCGATCCATGAAGGATATATGACAGCTGGCGAGGTAGATAATATCATTATCATGCAGACACATCAGGATAAGAAATTCGGAGAACTTGCCATTGAAGAGGGTTATCTGACAGAAGAACAGGTCAATGCTCTTTTTAGAGGCTCAGAAACCGGATTATCTGCTTCTTGGACAGGCTTTGATCGAGAAGGGTATCCTGACCAATACACAGTTTGAAAATATTCTGATCGAATATCAGTCTGACAATGAGATTTACAACTTAGATCTTACGGATTTCCAGAAGAAAAAATTCGATGAGATGATCCACGGACTGGGTGATTATATTGACGAATTACAGTCGAAACGTTTAGTAGAATATTTACAGCTTTTAATTACAAATCTGATCCGTTTTATCGGCAATGATTTTACCATCCTCTCTCCGCTTCCATGCAAAGAGTATCCTGCTGTTTACTGTGTAAACCAGAATATTGATGGTGCTTTCACAGTAAGCTCTTATTTAGACACCACGGAAGTGGCTGCGATTGAATTTGCATCCCGTTACGCAAATGACAGCTTTACAGAATTTGATGACTATGTAAAAGCTTCCCTAGAAGATTTCTTAAATCTTCATAACGGATTATATAATGTGAATATTTCAAATACTTATTCTACCGAGCTTCAGCTTTTACCGCCTGAGGTTCATACTGATTGTTTACTGAGCTTTGAGGACGAGCATTTCATCCTTCCGGTCATCTATCCGTTTGGAACATTGAATTTTATCTTCTATATTTCTAAATCTAAATAATGAAACGTTCAGATTTTAAGATAGGATTTTCCAAATTTACTTACATGATTCTACATACTACAAAGCAAAGAACTCCGGTACCAACCGGAGTTCTTTGTTTGAAACCTTATCTTATTGCAGTTCTTCTCAAGCACAGGACATTCCTGTATATTGCAGTTTCCCTGCTTCTGCTTATATGTTCAATAATATTTCTAAATTACATGCCAAGAAATTCTTTGACTACTTTTGGCATCTCATCCACTTCACAAGTTGCCTTATGACGTACCGGTGCATTGCGAATCTCTTCAATCGCATTTGGTATTTTTACATTGCCGATCTTGGATAATTCATCGATCAGTTCAAACTCTTCCATTGCATCATACTTTGGATCAATGGCATCCATAACGCTTCTGCTGAATTTGAATGGACTTGCTGTAGACGCAATGACAGTTACTGTCTGCTCATCTTTTGTCTCTGCTTTATATTTTCCATATACACTTGCTGCAACTGCAGTATGTGTATCTAAAATATATCCGGTTTTTTCATAAAGTGTACGGATTGCCTCTGCGGTCTCCTCTTCACTTGCATAATTTCCATAGAAATCTTTTAATTTTTCCTGCATCTGTGGTGTGATCTCATAGACACCTTCTTTTGTCAGTGCAGTCATAAATTCTACATTTTTCTTTGCATCATTTCCGGCTGCCCAGTAAATCAGACGCTCTAAGTTTGAAGAGATCAATATATCCATAGATGGAGAGGATGTCAGGATAAACTCACGATTCTTGTCATATTTTCCGGTTTCAAAGAAATCATACAATACTTTGTTCTCATTGGATGCACAGATCAGTTTTGCAATTGGAAGTCCCATATTCTTTGCATAAAATGCAGATAAGATATTTCCAAAGTTTCCGGTCGGTACTACGATGTTAATTTTCTCATCTTTTGCAATTTTTCCATTTGCATATAATTTTGCATAAGCATATACATAATATGTAATCTGCGGTATGAATCTTCCGATATTGATGGAGTTTGCAGAAGAAAACTGATATCCTGCAGCATCTAACTCTTTTGCTAACTCTTTGTCAGAAAACATCTTCTTCACACCGGTCTGTGCCTGGTCAAAGTTGCCGTTGATTCCGACTACATAGGTGTTATCCCCTTTCTGGGTTACCATCTGCTGCTTCTGGATCGGGCTGACTCCGTCTTTTGGATAAAATACAATAATCTGTGTTCCCTCTACATCCGCAAAGCCTGCCATGGCTGCCTTTCCTGTATCTCCGGAAGTTGCTGTTAAGATCACGATCTCATTATTTACCTGATTTTTCTTTGCTGCTGTTGTCAGTAAATGAGGAAGGATTGACAATGCCATGTCTTTGAATGCAATGGTTGCCCCATGGAACAGTTCTAAATAATATGCTCCATCTGCCTCTACTAACGGTGCGATCTCGTCTGTGTCAAATTTGCTGTCATATGCCTTGTTAATGCAGTTCTTTAACTCTTCTTCTGTAAAGTCGGTAAAAACAGCTTCATGACCGCATATGCTGTCTCCTGATAAGACATCTTCGCTAACTCTTCGATTGTGACATCCAGCTTTGGGATCGACTCCGGCACAAATAATCCGCCATCATCTGCAAGTCCCTTTAAAATTGCCTTGGATGCAGTTACTTTTTTCTTCACCATTTCTTGTACTTGAATATAACAAATCCATCTTCTTATCCTCTTCCTGTTGTTCTATTTGCTTCGCTGATTTTCATTATAATGAAAGGAATATCGACTGTCAATATGCGATTATGTGTGATATAATGAGTGCAAGTGAGGCAACATGCTTGCATGATTGACGAACGACGAAATTACTAGTGAGCTTTTACTCACGATGTAATGAGTGCAAACGAGTCGACATGCGTAGCAAACCCAAGCGTATCAAATCCCCCCCACACAAAAGGAGTCCCCATGTTACCAGGCGTATATCCGGCAAAACGAAAAGACGGCACCCCATATTTCCGTGCCGGCATCCATTATAAAAACAAACATATCAGCCTTGGCAGCTACACAGAGGAATCCCTTGCCCACAATGCCTATTCCCAGGCAGATTCTCTGCTCCATGATACCGGAATTTCTTTAGAGACTGCACTCTTTTCTTCCCAATCCCTTTCTTTTGAAAAAAATTGTAGTTCTCTGTAACTTCCGCGATAATGGCATGTACATCAAAACACCAATTTATCTGCGCCGTAATTATTTTTCCTATTATTTTAGTAAAATGAGGAATATAAATTCGATATTGACGATCTTTTCTTTTATTCCCAGCATAAGATCTTACGCCGGGGCGGACGTTTATTTGTCAATGAATATGGAATGCAGACCAGCATCTTCTCCCGCTACGGTATCCCAAGCCACGGTGTTCCGGGCAGGGATTTTACCTTTGCTAACGGTGATTCTACTGATCTGCGTTATTCTAACGTGATTCTTTTAAACTCCTACCATGGAGTCATCCGCCATGTCCAAAACGGAATGGTACGTTTTAAAGCCCGTATCCATATCAATGGCAATTATATCATCGGTTCTTATTCAACACCCACCAAAGCGGCTGTTGCTTATAATAAGGCGGTAGACCTTGCAAAACGTCACGGTATTGCAAAGAATTTTCCTGAAAATTATGTAGAAGAGCTCTCTGCAAAAGAATATGCAGAGCTCTATACCAAAATTAAAATCTCAAAAAATTCCTTGCCTACTTAGATTCCATGTCATCTATTTCTGATTGATGTAGTTGACAAGCCCTTCTGCCTTAATGATCTTTTGCATAAATTCCGGAAATGCCTGTCCCTGGAATGTCGTTCCTTTCGTCACATTGGTGATCACTCCGGTATCGAAATCCACTTCCACTTCATCTCCTGCTTCAATGCCTTTTGCTGCCGCAGGACACTCAATGATCGGCAATCCGATATTAATTGCATTCCGATAAAATATTCTTGCAAATGTTTCTGCTATGACACAGCTTACACCCGCCGCCTTGATCGCAATTGGGGCATGTTCTCTGGAAGAACCACATCCGAAGTTCTTATCTGCAACAATTAAATCACCGCTCTTCACCTGATTTACAAATTCTTTGTCAATATCCTCCATGCAATGTGCTGCAAGTTCTTTCGGGTCTGAGGAATTCAGATATCTTGCAGGAATAATGACATCGGTATCTACATTATCTCCGTATTTAAATACGCTTCCATGTGCTTTCATCTTTTACCTCCTACAATGCATCCGGTCCTGAGATTTTTCCGGTTACGGCACTTGCTGCTGCAACGGCAGGACTTGCTAAATATATTTCTGAATCGACATGTCCCATACTTCCGACAAAGTTACGGTTTGTTGTAGATACACATTTTTCTCCTGCTGCTAAAATTCCCATATAACCACCAAGACACGGTCCGCAGGTTGGTGTGCTGACAACAGCGCCTGCTTCGATAAAGGTCTTTAAGAGTCCTTCTTCCATTGCCTGTAAGTAAATCTTTTGTGTCGCAGGAATAATGATCACACGAAGACCTTTGGCTACCTTTTTTGCCTTTTAAGATCTCTGCTGCACATCTTAGATCATCAATTCTTCCGTTTGTACAGGATCCGATCACAACCTGATCGATCGTAATGTCTCCTACCTCGTCAATGGTCTTTGTATTTTCCGGAAGATGTGGAAATGCAACGGTGGATTTTAACGTACTTAAATCAATCGTGATCTCCTGCTCATACTCTGCATCCGCATCTGCCTCATATATCTGATATGGGCGTTTAGAATGTTCTTTCATGTATGTCTCGGCTAACTCATCCACCGGGAAGATTCCATTTTTTGCTCCGGCTTCAATTGCCATGTTTGCAATGGTAAAGCGGTCATCCATCGTCAGATTTGCCACCCGTCTCCGGTAAATTCCAAAGATTTATAGAGTGCTCCATCCACGCCGATCATACCGATCAAATGTAAGATGACATCTTTTCCGCTGACCCATTTAGATGGTGCTCCGGTCAACTCCACTTTGATTGCAGACGGTACTTTAAACCATGCTTTTCCGGTAGCCATGCCGGCTGCCATATCTGTACTTCCGACTCCGGTGGAAAATGCTCCGAGTGCTCCATATGTACAGGTATGTGAATCTGCACCGATGATCACATCCCCGCAACAGTCAAACCCTGCTCCGGTAAAAGTGCATGCTCAATTCCCATCTGTCCTACATCAAAATAATTTGTGATCTCATGTTTGCAGGCAAACTCTCTGACACATTTGCAATGCTCTGCTGATTTGATATCTTTATTCGGCACAAAATGATCCAGTACCAAAGCTATTTTGTCTTTATGGAACACACCGTCCGTCTTCATTTTTTCCATCTCATGGATTGCGACCGGTGATGTAATATCATTACCCAGAACCAAATCCAAATCCGCTTCAATCAACTGTCCTGCACATACAGAATCCAGACCGGCATGTGCTGCCAGAATCTTCTGCGTCATTGTCATTCCCATGCATAGTTCCTCCTTTTTTGTTCTGTCATAATTTTAGTGTGAAAACGTATGTAATATCTATTGTTGCTATCATAGCACAGAACATGCTATAATAACAATACATATTAAACATATTTATTATAACTTTTTTTTGTTATGGAGGATTTATGTATCAGAATTTATCATCTTACCGGATTTTTTATACGGTTGCAAATACAAAAAATATTTCTAAAGCTGCTAAAGAACTCTATATCAGCCAGCCGGCGATCAGTAAATCGATCCAGAAATTAGAAGAAAGTCTTGGCACAAAGCTGTTTGAGCGCAGTTCCCGCGGTGTGGCACTGACAGATTCCGGAGAACTCCTTTATACACATGTAAAATCTGCCTTTGAAACCTTAAGCATTGGCGAAGACCGTCTGCGGCGTTCCATTGAACTTGGAATCGGTCATTTAACGATCGGTGTCAGCTCTACTTTGTGTAAATATGTGCTTTTGCCTTATCTGAAGGAATTTATCAAGGAGAATCCGCATATTAATATCTCCATTTCCTGTCAGTCAACCAACCAGACGTTAAAACTTTTAGAAGAAGAAAAAACTGGATGTCGGTCTGATCGGTAAGCCTTATCTGCTAAAAAATATTGATTTTTATTCTTTGCGTGAAATCGAAGATATTTTCGTTGCCACGAAAGATTATCTGCACAACTTAAGCGTCCGTGGTGTCCGTCATGACCAGATTTTACAAAAGTGCCACACTGATGCTGTTAGATAAAGAAAATATGACACGTCAGTATATTGATGACTATTTTCAGGAAAATCATATCTCCTTACAGGATATCATTGAAGTGTCTAATATGGATCTTGTCATCGAAATGGCTAAGGTCAGCCTCGGTGTTGGCTGTGTCATCAAAGATTTTGTCAAAGAGGAATTACAAAACGGTACGCTTTTAAATCCCGCTTGGCATCCCGATCCACAAACGGGAAATCGGTTTTGCCTATAACCGGGATATCAAAGTGTCGGATTCCTTAGAAAAGTTCATTCATTTTTATGAATCCTTCCGTTAGATTTTCTACTCAGAACAAAAATTGTCTTTCCTATAGAGATTAGGGTATCAAAAGGCGGTTTCAAGTTTTTGATACCCTAATCCTAGAGAGTAAAAAACACTCCCTCCCAGGTAACAAGTCATATTCTTTCACTTGCTTACCCGGAAGGGAGCCTTTTATTTTATAATTTTATTCTTCTCCTACTGAACTTTGTTCTATCGTAAAGATTAGTTGTTGATCAGCTTATCCTCCTCATTGTTCCAGCTGTAAAGTTTGCGGATTTCTTTTCCTACAGACTCTGATGGATGCTCTGCTGCTAATTTTCTCATTGCCTTGAAGTGAACCTGACGTCCTGCATCAGACATATCTAATAAGAACTCTTTTGCAAAAGAACCATCCTGGATATCGGAAAGTACTTCTTTTCATTGCTTTCTTAGTATCCTCTGTGACGATCTTTGGTCCTGTGATATAATCACCATACTCTGCTGTGTTAGAGATGGAGTATCTCATTCCTTCGAATCCTGACTGATAAATTAAATCTACGATTAATTTCATCTCATGGATACATTCAAAGTAAGCATTTCTTGGATCATAACCAGCTTCGCAAAGTGTCTCAAATCCTGCCTGCATCAATGCACAAACACCACCGCAAAGAACTGCCTGCTCACCGAAGAGGTCTGTCTCTGTCTCTGTTCTGAAAGTTGTCTCAAGAACACCTGCTCTTGCTCCACCGATTCCAAGTGCATATGCTAATGCCATATCTAATGCTTTTCCTGTTGCATCCTGCTCTACTGCTACTAAGCAAGGTGTTCCTTTTCCTGCCTGATACTCGGAACGTACTGTGTGACCCGGTGCCTTTGGTGCGATCATGGTAACATCTACATCCTTTGGAGGTACGATACATCCGAAATGAATATTGAAACCATGTGCGAACATTAACATGTTGCCTGCCTCAAGGTTTGGCTCGATATCTTTTTTGTACATATCTGCCTGTTTCTCATCGTTGATTAAGATCATGATGATGTCGGCTTTTTTGCTGCCTCTGCTGTTGTATATACTTCAAATCCCTGTTTCTCAGCTTTTGCCCAGGATTTAGAACCTTCATAAAGACCGATGATAACGTTGCATCCGGACTCCTTTAAGTTCAATGCATGTGCATGTCCCTGACTGCCGTAGTCGATGATTGCGATCGTCTTTCCGTCTAACAGTGAAAGGTTACAGTCTTCCTGATAATAAATTTTGCTGCCATTATGTTATCCTCCTAAATTATAAAAAATTGATAGCTTAATCTAAATATGTAACATCGTCACAACCTCTGGTAAGTCCGGTCAGTCCCGTTCTCGCCAACTCTAAAATCTCATATCCCTGTAATAAATCTAAGAAGGAATCGAGCTTTGCCTGCTTTCCTGTCAGTTCGATGATCATGGAATCGTGGGTAACATCCACGACTTTTCCATGGAAAATCTCTGTGACATTCAAGATGGCCTGACGATCGGTATCCTTTGCACGGATCTTTACCATGATCAATTCCCTTGTTACGGAATTGTCAGGTTCTAACTTCTTGATATCCAGTACGTCTTCGAGCTTTGCTAACTGCTTTTCAATCTGCTCTAAGACCAGCTCATCTCCACTGGTTACAATTGTAATCCTTGTAAACCTCGGATCAGCCGTAACACCGGATGAAAAACTGTCAATGTTATATCTTCGGCGGCTGAACAGCCCCGAAATACGGCTTGTTACGCCTGCTGTATTCTCTACCAGAATAGATAATACCTGTCTTTTCATAGAAAATCTTCCTTTTCTTACATTTTCACACTAAGCACATTTTAGCATACTACATTCTTTTGTCAATGTTAAAACCGAATTTTGTCAAAAAAGCAAATTTTATGATCAGGCCAAAAATCAGCAAATGTACCGGGTAGAAAAAGTAAAATATATATTTAACATTTATGCCCCGCTTGCCATTATAGTGGTAGATCGGTAAAAATGCCAGCGGTGCCGTAATCTCCCACAAAAACAGCACACAGCCGCAAAGTACTTGTTGCTTTCTGTCTTTTCGCAAAAAAATACAATACTGCGATTGCAAGCACTCCAAAGGCTCCGTAATCGGTATGTAACAGATGTGCCACTCCCATTCCAACGGTTGCTACGGCAATCTGTGCCAAAAAGCTGCAACGCTTCCGACCATTCCTGCTTTTCACTCACATATTTCATCCCGGCTAAGACAAGAAGTGCGATCCACAGCGTAAAAAATACATTCTGACTCGAAAAATCATACCAGCTTTTAAATACTGCAAGGTCAAATGGGACTTCTGAGATAAGGCTGAACAGAAACAGTCTGCTGAAATATTTTTTCCAATTGCCGGTATGCAAAAATCCTTCCACTAACAAAAAGCAGAAAATCGGAAATGCGATCCTTCCGATGCCACGGCATGCCATATCCACTACTTTCCACCTGTTATATACTTTCATTGCCTCTACGCCTGCATCCATAACACTGCCATCTGCTACCTTTGGCATGACTCCCCGTTCTAAAATGCTTGCTCCAATGTGGTCTATCAGCATGGTTACCATTGCTATGATCTTCAATGTGGAACCTGTCAGACCTTTTTGCTGTTCCATTCCTACCTCCATGATCTTTCTATCGTCCTATCCGATTTTCTTTAAATAGTCCTCTAAGAGACTTGTTGCGTGTTTGTAGTCTAAGTCTTCGATATAACGTTTCAATTCCTCTAGGACCTCTTCCACATCCTCTGCGTAGCGGTTTTTATAAAGCTCTTTTAAACATTCCTCCGCTTCATCCATATCGAATTTAGCAAGTGCCTTTAAAATCTGATATACACTGCTTAGTTCTAACTCCGGCAGAAAATCTCCATCGCGCTCTACCTGTTCGGATGCATCCTTCAGATAAGTGTCCACTCTGGTCATGACTTCATCTAAGGTATTTAAGAACTCCTCTAATTTTTCTAATATCTCTTCCTGTTTTCCTTCTTTTGCCAGTTCTTCTAACTGCAGTGCCTCATCCGCTAAATCTTCTGCTCCGATATTGCGGCTGCTTCCCTTGATCCCATGCACGCTGATACGGAACTGCTCTAAATCCTCATTTGCATAGTCTTGGAGCACTTCAAGCATCTGTGACATTTCCCGATAGTATACCTGTAAGATTTCATGATATTTTTCAATATTTCCACCGATATTCCGGATTCCGATCGTGCAGTCGATCTCCGGCATCAGGCTCTTGATCGGCAGTATCTCTTCCTGTTCTTCCGTCTCTTTTTTGCTGTATCTTATCCGGAATAAAGCGTTTCAGCACCTCTAACAGTTCGGTGGTATGCAGTGGTTTGGTAAGGCTGTCATCAAACCCGCTTTTTTCATAAAAATCGGTCGTAAATGCCACCGCATTTGCCGTGATCGCAACGATCGGTGTATCTTTTCCGTTTTCTAACTCACGCATTCTCTGCAGGGTTTCGATCCCATCCATCTGCGGCATCATATGATCTAAAAAGATGATATCATACTTTCGTTTTTTTACCAGTTCTAATGCCTTTCTTCCACTATTTACCATTTCCGGTTCAATTCCGTAAAGCTGCATCAGTCCCTGCTCTACACTAAGATTGGATTCTATGTCATCGACAAGCAGGATATGTGCTCCCGGAAAGCAGACCTGTATCTTTTCTAAAAAACCGTTTGATTCCATATATGCAACTGCACGTTCTCTTGTCATATTTTTTATGAATAAAGCTTCACTGTCTGCAATCTCCTGATAAAAATAGGCTAAAAACGTTGTTCCTTCATTCAGACGGCTCTGCACGGTAATATTCCCGCCCATCATTTTGACAAGCGACATCGTAATGTTTAAGCCCAGTCCGGCTCCAAATACTTTTTCCGTTCTCGCATTTTTTGTCCGTTTGAAACGCTGAAAAATCTGCTCGGCATCCGTTTCATCCATCCCTACTCCGGTATCCTGAACGGAAAGCCTGATCTTATAACGGTTCTCTTCGCGTTCGCCTCCTAAGGACAAGGTAATGGTTCCGCTTTCTGTATATTTTATGGCATTTCCTAAAAGATTCTGGAAAATCTCTTTGACCCGCATCCGGTCTCCGAAAAATGCACTTGGAAATCCCTCTTCGATCTCAATCCGGTAATCTAAGTCCTGATTGTGCATATTCATATAGACCATATTTGAGACTTCATAGAGCAGTGTCTCCATCTCATATTTCTCGTGAGACAACTCAACCGTGCCCGATTCCAGCTTTGAGACATCTAACAGGCTGTTGACCATCTCTAATACGCCTTCTCCTTCCCGGTAAATCGTCTTTAACGGGCCTTCTAAGTCTTTTGCCGTATTTTTTCGGATCGCAATCTCACTCATACCAAGGATCGTATTCATCGGGGTACGGATCTCATGCGTCACATTCGTTAAAAACTTAGTTTTCTGGGCATTCGCCTTTTCTGCCTCTTCTTTTAATATTTCTAATTGATGACTATACTCTTCTAAATCCGTGATATCATAAACGGTCAGTGCATAACCGATCAAAACACCGCTCTGCGTCCGAACCTCACTCTTCTGACAATTATAGTTTCTGCCTTTCCAGAGTATCTTTGACCGTTTTCCGGTCATTACATCGTGAAATTCTTCACATTCTTTGACAAAATCCGGCGTTTCCCAGACCTCCGGAAAATGCTTCTCCATAAACTGGTTTGCCTCTAAAAAATGCTCTTCCGTGTCAAAGATCAAAAGTCCTAAATCCATATTGTCCGCCACCAGTGCTTTTGCATTCTGAATGACTTCCATATAATTAAAATGGTTCAGGGCATGGATCAGCAACAATGCCGACAGTCCGATTCCGATACAGACCGGACTGTAGATACTCTTTCCTTCAAATAAATATAAAATTGCGATCATCAAAGGCAGGACTGATACCTTCAAAAGGATGTGTGCCCTTTTTTTTCCGCATCTGTCCGATGTTATCTTTTGTATTCTGATAATACTTCCACGCCAGATAAAAACAGAAAAAAGAAGTCAGCAGCAACACTGCATAAAAAGAGATAAAACCCGATCCCATGCTGTATCTGGAATTTAAAATAGCCGTTTTCTCCCGTCCGTACGTCCAGTTTCCGGTAAAACCAGTGATGAGAGGAATCTGTCAGCAATAACAGCAGGAAAAACGCATAGGCACTCATAAATCCTATGGTGATCTTTCTGTCAATGCGAAAACCGGTGACATAGATAATGTAATGGTAGTAAAAAGATAAACAATATCCCAAACACAAAATCTGACACCATCCGGTCTATGATCAGCAGCTGCGGAACATAGTCCATACAGAGCAGTTCTCCGACCGTTACTAAAAAGCAATAAATCAAGGAGACCAGCATAGACGCCATATTGATGTGTCTACCCCTGCTCTCCTTTCTTCCGGCAAGACAATAAATTGCCATTAATATAATTACAATACAGATCGTGTTGATTACTAAAGGCATTCCCATATTACTCGTTTTCTCCCAATACTGCCGCAACCCGTTCCCGGATATAGTTTACCTTAAACGGTTTTACGATATAATCTGCGGCTTTGACATCCTTACATTCCAGTACCGTCTGCACATCACTGGCACTTGATAAAAAGATGACCGGTATATTTCCCGGAAAACGCTGGCGGATCACTCTGACTGCCTCAATTCCACTCATATTCGGCATAAGGATATCCATTAGGATCAGATCCGGTGTTGCTTTCTGTAAGTATTCAATAGCTTCACTGCCGGAGCGTACGGCAATAATTTTATATAATCCGTCCAATGCAGCTTTTACGGAACGGATACTCGTTACCATATCATCTACCACTAAAATACTCTTAATCTCTCTGCTCTTACGCTCTTTCTCAAACTCTATCATTTCCTGCTCATCGATCGTCTGTGTATTGACCTGATTGATGATCGTGATATTCATTCCTACGGACGGATCGTTCAGATTTAAATCTTTTCCATCAAAAAATCGGACGGTCGGACGCAATGGGTTTCCTAAATGATTCTCTACTACGATTGCCTCTCTGCCGTCGGATAACAATACCGTTACACCCTTTGGATATACAGGAACTTTATCCATAAATGCACGGACCACCTGCTGATCAAACAGTGTTCCGCAGCCACCCATCAGATATTCTAACGATTCCGAATAGGTGTATGCTTTTTTATATGCACGGTCACTTGAAAGTGCATCATATACATCTGCCACATGGATGATCTTTGCAAACGGATGGATCTTGTCTCCGGTCAGACCGTTCGGATAACCGCTTCCATCCTCATTTTCATGATGGCTCAATACTGCCGCTTTGACTCTTGCCGGAATGTTCCATTTTTCCTTTAACATATCATAGGAACGCTGGGAATGGCTGCGTAAGAGTTCATTCTCCTCCGGTGTCAATTTTCCCGGTTTATTTAAGATTGCCTTATCTATGGAAATTTTTCCAAGGTCATGAAATACTGCCGCGGAGCAAAGGTCCACTAATTCCTCATTGGTGTATCCTATCCCCATTCCGATAACTACGGAAAGTACCGCTACATTGACGGAATGTCTGAATGTATAATCATCAAAAGTACGGAGGTCTAACATATCTAAGGATATGGTTTTTGCCTCCATCAACTGCTTTACGATGCTCTCTGCAACGTTTACTGCCTCTTCTAAATCCAGCTCCTGCAATGCCTCTACCGCATGATTACGCAATTCGGCTGTAATGGCGTCCTGAATGACAACATCTTTTGTTAATTCGTCCTCTATATAGATTCCCGGGTATCCCCGCTCTCTGATCCTGACAATGATCTCATCACTTAACAGCTTTCCTTCCCGCAATAAGGTTCTGGTTTCGTAATCATAAATTGATTTTGCCAGCATCATTCCATGTTCTACTCGTTCTATCGGTACAAATCTCATATGTCCCCTCCGCAATAAATTATGTGAATTTTCCTAAAATATAACATTTTATGACTGACAAGTCAATCTTAATCCATTTTTCCTACCTATATTACCGGGTTTGATTTATTCATTTGGCTTTTGATAGAATCTTCCTGCAATCTGCTCTGTTTTGATCGCATTTACAAATGCATGTGGGTCAGCTTTTTTCACTTCGCGGATGATCGACTTGCTCTGTGCACTGGAAACTACGGAATAGACGATTTTTTTCTCTCCTGATGTTCATAGGAGCCTTCTCCTCCATAATGGTTGCGCCATGGTTACTCATCTTTGAAATCACTTCATAAACTTCTGTTGCCTTATTCGTTACGATAAACAGGGTTTCATGCTGGTACTTCCGATATAAAATATGCACTACCTGCGTAGAGGTGTACTGGAATATGATCGAGTACAGGGCTTTATCCCAGCCAAACAATACGCCTGCAGCCGCTAAAATGACCACATTGATGCCTAATACCACATTCCACGAATCGATCTCTTTTTTTTCTGAAAGATAGATTGCAATAAAATCCGTTCCTCCTGTTGTTGCATTCATATGCAGGCAGAGTCCGATGACAAATCCATTGATCAGTCCGCCAAAAATACTGATCAGCAGCGTATCGTATGTGATCGCATAGCCCGGTATGATATCGGTCAGGACACTTGTCAGCACGATCATCAGACAGGAATACATTGTGAATTTTTACCAATGAATCGAAAACCGATATACACCGGTATCGCATTGAGCAGTATATTGACAATGGTATATGGAATTGTAATATGTAAAAACATGTCCGCTGCTCTTTGTATTAAAAGTGCCAGACCGGTCGCACCTCCCGGATAGAGTCCTCCGGTTCTGACAAAGGATTTGATGTTCAATGCCATTAAAAAGGATGCGAAACATATGACAAGGATTTTTTGATGCTTTCTTTTGCTTCTGTTTTCATTTGTAGCCCCCATTCTTTTGTTTATTATTCAATTTATCATATTTAGAATATCGTTTCAATGGGGAATAAATCATTATGGTTTTTATATTTAGACATAAAAGTAACCGGATAACTCTTCTTTAAAAAAAGCCACCCGGTTTGTAGCATTTTCATGCTAAGCAATCACTTTTTCATCCAGAGCTTTGACTTCTTCTACTGTCAGCTCTGCAAATTCTGCTATCTCTTCATATGAAAGCTTCCCAGATTTTAACATGCGTTTTGCAATCTGAACTGCTTTCTCATGAGCTGTTTCATTTCTCATTTCTTCCATTGCTCTACACATAGTCGCAACTCCCTTCTCATCTTCTTTTTTCTATCTTCTCCTATTTGTTTATAACAGCTTAACATGGTTTGTTCTCCTTGACAAGCTCAACACTTTATCATATTTCTGATTCTGCAAATTGTTTTCCTGTAGCTTTTTATGAAACTGGCTAGTATGAATTATTTTTTGTATTATCAATTTTTATTTTCTCTAATGGTAATCTCTTAAATAGCATCAAAACTATTTTAGATATCTCTCCTAAATTTTTAATTTCTTCCAGTAAATTGTCCGCCTCATCTTTTGCATCTTCAGCTAACTCTGCAAATGCCTCATTTGCAATATCTATTGCATGCTCGATATAATACTCTAAATTTTCATCATATGCATCTGCATAATGTTGATTAATGTATTCATCTACAATGCCCTGTCCATTATATTTTGCCAATTCTTCAATATTCCCACAAAACAAGTTCTTAATATTTGCAATGATATTTTCTACCTTTTCTATTACGTCATCTAAATTATTGATTCCTTCTTTTGAAAATACTCGCATATTAAAAATCTTATTGACATTTTTCAGCAAATCTACATATTGGTAACATATCTCTTCTGTCTTTTTCCATTTCTTTTATAGATAATGTCGCATCTGTTGTATTGTAATACCATCTTTCAATTCCTCTATGATCAGATAGCAAATAAAAGGTTTGTAAATATTCCTCATACATTTCTTCAAACATTGCTATGCTTTTTCTAATAGCCAATTCCAAAAACAGAATCTCTTCATCTGTTTTATATTCACTTGAACTTTCAATAATCCAAGGGAAAATTTCCTCTTCTAAAAATTCAATGAAATCTGCATCCTTACTTATAAAACCAGATTCAAAATTATCTGCACTTTCTTCTGAAAAATTTGATGAACCTATATATGCAATATTATTAGTCATTACAATTTTGGCATAATTAGAAAAGCAAAAATAAACTTCTGCTTTTTCTGCAATTTTCTCTGGTGACAACCTGCTTTTATATAACGAAATATTTTTTCTTGCTTTATCTTTATACCACTCTCCAAAATACTTTTCTCAACGCCCTGGAATATTTGAAACAATACATATTTCTGTATCTTCATCACATTTTTTCAATTCTTCCAGTAAATTGCTCTTATCTCTGGAAATATTATAAGTTAAAATATGTATTTCACTAGCATTTTTAAAATCTTCAATGACTTCAGCATAAGTTAATTCATCTTTTGACATAACAAATTTTGCATTCTCGATTCTAGTACTCTTTATCACAGCTTTTATCTCCCATTAGTCTATTTTATATTCCTTTTCTCTCAAGTATACCAACTCTTCACCCCTTATACATCAATTATTTTCATATTCTATCTCAAAAAAAGCAGGCATAGAAAGTCATAACGTTTTTATAAAAATAACCCTCACAAACAGTGTCACCACCATTCATAAGGGTTATTAATCATTTCAGAAATTTAACACAATCTCAAATTATGCATTCATCTGAGCTGCAACTTCTGCTGCGAAATCTTCATTCTTCTTCTCTAAACCTTCACCGGTCTCGAAGCGAACGAATTTCTTGATCTTGATCTTTGCATTGTTTGCTTTTGCAACTTCTTCTACATATTTGCTTACAACCTGTTTTCCATCTTCAGCTTTTACATAAACCTGGTCTAATAAGCAGATTTCTTTTAACTCTTTGTTGATACGTCCCATTACCATACCGTTTAAGATCTTCTCGTTTGCATCCGGCTTCTCGTTCTTAGCCTGTACCATTAAGATCTCTTTCTCTTTCTCGATATAGTCTGCATCTACTTCATCTCTGCTGGTGTAAAGTGGTTTTAATGCTGCTGCCTGCATTGCAAGGTTCTTTGCCATCTCTTTGATGTCATCGTTGATCACATCTGTCTCAACGTCTACTAATACACCGATTTTTCCGCCTGCATGGATATAAGAAGCGATAAATCCGTTCTCTTCTTTTACCTGCTCAAAACGACGGATATTCATGTTCTCGCCGATTACTGCGATCTGTGCTGCTAATGCTTCATTTACCGTTTTGCTGGTATCTGCTGCCCAAGGCTCTGCTAAGAATGCCTCAATGTCTGCTGCATTTGTAGTTAATGCCTGTGCTGCAACCTCTGCAACATAGTTCTGGAATTTCTCATTTTTTGCAACGAAGTCTGTCTCAGAGTTTACCTCTACAACAACTGCGGCTTTTGCATCATCTGTCAGTTTTGTAACTACGATACCCTCAGCTGCGATTCTGCCAGCTTTTTTCTGAGCAGTAGCAAGTCCTTTTTCACGTAAAAAGTCTACGGCTGCTTCCATATCACCATTTGTCTCACCTAATGCCTTTTTACAATCCATCATTCCGGCACCTGTCATCTCACGTAACTCTTTTACCTGTTTTGCTGTAATAGCCATTTTATCGTCCTCCATTTTTTACACAATACAGGACAGGCAAAATGTCTGTCCTGAGAATTCTCTTATTATGCTTCTTCAGCTTCCTCTGCTTCAAACTCTTCTGCTGCTTCTACATCAACTGTTCCCTGATTAGCTTCTACGACTGCATCTGCCATCTTAGAAACGATTAATTTTACTGCACGGATCGCATCATCGTTTCCAGGAATTACATAGTCTAATTCTTCCGGATCACAGTTTGTATCACAGATACCGATTAACGGAATACCAAGTGTGTGTGCTTCCTGTACGCAGATTCTTTCTTTCTTAGGATCTACTACGAAGATTGCATCCGGAAGACCTTTCATGTCTTTGATTCCGCCAAGGTTCTTCTCTAATTTATCCCATTCTTTCTTTAAAGCAATTACTTCTTTCTTCGGTAATACATCAAATGTTCCGTCCTCTGCCATTGCTTCGATCGCTTTTAATCTCTCAATACGGCTCTGGATGGTCTTGAAGTTTGTAAGCATTCCGCCTAACCATCTCTCATTTACATAGTACATTCCACATCTCTCTGCCTCTGTTTTGATAGCATCCTGAGCCTGTTTCTTTGTTCCTACGAAAAGGATTGAACCACCGTCTGCTGCGATATCACTTACTGCCTGATATGCTTCATCTACTTTTCCTACAGATTTCTGTAAGTCGATGATATAGATACCGTTTCTCTCGGTGTAGATGTATGGAGCCATTTTAGGATTCCATCTTCTTGTCTGATGTCCGAAGTGAACACCTGCTTCTAATAACTGTTTCATTGAAATAACACTCATTTTTTACCTCCATGGTTGTGTGCTTCCATATGCTTCATTCCAAAAAACGACCTTAGGCACCGGTTTCTTGGTCTGCATATGTGTTTTTAAATTAACCTCAACGATTATAGCACAGTTTTCCTGCTATAGCAAGACTTTTATCGATTTTCCTGCTTCGTCGTGAGGATTTTTTTGCAACTTCTTCGTAGCTTGCCCCTTTTGGCACGGTAAATGTTCCCGGCTGTATCAGATTATCGACATTCGTATCATTGATATATTTGCTGAATGCTGCCTTATCATCGATCAGGCCTGCATCTAACAGTTTTTGTGAGATCGTATCCGAATATTCACCCGGAAGGATACTGACCTCTACCTGCTCTACCGTCTGTTTTTGTGCTGCTGCAGCATCACTGTCCTGGGTTTTTTCTGACTCTGCATCTGCTTTTGTCTGATCATTCTTCGTCTGATCATCTTTTGCCTGTTCCTGCTTATCTTTGTTATCGCTTTTGCTTTCTTTGCTGTCTTCTTTCTGACTGTCCTTTTGATCTTTACTCTCTGAATCCTGTTTCTTGTCTTTATCTAATTCATTGATCGTCTTTCCATCCGTCTCATCCATGACCATTCCCAATGCTTTTGCACGCCGGATGACTTCTTCATCGGAAAACATCTGATCCTGATTTACATGAATCCCTATGATAAAGATGATCGTTGTGATCAGGATTCCGATTCCCAGACCTCTTAAATAATATTTTAATTTCACTCTGCCTGCTCCTCTTTTTTTCATATAAATCTATGACCAGTCTTATAACGCCGAGTCCTAATCCTAACTCTTTTTGCAATCTCTACTTCCGACATTCCCTGCCGTCTTAATTCTAAGATCTGCTCATTGCTGTCTGCAGGCTGCTCTTTTTCTACTTCGCCCGTTTCTTCTGTCTCCGGCACTTCCTCTGCTTCATCCGAAACTGCCTGTACCTCTTCTAACATATTTTTATTATTCTCGGTAACATTTTCCATTAAAATCTGTGAATTTTCATGTTCTTCTTTTGCTTTATACAGTGTTTCCTGTACCATTTCCTCGGTCACGATTTTTTTTGCAGATTTTCTACCCGCTGCTGGATCTCATTCGAAAAATCTATCATTTCCTTATGTTTGTCACCTAACATGCTGTACAAAAAAAACATGATTTCATTATGGCTTTTATTAATGGACTCAATGACGGTATCCGAATACTCACTGATCGCCATGATCTTTTCATTTGTCTCTTTGTCGCTTTCGCGGTCTAATTTTTCTAATACTTCTTCTAATTCTGTCTCTAACTGCTCCTGAACCTTATCGTGGGATGCTGCAATTTCTTTATCTACGATATGTGCAATTTCCTCCTGGCTCAGCTTTGCAATCTTATCCAGTTCATCCGGTGATAATTTCTCCGTTACAAAAAAACTTCCAACCATCAAAATCAGTCCGGCCGCAACCAGACATATTTCTATTGCTGTCATATCTGCTCCTTATATCTTGATATCAAATCCGCCATGTGCTGATTTTTTTGCACTACTTTTCCATCTTTTGCAGCGTCTTTTTTCTTTTTTTGCTCATGGACTGTTTATATTTATTCTTTCCTTCTTCTCTCGCATCAAAACGTTCCTCTTCTTTTGAGGCGTTGTCCTTATCTTCACCTGCGAAGCATCGTGATATTCCTGTTTTTTTTATTTCCACCTGAATATTTTGCTGCTCCACCACTGGCTTGGCATCCTGCTGGTGTTTCATCATTCCAACATCGTCTGTTCTTTGAATGGTAGCGAAATCCACCGGTCTGATCGTCATAGTCCCACTCCTTCCATGTGTTTCCTGATTTTATAGTGTAGTACGGACAATCTCTCCATCTTTTTTGATGTACTGACAGAAATTCTGTTCATCTTTCACACGCATCTCTAAATCGGATATGGCGACCGTTACACCAGGATAAATCGTTTTACTGACCTGAATTTTTGCATGATTTGCAAACATCAGCTCCTGCTGTAAATCTGCATATTCATTCCGCAATTCTTCCACTGTGCGTTTCTTTGCTTTATAAGCGTAGGCTAACTTCTGCACATAGCTCATCCGCTCCGGCGGAAGCTGCTCTCCACTTTGCAGTTTTTTCGTATAAGTCGCAAGGATCACTTTGCACTTATCAAGTTCTTCATTCTCTTTTTTTCAAGGGTTTCTTTTAACTCCTGAAAACGTTCTTTTTTCTTCGGGTCAGCGCCAACTTCAACTCTGGTGTCTGTTCCCATCGGAGAACCGATTGTCTGTGCCTCTACCAATGCACCTGCACGGATCATTCCTCCGGTAATAAACCCTTTCTTTCCGCTGACATGTATCTCACTCGACGCTGATACACGGCTGTGCAGAATGGAACTTGTCTCCACAAATCCTCCGGATGATACAATCGCATTTTCGATAAACTGACATATAATATTGCTATCTGCCTGAAGATAGCCTTTTCCCATTCCGTGAATCCGCGTTTTACAATGATCTGACCGCCTGCTTCTAACAGTGCATCTTCCACGACACCTTCTACGATGATGTCGCCTTTTGCACGGACTTCAAATCCGCCTTTGACATTTCCCGCAACATGCACATTTCCTGCATACTCCACATTTCCAATGGAATTATCGACATCTGCCGGAACTTCAAATACGGAAGATACAAAGACTTTACCTTTTACCAGACTTGCATGACCTGTTACTTCCGAAAAAATCTCTGTCTTTTCTTCATTACATTTGATGTTATTTGCGTAATCCAATGTCAGACTGCGAACCGTTCTCGGACTGATCTCTTCGCCAAATACATTCATTCCCGGTGTTCCCGGATCTTCCGGTATCAGACGTGCTAAAAAAGATCCCCTGCTTTAACATGACTGATCGTATTCAGATCACGATAATCTACGGAACCGTCTTCATTTTTTTCGGTTTTAAATTCAGGTTGGTATTAAAAAAGTATTCAATTTTAGCATCTTTTCCATGTATCGGATTTTTCCCTTTTGCAAAGACATAATCTTTACAGTATTGGCGGTTCTGTAAAAATTCCTGAATAGCTGCCCGGTTGATTCCAAATTTAATATTCTGAAGCTGCAGATCCTTGATGATCGAAGTCTCATCTGACAGGTCTCCACCATTTGCCGGAGGATAAAAACGGCATATCACCTGCATTTTATCTAATGACACATGTGCTACCATGACTTCATGAACTGCCATTTCCAAAGAACGAGCAACAAGAACACGTCCTCCCTGCTCCGTGTTATGGACTGCTGTATTTAAATCTTTTAAATCATAATGGTTTAACTGCCGCATTTCTAAATAATCCATTAATTCTTTAATGTTTACAGCCTCTCCACCTTCTGTTGGCGGATAAATTTTCACAAAAACGCCCTCTGATTGTACTTCTAACTGAAAATAGCCATTCATATTGTGTCCCCCTGCTCCATCTAATCTGTCAAAATATTCATATACGGTCCCATTTTTTCTTCATCTTCTGCAGTGCCTTGGTATGCAGCTGTGAAATTCTTGATTCCGACACCTCTAATACCCTGCTGATCTCCTTCAATGTAAGACCTTCATAGTAATACAGAAGAATTACTTTTTGTTCCTTCTCCGTAAGCAGTTGCATTGCGTCTTTTTAACATCCGTTTCAGCTCTGTTTCTGCTATAACCTCCTCCGGCTGTGCAAAGCGGAAATTGCCTTTTGCATCCATAACCGGTTCATTTCCTGACTCCACAAATTCATTCAGTGATACAACATTCGTAACCTTAAGCTGTGACTGCCAGCTTAACAGTTCTTCCCCACTGACCCCAAGTTCTTCCGCTAACATCTCATCTGTAGGCGTTTTTCCGGTACGCGCTTCTAAACTTTTGATTGCCTCATCGATCTTTCTCTGCCGCTGCCGGACAGTTCTTGGAATCCAGTCCATTTTACGAATCTGGTCTAAAATAGCACCACGAATCCGCAAACTCGCATATGTTTCAAATTTTACATCTTTATTTGTATCAAATTTATCAATTGCATCTATTAATCCAAAAACTCCATAACTGACCAGATCCTCATATTCTACGTTTCCACCCAGATACATGCTTAATCTGCCTGCTACGATTTTTTTACTAACGGTGCGTATTCTATGATGATCTGTTCACGCATTTCCTGTGTCGGATTTTTTGTGTACTTTTCCCCAAATTTTCTGTCTCTCGACTTCTTTCATAAAAAGCCTCCAAAGCTACCCCTTTAGATTTCTACATTCTCTTCCGGTTCTTCTTCTGTCGTCGGTTCCGCCTCTGAAGTCTCCTCTTCCGTTTCTTGCGAATCCTCCGGGTTTTCTTCTGTATCAGCCGTTTCTTCCTCTTCTTCCTTCATCTGTGCAAAATTCTTGTCAAGAATTATTTTCACAATACCCCCAAGGATATAAAAAACGATTAATACTAACAGAAGGCTTTTTGTAAAAGCCATTAACTCCATGTGTGTATAAATTGCGATAATGCATGTTACAAATCCTGCACTCAGCATTACAATCGCTGGAATTGGTTTTGTTTTCATCCCGCATCCCTCAAACTCTAAATGATTTTATTTTCTTTTCCGACCGATTTGATCATAAAATCTCCTGTATTACAATCTAATACTACAGTACGACCATAATTCAACCCGGTATCTTCCGCAACAATGCGAATTCCAAGTTCTTTTAACTTTTTCTTTGATGCTTCTGCATTCTTGGCTCCGATATTTCCTACTTCAGACAGACCACTTACCTCAAACATTCTTGCTCCACCGGCTATTTTTGCCACTAACCTTGCCTTTGAAGCTCCTGCCGCCGTCACTTTTCTGATCAGTTCCTCAATTCCCGTATCCGCAAATTTTGCAATGTTAGAATTATTCCTTATCTTCGTGCTGTCTGGCAGCATGATATGTGCGAGTCCTCCGATTTTTGTTACCGGATCGTACACCGCTATACCAATGCATGAACCTAGTCCTAACGTAGTAATAGCATCTGGGGCCTTGCATACGTTTAAATCAGCCATTCCGACTTTTATAGTAGCTCCCATGTATTACTCTCCTTATATTGCGATTCCAAGTGCTGATAATATTTTGTCATAAGAATCCAGTTCCGGTAAAAGGATAAAATATCCTTCGATCATCACTTCGTCCCCAAACTGTGTCTCAATTAAGAGTGCATTGTCTCCATATTGTCCAAACATGCAGGCCGGCACACTTAAAATTGCTGCTGCCATGTCAATTGCAACATATGGTATGGTAGGGGAAATCGTCAGGTTTGTCATACTTGATAATGCTGACAAGTAAGAACCTGCAATAATATTTCCTATCTCTTTGATCGCAGATAAATCCATTTCCGTAAAATCTTCTTTGTAATCCGGGTCACGTCCCATCAAACGGTTTACCAGATAATGTGCGGAATCTAATTTCATCAGAAACATCATACTTCCCTCAATATCCTGTTCTAACCCCAAATAGATTCCTACAATGGTTTCATCCTCTGCTGAAATTGCAGAACCGAATTCCTGGAAGGAAAGCAGTTCTACTTTTGGTACATTCATGTTCAGCCGCAAGTCTAACATACTTGCTATTGCTGTTGTTGCATTTCCCGAACCAATATTTCCAATTTCGCGCAGAACATCTACATACAGCTCATTCACTTCCTCAAAACTGAACTTTCCCATGATGTCCTCCTCCTATCCACTTCTATATACAAAGATTGGATATGATGCTAAAGCATCATATCCAAAATCTGTTATGAATTTTCTTTCTCATCTACCACGCTGCTGATATCAAACAGGGAGATCAGATCGTCCCCGTTCTTTCCGATTCCATTGATGAATGTGCTCTTAACATCCTTTGGATTGTGTGCAACCTTGTCGATCTCTTCTGAACCAAGTGTTACAACTTCTTTTACTTCATCCACGATGATCCCTAACACACCCTTCTGCTCAATCTTTAAGATGATGATACGGCTTGTATTCGTAAACACATCATCCTCAAGTCCCATTTTCAATCTGAGACTCATAACCGGAACAACTTCTCCACGCAGATTGATAACGCCTTTAAAATACGGCTGTGCTTTTGGAACTCTGGTAATCTTTTGCATACGCACAATATTGTCTACATAACTAATGTCTATTCCGTACTGCTCGTTTCCAAAAACTAATTACAATGTATTGTTTTTTGTCATTTTCCATTGTTTCTATTTTTGCTGCCATTGCCGGAACCCCCCATTACATTAATGTATTAACATCCAGGATCAATGCAACTTCACCATCACCAAGAATGGTTGCTCCACTGATCAACTTCGTTGTAGAAATGTACTCTCCAAGAGATTTAATAACGATCTCCTGCTGACCGATCAAATTGTCGATTACAAGACCTGCTGTCTTATCTCCCTTTTGTACAATAACAACGGTTAAGTTCTCATCATCTTCTACCGGTTCAAAATCCAGCTCCCGGTCCATACGGATCAGAGGGATAACGGCTCCACGGATATGTATTACCTCTTTGGATTCCACATACTTGATATCGCTTGTGGAAATATATTCAATGGTCTGAATGGATGCTAATGCGATCGCATATTTTTCATCGCGGACTTCAACCATCAATGCCTGGATAATCGCAAGTGTTAACGGAAGTCTGACAATGAATTTGCTTCCTTCACCCAGTTTGGAACGAACTTCTACATCTCCGCCTAATGCTTCGATATTGGATTTTACAACGTCTAATCCTACACCTCGTCCGGAAATATCTGAAATCTGTTTTGCCATAGAGAAACTTGGCATAAACAGGAAGTCGATGATTTCTTTCTGGCTGAGTTGTTCTGCTGCTTCCGGTGTCACCAGTCCGCGTTCGATTGCTTTTTCTTTTACGCTTTCTGTGTCAATTCCGTTACCGTCATCACCCACCTGGATGATAACGTTATTTCCTTCCTGGAATGCTTTTAAGAAGATGGTTCCAACTTCACTCTTGCCACGCTCTTTACGGAGTTCCGCACTCTCAAGTCCGTGGTCTGCGGAGTTACGGAGAAGATGCTGTAACGGATCACCTAACTGGTCTACTACCGTTCTGTCTAACTCGGTATCTTCACCGGTCATCTCTAACTCCATCTTCTTGTTCAGACGTTTGGATAAGTCACGGATCATTCTCGGGAACTTATTTACAACGCTTTCGATCGGAACCATTCGTACTTTCATAACGGACTCATGCAGATTCGTTGTGATTCTTTCGAGATACTCGATCTGTTCCTGGAAAGTCTGTACCTGATCTTCTTTGTTTTCGCCTGTCATACTCAATGATACCAGACTGTTCTTTGCAATGATCAGCTCGCTGACCTGATTCATCAGTGCATCTAATTTTTCAATATCTACACGGATCGTACGGTTTGTAACCGGTTTCGGTGTGGATTTGCTCTTGCCTGCTGCCTTCTTTTCTGTGCTTGCAGGTGCCTGTGCTGTTTTTGCCGGCGCCGGATGTGTCTCTGCCGGTGCTTCTGCCTTTCAGGCTCCTCTGTTTTTCTTCTTCTGCACCGCCTTCAAATGCTGCAATAGGAATTTCTTCTCCTGTTACTGTTTCTATTTCTGATACAGCATTTGCTGCTGCTTTGATCTTTTCAAAATCTGTCTCTTCACTGTCTAAGAAGAAGGAAAATTCATCTTCAAACTTTTCATCTTCAATATCCTGTGATGATGGTCTGTATACAATGATCTGTCCGAAATCTTCTACTGCCTTGAATACTAAAAATGCTCTTGCTGCTTTTAACAGGCACTCTTTCTGGATCTTTACGGTGATTGCATAGACTTTATGACCGGCATCCTGTGCCTCTTTGATGTCATCTTTCTCTTTGTTGTTTAACTCAAAGTCCATGTAATTCGTTACAGCCTTTGTCTCCTGTGCAGGTGCTTCCGGTTCTGCTGCCGGTGCCGCTTCACTCTCTTCTGCACCGCCTGCTAAAATATCATTTAACTCTTTGACAATTGCTTCATTGTCATTTGTTCCCTCATCTGAGGTCTCTTTTACATTTTCAAGATATCCGTCAATTGCATCTAAGCAGTCAAATAATACGTCGATCAGGCTGCTTGTTACTTTCATCTTATCACTGCGGATCTCCTGGAATACATTTTCCATATCATGGGTCAGACGCTGCATTCGCTTAAATCCCATGGTTCCTGCCATTCCTTTTTAAGGAGTGTGCTGCACGGAAAATCTCATTAATTACGTCTTTGTTCTCCGGCTCTTTTTTTTCCAACTGCATAATGTTGTCGCTCAGAGTCTGTAAATGTCCGTTTGTCTCATCAATAAAAATCTCAAGGTATTGGCTTACATCCATATCACTTTACCCCCACATTCTTTATTATTGCCTGTGCAATTTCAGTCAAAGGAACAATCTCATCTGCTGCACCTGCCTCAGCAATGGCTTTTGGCATTCCATATACCACACAGCTTTTTGCATCCTGTGCGATCGTATGCACCTTTTATGCTTCTGTAATTCTATAATTCCCTGTGTGCCATCCGCTCCCATTCCTGTAAGAATGACACAGACAATCTCATCATAAGCACAGTCATTTAAGGATTCATACGTCACGTTCGCACATGGCTTCAAGCCTCCGATCGGAGCTGCATCACTTAATGTAATCCGATGTCCGCCACCCGGCATTTTCTTTACCAGCATATGTTTGCCACCCGGTGCGATATATACCGTACCTTTTTGCAGGACATCTCCTTCCTGTGCTTCCTTTACGGAAACCTTGCTGACTTCATTTAAGCGGTCCGCCATGGTCTTGGTAAATCCTGCCGGCATATGCTGCACTAAGACCATTGGTGCATTCATTTCTTTTGGAAGAAATGGAATGACACTCTGTAATGATTTCGGTCCGCCTGTGGAACATGCAAGTGCGATCAGTCTGTCTCCGGATACATTGTGTGACACTCTTGCCGGTGTTCTGACCGGTTGTGTTCCGGTAACCGGCTTTATGTCCGGCATCCTATGCACATTCTGCTGTGTCTCAAATACGGCTCTTAAGACTTCTAAAAGCTGCTCTTTGAACGGATTGCCTTTTGCCTCAATGATATTTGTTGGTTTTGTCACAAAATCAACTGCTCCGCGTTCCATTGCTAAGATCGTTGTCTGGGCATCTCGTGTTGTCAGTGTGCTGACCATGATGACCGTTGCTTTGATCTTATCTTTCTGCAGTTTTTCTAACAGCTGCAGTCCATCCATCTTTGGCATATTGACATCTAAAATCACTGCATCATAACTGGTGGTCTTTAATCTTTCGTAGGCTTCTAACCCATCTCTGCAGACATCATTTGCCTGAAATTGTTTGTCCGTGTTAATTATATCACAGATGACCCTTCTCATGAGTGCAGAGTCATCAACAACCAGAATATTTCTCATACAATTATCCTTTTTCGTTTCTGCGTTTTTTACGTTCTTCTTCAAAAATATATCGGATAATATCTTCCCTTACTTTATTATCCTCCATAATAAATTCTATCCTTGTCTCATATCTTGGTTCGCGATACTCTAATTTCTTCCATCCTACGATCCTGCCTTTGATATGGTACTGCTTATCCATATTGTCCGAGATCAGCTCTAACTCCATCAAAACGAACTGGTTCGCTTCAAATTTTTCTTCGGAGACAAATCTTGCTCCGCCTCCGCTGATATCTAAGATGGTTGCCCGCTTCTCCTGTTCGTCCGGTACCCCCTGTATATGTTCTAACAGTTTTTCGGTGTCTCTTTCCTTGGATTCGTTTTCGGCGATCCGGTAATACTTCATATCCATGACACATGGAAAACGATAATATTCCCTTCGCTGGAACTTGGCAAGCTGTGTCTTTAATTCTACTTTTAACATGTAGATATTGTTAGACTTAAACCTCTCTTTTACCTGTCCAATAGCACGGTACAGATTCTTCTCTGCATAAAATACGAACTCAAATCTGACTCCTAAATGTAACAGCACATACTTGCCTTCCTCGATCGGCATGGAAATGTCAATGTCCCCATTTTCATGGATTTCCTGTATTCTGCTTGTATAGACATGCGCTATTTCCCCAGTGCTGCCCTGTCTTTCTATCTTTTGTACTGCCTTGATCTCTACTTTGTTTCCCGGACGTAAAATATCTGAAACCATCTCTTCACCTCATATATCAGTCTATTTTCTGGTTAAAATATTAGAAAAGAACTGCGAAAATCCCCTTCTCATTATAAATTGCTCCTGCTCCTCATTGACCAGATTATTTGCCAATACTCTGAATGCGTTAGATATATTGGACTCCGGTGCCATAAGGGATACGGTCTTTTGCTGCCGTACTGCTTTTTCTATCACTGCATCCTGCGGTATCATGCCAAAATAATGCAGTGTTCCATGCAAAAACTGTGATACAACAGACTCTAACTTATCATATACCAGTTTTCCTTCCTGTACGCTGTTCACTTTATTGGCTACCACATGTATCTGTATCCCGTTCTTGATAAATCCCGGATTCCGGTACAATGCTTTTAGCAGTGAATAGGAGTCTGTCAAAGAGCTTGGCTCCGGTGTTGTGACCAGGATCACTTCAGGACTTGCAATCACAAATTCCAACACACTGTCCGATACTCCTGCTCCTGTATCGATCAGTATCACATCTGCAAGCTCATCTAATTTTGACAGGCTGTGTACCAGATAGGAAATCTGGTCCTTGGTCAGATTGTTCATCGTCACAATTCCGGACCCCCCGAAATAAATCCGATATCCATCGGACCCGGTGTGATGATCTCGCGTATATCCCTGCCCTGATAGATCAGGTCGCTCAAATTATATTTTGGTATTGCTCCAAACATTACTTCCACGTTTGCAAGACCTAAGTCTGCATCAAAAATGATAACTCTCTTCCCCAACTTCCGTAACTGAACTGCCAGATTCACAGCAACACTTGATTTTCCGACACCGCCTTTTCCACTGGTTATGGTAATCACTCTTGCTTTCGACGTCATCTGCTGATTCTGCAGTTTAATCACATTTCTGATTCCCTCTGCCTGATCCATGCGTTACTTTCCTCCTAACAGATTCTTTACGATTTTCTGAGTGTCAAAAATCTCAATATCATCGGGTACATTTTGTCCGTTGGTAATATAGGACAGCTCCGCATCGGAATATAATTTTACATTCAGCAGATTTCCATAAGTGGATGTCTCATCTAACTTCGTGAAAATGATCTTGAACTCTGATATTTCTTTGTAAATATCAATAATATCAAGTAAGTCTCTGTATTTCGTTGTCGCACTTAATACCAGATATACGGATTTATCGTATGCCTCATCCACGCTGTCGATCAGCTCTTTGATATCCTTTCTCTGGCTTTCACTTTTGTGTGAGAATCCTGCTGTATCTACCAATACCAAGTCATAGTCCTCGACATTGGCAATTGCCTGGTTCATCTCTTCTGCAGAGTAAATGATCGTAAACGGCTCATTTAAAATGTTTGCATAAGTCCGCAGCTGTTCTGCTGCTGCGATACGGTAAGTATCTGCTGTTAAAAATGCAACCTTTTTTCCCTGCTCTACCTTATATTTTGACGCAATCTTAGCGATCGTGGTAGTCTTACCCACTCCGGTTGGTCCGATGACAAAGACGACTTTTGGCTTAGAGCCGCTCAGATCGATCGGTTTGGGCTGACCAAATTTTAAGATCAGCTTCTGATATACATTAGATAGAATATAATCCACACTGTTTCCGGCTTTCATAATATTCTCTAATTCATCGATCACCTGATTTGCATATTTTTCACTGACATCATTATCTAACAGTGTCTTATAGAGCATTTTGATAAAATGAAAATTCTCTGCTCCTGCCTTGCTCTGTTCCTTTTTTGTTATCAGCGGTTCCTCATTGTCTTCCGGGTGATGTTCCTCTTCTGAAAACCGGTGTTCGATCATGTTCTGTAAACTGTTCAGACGTTCCTCAATCCCATTGGTGTCTGCCTTATTTTCTTTCAGTACGGATTCAAACATATCCACTGCCTTTGCAGGCTCCGGCTCTTTATGCTCTACCGGCGGCACCTGGATCGGTTCATCCGCAGTCAGATTGATCTGCTCATGCATTTTAAACGGAGAATGAAAGGCTGCCATCGGTGTTCCCTGCTCGGTCTCTTCTTTGGCTGCCGTTACCTCATAGGTTGTCTGCTTGAACAGTCCTAAAAAGCCTTTGCTTTTGATCGTGCGCACATTCATGATCACAACGTCCGCACCCATTTCCTGTCTTGCTTTTTCTTTTGCTTCTTCCTCAGTCTTTCCCTGAAACTTATTAATTGTCATTAGTCTGTCACCATCCCAACTGACTGCAGTTCTACATTAGAATCCACCTCATTGTAAGATACTACAATCAAATCTTTAAAATATTCCTCTGTCAGTTTCTTAAAATACATTCTCACGATCGGAGATGTAATGATAATCGGACTCTTTCCAAGATTCTCTAACTTTGCGATCTCTCTGTCTCAACAGAATCCATAATTGCTTTTGTTTTTCCGGATCCATCGTCAGATATGCTCCCTGCTCGGTCTGCTTTACAGAAGACATGATCTCCTGTTCTACTTTCGGATCCAGCGTTACGACACTTGTAACCTCGTTTGCCGGAAAATATTTATTTGAAATTGCCCGCTTGAGGCTCTGTCGTACATATTCAGTCAATACATCGGTATCTCTTGAAGTCGATGCATGGTCTGCTAATGTCTCAAAAATGGTCAGCAGATCTCTGATGGAAATTCCTTCGCTAAGCAGATTCTGCAATACCTTCTGAATCTCTCCAAGTCCTAAAAGTTTTGGTATCAGCTCCTCGACTAATGCCGGATTGCTCTCTTTGATATTGTCTACTAAATTCTGTACATCCTGTCTTGTTAACAGTTCTGCAATATGGCTTCTGATGACTTCCGTCAGATGTGTTGCAATAATAGACGGTGGGTCAACAACGGTATAACCCAGACTCTCCGCCTTTTCTCTCTGTCCCTCTGTGATCCAGATCGCAGGAAGGTGGAAGGACGGCTCAAAGGTCGGGATACCGGAAATCTCTTCTGTAACATATCCGGGATTCATTGCCATATAGTGGTCAAACAGGATCTCTCCCTCTGTAACCTGTATGCCTTTGATCTTAATAATATATTGATTCGGATTTAACTGAATATTATCTCTTAATCGGATAATTGGCACAACAGTACCAAGTTCTAACGCAATCTGCCGCCGAATCATAACCACACGGTCTAACAGGTCTCCACCCTGGTTGACATCGGCTAACGGAATGATTCCATATCCAAACTCTAACTCGATCGGGTCTACTTGTAACAGGGAAACCACATTCTCCGGTCTTCGTATCTCGTCGGCTTCCGTCTCTTCTTCCGAGACTTCTTCCTCTATGCTTTCAATGCCCGCAGTCTGCTGCATTTTTCTTCCTACCACAATATACATTGCACCAAACGGAACAAACAGGATTGGATTTAAAGGTGTTACAATTCCTAAAAAGATCAGGGTTGCTCCTACGATGTATAATACCTTTGGGATTCCAAAGAGCTGCTTGATCAGCACCTCTCCAAAGTCTGCCTCTTTCGATGCCTTGGTAACTAAAATACCGGTGGAAAGAGAAATGACCAGAGAAGGAATCTGGCTTACTAAACCATCACCAATGGTCAGAAGTCCATACTGCTGGATCGCATCTGCAAATGGTAGTCCCTGACGCATCATACCCATGGCTGTTCCACCAATTAAGTTGATGAATGTAATGATCAGTCCGGCAACTGCATCTCCCTTTACATACTTCGTAGCACCATCCATGGCTCCGAAGAAGCTGGATTCTGCCTGAATCTTCTCTCTTCGTTCTCTTGCCTGTTTTCATTGATCGTACCGGTATTCAGGTCGGCATCAATCGCCATCTGTTTACCCGGCATTGCGTCCAATGTAAAACGTGCCGTTACCTCAGATACACGCTCGGAACCTTTATTGATAACGATAAACTGGATCAGTACCAGTACAATAAAGATAATGCCTCCGATGATCATATCACCGCCACCAACGAAACTTCCGAAAGTCTCTACGACATTACCCGGATCTCCGGTTGTCAGGATCAGACGTGTGGAAGATACGTTCAGAGAAATTCTGAACAGTGTGGTAAACAGCAATAACGTTGGGAAAAATGACATCTCTAAGATTTCCTGTACAAACAGTGCATTGAACAGGATGATCAATGCGATGGAAATGTTGACCATCAGCATAACATCTAATAAGATGCTCGGAATTGGTATAATAAAGAAAATAACCGCACAGAGCAGATATGCTGCGATTCCTAAATCCGCTTTTTTCATGGTTATTTTCCTCCTTCCGTCTTAATTAATTCTGGTTTTTCATATGATATACCATTGCTAACACTTCTGCAACTGCCTGATAGAGTTCCGGCGGAATCTCCTGTCCGACATCTACCGTCGCATAGAGTGTTCTTGCAAGTGGTTTGTTTTCTACAATTTCAATTTGATTCTCTTTTGCAATCTCTCTGATCTTCATTGCGAGATAATCTTCACCTTTTGCTAGTACAACCGGTGCTTTGGCAGTCTCGCTGTCATAGGAAATTGCAACGGACAGATGCGTCGGGTTGGTAATAATGACATCTGCTTTCGGGACATCCTGCATCATACGGCGCTGGGACGCTTCGCGCATCCTGGACCTCTGCCTGCTTTTGATCTCCGGATTTCCCTCCGTATTCTTGAACTCCTCGCGTACCTCCTGCTTCGTCATCTTCATCTCTTCATTAAAACGATGCTTCTGGTATGCCCAGTCCAAAATACCTACGATCAGATACACCAGACTGATCCGCAGTCCCGTATCTATAATAATGGTTCCACAGAGCACAATTGCCTGTGATAACGGAATCTCATATAAAATAAACAGATTATCCTTCTGCTTATTTACACAACTATATGCAACATAAGCGATCAGCGCGATTTTTAAAATCGACTTAAACAGTTCAAAAACGGATTCTTTAGAAAACATCCGCTTAAATCCGCTGATCGGATTAAACTTGTCTAACTTTGGCTGCATCGGCTTGGTACTGACTTTCCAGCCCACCTGTACAATACTGACAACAAATGCAACGATCACTCCGACCGCTAAAAACGGTGCCATGATCTTAATGGACCCAATGATACTCATTCTAAAAAAGCTGGTCAGCGGCATGGATGGACATTCCCTGTCCATTGCCCTTTACAATTTCCGGCATTTTATTATAAACTGCTGAAAATTCTTCTAAAAAGCCCTTGCCTACATACGATATAAATACTTTTAATACCAAAAACAGGGCAATCAGATCCATGGCGGAATTCAATTCCCTGCTCTTTGCAACTTTTCCTTCTTCTCTGGCATCCCGCAGCTTTTTTGCTGTGGCAGGCTCGGTCTTTTCACCGCCCGGACCATCTTTTGCAAACCATTGAAGATCATACTCTAAGTACCGTTTATCTCTTCCAAATCAGTACATTCCTTCTATAAATGATACGATCAGCTTTTTCATTTCTTTAAACACAAAGTTTGAAATGCTTGGTAAAAAGCCGAATGGTCAAAAACATAATTAAAAATCCTATCAGGATCTTCATCTGCATACCGATGGCAAACATGTTCATCTGCGGTGCAACTTTTGCCATAATTCCCAAAATGCAGTTCAGTATCATCATAACTGCAAAAATTGGTAAAATAATCCGGAATGCGATCACAAACAGATCTGTCATATAAGTTAAAAATGACTGAAACAGATGATCCCCTTGAAATACCTGTCCATTGACCGGGATCAGTTTGTAGGAATCCACCACCGCACGCAGAATGTAATGATGCATATCCGTTGCTATCAGTAACAACAACAACAGATAATTATATAGCTGACCGGTAATATTAACCTGTGTATTATTCATCGGGTCATATTCGGTTGCCATCGACAATCCGATTTCCATATCAATCATATTTCCCGCTAATAAAATAATGGAATTACAAACACTTGCCGCAAATCCTATGAGCAATCCTGTAATTCCCTCCCTGATAATGATAACGGCAAATCCAAATACACCTTCGTAATCAAGTGCAGGTCTCTCTAAAATCTGAAACAGCAGTATGGCAACCATTACGGAAAAACCAATTTTTACACGTCTTGGTGTATTATTTGTTCCATAAAATGGTGCTACTGCCACAAAACTCGCAACTCTGACCACTATCATCAAAAAGTATTCAAATGTAACTAAAGAAAAACTCAAATTTACCATAACCGCTTAGCTTAAGAATACGCCGAAATTCGACCACAAATCTGTAATATACTCTGTTAGCTGTGTCAGCATCCAGGAACCAAAAATCATCATTCCTACAAACACGGCAAGAATCTTCGGCACAAACGTAAGTGTCTGCTCCTGAATGGATGTAACCGTCTGAAAAATACTGATAATCAGACCTATGATCAATGACACCAATAAGAGCGGAGCCGATACCATGATGATCGTATAAATTGCCTGACTCGCAATATCTAAAACTTCTCCCTGTGTAATCATTCTCCTCACTCCTTTTATCTATCTGTCACATAAACGTTTTTACCAGATTTCCGATTACCAGATCCCATCCATCCGCTAAAATGAATAAGAGAATCTTAAACGGCAACGAAATGGTTGTCGGAGGAAGCATCATCATACCCATGGACATCAGTACGGATGACACCACCATATCAATTACAATAAACGGAATATAAATGATAAATCCTATAATAAACGCCTGACGGAGTTCACTGATAATAAACGCCGGTATTAAGACGGTGTTTGTAATTTCTTCCTTGTCTTCATAGGTTACGTTTGCAATTTCACAAAACAGGTTAATATCTTTTACCTGTGTCTGACCAAACATAAACTCCCGAAGCGGTTCCATTCCTATCTCTAATGCTTCTTCCTGCGTAATCTCCCCGGCATCTAATGGTTTGATCGCTTTTTCATTGATCTGCGTAAACACCGGTGACATGATAAACAATGTCAAAAACAGTGCAAGTCCTATCAAAACCTGATTTGGCGGAGAAGTCTGTGTACCAATCGCACTCCTTAAAAAATGAAGCACTACGATGATCCTCGTAAACGAGGTCAGCATGATCAGAATCGATGGTGCTAATGTGATCACTGTTAAGAATAGCAGGATCTTAATCGGAGCCGAAAGGCTTCCCCATCGTTGTTGTATGCAATGGAAAACCATTGTTTACATCTTCTGCGGCATCAGGTACCGACTTTTTTCACTCGTTGTCTTCGTACTGCTCCCCGCTGAAGTTGCATATGCCGTCTGTGTTGTACACATAGAAAGTGTCAACACCAGTACAACGGTCGCAAACACAACGGAAGCGATACAATACCACTTCTTAAATTTCTTCATCTTTTCTGCCTATTTCTTTGGCAGGCGTTCTTTGATTTTTTCAGAATCTCCTGAAAGTTTTCTCCTGCCTCTGTCTGTTTTATCACTTCATAAGTATCCAGATCATGAAGCTGCTCTTTTGTCAGCGTTGTCAGCATGGTAATCTCATCTTTTCCAACACCAATGACCAAATAAACCTCACCGGCTTCAATAATCTGAATATATTTGTTCTGTGTCAGACGCAAAGTCTCAACGATCCGCAGATTCTTATTAAAAGATCTGCTCTTCTGATACCCTGCAATCCATTTCGTTGTAAAATATGTAATTGCCAGAACAAAAATGAAAATCAGCAGGACTCCCAACAACTGTATAAAACTGTCAAAACCGGAAGTCTTCATCTGTAATAAAATCATCCTTTAACCAACTACTTTTTAACAGCCTCTAATACACGTTCTGCCTGGAACGGTTTTACAATAAAGTCTTTTGCTCCTGACTGGATCGCTTCAATAACCATTGCCTGCTGGCCCATTGCTGAACACATGATAACGGCAGCGTTTGCATCAGCCTCTTTAATCTTCTTTAATGCCTGATTCCATCCATTTCCGGCATTGTGATATCCATAAGAACTAAATCCGGTTTTGTCTCATTATACTTTTCAACCGCTTTTGCTCCATTTTCTGCTTCTCCTGCAATTGCATACCCGTTTTTTGTGAGAATGTCCTTGATCATCATTCTCATAAATGCTGCATCATCAACGATTAAAATATTCTTTGCCATAGTTTAATCTCCTTATTTTTCATTCTATTTGATAATTTCTGTAATTCTTACTCCAAAACTTTCTTCAATTACAACAACTTCGCCTTTGGCTACATACTTGCCGTTTACAAGCACATCAATCGGCTCTCCGGCAATCTTATTTAACTCGATAATAGTTCCCGGTGCAAAATCTAAGATTTCCTGAATGGACTTGCTGGTCCTTCCTAACTCTACCGTAACCTCCAGTGGAACATCCATGATCAGATCAATGTTCTCTTTCTGGAATGCAGCGGACAAATCCCCCATAAATGGCTGGAACTGTGCCGGCTGTACATTGACCGGCTGACCCATCATTGGCTGGCTCATCATTGGTTGACCCATCATCGGCTGTCCCTGCACCGGTTGACCCATCATTGGCTGACCTTGCATTGCCTGACCCATCATCGGCTGACTCTGCATTGTCTGCTGTGGAGCAGGCTGCGGTGTCGGCTGTGGTTCCGGTTTTGCCTCCGGCTGTGGTGTTGCAGATGCATTTGCTGCTGCATCCTGTTCCATGTTCTGTGTAATACTTGCACACATCTCTTTTTGCAAAAGAGATTGGATACAACTGCATGATCGTACTGTTTACCAGATCGCCGATTTCCATTTTAAAAGAAATCTTAACAAATGGATTCTTTAGGAACTCATCAATAGTTCCTTCATCCACATTTTCCTGTAAATCTATTAAATCCGCATGTGGCGGGCTGATATCAATCGTCTTGTTCAGCATGGAAGATAGTGAAGTGGCTGCCGAACCCATCATCTGGTTCATTGCCTCACAAATTGCACTCAGGTGCAATTCTCCTAATTCTCCATCTGTATTTGTTCCATCACCGCCCATCATCAGGTCGGTAATAATCTTAACATCATTTTCTTTTAAAATCAAAAAGATTGTTGCCATCGAGACCTACCGTATATGCAATTCTGATAAATACACACGGTCTCTCATAAGCCTCTACGATATCATCCCATGTTGCCAAACTTACAACCGGGGTTGAAATCTCTACTTTACGGTTTACCAGCGAAAATAATGTGGTTGCCGCGGTTCCCATGCTGATATTGGCTATTTCTCCAATCGCATCTTTTTCATTGTCTGTCAATGAAGTATTCTGTGTTGCATTTTCAGAACCCGTATCATTCAGTAATGCGCTGATTTCTTCCTGTGACAATATTCCATCCATTACTTCACTGCTCCTCTCTTATTACTGATGTAATTCTTACCGCATATTTATCTCCCGAGGAACCCGGTAGTGCAGTAAATTTTTTGATATTCCCAACAAAGACATCCAGTTCCTGATTTACTTTTGTATCAAGCCTGATAATATCTCCAACCTGCAGACCGGAAAAATCACTGACCGAGATCGTGCTGTTTCCAAGAACTGCTTTCATTGGTATCGGCGCTTTCGAGATCAATGTCTCGATCGCATCTACATATTGCTGTTCATCTTTATCCTGCATTGTGGAATACCAATACTTCGTATTCAGCTTATCCATAATGTCTTCTAATGTAAGATATGGCAGACAGACATTCATTAGTCCTTCCACATCTCCGATTTTTATATTGATCGTCACAATCGCAATCATTTCACTCGGAGAAATAATCTGTGCATACTGGGAATTGGTCTCAATCCTCTCTAACCTCGGATGAATATCTACAACATTCTCCCATGGTTCATGAAGCAGATTAACACAGACGGTCAGAATCCTCTCTATGATCAGAAGCTCAATTTCCGAGAATTCCCTGGTCTTTTCTAACGGTTCCCCTTCGCCGCCTAACATTCGATCAACCATAGCATAACCCAAATTAGAGGCAATTTCCAATATGATATTTCCTTTTAAAGGTGCAAAATTAATGATTCCCAATAAAACCGGATTTGATAGTGCATTGGAGAACTCTGAATACGATACCGCCTCCGAGTTCATTACTTCTACCTGTATTGCCTTTCGCAGATAAACTGGAAGGTTTGTTGACAAAAGCCGTCCATAATGCTCAAAAAATAATTTCCAACGTCCTCAGATGTTCTTTGGAGAATTTTGCCGGTCGTGCAAAATCATAATTTTTAATCTGTTTTTCGTCACTGTCTTTTATTTCTTCTGCATCCAGTTCTCCACTGCTTAATGCCTGCAGAAGATTATCAATCTCATTTTGCGATAAGACGTCGCCCATGTAAATCTCACCACCTGTCCGTCTTTTGTTTCCTATTCTTTACTGGCATGTCACGCTGGAGAATCCGACACTGACAATAAAGTCGGAATCAAACATCGTTCTGAGATTCTTTAAAATCTCATCCTGAACTGCCTGCTGGTCATCTCTGAACTCTTCATATGTATAGCTGGACACGACACTGTTGATCTCATTCTGGATCACACTTGCTTTTGTGGAAATTTCTTTTCCATAGCTCTTGTATCCTTTGTTCTTCGTATCCATGGAAATAGATGCTTTTAATACCACATAATGGTCTTTTCCATCTTCACCTTTTTAAAGTTGATGGTCATCTCATTCTCTAAATCATAAGTCTCGATCTGCGCCATCGGCACGCTTGCAGCACTCTCGCCATTTGCACCATTTAACTCAAGATCGATTGCAGAGGCAACTGTCTCCACAAGCTGATTGGATTTCTTTACGGATGGTATAATCCCAATTGCTAAAATTGCTGTCAATATTGTATTTACCAACACCAGCGCCAGTATCAGGACTGACATTAAATTTTTCTTCATTGTTCTTCCTTTCTACTCTCCCTGTGCCGGAGAGTTATAAGAATTGTAAATCTTAACCTCCACACGTCTGTTGATCGCTCTTCCTTCCGGCGTGGAGTTATCTGCAACCGGAACATAATCTCCTCTTCCTGAGGATTTTATCAATCCCGGATTCAAATCCGTCTTTTCACGAATATAATCTGCCACTGTCAACGCACGATACATTGACAACACATCATTGTCTTCATATTTTTGATTATGGATTGGCACATTGTCTGTGTGTCCTTCTATATCAATCATATTTTTATCATACTGGCTTAAGATATTGCTGATCTTATCCACCAGTGGATATGCATCTTCGCGAATGTCTGCCGAACCGGAATCAAATAGCAGCGCTCCATTCAGAGTGATCAGAACATATTGGGCATTAAAGTCTACCTCTACCTGATTCTGTATTCCTTCTTCCTGTGCCTGTTGTTCCACCTGTTCTGCCATCTTTTCAGACTCATCTAACGCTTCCTGTTCGTAAGCCTCTTTGATATTCTCTTCACTTTCTTGCGTGTCCGTGGAATTTGCCTGCTTTTTATAATACTCATCTAAAAGTTCTAACTGACTGACACCGGCTGATATCATCTGTCCGTCACCGATAGATGCTCCTCCCGATGGTAATATACTAAAGCTGCTTTGCAGTGAAGCGATTACCATTTCGAATTTTTCCGCATCCACTGTAGACATTGAAAACAGCAATACGAAAAAGCAAAGCAGAAGATTCATCAGATCAGCAAACGTATTCATCCATGGTGCTGAACCCTTCGGTGGATCTTCTTTTTCTGTCTTGCCACTATTCTTCACCTCCGGCTTCCCTTCCATCAGTTGAGAAGCTCTCTCTGACTCCAGGAGATAAGAACGATTTCAGTTTTTCTTCTATTACACGAGGGTTTTCACCTGCCTGTATGGAAAGCAGTCCCTCGACTGTAACCTCTTTCAGTCTGATCTCTGTTGCATTCATCTGTGCCAACTTTGTTGCAGTAGGCGTAGAAAGCCAGTTTGCAATCATAGAACCATAGAATGTTGTAACAAGTGCAACTGCCATCTGCGGTCCGATCGTGGACGGGTCATCCATTTTCTGTAACATGTTGATCAGACCAACCAAGGTACCGATCATACCCCAGGCAGGACCTAACTCTGCCCATTTTTCCCAGACACTGATAACTCCTTTGTGCCGGTCCTCGATACAGTTTAAATCTGTCTCTAAGATTCCTCTTACCAGTTCCGGATCCGTACCGTCTACAACTAACATAATTCCTTTTTTCAGGAAATCATCTTCTATATCGGATGCTGCTTCCTCTAATGCAAGCAATCCTTCCTTACGGGCTATATTTGACAGATTGATGATATTTCGGATTACTTCTCCGGTATCTGCTGTCTCATTCTTAAAAATCAGTTTAAAACCCTTCAATCCATTGATGAAGTCCGGCATCTGATTTGACATCATAACACCTGCTAACGATCCTCCAATGGTAATAAAAAGAGACAGGACATCCCAGAAGTTTCCAAACATTTGCACGCCACCGCTGGTTAACACGCCGACGACAAACATTCCAAAACCTAAAATTAGTCCTGCCAATGATGAAATATTCAATCTGTCCACCTACCTATTCCCATAATTTATGGCATGTTTTACAGGATATATTTTCCTCAAAACTGCCATGAAAACCTTTATAATCATATTACTAGATTTTTTGTTTCTTGTCTACGATATTTAAAAGAATTTTTTTGCTATTTATAAAATATTTTGTTAAAATACCGCAGACTTTGTCAAAATTTAGCATTATCTTTATTCCACTGATCTTATACAAGATATAGGGGGAACGGTTCATTTCCGTTCCCCTATATCTGTTTTTACTATCTGAGCATCTCACTCAGGGATTCTCAGTTATCGTTTCAGATTGATCAATTCCTCTAACAGTGTGTCGGATACTGTAATAATTCTGGAGTTTGCCTGGAATCCTCTCTGTGTTGTGATCATCTCCGTAAACTCTGAAGACAGATCTACGTTGGACATTTCTAACATACCGGTAGACATAGTTCCACCGCCTGCTGTAATATCTACACCGATACCATCGAACTCACCGGAGTTCAATGTTGTAGTATAACAGTTGTCTCCGACCTTCTCAAGACCCATTGCATTTGCAAACTGGGCTACGGCAATCTGTCCTAAGAGAATGGTATTACCATTGTCATAAGAACCATAGATCTTACCGTTAGTATCTACAAAGACTCCGATCATATCTCCTAATTTCTTACCCGTTCCGGTCTTTCCATCCACATCACCTTTATCCATTCCAATGGTAGAGCTTCCACCATTATCGAACCATTTAGTTCCGGTGAAATCAATGTCAATGTCCTCAAAATTACCACCTAAGGTGTCTTTTAAATTCAAAAATACATTGTCCTGACCGTTTGCACCGATATAATCAAAAACACCGTCATCCGGATTGAACTTCAGTGTATAGTTTGCACCGGATACATTGGCAGTTACCACACCGTTTGTCATAGTAATACCTGTTGCATAAGGTGATACACCAAACGCCTCTGCTAATGTCTTGGTTGTTCCACCCGGTACCTGAACATAGTTACCGCCGCCGTTATCGGCCACTTCTACTAAATTGCCTGCAGCTGCATCATAACGGTAATAAGTTGCATTATATTCAAAAATGTTATTTGCTGCATCTACTGTTGTCCAGCCTGCACGCGGTGTGTAAGTCTTAGTCTGTGATTTTACGGCACCAAAAATATCTCCTAAGTAATCCGGATCATAAGTGCCTGTAACACTGTCATATTTTGTCTGGTCTAAGATAGACTTGTTTGTGGAATCTAAGATGTCTGTCAGCTCTACTGTATATTCTCCGGTGTCTCTGTTTGTTTCTTTGATCGCAAATTTTGCAACATAAGAATATCCAAGAGCATCGTAGAAGCTTAAGTTCATCGCCTGTCCTGCTTCACTGGTAACATCGGTACTGTTTTTTTATCTAAGACACCTTCACATCTGCCGTTCACCGTTGCTTCCGGTGCGGATGTCATATTTTTTTCACTCATAACGCGAAGTGCAGATACCGTATCTTTTCGGATATCTCCGGTGGTCGGATCCACCTGCCATCCCATAACGTTATATCCGGTAGATGTCATACAGAGGTTTCCTGCTCCATCTACATAAAAGGAACCAGCTCTTGTAAACTGCGTGCCGGAACCGTTACTTACAATAAAGAAACTGGTTGCTGAATTGGTATCATTGAGCTTGATATCAAAAGCTCTACCGGTTGTCTGGGATGCTCCTGGACCGGTAATATTAACAGATGTAGAACCGGTAGTAACACCAAGACCGATCTGTTTTGCGTTCACACCACCGGTACCGGTCAGTGCATTTGGTCCGGATGCTCCTGATAAATTCTGATACATAATCTCACTGAATGTTACGGAAGATGATTTAAATCCTACGGTATTTACGTTTGCAATATTGTTACCGATAACGTCCATCTTCGTCTGGTGTGTTTTTAATCCTGATACACCAGAATACATTGATCTCATCATAATGAATGACCTCCTATACTTTTTTGCCGTAAACTGTCTTATCTGTCAGTCAAAGACATTAGCTTCCGTTAAGGTCCGGCTAAATAATTACGGCACCGTCGATATTTGTAAATATGTTGTCTGCTGCTTCTTTTTTGATCCATCGCTGTTACCACGGTCTTATTTGGTACATTTACGATAAATGCTAAAGAATCCACGATGACTAATGACTCATTGATCCCCTTTTCACTCGCTTTTGAACTCCCGATCTGAGCCGGTTATTCTGTTCATCCGTCAGATTGATATTTCGGTTTTCCAAACGCATTGCTGCATGTTTTGAAAACTTCAATCCCTGTTTTTCTTTTAATATCTCTGCAAACGAAATCTCTGAACTCTTTTCCAGATTCTTTTGGTTTTCGTTGTCAGAAACTGGTCTGTAACCTGCTCAATGGAAGAAAACGTATGATTGACACGGTTCATAAAACCATCTCCTTACTTTTCTCCTACTCACCCTTAGACGAATCCTCTGTATTGCCCTTCAAGGTTTTTAATTTTGCCTCTAACTGCTCTAGTGTCTTCACTGTGTCCGGTGAAATAAAAGATTTCTGATAGTCTGTCAGGCTGTCATATACAGTTCTTGCAGATTTAATCTTCTCTTCATCATAGATCGTCAGATTCTTTTCGGAAGGTAATGCCTGCACCATATTGGTAAAGGATTTTGCAACGGTTGTTGCTGTGTAGTAATCCGGGTCTGATACGGTATCTAAATCGTCAATATTATAAAGACTGTCATTAACAGAAATATATACTTTTCCGTTCTCTCTCATCACATACTCTACCATACCGTGATCGTAGGATGTCTCTCCTGTCTGGTTATTGGTTACTTTTACAAATACATATTTTCCAACTAAATTGTATGCACTTCCCTCGGTCAGACTCTGATTCAGGTTCTGCATCTCTTCTAACTGTGAAAATGTAGCAAGCTGTGATATGTACTCTGTGTTATCGGTAGGCTCTAATGGATCCTGATACTGCATCTGCGCTACTAAAAGCTGTAAAAACGCATCCTTGTCTAAAGCTCCGCCTGCGGCATCACTCTTATTCTCTGTTGACAATGATGTATTCGATGCAGAAGAATCTACAAGCTTTCCGTTTTCAATCTGTTGAATAATTGCCATTTACATTCTCCTTTCTAGATTCTAGGCTGTAAAGTCCACGCTGTTTCCGTTGTCTCTCATGATCTTTGCAACTAACATTTCCTCTTCACTCATCAGTCCGGATAGCTCATCTAACTGATTCATGGAAATATTTCTTCTTGGACTCTTAGATGCCTGTTCTCTTTGCTCATCCTGTGCACTTCCCTGCTGGTTCTGCTCAAGGTTTCTTTCAAATTCATGACTGGCGATCGTAACTTCTACCGCCTCAACCTTGATTCCCTGCTGGTTCATGTTTTCTCGTAGCTGGATGGTCTGATTTTCTAAGGCTTCTTTTACAATCTCATTCTGTACGGCAAGATGTGCTGTAACCACACCTTCTTTAGCTGTAACCTGTACATAGATCTTACCTAAGTTCTCCGGATTGAGCTGCATCTCCATGGAAGTAGTATCTCCCTGATACATCACTCTGGTAAATTCACTGACCTGTCGGATGACATCTAACGTATTAAACACAACATTGTGTGGCACTGCCGTTGTCGGTGCTGCCGTAATATTGTCAGTTCTGATCGTCTGAACGGTCTGCTGGAACGTATGCTCCGTAAAAATGCTCTTCTCTGTTGTATCGTTCTGCTGTAACAAGGAAGCGTCATCCTCTGTCGTCATACTGTTTTCCGGTGCTTCTTCCTGCTGACCTTCCTGCTGTGAAGCTGTCTGATCATTTTCTACACGCACTTCCTGCGAAACCGGTTCTTCCACATTCTGTACATTGCCATCACTTTCTACGGATTCTGTTGCTGCTGCATTGGTTTCTGTAAGTCCTGTCACCTGCGACTTCTGCTCCGTGATCTGAACGTCATCTGTCTGCTGTACTTTTAATACATCTGCCTGAGTATCTGTAACCTCCTGCATCTGCTGTGGTACTTCTTCTGTGATCTGCGCTGCATTCTGCTCAAGCTGTGCGAATACCTCCGCTGCTTCCTGTGGTGTCATTCAAGTTCCTGTAATAAGTTCTTACTTAAAACTTCCACATTCTGCATCAGTTCCTGAAAATCCGCATTCATCAAAAGTCCTAACTGGTCTTCCTCTCCGGTCAGATTCATCACAAGATTTGCTAAGTTTACAGGGTCCATTAAATCCTGATAGGTCAGTCCTAACTCTTTCATTGCTGCTTCTAGCTGTGCATCATCCACGCCTAAGAGTTCCTTTACTTCCTGTTGGACTTCCTTCGCAAATTCTTCTACCGCCTGATCGACCTTTTGCATATCCGCATCGTCTGTCTTACCGGTTACTTTTGGAATCCGGTCATCCTTTGTGGAAAGTTTCTCGTATTCCACCGTTTTGTTCGATGCACTGTCAGAAACCTGAAATGTCACCGGATTGTTCTGCTGTGAATTGTTCACTGCAAAATTTCCTAACATTGACATAAAATCAACAGCTTCCTGCTCATCTTTTCCCGATTTTTTCGATGCAGATGTCGGAACCATCATTCCTGCGGTCACTTTTGAAACATTTGCACTGGTCATCTGTCCCTCCTCCTTTCTTTGATTTTCAATGTGCTTTTATATATTCTAAGGCTCCATGAGTTTGGTTACTTTTGCTGCTGTATCCGTCTTCATGTTACCGAGAATATCACCTCTGGCATCTGCCTTCATGGCACTTAAAATTTTGCAACAAGTTCTAAGTTGTCTGTCATGGTATCAAAAATTGCTGCTGCCTGTTTCGGTTTCATCTGCGAATATGCCTTTACATAATCTGACATATCATCGTCTTTTTCCTGCTGTTCTACTACCTGTTTATACAGATTCTCTGCATTCTGCGGATCTATACTCTCGTAATATTTCTTATATTCATTTATATCAGGTGCCTGGTCAGAAAAAACAACCTCCTTATAGAATTTTGCCTTTTCTTCCTCAAACTTTTGCTCGTTATCTTTATATTCTTTCCACTGAGCCGCCTGTGCCTCTAAATCTGCCACATATGCATCATTCTCGGAATTACTCTCTTTTGCATCTGCTAATTCTTTTTCGAGTTCTTTTATGTATGCAACTGCTTCATCTACGGTCTTATATGGATATTTACTGTCCTCTTTGGTTTTTGTCTCTTCTTCCTCTGTCTTTGGAAGGATCTTATTGACATACGGAACATCCTTTAAGATCGGCTGCATAACGGTTGAGCCAAATCCTCCGACATCAAAATGTATCAGAACTGCTAAAATAGCAATCCAGATGACAATAATCATCAGTGTAACAAAAACGACTGCCGCCTTGCCGCCACCGGATTCTTCTTCGAACTCATCTGCCGTACCGTTTTTTCTTCGCTTCCTTTTTCGCAAGTTTTCGATTCCGTTTTTCTTCTTTTCTTCTGGCTTCTCTGCCTTCTTTGCGGCTTTTTATCCATGCCTGCCGCCGGGCCTAAATTCTCTTCTGCCATATTTCCACCTCATATCAGGATTCTTTGTGGTAATTATAGCTTACAAGCTCATCCACCATCCTGTTTTCCTCATAAGCCACTTCCTGTTTAAACTCCTCAAATGCCTTTTCTCTTAGCTTTTCATAAGTCTTTCTCTCGATCATTACCTGATTGAGCTTGCTTCTTGCAAGTTCTACATTCTTTTCCGCCACATGTACTTCTATCATCTGTGTACGGATCGCAGATTTCATTGCATCGATCGCATGCTTGCAGGTATGAATCTTATGTACATCAATGGTTCCCTGTACCAGTTCCCTCGCCTGCTTCTCATATCCAGCCTTACGGATAATGAGTTCTCTGAGTTTATCTTCTTCTTTACGCAGTCTTGCATTTGCTAAGCCATACTCCGCTTTTCTCTGCTCTTCCATCTTTATTTTTAAATCCAGGATATTCTGCATCCGGTATACGAACTTTGCCATACATGCCACTACCCTTCAAAAAGCTGTTCTAAAAGCTGTACTTCTTCGTCAAACATAAATTTTTCATCGGTTCTCTGTCTTAAAAATTCGTTGACTGCTTCTATTTTTGAAATTGCATAATCTATATTTTTATTAGATCCCTGCTTATAGGCTCCGATGTTGATCAGATCTTCTGCCTCTGCATAGGTTGCTAACACATTCTTTAATTTTCCAGAAGCTGCCTTGTGTTCATCATCCACGATCGCACTCATAACACGGGAAATACTCTGCAGTACATCAATTGCCGGATAATGGTTCTTATGTGCAAGTTTACGGTTCAGCATGATATGTCCGTCTAAAATGCTTCGTGCCGTATCAGTGATCGGCTCGTTGAAATCATCTCCGTCTACCAATACCGTATAAAGTCCGGTGATCGAACCTTTATCCGAATTCCCGGCACGCTCTAAGATTTTTGGCATTTCCGAATAAACACTTGGCGGATAACCACGCGTTACCGGCGGCTCTCCTGATGCTAATCCGATCTCACGCTGTGCCATGGAAAAACGTGTCAGGGAATCCATCATTAACAGTACATCTTTACCCTGATCTCTGAAATACTCTGCTACGGCAGTTGCCGTCATCGCCGCCTTTTTACGGATCAATGCCGGTTTGTCGGAAGTCGCAACAACTACCACAGAGCGTTTCATTCCCTCTTCACCAAGATCCCGCTCCACGAATTCGCGCACCTCTCTGCCTCGCTCTCCGATCAGTGCTATGACATTGATATCTGCTTTGGTGTTTCTTGCAAACATTCCCATCAGTGTACTTTTTTTCCCACACCGGAACCTGCAAAAATTCCAATACGCTGACCTTTTCCTACCGTGATCAGACCGTCCACCGCTTTTACACCCAATGGTAAGACCGTGTTAATGATCTCTCTTGTCATTGGATCGGGCGGCAACGCCTCTACCGGATACTCTTTATTAAAGGTCAGTTCATCTGTATCTGTCGGTCTTCCGATCCCATCTACCATATGTCCAAGAAGTTCATCTCCAACCGGAACGGTCAGGGGATGTCCGGTATTTTCCACGATACATCCGACTCCAAGTCCCTCAATCCCTTCAAATGGCATTAACAGCAGGCGTTTATCACGGAATCCGACAACTTCTGCCATCGTATAGATTCCTTTCGACTGGTCGATCACGATGCGGCACAGATCATTGATCTTCGCATCCGGACCAACAGATTCAATCGTAAGTCCTACAATCTTAACAACTTTTCCTAATTGTTTAAAATATGTCTTTTCTGTTAGCTGTAAATATTTCTCTGCATTAAAAGCCACTGAACTCACCTAATTTATACTCAAACTCTTTAAATCTTTGATCAGATTTTCTAACTGGACACCCAGACTGCAATTAAAGATTCCGGAATCCGTCTCGATCATGCACTGGTTTTCTTCTAACATCGGGTCTGCGATCATTTCTAATGAAATATCCTCTCCGACACGTTCTTCAAGCTCGTGACGATGGTTCTCCATAAACTCAAAATTCACTTCTGCCACACGGATACGCAAATCCTTACTTCCTTCAATCCCCATGATCGCATCGGATACTAAAGAAAGCAAAATCTCGGTCTTATCGTCAAACTGAATATGGAATACTTTTTCAAACACATGTACTACAACTTCAACGACCTGTTGTTCCATATGCTGCAGTTTATTCCGGTAATCTGTATTCAAAGATTCTTCTAACTGTTGCAGGTGTCTTTGCATCTCCTGCTCTTCGGCATCTGCTTTTGCTTTACCTTCGTCATAGCCGCGCGTTCTGCCTTCTTCTTTTTGCCTGTTCTAAAAGTTCTGCTTTCTGCGTCTGTGCATCATTTAAAATTGCATCCGCTTTTGCTTTTGCTTCACTTAAGATACGCTCTGCCTCTTCTTTTGCTTCCTCGATCGGATCTGCCTGTGGTTCCTCAAGAATGGCTTCGACGTTCTCTGCACCAAGTCCCTGACTGAATCCATCGGTAAAATCCACTTCTGTTCCAGCCTGCTCGCGCATCTTTTTTGCCATTTCTTCTATTTTCTGTGCAACAATGGCATTGGAATTGATGATGCGAGCACCTTCCCTGTTTAGGCGCTACGCCCCACTGTTTATAAAGATTAGACAATAATCTCGTCACCTCCGCCTCTGGAAATTACAATCTCTGCCGAATCTTCTAACTTACGGATAATACCAACAATCTTCTGCTGTGCTTCTTCTACATCTTTCATACGAACCGGACCCATGAATTCCATGTCTTCCTTGATCATAGCAGACAGACGCTTGGACAGGTTCTTAAAGATAACATTCTGTACTTCTTCATTGGCACCTTTGAGTGCGATACCAAGGTCATTGTTATCAACGTCACGCAACACACGCTGGATCGCACGGTCGTCGAGAAGAAGGATATCTTCGAATACGAACATTTTCTTACGGATCTCATCAGCAAGTTCAGGCTGCTCGATTTCGAGAGATTCCATGATATGCTTTTCTGTTCCGCGGTCTACCGTATTCAAAATATCTACGATCGCATCGACGCCACCGACGATTGTGTAATCCTGATTTAATAAGGATGACAGCTTTCGTTCTAACACACGCTCCACCTCTTTGATAACATCCGGAGATGTACGATCCATCATTGCGATTCTCTTTGCAACATCCGCCTGTTTTTCCGGTGTCAATGCACCTAAGATCATTGCAGACTGTGTCGGCGACAGATAGGACAAGATCATCGCAATAGTCTGTGGATGCTCGTCCTGGATAAAGTTCAGCACCTGACTCGGATCTGTCTTTCGGATAAATTCGAACGGACGCACCTGAAGGGAGGCCGTCAGTTTTGTGATAACATCCTGTGCCTTCTGTTCGCCGAGTGCTTTTTCCAAAAGTTCTTTTGCATATCCGATACCACCCTCTGCAATATACTGCTGTGCAAGACATACCTGATAGAACTCATTTAAAACATCTTCTTTTTTCCTGTGGAGATATGCTTCTTGTGTTCGCAATCTCTAAGGTCAACTCTTCAATTTCTTCTTCTTTGAGGTGTTTAAAAATTGATGCGGATTTTTCAGGTCCTAAGGTAATCAAAAGGACTGCCGCTTTCTGAACACCGGTTAACTCTGCATTTGCCATTTTTAATCCCAATCATCATTCAACCAGTTGCGTAACAATGCTGCTACCGCCTCCGGATTTTCGTCTACAAATTTCTCTATTAAGATTCTTGTCTCTGATTTCTCATTCAGACCAATATCTTCTAACTCCGCTTCCTTCGTTGTCTCTAACAGAGTCTCAACGGAAAGTTCCGGCTCGATCTCCTGTGTCGGATCTTTTCTGGTACTGCGGAATACCACAAATCCCAGTAATGCAAAGATCAGAACTGCAAGCGCGATCTGTAAGTAGTCGCTAAAGGTTCTGCCGGAATCATCCGAATGTTCAAAGAACGGTACTTCATATGCCACAATCGAGATATTCTCCTGTGGAATACCTGTTGCATTTGCCACCATTGGATATAAATCTTCATCGACATCTATTTTTTTTTACGTTCGCTGTTCTGTGCCGCAAACTCATCAAATGTCATATCATCCAATTTACCCTGTGCCTTAAGAGTATCCTCGTTATAAATCTTATTAACACTACATACTACTGTCACAGAAGATTCATCGTATTTTACATCTCCGACTGCACCTTCGGTCTCCGTTATTTTTTCATTCGGGTTATAATCTCTGGTAATATCTGAAATGGTAGATGATGTAGTTTCACCATCCCGCATCATATAAGTGGTATCATCATTAGAATCCGTTCCCGGAACTGCCGCTGCTCCTCCGGTGGATTCTGACTCATAGATACTCTCTTTATCCAGATATCCCTGTTCCTGTCCATCTTCTACATAGTACTGATGGTCTGTCACTTTCTCTTTATCAAAATCCAGTGCCAGGTTCATACCAACTTCTACGTTATCATAGACATTCGTTCCCATAACAACATCTTTGACATTGCTCTTGAACTGATTTTCCACTTTCGTTCTGTACGAAAGATTACTGCTCGCCTTACCGGCGTTTGAACTGCTGTCTCCGCCGGAAAAAAGCATATTCGTATCAGAATCTAAAATCGTAATACGGTCTGTTGTATCATTACCAACCTCCGTTGCTATGTACTGCGCAATTCCTGCCGCCTGGTCTTCGTCCATCTCTCCGTCCAGTGTCAGGATCACACTTGCATAAGTTTCTTCATCCTTAGAAATGATCGTACCGTCATCCGCCGGCATCGAAAGTGATACCGTTGCACTCTCGACATTTGACAAATTTGAAAGATGATCTGCAAACCGTTCTTCTAAGTATAGCTGATATTTCTTCGTCTTATCTGCTTCTGTAGAAGAAAAGCCGCCATCAAATACGTTATCGATCGAGTAACCCTCTGTCGGAATATCGTTAGATCCCAAAAGAATGGATGCTGTCGCCTCATCTTTTCGTTTACCGAAAAAGTCAGTCCATCCTTCGAAACCTCATATGCAATACTTTCACCCTCTAACAGATCTTTTACGGTTCCCGCTTCTTTGGTAGATTCGCAATTGATCAAAGTTACCATCTTCGGTCTCGTCATGATGAATGCAAGAACCACGATCGCCATAACCACAACTGTCACAATACTGATCAACAGTGCTTTCTGCTTTGTGGTAAATTTACTCCACCATTCCTTTATTCTGTTTAAAATTCCCTGTAGTCTTTCCTGCATTGTCTGTCACTCCACGATTCTCATTAAATCTGCATATTCATAATTTCCCGATATGCCTCTAGCACCTTATCTCTTACAGCTACTGTGTACTGTAATGCTACATTTGCCTTTTCCTGGGCAATCTGCAAATCGTGAGTATTCGTTGACTCTCCTAAAGAAAACTGGATTTCTGCCGATTCTGCGCTGTTTTGCAGTTCATTTGTCTCATCCACCATGCCCAGTGCTGACTGGAACACGCTCGAAATCCCGATTCTCTGTTTTTGAAGCCTTTGCCGACTCCTCTAATGCATTCTTTATGTAATCTGACGTTACATGTGTAATTGTTGAAATATCCATTATCTGTCAGCCTCCCGTATCATTCCTACTTGCCAATCTGTAATCCTGCCTGTGCGATCGCCTTGCTTGCATCAAATGCAGTTGCATTTGCTTCATATGCACGGCTTGCATCGATCAGGTTTGTCATTTCCGTTACGATATTGACATTTGGATATGATACATAACCATTCGCATCCGCATCCGGATGGGATGGGTCATACTTCATAATATAATCTGTCTCATTGTCTTCTGTGACAGATACCACTTTTACACCATTCCCTGCATACTGCTGTCTGGTTCCCTGCAGTACATTGGTAAAGGTGTTACATCCTTTTCCTGAAATGTTACAACTTTTCTACGGTACGGTGTTCCATCCACCGTTCTCGTTGTATTGACATTTGCCACGTTCTCCGAAATAATATCCGTTCTAAAACGCTGTGCAGTCATTCCGCTTGCGCTGATGTCAAAAGCCTGAAATAACCCCATGTTCAGTCCCTCCTTATCCTAATACACTCTTAAACCTGGAAATCTCGTGGGTAATGCTGTCTGTTAACGCCGTGTAACGAAGCTGCTCTGATGCCAGTTCCACCTGTTCTGTATCCACATCTACATTATTACCATCAAGACGGTAAGAAAAATTCGATGAATCCGTATAGGCTGTTGCATTCAAATGGTTCATATGCAGATCCTTTACTTTCTGATCCAGTGTTACATACTTGCTTCTTCCAAGTTCCGTTTTTAAAACGCCTTCAAAATCCACGTCTTTTCTCTTGAAGCCCGGAGTATCTACGTTTGCCAGATTGTTCGTGATCGTTGCCTCCCGTAACCAGCTCGCATCCGCTGCCTTATCCAGCACATTGATATAACTAAATGCTCCTGATGTAATCATATTCCCGCTCCTTTCTCTTGCTGTCCCTCTTTCTATTTGTCATATGTTTTCACATTCTTCTTTATGTTCAAAATTTGGACATAGTATTAGATTTTTCCTAATCATATTCTATTATAAATTATCCTGTAAAAAAAAGACAAGTATTTTTTTGTTCTTTTTTATTCGTTTTGCTGATTCCTGTCAAAGAAAAGCCCTTGTTTTGTGATATTATCGACAATTTTTTTATTAAATTTTTTCAAAAAAATAAAAGGACCTATAGTATTCTATAAATCCTTTTATCTCTCTTCTTAAAATCCGTTTAAGCTTTTTCTCTTTGTTTTTTTAATTTATCCAGTTCATCAAAGACTACATCGTTAATAACCTTGATGTATGTTCCTTCATACCGGAAGATCTTGATTCAATGACTCCTGCGCTCTCAAACTTACGAAGTGCATTGACAATGACCGATCTTGTGATCCCTACCCGGTCTGCGATCCGGCTCGCTACTAATATTCCTTCACTACCGTCTAACTCATCAAAATATGTGTGATCGCTTCTAACTCCGAGAACGAAAGCGTGCTGATCGCCGATTTGACAATCTGTACTTTTCTCTCTTCTTCTGCATTTTCCTCATGTACGGAACGCATCATCTCAAGTCCGACTACCGTGGTTCCATATTCACTCAAAATAATATCATCTATATCGTACGCTCCGTTATCCCGATAGATAAACAGCGTTCCGAGACGTTCTCCGGCAATATCAATCGGTGTAATGATCGCCGTGTATTTCTTGATATCGGAAACAAAGCCAAGTGTCTCAAGATTTACATTCTCTTTTGTAGACAAGATCCCAAGCAGACGCTCGTTTAATTCCGGATCAATAAATCCTCCCACTTCATCCACGATCAGTTCGTCGATCTCGTCCATTCCTTTTCATTTCACTGGTTCCAAGCACTTTTCCCTTTCTGCTGATCACCAGTACATTGGATTTTAAAATCTCTGTTAAAACATCACAGATATCATTAAAGACTACTTTAGAGGAATTATTGTTGTGTAAAAGTTTATTTATTTTTCTGGTTTTGTCCAGTAATTGAACACTCATCCTGCTACCTCCCACTTCGCTCTATATAGTTTTCAGTACATTTATATAATATCATGTTTTGTCAGACAATTCAATCTTTTTTGAACTTCATTCGCTGAATTCATTATTTTTTTCACTTTTTTCGATCACATGACCGCACTGTGTGTTAGAGCATACGATCTTATTGCCCTTTTCCACCATGAAACTTCCGCATTTCTCGCAGTTGATCCCTGCCGGTTTCTGCCAGGACATAAATTCACATTCCGGACTGTTTTCACAACCGTAATATTTTCTGCCTTTTTTCGTCTTTTGATCACTACTTCTTTTCCACAGAGCGGACAGGCAATTCCTGTTTTTTCCAGATACGGCTTCGTGTTACGGCAATCCGGGAATCCCGGGCAGGCAAGGAATTTTCCGTGCGGACCGTATTTTACTACCATATTTCTTCCACACTGTTCACAGACCACATCCGTAACCTCATCCTGAATCTGCACTTTTTCTAATTCTTTTTCTGCCTGATTAACGGCTTCGTCTAAATCCGGATAGAAATTGGCCACTACGGTCTTCCAGTTTACCTGACCGTCCCCGATGCTGTCGAGCAGGGACTCCATGTTTGCCGTAAAATGCTCATCGACAATAGTTGGAAATGATTCCTTCATAATAGAATTTACCACCTCTCCTATCTCTGTCACATAGAGATTTTTATTCTCTTTTACCACATATCTTCTCGCTAAAATGGTAGTAATGGTCGGTGCATAGGTACTTGGCCGTCCGATGCCGAGTTCCTCTAAGGTTTTTACTAAGGATGCCTCCGTGTAATGTGCCGGTGGCTGTGTAAAATGCTGTTTTTCATCAAATGATTCCCATACAAGGGTCGTATCTTTGTCAATGGATCTTAAGAGTACGTTTTCTTTTCCCTTTTCATCGTCATCACTCATGTATACCGTCATAAATCCGTCAAAGACCACTTTAGAAGCAGATACGTTAAAACGATAAGTACCTGCTCCGATCTTAACGGATGTGGTTTCGTATTTTGCACTGTTCATTCTGCTGGCGATAAAGCGTTTCCACACAAGCTGATACAGACGGAACTGATCACGGCTTAAGGAATCTTTGACCTTCGCCGGTGTTCTTGTGATATCGGAGGGACGGATCGCCTCATGCGCATCCTGGATCTTATTGCTGTTTGTCTTTTTTGCCTCACTGACGGCTTTGTATTCTTCTCCGAAGGTCGCACTGATATATTCGGCTGCCGCACTCTGTGCCTCTTCGGAAATTCTCGTGGAATCCGTTCTTAAGTAGGTGATCAGACCTACGGTTCCGCTGCCCTTGACATCCACTCCTTCATAGAGCTGCTGTGCTAACCGCATCGTCTTTTGTGTGGAAAAATTCAATACTTTGGATGCTTCCTGCTGTAAGGTACTTGTCGTAAAAAGGAAGTGGTGCTTTTTGGTACGCTCTCCTTTTTTACCTCTAATACCTGATAATCGGCATCTTTCAATTCTGCTAAGATACCATCCATTTCTTCTTTGGATCGGATGGTACGTTTCCCGTTTTCATCGCCATAAAATTTTGCAACTAACGGCTTTTTCTCTCCAGGGATCTGTAAATCTACATCCAGTGTCCAGTATTCTTCCGGAATAAACGCATTGATCTCTTCTTCTCTGTCACAGATAATACGCAGTGCCACTGACTGCACTCTTCCGGCACTTAAGCCACGCTTTACTTTTTGCCCATAAAAGCGGACTGATCCGGTAGCCTACCATGCGGTCTAACATTCGTCTTGCCTGCTGTGCGTTCACCAGATTCATGTCTATTTCACGTGCCTGTTTTAACGATGCCTTAACGGCACTCTTTGTAATCTCATTAAAACTGATACGGTAGACTTTTTTATTCTCTAATTTCAATGCCTGGGACAGATGCCAGGAAATTGCTTCTCCCTCGCGGTCGGGGTCAGTTGCGAGATAGACTTTGTCTGCTTTTTTTACTTCTTTACGCAGTTTTGCTAAAATATCTCCCTTTCCACGGATTGTAATATATTTCGGTTCGTAATTGTTTTCCACATCAAATCCGAGCTGACTCTTTGGCATATCACGGACATGCCCATTTGAAGCTACCACCTCATAATTCTTTCCTAAGAACTTTTTAATTGTCTTTACGTTTGCCGGTGACTCCACGATCACTAAATATTTTGCCATCAGAAAACTCCTTGTTTTTCATTCCTCATTCTTCTATATAATAGTTCCGGAAGGATTCAAATACCAGCCCTTTTGCCAGTAATCCGAGCAGGATTCCTGCTGTTGCAGAAATTCCAAGCCCTGTTTCTTCCGCTTTTTTTCTATATTTTTAGGTTCCATGCTCAAACAACTATACACCAAGGATTCTTCTTTTGCAAGACACTGTTTTTTATTTTTTCCCATTTGCAGGCTTTGTGTGACATTGTAAGGAAGCTGCTTTAAGAACTCTTCTACGGACAAAATAATGCCCGCACCCTGCTGAATTAAAGCATTACAGCCGTAACTCAATGCATCGGTTGTCCTTCCCGGAAAGACATAAATATCTTTTCCCTGTTCTAAGGCGTGCTCTGCCGTGATGAGTGAGCCGCTTTTTTTCTTTGCCTCTGCGATCACTACCACTTCTGCAAGTCCGCTGATGATCCGGTTTCTTGCCGGAAAATAATATGGTTTTGGCGTTGTCTTTGGCGGCAGTTCGGAAAGTATCCCTCCCTGCTGTCGGATTGTTTCATACAGTGCTGCATTTTGTTTCGGATAACAGATATCTACACCGCACCCTAATACCGCATAGGTCTCTCCACCGCCTTTGATTGCTCCTGCCTGCCCTGCCGCGTCTATCCCCTCCGCCAGTCCGCTGATGACCGGAATCCGGTTGCGTCCAAGTGCCTCTCTAATTTTCTTGCCATATAATGCCCGTATTCACTGCATCTTCTGGCACCGACAATGGCAACGGAAAGTCTCTCTCCCGGAAGTTTTCCACTATAGTACAGTGCAAATGGAGGCTGGTAAATATTTTTTAACTTTTTCGGATAATTTTTGTCACATGCAAACGTAACGCTTACGCCGCCTTCTGCCAGTTTCTGATATTCTTCGTTAATATCCCACTTCCTTTTTGCCTTTGTGATACGCTGTATCTCTTCTTCTTTTTTAACTGTGGTATTTTTTGATAGGTTTCCTCCGTTCCACGGTACACTTCTTCCGCCGTCTGAAAGTATTCTAACAGGAGGTTCTTTTTTCCATTGGATAATCCGGTGTTATCCAGCCAGTATTTATATTTCATCGTCGTCTCTCCCAAAATTGCTGTCTATGGAGCGGTAACAGATTGCTTCGTGCAGATGTTCCATTCTGATCTCTTCGCTTCCTTCGATATCTGCAATGGTACGCGCTGTTTTTAATATCTTATGATAGGAACGCACGCTTAAGTTCAATGTCTCATAAATCTGCTGCATATGGCGTTTCTCATCTTTTTTTAATGCACAAAATGTCGCGATCTTTTTTGCCGGAATCTGGCTGTTATAAAAAAATTCCTCCTTTTCATAGCGTTCTCTCTGTCTTTTTGTGCGCCATGACTACCCTCTCCCGGATGCTTTCCGAGCTTTCCTCCTGTGTTGTCTGCTCTAATTCCTGATAGTGTACTTTTTCTACTTTAACACACAGATCCATGCGGTCTAGTAACGGCTGGCTGATGCGGTTTCGGTATCGCCGGATCTCATAGTCTGTACAGGTGCATTTTTGCATATCGGGATAATATCCGCACTTGCACGGATTCATGGCTGCGACTAGCATAAAATCCGCCGGAAATGTATATTTTCCATGCGCACGGATGAGCTGGATCTGCCGCTCCTCCATCGGCTGTCGCAGTATTTCTAAAGTTCCCGGTTTAAACTCTGTCAGCTCATCTAAAAACAGTACCCCCGCATGTGCTAATGAGATCTCTCCCGGCTTTGGATTTGCCCCGCCTCCGGCAAGTCCCTGTGCGGAAACCGTATGATGCGGACTTCGGAATGGACGCACTCCGATCAACCCCTGCGATTCATCGAACATACCGCAGATACTGTAAATCTTTGAGACTTCGATCCGCTCTCTTTCGGTCATTGGCGGCAGAATGGACGGAATCCGCTTTGCTGCCATGGTTTTTCCTGCTCCGGGAGGGCCTGCAAACAACAGATTGTGTCTGCCTGCCACCGCAATCTCACATGCCCGCTTTAGCATTTTTGTCCCGTGATCTCTGAAAAATCTGCCTGCGTGGGAAGTTTTATTTTCGTTCCTGTTCCTTCTATTTTTATATCTGCCTGCGGCTTTTGATATTCCCCTTTTCGTAAATATTCGACGACCTGGTTTAAATGGCTCATCCCAAGGCTTTTCATGTGCGGGACTAACGAAGCCTCCTTTTGATTTTCAAACGGAACGATCCCTGTCTGATGCCCTGCTTCTGCCGCCACTGCAGCCATTGGTAATATGCCGGGAATTGGAACCAGCTTCCCACTCAGGTTCAGTTCTCCTAAAAGATCGTATTTTCCACACGTTTTTTCGGTACCGCTTCTAAGGCTGCTAAAATCGCAACTGCTACGGCTAAGTCAAATCCCGAACCGGATTTTCGGATGCCTGCCGGGGAAAAGCTGATCGTGATCCGTTTTGCCGGAAGCTGATAGCCGCAGTTTCTTAAGGCTGTCCGTACCCGTTCCTTTGCTTCTTTTACTTCAGAACTTAAAAAGCCTACCATTTCAAAGGTCGGCAGTCCCGGACTGACATCTGCTTCTACCTGTACTAAAATCGCCTCCATACCGTGCAGTACCGAGGTTGTTACCATACTATACAATTTTCCTCCTTTTTCCCGTGGGAATCTGGCGAATTGCCTGGAAATAAAAAGATATTGTTATTATATCACACTTTTTCTTTTTTGAAAAGATTTATTTTACCCTGCTCCAGTCTGTTGGAGCAGAGCACAGGTTTTTATCGATCGTCTTCTTCAAACTGTCTGCGCAGCTTTGCCAATGCCTTTTTTCGATCCGGCTGACATAGGAGCGGGAGATTCCTAACGTCGCTGCCACTTCCCGCTGTGTATGCGGTTCTTCCCCTAAGACTCCATACCGCATGGCTATGACATGTTCTTCCCTGTCCGTTAGTACCTGCGGCAGATATCCATAGAGTTTTCTGATATTTTCGCACTCCTCCATTTTTTCTACCACATCTACTTCTTCATCTGCGGCAATATCTAACAGATTGATCTGGTTCCCCTCTTTGTCCGTACCGATGGGTTCATATAAAGAGACTTCCCTTGAGGTTTTTTTTCTTCCCTCTGAAATACATCAGAAGTTCATTGTCAATGCACCTTGCTGCATAGGTTGCAAGTTTTATCTGCTTATCGGTCTTAAATGTTCCGACTGCCTTGATCAGCCCTATGGTCCCAATGGAAATCAGATCCTCCATATCTTCATCGGATGCCTGATATTTCTTTGCAACATGGGCTACCAGTCTCAGATTGTGCTCGATGAGCTGGTGTTTTTTGCTTTAAGGTCCCCTTCCTTCATTCTCTCTATGCATTCCTTTTCTTCTTCTGGGGTGAGAGGAGATAAAAAAAAGTCTTCACATTTCCACCTTAAAGCCGCTTTTCTAACATTGTATGAAAGGACACTGCCCTAAGTGCCTTTCCCCTTTTTCTTTTTTTTCGCTGATTTTATTTTTTAGACAATTTTATTTTCGCTCTGAAATATGTTAAAATTGTAATATGAAGTATGTTAAATTTATAATTAAGAAATGTTTACAATTTTGTGACTCGTATGGATTAGGATGTTAAAAGGCGGCTCACAACTTAGTGACCGGCAGATTGCACAAAAGTGTGGTTCGCCCGAAGGGCCTTTTGATACCCAAATCTTATATTAGAAAGAAACGGAAACTATTATGAAACGTACCCTGACTTATACAATAGAAAACGAAATTACAGTCTTAGATTTTTAAAACGGCATGGTTATTCCCACAGTGTCATTACTCATTTAAAACGGACACCCTACAGCATCCTTGGCAATGGGAAATGGCTCTACGTCAATGACCGTTTAATGCCGGGAGATACCCTGACCATTCATCTGATCGAAGAGGAAAGTTCTGCTAAGATCCTCCCGCTTCCAATGGATTTGGATATTGTATACGAGGACGAAGATATCCTGGTTTTGAACAAGCCTGCCGATATGCCGATCCATCCTTCCCTGAACAACTATGAAAATACCCTTGCAAACGGTGTTGCCGACTATTATCAGCAAAAAGGGGGAGGCTTATGTTTTTCGCTGTATGAACCGCTTAGACCGTGACACTACCGGTCTTACGATCCTCGCAAAACATATGTTAAGTGCTGCCATTTTATCACAGGATGTTGCGAATCGTGCCGTCCATCGTACCTATCTTGCCATTGTAGAAGGAACTTTGACCGGGAGCAGTACGATCGATGCCCCGATCGGAAGGGAAAGTGACTCTCTCATTACCCGCTGCATTGATTATGAACATGGAGAACGTGCCGTGACGCATTACCGCAGTCTTGCCTGTCATAACGATCTGACGCTTGTTTCACTTCGGTTAGAAACCGGGCGTACACACCAGATACGCGTTCATATGAAACACCTTGGTTATCCTTTGATCGGAGATTATCTTTATCATCCTGATATGACAAAAATCAGCAGGCAGGCTCTGCATTCGAGCCTTTTAGAATTCACACATCCGATTACAAAAAGGCAATGAAGCTGTTTGCTCCACTGCCTACTGATATGCGAAAATTATTTCCGGATTTTTAGGAATTTATCTCTATACAAATCCAGATGTCAAAAAACGGTTTCATGTTTTTGATTGGCAACTTGCACAAAGCCGAGGCTATTTTGTTCCGTTGTACGAAAATAAGAAAATCTAAGTCTGCCTGAGTCAGACTTGATGAAGTGACGTGTACGTCTCGATTTAGAGTTTCTCATTCCGGACATCGGAGCAACGCAACTGTGGCCGGAAAAACAGATAAAAGATCATACACAGATTTACTTTATCACATCCGCAAACGTAAACCGCACCACCTTCGCCAAATCCTCCGGTGCAACCTCCACCTGATACCCGATTTTTCCTGCACTGAAAATGATATGCTCCTGTTCTTTCGCTGTGCTATGTAAAAATGTTGTAAATACTTTCTTCATTCCGATCGGAGAACATCCCCCATGGACATAGCCGGTCAATGGTAAGAGTTCTTTGGTTTTCAGCATTTCAATGGATTTTTCATTGGCGGCTTTGGCTGCCTTTTTTAAATCCAGTTCTTCTTCTACCGGAATGACAAATACATAATTCTTCTTGCTCTTTGCCACTGTTACTAATGTTTTATAGACCACTTTCGGGTCTTGCCCTAACATATCGGCAACCTCGGTTCCGCTATATGCCTGTGAATTGTCATATTCATAGTGATGATATGGTATTTTCTTCTGGTCTAAAATTCTCATCACGTTTGTCTTTTCCATATCTGCCACATTCTCCTTTTTTTCAAAACTTTTCATTTACCGGATAAATTATAGCACACAACCCTGTTTACTTCACGGTTTTATATTGTCTTTTTTTTGTTTCTTTTTTATAATGAAAGCAACTAGAAAACTTTTACATTAGAGGAGGTCATTATGAACACGAAAGCAGTACGCATTTATGGTGTGAAAGATTTACGTTTAGAGGAATTTGAACTCCCGACAATGAAGGATGATGAGATAGAAGCCCGCATTGTCACAGACAGCCTTTGCATGTCTACATATAAGGTATCAAATCAGGGAGAAAAGCATAAAAACTTCCAAATGATCTGAAAAACCATCCGGTTATCATGGGACACGAATTTTGCGGAGTGATCACAAAAGTCGGCGAAAAATGGAAACATCTCTACAAACCAGGAGATTGTTTTGTTGCACAGCCAAACTTAGGACGTGCCGATACTTTTTTTCTCTTGGCTACTCTTTTCCCATATGTCGGCGGCGAAGCTACCAACGTGGTGATCATGAATGAAGCTATTGAAAAAGGCTGCCTGCTCCCATATAAAGGAGAAGGATTTTTTGAAGGCGCACTCGTAGAACCGCTCTCCTGCATCGTTGCGGGATTTAAAGCCAACTTTCATTTAAGAGACCGCAATGATTATGACCATACCATGGGCATCAAAGAAGGCGGTGCTTTAGCCATTTTAGGCGGAACCGGGCCAATGGGATTTTTAGCAATTGACTATGCGATCCACAATGACAGACGGCCAAAACATTTAGTTGTAACCGGACGTACCCAGAGCAAGCTGGATATGGCAAAACGCCTGTATCCTGTCGAAGAGGCTGCAAAATATGGCGTGACCCTGACTTATGTTTTGACTGCTGATGAAGATGATATTGTAGAGGAGTTAAAAGCACTGACACCGGATGCTAAGGGCTTTGACGATATCTTTTAATGGCTGCAAAAAGAAAGACTGGTAACCCAGGCTGAACAGCTTTTAGCCTATGATGGCTGCCTGAACTTTTTGCCGGTCCTGCAGATTCTAAATTTGCTTCGACGATTAATTTTTACAATATCCACTACAATGCGACACATTTTGTCGGCACCAGCGGAAGCAACACGCAGGATATGAAGGATGCCATTGCCCTGATTGAAAATAAGACCGTTAATGTGGCAAAAATCGCAACACATATTATGGGATTAAACCATGTTTGTGAATCGATTTTAAATCTTCCAAAGATGCCGGGCGGCAAAAAGATCGTCTATTCCGGCAAGGAATTCCCTGTGACAGAGGTATCTGCCTTTGGTGAAAACAATGAATTAGAGAAGCATTTAAAGGAATTGGTAGATGCGCATGACGGCTTGTGGAATGCCGAAGCCGAACAATACTTTTTAGAGCATGCGAAAGATATCTGATATAAAAATATAAAATACACCGTCCATATCAGGAAAAATGAATTGATACGGGCGGTGCATTTATTAAATCTTCATTTTATTTATTGCAATTCTTTTTCTATAACAATGCGTCTGCAAGTTCTTCCATAACGCCAACGGTTTCCTGTTTCATTGTGGAACGGATCGTTACCACCGGTTCTACGATTATCATGTCTTTTTGTTTTTCTAACATTCCCTTCATCAGTTTTGCTCCTGCCGGTGCCCATGATCCATTTTCCATAAATGCAACTTTACGTTTCTGATAGTTCTTAGCTTTTAAGTGATGTAAAAAGTCTTCCATGCATGGGAAGATTCCTGCATCGTATGTTGCACATGCAAGTACCAGTTTTGAATAACGGAAGGCATTTTCGACGGCTCTTGCCATGTCATCTCTGGACAGATCCATAATGACGACATTTTTGGCACCTTTTTCGATCAGGATATCTCTCATTTTTCAGCCGCCTGCTTAGTATTGCCATGAATTGACGCATAGGCAATGAGGATGCCTTCTTCTTCCGGCTCATAACTGCTCCAAATCTGATATTTTTCAATATAATAACCAAGGTTTTCTTTTAAGACAGGTCCATGCAGCGGGCAGATCATCTGAATGTCTAAACCGGATGCTTTTTTCAAAAGTGCCTGTACCGGGTTTCCATATTTTCCTACGATATTGATATAGTATTTTCTTGCCTCTGCGATCCACTCTTCGTTTGCATCCAGACTTCCAAAAGTTCCAAATCCATCGGCACTGAACAGGATCTTTTCGGACTGCTCATAAGTTACCATAACCTCCGGCCAGTGCACCATCGGTGCCATAAAGAACTGTAACGTGTGTTTGCCAAGGCTTAAGGTATCGCCCTCTGCCACAACCACTTTTCTGTCGGAAACATCCAGGTTAAAGAACTGCTCCATCATCGGGAAGGTCTTAGCATTTGCCACAATCTGCATCTTTGGATATCTGCGGGCTAACATCTCAATATTTGCCGCATGATCCGGCTCCATATGGGATACGATCAGATAATCCGGCTCTTTTCCCTGAAGCTCTCTGTCCATATTTCTTAACCATTCACCGGTTGCACGCATATCTACCGTATCCATGACTGCTATTTTTTCATCTAAGATCAAATAGGAATTGTAGGATACTCCATTCGGAATCGGATACTGGCTCTCAAATAAATCTAAGGTTTTATCATCTGCTCCGATATACTTGATCTGTTCTGTGATCTCTACATGACTCATATTATGTCCTCCTTATCTGCCTATGTTTTATATCTTGATCATCTTAACGGATTCTTTCGGTTAATCCGACTTTTTCTGCACTTTGCGCAGAGTCTTATTCGCATAATATGCTGCTTTTTCATCATTCTGCTTAATCATGCTCTCAATATATGCTTTATCTTTCATCAACTGCTCATAGCGTTCCTGTAACGGTTTTAAATGATCTGCTACCGTCTCGCCGACTGCTAATTTGAAATCACCATAACCTTTTCCTGAAAACTCTTTTCAATCTCCTCATAGGTCTTTCCGGTTACGGCACTGTAAATATCCATTAAATTGCTGATTCCCGGTTTTTCTTCAGCGTAACGCACTTCACTCTCGGAATCGGTAACTGCACGTTTGAATTTTCGGATGATCGTATCGGTATCATCTAAGAGCAGGATCGTTGCATTGGCATTTGTATCTGATTTTGACATCTTTTTGCCCGGCTCCTGAAGGCTCATGATCTTAGCTCCCATTTACCGATGTATGCCTCCGGAATGGTAAATACATCTCCGTAGATGTTGTTAAAACGCTCTGCAATATCCCTTGTAATCTCTAAATGCTGCTTCTGGTCTACACCTACCGGAACCACATCTGCCTGATAGAGCAAAATATCCGCTGCCATTAATACCGGATATGTATACAGACCAGCATTAATATTATCTGCATGTTTTGCCGCTTTATCCTTAAACTGTGTCATTCGGTTCAGCTCTCCCATATAGGTAAAGCAGTCTAAAATCCATCCTAACTCTGCATGGCCTGATACATGGGATTGATAATAGATACAGTTCTTTTCCGGGTCTAATCCCGCTGCAACATAGAGTGCATAGAGTGCTCTCGCATTTTTACGAAACTCTGCCGGAACCTGACGTACGGTCAGGGAATGGAGATCCATAACGCCGTAAATACATTCATATTCATCGGTCAGCTCCACCCAGTTTTTCAACGCTCTAAATAATTGCCCAGTGTCAATGTGCCGGTTGCCTGCATTCCACTGTAAAGTACTTTTTTCCATCTAACATGTCTTTTCTCTCCTTACTTTTTATTCTTTAAAACTTCTCTTCTGATATATTTATACGTCGCTTCCTCGCCTTCTTCTGCGAGCATCGTCAGCAGACGTTCTAAAAAGCTCTCTCGTATTCGGATGCAGAATATGTATGCTTTTGCCATTCTCATAATATTCTAACGGACTTCTGTCTGTATAAGCATCCTTCTGATAATTCTTCGCCGCACTCACCCGGTCGATATACATTTCCACCACATACTTTACCGGCATCTCCATTCCGCAGATACCTTTTTCCTTGTCCACACTGTAATCAATCCAGTATTCCATGTGATGCTTATTTCTTCCTTTATGATGCAGCCATGAGGAAGAATAACCCCGAGGCTGCCCGTTCCGCATTATTCGGACTCATATTGCCCTGATAATATTTGCATCCGACTAAAAATTCAGTCGGACTGTATTTACTCCAGTCGTGCATGATACCCTGTCGGTATAATCCCACTTTAAAGCAGCCTGCACGCACCAGTCTTTTATGATGTAAAATCGTCTTTAAATGATGCCATGCTTTCATTTTCTTACCTTACCTGCCCACTAAAATTGAAATTGTCTGTCCAAATGCCTCATAGGAATTATTTTTCAAAAGACGCGGTTCTTCAAAAAAAAGGACACGTCTGCGAAGTATCCATAATCTGATACCAGTGCTTTCCCTTTGGCAGCTTTGGCAGCGCAAAGACCTGCAATCCCATATAAAAATTATATCCTATATAAAGAAATGTTTCCTCTGCATCCTCTTCCCCGGCATAACTCTCACTATACATCATGCCCACAGCCCTTGCATTCCCTTTCACATCGCTGATCCATGCTTCGAACTGTGATAGGATAGATCCGGATACCCGGTTCTCTTATAATCGCTCATCTGAAACGGTTTTTCCGAAAAAGGATCGGATGCTCTTTTCGAAACTGCAGCAGTTCACGGACAAATTCGGTATATTCCTCATACCGACCTTCATTTTTCCAGTTCACCCAGCCGATCCGGTTATCCTGACAATAGGCATTGTTATTGCCGTTTTGGGAATTTCCGATCTCATCCCCGCTCCAGATCAGCGGTATTCCCCGTGCCAAACACAGCATCGCCATTGCGTTACGCATCTGCTTTTCCCTGATCTTTTTACAAACTGCCTGCGGGTGGCTCCCTCAACGCCATAGTTCGTACTGTAATTCCAGTTGTTTCCATCCAGATTTTCCTCGCCGTTATCACCATTATGCTTCTCGTTATAAGAAAATACATCCGCTAAGGTAAATGTATTGCTATTGGCAATATAATTCACAGAATGTCCACCATCCTGCTGTCTTTTCATCACTTCCGTATATTCTACCATATCACCGCCTAAGTGATTCAGCATTTTTCTCGCCGGATATAAGAAATCATCATTATACACATAGATGTTTCCATAATTTTCCTCTTTCAGATCATATGGAAATTTCTCATAAAATATTTTGTTCCTGTCAGATACGGGTCTTTTGCAATCTCTGCGATAGGAAGCCCTGCACCTAAAAGTTTAAATCCATCCACATGATATTCCATGACCCAGTAGCGTAAGATCTCTATGATGGCACCTGCTGTCTGTTCCGGCACAAAATGCATCTCCATGATCAGCTCCATCTGCTGTTTGTGTGTCTCTAAGATCAGACTCTTAAATTCCCAGTCTGCGTCTTTTTGGGATGCATAGGAAGATTTAACCGCAAAATAGTCACTCGGCGCATATCCCCAGTAATTCAGCCTGCCATTTTCCATTAATTCTTCAAATTCGTAGACCGGCATACATTCTAAGGTTGTGATCCCAAGTTCTTTCAGATAGGAGAGCCTGTCCATCACAGCCGCAAAGGTGCCCTTATTTCTGCCCCTGCCGTCCATGGAAAATCCACGCACATGGAGTTTGTACATGACCATCTCATTTGCCGGAATCTCTACACTGACATCTTCACTCCAGTCAAAACCTTCTTTTTGAATCCGCTTAACAGTGCATCGTCTAAGGTTCTTTCGGTATCGCCCCACTTTTCCCTGCCGATCACACGCTCTCCGTAAGGATCACGCACTCTTTTTCCTTCAATCTCATAACAATAATAATATTTTTCTGCTTTTAAGGGATAAATGGTGACAGAACGCACCGAACCCACACGATACTGTGGTAGTACATCGATCTTTGCTGCCTGCTTTCCTGTCTTTTTTTCAAACAGCACTACTGCACAGGCAAGCTCTTTGGGACACTGAAAGGTAAATGTGACACCATCTGCACATTGCTCTGTTCCCATCTTTCTGTAATCTCCTGCCCGTGTCTGAAATATCATCTTTTGTCCACCTTTGTTTTTTATCTGTATTATTATATCTTTTTTCGTGGAATTTGTACACACCCTTATCAAAAAGAAACAGGTATTTTTTCCTTGACTTTTCTACTTCTTGTTTTAAAATATCTCTATAGGAAAAATATGTATAAAATGAATGATATTTTGTAAAGGAGCCATATGCGTACCGTAAAAACACAAGATTTAACCCCAGGAATGATCACAGCCGAACCGGTCTTATCTAAACATGGACAGCTTATCGTAGCTGCTGACACGGAACTTACGAATCAGATGATCGCTCATCTGAGCTATTATAATATTCCATCTGCTTCCATTCTAGATGGTACGATCCCGCCTGCCGCTATCGCATCTATGCAAAAGACGGAACAGGTAACCCTGTCTTATTCACAAAAGATCCGCTCTTCCCGTTCTTTCCAGTGGTTTAAAAGCGATTATGTGAAGAAAATCCGTTTTCTTAAATCGTCCTTAAATGATTTGATCGACCGTACGGACCCAATCGACCAGGCCGAACTGCTTTCCGAATCCGTTGGCCTGTTTGGCAAACAGTCAACTACGATCTCTATTTTTGACAATTTACATAATATGCGCCAGATTGATGATTCTACTTATGCACACTGTCTGAATGTCAGCATTATTTCGAGAATGTTTGGTATGTGGCTGAAGTATTCCGACGAGGACTTAGATGTTCTGACACTTGCCGGTCTGCTTCATGACATTGGCAAATGCAAGATTCCGAATGCCATTATCTCAAAAAAGGCAAATTAACCGATGCAGAATACGAAGTGATCAAAGCGCATGCCCAGCTTGGCTATGACATCTTAAAGGATCAGCCATTGGATGAACGAATAAAAAATGCTGCTTTGATGCACCATGAACGATATGACGGAAGCGGCTATCCAAATCATCTTGCCGGTAATGCCATCGACGATATGGCTGCGATTGTTGCGATTGCCGATGTCTATGATGCCATGACTTCTGACAGATGTTACCGCCGTGCTCTCTGTCCATTTGAGGTGATTGCCTCTTTTGAATTAGAAGGATTAAACCGCTATAATCCGCAGTTTATCCTCTGCTTCTTAGAGCATATTGCAAATACCTATGTCAATAACAACGTACTTTTAAGCAATGGACAAACCGGTAAAATCATTCTGATCACGCAGAGACTGACACGACCGGTCATCCAGCTAGAAGACCAGACCTTTCTTGATTTAAATGACAGACCTGATCTCTATATTCAGGCTATCATATAAATACTAAATACATTTTTATTAAAAGGAGATTTAATTATGGGAAACAATGCACAGAATCCGGTGGATGATGAATCTGATATGCAGGTCACACTGTCTCTTGATGACGGCAGTGAAGTAGAATGTGCCATCCTTACCATCTTTGAATTAGAGGAACAGAACTATATTGCTCTGCTTCCGTTAGATGAGGACGGCAATGAAAATGAAGAAGGCGAAGTATTCATCTATCGCTATTTTGAAGACGAAGAGGGCAATCCTTCTTTAGAAAACATTGAGGACGATGAAGAATACGAAGCTGTTGCAGACCGCTTTGATGAGTTACTCGATGAAGCAGCATATGAGGATATGGATTAAATAAAATTTTGATTTAATTTTGATCAAGGAAACATTCATCAAAAACGGGATTCCGGATGATCCGGAATCCCGTTTATTTTATATTCTCTTTTATATTGCCCTATATATTCTTTCGTCTTTCTTTTTTTCTATTGTCTTTTATGTTGCTTTTTTATTTATCCTCTGTTCTCCTGTCTCTGCTCTCCCCGCTTCTGCGACAAAACGGGAAATCTCTGATTTTTTCCCATTATACTCCTGTACTGAACTGATTGACAGCCGGTGTCTTGCCCGCGTCATTCCCACATAAAAGATTCTGCTCTCTTCTTCAATATCCTGCTCTAATACCGCTTTTTTATAAGGCATGATCCCTTCGTTGACATCGACAAGATAGACGATATCATATTCTAACCCCTTCGCGCTGTGTAAGGTTGCTAATGTAACTCCGTCCGGCTGCTGCTTCTGCTCTTTTGCCTGACGTTCTAACTCCTCTTTATATTCCTCCATATGTAAGAACCAGGCTTCATAGGACTGGTACTCTTTTTGCACTTTCCTGCAGCTCATCTAACACTTCTAAGAGTTCTTCCTCTCGAATGTGGCGGTACTTTGCATATTCCTGCAATAATCATCATATCCGATACCGCCCCGGATATAATTGACTGCCGCATAAGGCTTCATCATCGATAACATACGGATGTCATATTCTAACCGGTCGATCCGCTCTGCGATCCACGGCTGCTCTTTATAATACTCCATCCAGACATCAAAGGCAACACTCAGTTCCTCTAAGCTCTCTCTTCCGATATAACGTTTCGGACGGTTGATGATCTTTAAAAAATCTTTTCTCTCTCCCGGCTGCCCTGTGCAATACGGATATAGGTAAAGATATCTCTTGCGATCCAGTGCTCATACAGATTCGGGATCTTATCTTTTGCGATAAACGGGATATTGTGGTTCATCAGCTGCCGCATCAGCATCCGCGGCTGGATATTCGTCCTGAATAGAATCGCGATCTCCTGATAGGAACGCCCTTTGTACCTGTCTTTTGATATCTGCAATGACGGCCTCATTTTCCGCCCACTGATTCTTGTAGATCGCAAATTCCACCTCGCCCGGCTGTGCACTCTGTGCCATGATCTTTTTGAAAAACGTTCACTGTTGTGAGCGATCAGTTTTCCGGCTGCCTTTATGATCTCACGATCCGAGCGGTAATTGGTATCTAACAGAATCTTTTTTCGTATCAGGATAGGATTTGGTAAACCCCAGCATCAACTCCGGCTTAGAACCACGGAAACGGTAAATAGACTGGTCATCATCTCCCACCACAAAGAGATTATTATGCGGTAATGCCATCATTTTTACAATCTCAAACTGCAGTTTATTAATATCCTGAAACTCATCGATCAAAATATAGGGATACTGTTTCTGCCAAAGGGCTAAAATATCCTTTCTTTCACGGAACAGTTCATAAGTATAGACAAGCATATCATCGAAATCGATGAGTCCTGCTCTCTGTTTGCCTGCCTCATACTGCTGATAAATCTTTCGGAAAATATCTGCCGCACAGTTTTTTGCATAGTAATGTGAGAGATCGATCCCTTCATTTTTACCAGACTGATCTCTGACAACACTCCGCTCATAAATTCCTGCTCATCCTCGTACTCTAACTCCATACGATGGATAATATCATACAAAATCTGATACTTTTTCTCTTCTCTGATGATATTTTGTGCTGTATAGTGATAGGCATTTTTGAGTACAGAAAAAAAGACGGCATGAAACGTTCCAAAAGTGACCGGATAGCGTCCCTCTCCCATCAGGATCGTAAACCTTTCCTTCATCTGTGTCGCTGCCGCTTTTGTAAACGTAATGACTAAGATATTCGATGGTCTGATATGTTGTTTCTCGATTAAATTTTTCACCCGTTGGGTAATTACAAGAGTCTTCCCACTTCCGGGACCGGCTAATATCAATGCCGGTCCTTTCCCATGGGTAATTGCCTCAGATTGAGGTTTGTTAAAAGATGATTTCATTTTTATGGTTCTTTTATAATTCTTTTTCTAATTTTTCAATGGCTGCTTTGATCCTGGAAATGGATTCTTCTTTTCCTAAGACTTCCATTAACTCTGTTGCGCCACCCGGTGTCATCTGTTTTCCTGACACTGCGGTACGGATCGGCCACATCACATAACCGTTTTTGTATTCTTTTTCTTTTACATACTCACAAAGCATTGCATAAAGAGCATCGTTAGAATAATCTTCCTGCTCCTCTAAACGTGGAAGGATGTCCTTTAATACTTCTAAGGAAGATTCCGGTGAAGTTTTCATTTTTTATGCGCATACATACTGATATCATATTCCGGTACCGCTTCAAAGAAATCCACATGCTCTGCAATATCCGGGAATATCTCGATTCTGGTCTTGACCATCTCTGCGATCCGGCGAAGATCTAAATCTTTGGTAATAGCCTTCTTTAAATACGGCTCTGCTGCCTCATAAAATGCATCAAAGTCCATTGCTTTTTAAGTATTCCCCATTCATCCATTTCAGTTTGACAATATCGAATACTGCCGGGGATTTGCTGATCCTGTGATAATCAAAGTCACGGATCAGTTCGTCTAAGGTAAAGATTTCCCTGTTATCTTCCGGGCTCCATCCTAATAATGCGATGTAGTTTACGATCGCCTCCGGTAAAAATCCCTGCTCTAATAAATCCTCAAAGGATGCATGACCGCTTCGCTTGGATAATTTCTTATGGTTTTCATCGGTAATCAGCGGCAGATGAATGTATACCGGTGACTCCCAGCCAAACGCATCATACAGACGCTGATACTTCGGTGAGGATGACAGGTATTCGTTACCACGGACAACATGTGTGATATTCATGGTATGGTCATCTACCACGTTTGCAAAATTGTAGGTCGGATATCCGTCGGATTTGATCAGGATCATATCGTCTAACTCTGCATTTTCCACGGTAATATCTCCGTATAATTCGTCATGAAAGGTCGTTGTACCTTCATTTGGGATATTCTGGCGGATGACATATGGTTTTCCTGCAGACAGATTTGCCTCTATCTCCTCTTTTGACAGTGAAAGACAGTGTTTGTCATACATCGTGATCTCTTTTCCTTCTACGACCTCTGTCTTGATGGACTCTAAGCGCTCTTTATCACAAAAACAATAATATGCCTCGCCTTTTTCAATTAACTCTTTTGCATATTTCAGATAAATGCCGGTCTTCATACGCTCACTCTGTACATAAGGGCCATAACCGCCATCTTTGTCCGGTCCCTCGTCATGTTTTAACCCTGCGGTCTCTAAGGTACGGTAGATGATCTCCGTTGCTCCCTCTACATAACGTTCCTGGTCTGTATCTTCAATGCGGAGCATAAATTCTCCTCCGGCATGCTTTGCTATTAAAAATTCATACAATGCGGAACGCAAATTTCCCACATGCATTTTTCCGGTCGGACTTGGTGCGTATCTTGTCCTTACTTTTGTCATGGTGTTTCCCTCCTGTTTACGGTTGTGATATGGTATTCTCATCTGTCTATTCTGTATTGTAAAACAGCTATTTTCTATAAAACGATAAAAAACGCCATGAAATATTATATAACATTCATGGCGTTTCATCAACTGTCGGAACGGATTTTCCTAGACTGTCAGTCCGTTCATATTTGTAATGGAAAATTTGATGTCATCACGTTCTGATATCCCGTTGAGATTTGTGATATCAAACCGTAAATGATCCTGATCAGTAATTCCATTCATATTTGTGATGTCAAACTGCAAGTCATCACGATACGTCATTCCGTTCATATCTGTGATATTGAATTTCCACCCTTTGTTGGAAATTTCATTTTCCCTGTTCGGATAATAAAACCACTTGACCATTCCAACACCTCCTCGGGGATTTTATTTTTCAATCCCTGTTCGGTATTTTCTACAGTTTTTGTGACTTTATACGAATAAAATGCTTAGTCTAATTCAATCTCACTTAATTCTTTCGGTGGAAGCTGACGGGAAGATGCTTTCTTCATTTTTCAACTTCAACTTTTGCTTTTTGCGATTGGAAGAATTGTTCCGGCTCCTGCTACACAGCCTCCCGGACAGCCCATTCCTTCGATCATGCAGCCGTTTTTCTTTCCTGCTTTTGCAAGCATTAATACTTTCTTACACTCTGCTAAACCTTCTGCATGTTCAATCTTAACATCAATATCCGGATAGAATTCATGGATACAGTTTGTAACTGCCTCTGCAACACCTCCGGCAACCGCATATCCACGTCCTGCTGCTGTCGCATCGTGCATAGAACCTTCTCCTTTTTTCATCATTCGGATTGATTCCTTTTGCTTCAAACATTCCGCTCAATTCTTCAAAGGTGATAACAAAGTCTACATCGCTTCGTACCTCGCGGCGGCTTGCCTCTAATTTCTTTGCGGCACAAGGTCCGATAAAGACGACTTTTGCATCCGGATGTTCTTTTTTGATACTTCTTGCTGTTGCTACCATCGGTGTCAACTCTGAAGATACACTCTCGATCAGATCCGGGAACTGTGTCTTCGCAAGCATTGCCCAGGAAGGACAACAGGATGTCAGTAAGAATGGAAGTTCTCCGGTTGCTACATGGTTTGCATAGTGATGTGCTTCTGCAACGGCTCCGATGTCTGCACCTAATGCAGTCTCTACAACATCACTGAATCCAAGCTCTAGCAATGCAGCTTTTACTCTGCTTGGTGTTGCGTCCGGTCCGAACTGACCTACAAATGCCGGTGCAACCTCTGCAATTACGTTTCCACCCTGCTTCATGCAGCGGATCAACTGGAATATCTGTGATTTATCGGCAATGGCTCCAAACGGACAGCTTACCATACACTGACCACAGGAAACACATTTATCCGCATCAATCTTTGCACGTCCATACTGGTCTGTTCCAATGGCTCCTACGCCACATGCCATAGAACACGGTCTTTCTTTTTTGGAAATGGCATCGTATGGACAGACGGATTTACACTTTCCACATTTAATACATTTTTCCTGATCGATCACGGCTTTTCCTTTTACACGGGATATTGCACCCTTTGGACAGACTTCCATACACGGATGTGCGATACAGCCCTGACACATATTAGAAACTTCATATTTTTGTCTTCACAGAAATTGCAGGCTGACGGAATTACCTGCATAAGAGGCGGCTCATAATATTTTTCTGCAATATTACTCTCCTCTAATCCGCTTGTGACATGCACTACATGATCTGCCGGTCTGAGTGACATACCCATGGCAAGACGAACTCGCTCAGATGCGATCGCTCTCTCATGAAAAATGCTCTCACGATAGCTTGCGATATCTCCCGGACAGACTTTAAATGGAATTGCTTCAATCGAATCATTGATATTATCTGATTCGTATGCTACCCTTGCAATCTCCGTAAAAATTTTGTGTCTGCTCTCTGACACCGGTGTCTGAATTCCTCTCATACTTGCCTCCTATTCGCTACATATGATTTTCTATGTGAAATATTGTTAATTATTTAACACTTTCATCTTAATACTAATCTAACATAGGATTTCTCTTATGACAAGGGAATTTGTGCATGTACTAAATTTAATACTATTTTTTCGTATTTTTTGTCGCATGCAGGAGGCACAACTGCCGCTGCAACCGATACAATCCCCGTTTTACGCTTCTTACAAATGCATCGGACAGCCACAAATACTGCCACCCGATGCCTCCTAATAAAATCCAGTCCAAAACATTCATGTTATCTCTTTTCCTGCCTGCTATAGCAGACTTCCGATCCGGTATACGCCAAATGCAACCAGCCATGCGATGCCGCATTGCATGATTACAATTCCGACTGCCTGTAACGCAGAATCCATCTCCCGTCTAATTGCTGCAATTGCTGCTACACATGGAGTATAAAGCAGTGTAAACACTAAAAAGCTGACTGCGGAAAGCGGTGTGAAAAAAGCTTCCCAACGTCTGCGGCAGATTGGACATACTTGTGCCACACAACACGCTCATCGTACTTACAACGGCTTCCTTTGCCGTAAATCCTGTGATCAGCGAAGTAGAAATCCTCCAATCTCCAAAACCGAGCGGAGTAAAAATCGGGGCTACCCATCTTCCAAGCACTGCTAACAGACTGTTTGCACTGTCCGTTACCACATTGAGCCTTGTATCAAAGGTCTGTAAAACCATATGATGATCGTTTCCACAAATATGATCGTAAATGCTCTCTGTAAAAAATCTTTTGCCTTATCCCACATAAGCTGCAATACACTCTTTACCGATGGCAGACGATAGTTTGGAAGTTCCATGACAAAAGGCACCGGCTTTCCGCTAAAAACAGTTCCCTTTAGGATCAGTGCCACCAAAATAGAGACTACGATCCCGGTTACATAAAGTGCCATCATCACCAGTGCCGCATGGTCTTTAAAAAATGCCATGGCAAACACAGAATATACCGGTATCTTTGCCGAACAACTGATAAACGGGGTCAACATGATCGTCATTTTCCGGTCGCGGTCAGAAGAAAGTGTCCTCGTTGCCATAACTGCCGGCACGGTACATCCGAATCCGATCAGCATCGGCACAAAACTCCTCCCGGAAAGTCCGATCTTTCGTAACAGCTTGTCCATTACAAATGCAATCCTTGCCATATAACCGGAATCTTCTAAAATGGATAAAAAGAAAAATAACACCACAATAACCGGCAAAAAAGCTCAATACACTTCCGACTCCTGCAAATACGCCATCTATGATCAGGCTATGTACCACCGGATTGATTCCATAAGCAGTCAGCCCCTTATCACAGATATCCGTGATCTGCTCAATCCCAAGGCTCAACAGATCACTCAGCCATGCTCCTATCAGTCCAAAAGTTAAATAAAAAATTAACATCATGATCGCTAAGAACATCGGGATTGCCAGATATTTATTCGTTAAGACTTTGTCAATCTTCTCACTTCGTTTATGCTCTTTGCTCTCCTTTGGATGCTTGACCGTATCCCTACAGACTTTTTTCAATAAAGGTATATCGCATATCCGCTAATGCCGCGTTGCGATCCATCTTATGGTCTGCTTCCATCTCTTCGATAGAGTGCTGCATCATTTCAAACTCATTCCGGCTGAAATTTAATTTTTTATAATTTCTACATCGTTTTCAACGACTTTAGTGGCTGCAAATCTCGGAGAAATTCCAAGATTTTGTGCATGGTCTTCTACCTGATGCGAAAGTGCATGGATACAGCGGTGTACCGCTCCTTTTTCACAAAAATCCGTGATCTTCGGATATTTTTTTCTCGGCAGTCCGTATTACCTTTTCCACTAATTCTGAAATTCCTTCTGCCTTTACTGCAGAAATCGGCACAACCGGAATGCCTAATTTTTCTGACATTCCCATAACATCTATGGAACCGCCGTTATTTCGCACCTCATCCATCATATTCAAGGCTAATACCATTGGGATCTGCATCTCTAAGAGCTGCAGAGTCAGATACAGATTTCGCTCTATATTGGTTGCATCTACAATATTGATAATGGCATCCGGCTTTACATTGATCAAAAAGTCTCTCGTTACGATCTCCTCGCTCGTATAAGGACGCAACGAATAGATTCCCGGCAGATCGACCACGGAACAATTCTTATGCTCTTTGATCTCTCCTACCTTCTGGTCTACCGTGACTCCCGGAAAATTGCCCACATGCTGGTTTGCGCCCGTAAGCTGGTTAAATAAGGTTGTCTTTCCACAGTTCTGATTTCCTATTAATGCAAAAATCATGGCATGTCCTCCGTTACCTCAATTTTTGCTGCATCCTCTTTCCGGATCGTCAGGGTATAACCTCTGATTTCTAATTCTATCGGATCTCCCATGGGAGCAACTTTTCTGATTTCTACTACAGTCTTAGGGATCAATCCCATATCCAAAAGGCGGCAGCGCAATTCTCCCTCGCCACCCACTTTAGTAATGACTGCTTTTGTTTTAATTGGTAATAAATCCAGTGTCACTTCTTGCGTTCCTCTTTTCTAAATTTCTTTTGTTCGGCTTCATTATATTTTATTGAGAAAATGTTGTCAATAATATTGATATTGACTCTCATTTTTGAACAAAAGTGTGCTTCGCACACTTCGCGATTTTCAGATACTTCAATAGCACAGCTTTTGTTCCGCGCGCTCGCGGTTCGCAAAGCGATATTTTCCTTACCGCGAGCTGTGCATCCTCGCGGGCGTTTTTATTTCATAGGAAATCGTCTGCTTTTGCACGTTAATGTAACACGGTCTTTCCTATGAAATAATAAAACAGGATAGTGGATTTCCACTACCCTGCTGTGTTTTAATCAAATGCCGGATTGAATGCATAGAAATTCTTTGAATCCAGTTCATCCTGTACTTTTCTAAGTCCTTCACCAAATCTCTGGAAGTGAACGATCTCACGCTCTCTTAAGAAACGGATCGGATCTACGACATCCGGGTCTTTGACCAGGCGAAGAATGTTGTCATAGGTGGTGCGGGCTTTCTGCTCTGCTACGGATTTGCAGGAACAACCTTTCAAAAAATTCCAATGTATCTCCACCGGTATTTCTCCCGTCTCTTTCGATTTTTTTCCAACGACAATATGATTGATCAGTTCCTCAACAATTTCTTTTGTTAAAAATTCCGGATTTATGTATTTTAAAATACGCTTGCCGCGTTCATCCCCTTTTTCTAATCGTTCCGTAAGTTCCGTTAACCTCTTTTTTTCAGATTCCATCAGCTTTTCTGACTGTTGTTTTCCCTGTCGGAATTCTTCTGTCAATTCTAGATACTCTTTTTCTGTTAATATCCCGCTGACTCTATCCAGATAAGCCTGACTGATCCCTTTTGATAGGTCTGTTGCTTCTTTTGATAGGTCTCTATCTTTTTTTCACACTGCTCCTGCTGCCTTCTGATATCCGTATCCAGCTTCAGATTTTTCTCTAATGTTTCTATATCCAGATATTCCTTAGACATCCGGTGAATCTCCGATAAGACGGCATCCTCTAATGCTTTTACAGAAATAAACGCTCCCTCACAGGCATCTTTTGCAATATGATGTGTAGCACACTTTAGATAATAACGATCTTTTGTCTTTGTGGAACGCATGTGATAACCACAATCGGCACACTTTACTTTTCCTGCAAAATCCCTGTTTTTCCTGTAGCAAACGGCTTTGCTTTCTCCTCTAACATCCTCTGGACCGTGTTCCATAGTTCCTGATCTATAATTGCCTCATGGGTATTCTCTTTTCCGATACCACGTTTCTTTCGGACGTGGGCGGTTCTGCTTCGTCTTATAGGAAACACTTCCATATTTGCCCTGCACCATCGTTCCGATATACATTTCATTGCGGAGCATGGCACTGATCGTATAATATCGCCAGAGTGTACTGTTTTGGCTTTCCGGCTGCTGATAACGAAGTCCTTTTTGTCTTTTGTATTCGGTTGGGTTTGGCACCCCTGCTCATTTAAGATTTTTGCAATCGCAGTCTTACCATACCCCTGTGAAAACAGGGTAAACACTTCTCTCACAACCTCAGCCGCTTCCTCGTCTATGAGCAGATGTCCTTTTGCTGTGGGTCTTTCTGATAGCCATAGAGTGCAAATGCCCCGATGTGATAACCTTTTTCCGCTTATCGGTTAATACGCTTTTGATATTCTCTGACATATCTTCTAAATACCACTCATTGACCAGTCCGTTGATCTGTCTTGACTTTTTATTTCCTTTATTTTCCGTATCCGCGTTGTCTACGATGCTGACAAAACGGATGCCCCAGATTGGAAAATATCCGTGGATATATTTTTCTACCAATTCTAACTCCCTTTGTAAAACGCGATTGTGTTTTACAGAGCACAATGTCAAATTTTTTATGTTTGGCGTCTTCTAACAGACGGTTAAACTCCGGTCTGCTCCGATCTGCTCCGGTATAATCATCGTCACTGTATATCCCATAGATTTCCCATCCCTGTTCTGTGGCATACTGGATCAGCATGGATTTCTGGTTCTGAATGCTTTCGCTGTCATCGGTGACATGGCGCTTGTCTTTGTCCTTCTTCGGAAAGACGGCAGTAGATTGCTACTTTCATCTTTGCACCCTACTGCCGTTTTGTTCTGATCTTTGAATGAGTGTTACCCATTTTTTTGTATACTGTTCTTTTTCCGGTACTTTCGCTCCATTTTTAAAAACATGTTTGCATTTGATCGGTACTCTGTTCCGTCCCATTCTATCACCTGATTACATACCTGTTCTTATATCTTTTATGCAAAAAGTCTTGTACTTTATGACGGTGATTACGTTAGATACAAAAGGACTGTTAAACCAAAAGCCACATAACCTGTTAATCTCTAACAAGTCATGTGGCTTTCTTTTCTGATTTTAATTGTGCTTATGTCTATTCTTCGAAAGACTCTGCTTTCTTTGAAGTTTCCTCTGCAATCGGCATAGCACCATTATCCTCATGTTCGATTTCTTCTAAGGCATGGTTTTCTGCCTTTTCGTCGACATTGTCATCACGGTCCTCTTCATAAACAACGATCTCCTTGATCGTATGTTCATTTCCCTGCACCAGATAGGTGTGCTCGCTTCCGCAGTATGGGCAGGTCTTTCCATGTTCTACCGTACCATAGGTCTTTTCACAGTCTTCGCAGAATGTAACTGCCGGGATCATCTCTATTTCCAATGCACAATCTTTTAAGATCTCGCTCTTGGTACACTTCCATTTCCAACAGTCCTCTAAGTATGATGGAACTACCGTAGAAACTTCGCCAATCTCTAAGACCACCTTGGCAACATGATTGACATGGTTTTCAACCGCAATGGATTCCACTTTTTTGCAATATGAAACACAATTCTAATTCATGCATTTTTTAACCTCTTTAAAACAGATAAGGATTTATTTATCCTGCATTGCTTCTTTGTGTGCTTTGATCGCAGCCTTTTCCTCTGCTGTCTTTGGTGCAAATACGATCTTGACTGCACGCTTCAACTCATAAGGAACGATCGCCTTGAACTTATCTTCTGCCGGTATCATCGTGGAGCACTCCGGATGATCTCTGTGAAGTGTGATAGCATCAAATGCACACTTGGTTGTACAAACACCACAACCGATACACTTGTTAGCATCGACAATTGTAGCACCACAGCCTAAGCAGCGGGAGGTTTCAATCTTAACCTGTTCCTCTGTAAGTGCAATATGTGCATCCTCAAAGGACTTGTTGCCTAATGTCTCGTTAAATCCTTCGGACTGACGGGAAGAATTGTCATAACTCTCTACTAAGATATCATCCTTGTTGAGTTCGATGAATTCCCATTTATTACGTCCGATCGTCATATGACCGTTCTGTACATATCTATGTAAGGATTCAGATGCCCAGTGTCCTGCAGCGATCGCATCAATGGCGAACTTCGGTCCTGTCATGACATCACCACCGATAAAGAGATCCGGTGCACCCTGTACCTGATAGGTCAGTCCGTCTGCCACGAGTGCCGGTCCATGGAACTCTACTTCTTCGCTCTTTAACAGATCACCCCATACAGACTGCTGTCCTACGGCGAAGATCACTCGGTCACATTCGATTGTGATCGTTTCATTTTCATCATATTTTGGAGCAAATTTCTTGCGTCCGTCTACTTCTTCAAATACAGATAAGCACTTCTTAAATACGATACCTGTTACCTTACCATCGCTGACAAGGACTTCCTTTGGTCCCCATCCGCATTTAATGGTAACACCATCTTCTCCTGCTTCTCTTACTTCTTCATCCGATGCCGGCATTTCTTTCTCTGACTCTAAACAAAGCTGTGTCACTTCAGAAGCACCGTTTCTTGCACTGACGCGGGAAGCATCGATAGCAACATTACCACCACCGACAACAACCACTCTGCCGGTATATTCAGCACCGCCGCGGTTTGCATCCTTTAAGTAATCGATTGCTGTAAAGGTTCCTTCTGCATCATCTCCCGGAACACCCGGACGACGGCCTGCAGAACATCCGATCGCAAGATAGAATGCCTTGTAGCCCTGTGCACGAAGTTCGTCTAAGGAAATATCCTTTCCGACTTCTACACCGGTCTTGATCTCAACGCCCATCTCGCGCATCACATCGATTTCAGCCTCGATCACATCTTTTTCTAATTTGTAAGATGGAATACCATAGCGGAGCATACCACCGGCATTCTCATTCTTTTCAAATACAGTTGGCTTGTAGCCTCTCTCTGCTAAATAGAATGCACAGGAAAGTCCTGCCGGACCACCACCAATGATCGCGATCTTTTCTTCCCATCCGTTTTTGTGGATGCTGGCAGGAACAACGATCGGCGGAACATATCTGGTATCTGCATGCAGACCACGTTCTGCGATAAAACGTTTTACTGCATCGATAGCGATCGGTTCGTCAATGGTTCCTCTGGTACATGCGTCCTCACAGCGTCTGTTACAGATACGTCCACAGACAGCCGGGAACGGGTTCTGCTTCTTGATCAGTGCCAATGCTTCTGTATATTCGCCCTGTGCTGCTTTTTTCAGGTATCCCTGTACTGCGATATGTGCAGGACAGGCAGTCTTACATGGAGCGGTACCGGTCTTATGAGAATTGATACGGTTATTATCTCGATAGTCCGGATCATAGTATTCCTTGCCCCATTTTACCTTATCCGGAAGCAGCTGTTTTGGATAGGTCACTTCTGTGCCATCTGCCTTACAGAGTTTCTGTCCTAATCTGGTTGCACCTGCAGGACAGTACTCTACACAGCGTCCGCAAGCCACACATTTTTCCTTATCTACATGTGCAACATAAGCAGAACGTGACATATTCGGTGTATTGAATAACTGTGATGTACGAAGCGCATTACAGATATTTACGTTACAGTTACAGATACCAAAGATCTTGTTCTCTCCATCGATATTTGTGATCTGATGTACGAAACCGTTGTCCTCAGCACGCTGTAAGATCTCAAGAGCCTCTTCTTTTGTAATGTCATGACCTTTTCCTGTCTCACGGCAATAGTCTGCAAAATCGCCGACACCGATACACCAGCCATAATCATCATCCGCAACACCTTCACCGATCGCTTTACGGGAAGCACGGCAGGAACAACGTCCTACACCGATCTTTCCTTCATATTTTGACAGCCAGTAAGATAATTTTTCAATGTCGATGGCTTCGTTTTCCATAGAGATTGCTTTTTCTACCGGGATAACATGCATGCCGACACCGGCACCACCCGGAGGTACCATCTGTGTAATACCCTCTAATGGGATATAGGTCATACGCTCAAAGAAAGAAGCTACATCCGGATGCTGTTCTAATCTTGGATTTCCCTTGACATCCCCAGGAATCTCTTCCATGTTGAAAAGTTCGGCTGATCCCGGTACGAACATCGGAAGTGTATAGCGTCTTTCTGACTGTGGTGCGGTACGGCCATTGTGGTCATAATGATAACCATAATCGTACTCTAACAGTCCGATGTAACTCATTTCGTCAAGTAACTTCTGGAAACCTTCTTTTCCTTTTTCTGCTACCTTGTCTTTGTTCATTTCACAGAGCTGGTCAAATGTATAATGTGCACGTCTTTTCATGGTAAGACCTACCTCTGCCATTTCCTCTGTAATGATCTCTGCAAGTCCCCAGTATTCCGGATCCTCTGCGGTAACGCCACCGATCATATGACCGGCTACGTCTTTGATCCGCTTTCCTAAAGCGATGATCTTTGGACTTGGATTTTTGTCGCCTTTGTGATTCGCAGGCCACTCGTTGTACTTATTCATGTCCATGTCTATGCTCTCCTTTTCTCATTTCTTATTGTTTGTTTCTATTGTCTGCACCTGTGTGATGCTAAACATTCTCTTATGACTACTTATGTATGTTCTTCGCTCATGCCAAAATGCATCTCGCGCAAGCCTTCGATTTCATCACAGATTTCCTGCAATCCACAGGAACCGCAGTCCATATTGACATCTTTTAACATATGGTCAATCGTTGCCGTGATCTGCTTGTTTTTTTGAGTCCATCCTGCAATCTGCCGTAATCAACTTTCGGATCTGTAACAAAGATGATCCTGACTGCCTCTACTTCCTTATGTAAATGCAACGCCCGAAGCATGGCATTGCCGATCGCCGTAAAATTTAACCCTTCATTCAGTGCCTCTGCCTCCACGCGTACACTCTCCCTGTCATTAGAAGACGATACGCGCAGCATAAACCCTTTGGGATAGATATGGTAACGAAAATATCCGATATTCCGGATCGTATTGTATAACCGATCTCCCGTTCCGATACTGTCCTCTGCAACACGCACCAGTGCGATCCTCGCATATGGAGTATCCTCTGTGATCTCCGGCAGATCTTTTCCTATAAGGATGATCTCATCTTCTGGAACGAAATCCTTCCCCGTCGTTACTAAGGTATTTCCTACGGCTGGAAGATTATGCCCTCCTAATTCATATGCCATATCCGACTGTAAGATCATCATTGCTTTTCCGGCATCCTGCCAGTCTCTGCTGACAGGATCTGCCGCAGCACCAACCGGAAGGATATGCTTATCCTGCTTTTCAAGAGAAGTCAGGATATCATGGATAATCTCATCGTAAAGTCTCATAGATGTGTATCTCTTTCTATCTTATCGTAATGCTTTTGCATCAGCGGTTCGATCGCTGCTGTAAGTTTCATATCGAGATTAAAAAAAAGTAAACGATAAAACTCAAGACAAACAGACACACTAATACGATCGCAATGATCAAAATTACATGTAAAAATGTTGCCATATTAAACCGCTCCTTCCTTCGCCATTCCTTTTTGACGTGCAAACTCTGCTGCACCAAGTGCTCCCATCAGCTGTGGGTCAATCGGGAGATCAATCACCTTCAGATTCAATACCTTCTCGATAGCTTCTTTTAAGCCGTCATTTTTGCACAACCGCCTGTCAATGTGATGGAATCCACGGCTCCTGCCTTCTTTGACATCACAAAACATCTTTTTGCAACGGATAACTCAATACCTGCGGCGATCTCATCCATCGGCTTGCCCTCGCCTACTAAGGAGATGACCTCTGACTCCGCAAATACGGTACACTGTGCCGTGATTGGGATTACATTCTTTGCTTTCAAAGACAACTTCGAAAATTCTGAAAGATCCATCTCAAATGCCTTTGCCATTGCCTCAAAGAAACGTCCGGTTCCTGCCGCACACTTATCGTTCATAGCAAAGTTTAAAACGGTTCCGTCAGCATCAATAGCAATTCCTTTTACGTCCTGTCCGCCGATATCGATAATTGCCTTAACATTCGGGTCTGCCACATGTACGCCCATCGCATGACAGGAAATCTCTGAGATATTCTCATCTGCTGACGGTACCTTGTTACGTCCGTATCCGGTACCTACCAGATAAGCCAGATCCTCTGCTGAATTTAAATCCGGCACCTGTGCTACTGCCTTTTCAATGGATTCCTCACAGGAAAGGACCGCATTGATACGGCTGCGAAGTGTTACATCTGCTACCATCTTTCCTGTCTCATCGATGATGACACATTTTGTATAAGTTGATCCGGAATCACATCCGCCATAATATTTCATCTTGCTCCTCCTTTTTTACCATGAATGCTCGTCGTGTAAAATCTCCAGTGACGGATCCAGTGGTTCTTCCTTAAATACAGTTCTCATATAACGATTGACCTGATCACGAACACCCTGACGGGATACGATCCTAGGATCAAACAGATCGTGCGTTACCCAGATCAGATGAATGCCTTTTTCTCTTGCCTTTTCCTCGAACTGACCATGCATGCCATTGAGTGCCTTACATGCCATATGTTCCCAGAGAATGACCATATCGGCATTGAACTCCTCACAGTACTCCCAGAGTTCATCGAGAAGTACCTTGTAACCACCATGAGTACGGTTTCTCATGATCATGTTTTCTGTCAGCCATGCCATATCGTAATATGCTTTTTCACGGTTCTGTGGTGTATCTTCCTCTGCGATCATCTCGGTATTTACCATAGAAAGCATATCGGTCAGTGGAACAATACCCCAGCAGTTTAATATCCAAAGCAAAAAGTCCATGTAAAAATGCGACTGTACGCCCCATACGATCGCACGGTGACGATATTCTTTTGCCATCATCATCTTGTCTTTGTATGCCTGATTTGCAAGTGCGGTAAGTTTTCGGTCTACATCGACAAATTCCGGCACCTTACCACAGATTGCCATGTAGTTTGTCTCGGTATAAAGTGCAAGATTTGAACCAAAGATCTGCGGATAATCGGTCTTATTCATATCGAGCCATTCCATACGGTGTCTGGTGGACTCGTTGACACGTTTTGCACACTCAAAGTAATATTTCCAATCCCATTTCTCGCCTGTCTTTTCTTCGATAAATGCGATACAGTTCCTGATCTCCTGTGCTGCGTAATCCTGTACGTCATCTTCTCTGTGGCGCAGCGGTGCTGCTAACTGGAAGATTGGTATACCATCTTCTAATTCCAGACGTTTTGCAATACCGCCATTACTCATAAGGGAACCGTCACAGGTTGTATTACACTGTACGGCACAGGCACCAAGGATCGGTGCATCATCATCAATGGAAACGCCAAGTTCTGCCTCCGGCATCGGACAGACATCACCGGCAAGTCCAAACTCCTGTGCCACATCGATATAATGCAGTGCCGCGTTCTGGTTCAAAAGAACCGATACATAGGTAGACGGTGTCTCACGGGAAAGTCCCTTTAAGGTAGGAAATCCCATCATAACGGCTGTCATTTCGTTTTCGTCTACAAGCACGACTTTCTTAGAGAACTCTTTATCATTGCCGATACGACGATCTCCGCGGAATAAGTTATCAAGAAGTTTTGCCACATCATAGACAACGAGATCCTGCTCTAAATGACACATACGAAGGTATGGTCCGCGAAGTCCCTGTGTATGTTTATCGACCATCATCGGTACTGCTAAATAGTTTGCCATCCAGCGATAGCGGAACATCGCTTTGATATTTCTAGGCTTGATGATAAAGCCCGCTAACTGCTTCATAATATAGAGCCAGCGTGTGTAATCATAAAAAAGTATCCTTAAATCCACGCCACTCACGTCTGCTTCGTACTTTTCCATCGGTAAAAATCTACCCAGCGCTTCTGCGCCTACTTCTTTTTGCCATTATTTCTTACCTCCTTGAATCTTCTTGATCTCAATGCTCTCTACGAATGCCTGCACGCGTGTGCGCATCTGACCGGAAGAGCCAATGGAATATGGACGATCCACGGCAAGTACCGGATAGCCATGCTCATCACGGAGAACGATCGTACCGATCATCCGCTCATATGCCCATGGATCACAGAACTTCATCTGTTCGTAAATAATACCGTCTGCGCCGTATTCTTTTGCAAGATCTGCAACGTAATCGCGTCTGCCTGTCATCTTTGCCATATCCCAGTAACGTGGACACTGTGCTCTGCCCTGCACCTGACGACAGACCTGTTTTACAACATCTTCATCGTCATTTAAGAGGATCTCATCACGTCCCGGTAATGATCCATAGCAGAAACGGTCTGCACAGACATAGGCACCGGATTCCTCTACTAACCTGATCACATCCACATCGTCCACCTCGGAGCCGACAAAAACGACACGGGCACGATACTTGTCTGCCGCATCCGGCTCTCTCGTTTTGATCTCCTCTAATGTCTCACGGAGTTTGTCCACGATCAGATGCTTTGGTGCCACATAACTTACCAGGGTAAGGATATGGAACTCATAGCCCGTTACGCGTGGATTCGCTTCTTTACGAAAATCACCGATCGCACGGATCAGGCGGCACACTTCGTTGTGCTGTTCTACGGCTGCACGGATAGCCTCATCCGATGTGTCGATCCCATATTTTTCTGCTAAAGGCTTTAAGATGTGGTTGCGGCACTGCAAGGTATACATCTCTAATGCATTGTCATCATTCTTCTGTGGAATCTCCATATATTCCCAGAAAAATCCATCTTTTCCCTCTCCCATGGTTTTAAGCAGTTCCATATTCTCCACACAGCGGTTCATCATCGTACATCCGTCCGGTGTTACGATACCGTCCACAAAATTATAACCGCCTTCAATGGCTCTTTCTAAAAGTGCTCTACTGTACTCACACAAAAAACTTGTCATGTAATAGGTAGCCATCTCCATAGAGCCTGTACGCGGTGCACGCAGTCTGACGGAAAATATTCCCGGAAGATTTAAAAGTGGTTCCGGTACATTTTCGCAAGTCGTTGCGATACACTTAAGCCCCTCACTTTGTGCCTGACGCACAAGTTCGTTATTCGCATCTTCTAACAACTTTTCAAAATAATATAAGTGCTTTAAGTCTTTCACGCTTTCCCTCCTTTACGCTTCTAAAATTCCTATACCGATCAGGGCTTCTTTCGCTCCTCTGACGATCGCCGCATCATCATCTAAATAAAATACACTCTCTCCCTTGAGGTCGAACTCTGCTAACGAGGCATCCGATAATATGTAGGAAAGTACCGGAATATCACCCACATCCATGTACTGTTTGACATCTAAATTGGGAAGTCGGTTTGCGATCACACCGACCTTATCGTACATCACAAGTTCATCTGCTACCTGTTTGATCGTCTGAACGACCTGCGTTCCTTTCTTAGAAGAGTCCGTGATCAGCATGAGGTGTGTCACTTTTTCCATCACACGTCGGTTGATCTGCTCAATTCCAGCCTCTCCGTCAATTACGATATAATCATAATTCTCTGCCAAAAGACCGATCACTTCTTTCAGATAACTGTTGATCTTGCAATAACAGCCTGCTGCCTCCGGTCTTCCTATAGCAATAAAAAGAAAAGCCATCCATCTCGACGAGAGCGTCGAAAATACGATATCTGGCTTCTCCTAATAATTCAATTGCCGCCTTAGCGTTGCCTTCCTCTGCATTTGCTACAACCTCTTTACGAATATCGTCTACCGTGAGTTTCACGTCCACACCGAGTGCAGTAGACAATCCCACAGCCGGGTCTGCATCAATCGCAAGTATCCGTTTATCCGGGTACGCTGCCACTAAAAGTTTGACCATAACTGCTGCAAGCGAGGTCTTACCAACGCCACCCTTGCCTGCGACTGCAAGGATCCTGGCATCACTCTTATCTGTATTCATTTGCTGTCTCCCTTACTTATAAACATCTTTTTTTACATTCGTTTATAAAATGTTTATATAAATTTTATCACATGTACATACTTTTTTCGACACAAAATGCCACGATCATATAAAAATGTCATGTTATACAAATATGGCATACAAACTTCATACACTATTACTACTTGACCCTTATCTTTCGTGCAGTGGTTCTAAAATAAACAGCAGTGGTATTTTATTACTCCTACTCTTTTCCGTTTGCAATGACCGGTGTCGGTCTTCTTGTATCAAATACCTCTGCCGGCCGGATCATCTGGTCTAAGACCGTTGTCCGTCCCTGCGTTGCGGTATAGAGCAGATAGCCGTCCATATCAATCCGTCCCTGACGCGCATTGTCTGCATTGATCTGTACCCAGTGTGGTTTCGAGCGGTCTACATTACAGAAAAAGTTATAACCGGCACTCTTATAATAGGCATACAGCGGATTGTCATTCGTATAAGGCTGCGGCCCTCCGATGTCATTTCCATGTGCAAAGATCAACGTGTCCACCGCTCCTACAATATTCTGTACATTCGCAACCCACTTCTCATTATCTGTCTTTAAACGTTCCACGGTCTTTCCCGTAACACTCAGATGTCCCCAGGTGTGGCTTGCAAACTCCCAGCCTTCCGCTTTTAGTGCATCAGCAATTTTTTTGCTTTTTCAATCTCTTTTTCCCGGTTGTAATCAGGGTGTTCGTTCAGCCATGCAAGCTGATCCGGTTTTAAATGTTCTCTGACCTCATAATCCGAATCCGTACGATAGCCAAACACGCCATTATATCCGGTCATGGCGATCATACCTCTTGCTCCTTTGTAGGCACCGTCCGGGTGCTTCTTTAAAAATGTATTCAGTCTTGGAACCACATCGTAATCCCCGATATGTTTCTTGCCATCTGAAGTCTTATAAAGACACTTTACATCACCGTTATCATCTAATACCAGTCTTTCCGGAAATCCGGCAGGCTTATAGGAATGGTAATAACTCAGATCATCCACGGACAGAACGACCGCTTTTTATCCGGCGGCAGCATCAGGTTCGTGTTTGGTGCAAAAGTTACGTTGCCATTTTCATCCTTTGTCTCAACTACTAAATCACGCAGTCTTACAAATACATATCCATTGTCATACATCTGCTGGGTAATGCGGTCAAATTCTTCCACGGTTGTCATCCACGCGTTCATGCCGTCCACTGCATTTTTTCCTAACACGGATACGTTAAATGCACGATCCGTATCATTGATCAGGGAATGATAGAAAATGTGTGGCACTGCATTGACATCCACCGGAACACATGCTGCCTTTTGTTCTTCAAACTTTTTGATCAGTTTTGTGATCTTCGTATTTTCTTTATAATTTTTTACGGACTTTAAGAGATTGATCGCTCCGTCGTAATCATATCCCATCGCCAGCAGTTTTGCCTGCTCTATGTTCTTGTCCTTTTTCTTCGTTTTTTTCTCTGATGCTTCCTGTGACTGTTCTGTCTTTGTATTTTCTTGAGAATTTCTAATGCTCTGTGGTATCACTTTTACAATGATCACGATCAGAACCAGTATTGAAATTCCAAGTACCATGGAAAGCATCGCCTTTTTTCTTCCCATATCTTCCTCCGTTAGCATATATTTTTGTTGTTCTTATCAAGCCGCACCCTCTGCTGCCATATCTTCCATCAAATCTGTGATCGGATCACCCTTTGACTGGAATTCACAGGCATTAAATGGAATGCCCCCGGCTGCCTGCGGCCAGATTCCCAACGTATGATCTACATAATATTTGTCAAAACCGGATGCTTTAAGCTCCTCCGGTGATAAATCTCTTGTCAGCTGATGCACGATCGTAGAAACCATCTCTAAATGTGCCAGCTCCTCGGTACCGATATCATTCAAAATTCCTGCAACCTCACGATAAGGCATCGTATAACGCTGTGAAATGTATCGCATGGAAGCTCAAGCTCTCCATCCGGTCCACCGTACTGCGACATGATGACCTGTGCGATCTTCGGATTGGTCTGTTTGATATTTACCGGATATTGTAATCTCTTTTCATAATTCCACATAACTTAACACATGCCTCCTTCCCACGGCCAAGGCTGGGTTGCCCAGTCCCAGTGATCTCCTACTTTTGCACTGTCGATCGTAAGAGGACCATACTGGTCTGCATAGGCACGAAGTCCCTGTTTGCGTAGTTCTTTGTAGTGTTTTAAATAATTTAATGCTTCTTCGTCGTCAGGATGCGTATCCAGATAAAGGGTAATGTCATTGACGGCAAAGCTTACCATATTGATCCACTGTAACAACTGTTTCTGGCTCATCTGCTGATTCATCATCCCCGCATCCCCTTTCTTCCGTAAAACGGTTTATTTAATTCCGGAAAAATGGTTCCGACCTGAAGAGCACGGTCCGGCTCATAGACATGCTCAAAATGCTGCCATGGTACATATGCCATTGCTAATGCAAAATCCTGACATGAGGACATATCGTAACGCTCACCGCATTCCCGTTGTCCCATATTGCTTCTATTGCAATTTCCCATAATGTTATTTCTCCTTATCTCTTTACTTACAAAATATGCATATTTTATTTTTTCGTGCATAAGAGAAATAACCCGTTTTGCAAACACACTTTAAGACTGGCTGCTTAAACTGTCAATAGAATCAATGATCTCTTTTAACTCCGGAACCATCTGCTTCTGACTTGCCGCGATCTCTTCTACCTCTTTTCGCATATTCAGGATATTTTTCGTATTATACTCTATGCGTTCTCGAAGTTTCTGTCTCCTTGCGATCAGATTATGCTGCACCTCAACCATTTCCTTGTCATTATAAATCGCTTCCGGATTGCCGGTCCACACTTTTGCATCATAGAGCTGATAATCTTTCAGTCTGCGTACCAAACGGGAATTATAGTAATCTAACTCCTCATTTGTCTGAAGATATTTTCCTTTTCCCGCACTGCATCCTGATACTGCTCCCAGATATAGGTCAGCTCCTTTGAATTGTGTACATGGTATTTTTCACAGGCATAGTCGACTGCATTCTTCGTATTGACATATTTAAACTTGATCTTATTCAAAAGGATGATCGCTCCGTTAATGTTTGCCTCGCAGCGTTTTAACTGATCGATATCCCGCTGCTGACGGAAATAGAGGAAAAATCCACCGATTGCTGCCGCGGATACCAGCAGCGTAAACATCAGCTTTGTGTCCACGTTTTTTTTCACTCCCTGCAGGACTAAGATCAGCGCCATCAGTACAATAAATACGCCAAACAATACATAGGAAAAAATCCTAAGATGATGCATCTCTTCCTTTACTTCTTCCATGCAGTACACCCACGCCTGTTTTTCTCCCTCTAAATAATTCATATCCCGGCGGATGGCTGCCTCATAGGCTTCATTTGCCTCTAATCTGCGGATGGCATCCGGTATCTCATCCTCTTCCTGCTGCATCTGAACGAACTGTGCGTCGGAAATCTTCTGGGCCGTATTTAAATACTGATCCCTTGCCTTATTGAGTTTGGCAACATTTCCTGCAACCTCATGCAGATCCTCCTGTGTTTCTTTTTTGGAATATTGCGGATTTTCTGGATATCATTCAGATAGTCCGTGACAATGCGGTACTCAGACTTCGCCTCTTCTAACTCCCGGATCGCCTCAATGATCTCCTCACAGCGTCCGAGCATCTCATGCTCTGCCTGCCTCTTATATTCCGCACTGTCCGTATATGCACCCCGCGTATTCAAATGCTCTAACACATCTTCAATATTCTGTTTTGCTTCCGGCTGTTCTTTTGCTTTCTTTCTTCTTTTCCAAAATCTCATTGTTTCTTACCTGCCATACTTCTCATATTCCTGACGCCATTTATGGACGATCCCGTAAATTTCTGATTTTGTCTCTGCTTTTATTTCTTCCTTTGTTCCTTTTTCATAAGCCTCATATAGGTTCCGGATCTTTTTTACATTTTCATCCAAAGGAAGCTGCTCTTTTATCGCTTCTAATTCTCTTTCATACTCTTTGAGTTGTTCTGTACCGATCCCGTATTCTTTCGCCCGTTCGCTTTGTTTTTCTTTCTTATCTGCTAAGAACAGACAAAATAATTCTGACTTTTGGAACTTGGGTTTGTATTCTTCTCATAAGCTGTTTTGTAACAATCTGCCGCCTGGGAAAACAGAAACAGATTTGCATAGGCGGTTCCTAAATTGTGGCTCACATCTCCTAAGAACGCCTCCTGTGTCTCTTCTGTCTGATTCTGTAAGATCCAACGATATTCCTCCATGGCGCAATGATATTTTTCACGCCGCAACAGACGGTCTGCACGCAGCTTATGCCTTGAAAGCTCGTCCTTTTCCTCTAACTGTCTGAAGATCTCCATGGCAGCCTGCTGTTCCGCCTCGGTCGCATAGCCGGTCTCCTCTAAAAAGAATCCTTGCAAATTCATAAGAAGGCACCCCTGTTCTAATGCCTCTTCTAATTTGCAAGCAAGTCCTTCCTCTTTGATCTCCGTTCTTACCCAGTCGCAGAATGTCCTTCCGACAAAGTCCATCTCCACAAATTCTGCATTGTGGATCAGATAATAGCTCATCTCCTCTAAGGAATATATATTTAAGGAAGCACTCTCTATATCATATGGTTTTTGGCTAAAGCATGACTACAAAATAGTAATTGTCCCATCGGCTTCCTCCTCTAAAATTCCATCGTATACTTCCACACCTTTTCACTGGATGGAAATAACTCTCCAAATCCAAGGTCCTCTATCTCAATCTCCGCTTTTGTATCTCCTAACAGATGTACCGTGATCCTGATCCTTGTGGTCCGTGCCGGTCTTTTAGGCAGATCCGCAAGCTCTAAACTCTCTATTTTTGCCTCCCTGCCATATGGATGCTGTAACCACAGTTCCACGGTATCCGTACCGTCTAAGATCACCTCACAGCTATGCTCCTTTAAATACCAGTTCTCTCCGGCAGTTACAAGCGAATAGAATTCCAACTCCTGCTTCTTTCTTACCTTCAGACTGATGTTCATCTTGAACTCACTGTCTCCCTAAATACACATATTCCCGCTCTGTCTCTTTTTTTTTGGAATGCCACAAAACATGCACCCAGAGAATATAGATTCTTCCCTAAAAATGCCCGTCGTCCACGGCAGATATATTTTAAAGATTCCTGCATCCATCCACCGTCAAACGCACTTCCGACAAAATAGACCGTAGACACAAGCTGCTTGTCGAATGCCTGCTGTGCCATTGCTAAAAACCCTGCATCTTTGTCATCTGTCAGTATGCCCAGTTTCTGTTCTTTTATCGTAACCACACAGGGCTTCGTTCGTTTCTCTTTTTCCCAGACTATAATACACGATTTTCTCACTGCTGCCATCAAATAATCCTGCCTGATGATTCTGAAGTTTTTCCTCCTGATTGCAATGATAAAAACAAAAACACTCTTTATAATCCACAACCTCAAACTGTTCTTCGGACAATTCTAATTCCTGCCGCACCCGGTCTAACAGGCGGACACATTCTTCCGTGACGGTCTGCACCGCAAAGACCAGACGTTCTAGTTTCCGTTCCCTGTCGAGTTTATTCGGGATGGATAAGATTTTTTTTATAAATAAAAGGAACAGATCCTCCGCCGGATACTCTCTGCCCTCTACCGTTATCCTGTTTTTATTTAGTGCCTGCCGGAACAGATTCTCTGCTTTCGTTCCCTGTCCTGCCTCTGCTAAACGCTCTGCATCTTTACCGTAAACCCATTGTCCGATACCATGGCGTTTTGCAACCACCAGTGGCAGACTGTATTCAGAGCTTCCTGCTACAAAACTGACCGTTGCAGGACGTTCCATACCCGGATGAAAGTAACTGAGCATTGCCGACTCTTCTTTCAGATCAATACCAATATATAATTTGTCCAAAAGTCTCTCACTCATAACTTTCTCCTTTATAGAACCTCAAAGAGTCTCTTACAGAGCTGTTGCTGCTCTTCGTATTCTATCATCATTTCTTTTGTCTTTTGATATCCTCTTCGAGAATGGTCTGTGTGATCAGCTGATTTAAAAGCGTATACCGACTCTTGTCCTGTTCTTCACATACCATGCTTCCCGTAATCGGATTGCTTTCTAATATCTGTTCTTTTTCTTCCCGCATCTGACTGACGTAATATTGGATATTTTCACCAAAAACAGTAAGAAATCACTGATAAAAATCCCACCATAGGCTTCTTTCATTTCCATGGTACGGTATTCATCATGTTCCCCCGCTCCGATAGTGCAAAAAGACACGGTTTCCTCTCCGATTCTGATACTCTATAAATACCTTATCATAAAAACCATATTTTTGCTGTAAAAGACAGGAAATCTTCGATAAAACGAAAAATAAATCTTTTCTGCCGTAAAATCTGCCAGATAGGTATCTAACAGTTCCATGTATTCTTCCTGCTTATCTTTATGGGATGCAAGATATTTTAAAATTGCCAAACGGCACACCGGTATCTGTTTTTCTTCCGGTCGTTCCACCAGATGCCTGAAGAATCGTTCACTGATCACCATATGTTCTACAAAGTATGCCTGCGAAAAATAGTTCAGATAGGCATCTTTTATGATCTCTTTTCCACCATTTCTACAATAGCTTTCAAAAATTTCTTCCGTATATTCCATATACTCCGTAGAATACAGCAGCTGGATCAAAATATGTTCTTCTAAACCATAAGTCTCAATCCCAAACTGTTTTGCTGCCTGCCAGATCTCTCCTAGCCGTTTTGTCGAACCATCATAATTCTCACACAGATATTTCAGGATAGCTTCGTCATATTTTCCACCAAAAAGGCTTCTGCACAAAGATATACCAGGAATTCTTCGTCTGCATACTCCTCTTTTCCTGCCATGCTTCCGGCAACTGCGGCTAACCGCACGGCATCAATTTCTTCAATACCATATCGCTGCAGCCATGCATATGCCTCCCGATAAGCATGTCTGTCGACTAAAAGCTCTACCATATATTTTCTCGCACTCTGATTCAGCATTGACGGATTGATCCGTTTTAAATACTCTCTGATATCTAAATTTACCTGATTGACCTGATGCAGCCTTATGATCTCCGGGAACAGATAGGTTCTGTATTCCTCACTGACCGAATCCATGCGTAAGAATCTGCGCAGAAGTTCTAACTCCTTTTCATCTAATTCCTCATGGAATGGTTTTTTGTCTAACTGATAAATAAAAACGATTCACACTCCGGTGCCTGCTCCATGCATTTTTTTTATAAATCTGCCGGGACGCATCAATTTTTCTAACTGATACTCCATACCGGAGGCATAACGGTTTCCTTTCCGGTCCTCTAAAAGAATGACATAATCGGAAGAATAGATGGGAAAATATGCAGTTCCGTTCTGGATCGATACCGAAAAGCCATCTTTTAACTGTCTGTGCACTACATAAAGACGAACGGCGTCTTTATCAAAGCAAGTCAGCTTATGATAAAACAACAACTGCCCTAATGCCTTTGCCGTCTCGTTTTGTATCATATTTTCCGTTAAAAATGTATCATAGATAACCGCAAGATTATCATCCATATGCCGCTCTAAGATCTGTTCTAAGGCAAAACGCTCCATGGTTCTTTCATAACTTGCGTAGACAGACGGCTGACTTTCTTTATTTGCAATAATATTGACATAGAGTGCCGCTTTTGTGCATACGGAAGACTGCTGTGATAACGGAAATACATCTGTACCATCTTAGGTACCTGACGCACTTCCCTTGCATCCATCGAATAGACAAAGGCTTCATATAAACCTGCTAAACGCAGATCTGCGGTAATTCCCTCTTCATACCAGTGATGATATAGCGTATCGTATTTCTGTCCCTTGATCAGATAGGCACAGATCACGGTCAGCAGTTCCTCTTGCGGATAGATCTCATAGCAGCCGCAAAGAATCTTATAGACCCCGCTCCTCATAGGTACGCAGATCTCCTGCTAAATGGGTCACCTGTATGGCAAGCTCTTTTTTGTGATTGCATGCTTCCTGCATGCCCAGAGCAGCAGACGGCATTCCAACTCGCCCATCTCCGTCATAATATACGGTTCTTTTTCAAGCAGCAGATATGCCTCTAAATAAAAATACGGACTGGTGCATCCGCCCATGACCTGTTCTCTTATGGCATAGTATTTTAATGCTGCATTCTTTGCATAATCTCCCCGTAAAAATAATAAGATCCACACCAGACGCATATCTTTGTTATGCACCCTGCAGATGTCTTCCACGTTCTTTAACACCTTATCTGCATAACTGTCCTCGCGGATCAAAAGGGTGGTCAGATAGAGGTAATATGCCCACGCTACGCTCTTTGTGTCCGTGATCGTTTTCTTCTTTTCATCTAATATCCACTCGGCTTCCTGTCTCTGCCGGTTGATAAGTAGCACCTGTGCCTTCATCAGGCCATACCAATGTTCACTCGGAAAAGCAGCAATGAAATGGTCGAGGATTTCATTCGATCCCATTACCCACTCTCCTAATGTCATCTGTTTTAACCGGAAACGGATATAGCTTTCCGTCAGTCTGCACTTCATTTTGGAAAGTTCCGTATGTTCTTCCCGCTTTTCCGGCACAGCTTCCCTCTGTTCTTTCTGATATACACAGACTGTATGCTCCAGTGTCTGATAAGGGCTTTTTAACGTCAGCTTTCCATAGTTTTTTCCTGCATGAAGCTTTTCTTTTTCAATCAGATACTCCACCTGAAGCATACTCCCGATAAAGTCAGCGGTTGTCATCTGCTTTTTCACAGGATGTAAAAAGGAGGCATCACTTGTAATCTCAAGTTCTAAATATCCCCACTCTCTTTTTCTTAAAACAAGTGTCTCTTTTCTGCTCTGTGTTATATCACAATACTCTTTGTCTCTTTTCATCCATGGTCAGTAAGACTGTTTCCTTCTGTTTGCATGCGATCAGAAACTCCTCCATATCCTGCATGCCTGCTCCCGGACGGCAAAGTCCCTCGTAGAGCATTCTTTCACGAACTTCCTCTTCTTTTATCAGATTTACAAACATTGGGGATGTAAAGATCTCATAGGCTTCATTTTTGTCTTTTGCCGCTAATTTTGCAAATTCATAAATAGAACGGATCGTTCCGATGGAAGTCTTTGGATATAATTTGGAAATATTTACAACAAAAGAAAGGTTATATTCATTCTGGTTACAGATTATGTAAAACTCACCCTTTTGAATATTCCCTTCCATCAGACCTTCACTATGAAATTCAAATTGAATATGAACCTCTTCTCCCTCAAACTGCGGATTCATACACTCCATCCGTACATCGGAGGTATAGATCACACCACGCAGAGGAAGCCCGTTACCGCTTCTTATCGTAAAGCTTCCTTTATAGTTCTGCCCCTCTACTACTTTTAATTCCAGCCGGTCTGTTGAGAGCAGCAATTCCGGTTTCTCATATTCAAATTTACCATTTGCCAGATTATAAATCCGTCTACGCAAAATGTCACCTGCTTATCTGGTTTTTATTGCTTTTTCGCACAAGTCGATTATAATAGATTATAAACTATTTCACAGGTTCGTGCAACTGCTCTTTCTGCACCCTGTCAGCATTTGGAGGTATATCATATGTTACAGCATCAGGATCATTTTCATGGAAGTGATTTAGAAAAAATAGAAAAAATTTACGGCATCAAAAAAGAAGAGATCATCAGCTTCAGTGCCAACGTCAATCCGCTTGGGATCTCCCCTCTTTTACGCAGGACTCTGACCGAACATATCGATGCCATTACCGCCTATCCGGACAGAGAATACACTTCTTTAAGACAGTGTATCGCCGGCTATTGCGGCTCTGAGGCAGAACATGTCATTGTCGGTAACGGTTCTACAGAGCTGATCTCTTTTATCCAGATCGAACATCCGAAAAAAGCGATGATCATCGGTCCTACTTATTCCGAATATGAGCGTGAGATTTCTTTAGGCGGTGGTACCACCCTGTACTATCCGCTGCGTGAAGACAATGACTTTCATTTAAACGTTGCGGACTTTACCGCACACCTCAATGAAAATATTGATCTTTTGGTACTCTGCAATCCGAATAACCCGACTTCTACTGCGATCACCAGAAAAGACATGCGTCTGATCTTAGATGTCTGCAAACAGCATGATATTTTTGTGATGGTAGATGAAACTTATGTGGAATTTGCTGATAATATGGACGAGATCACTGCTGTTCCACTGACAAACTTTTACAACAATATCATTATATTAAGAGGAACTTCTAAATTCTTTGCAGCTCCGGGACTCCGTCTGGGCTATGCCATTACCGGAAATCCGGATCTGATCAAAGCTATTAATACACGAAAAAATCCGTGGACGATCAACTCCCTTGCCGTAATTGCCGGAGAATTGATGTTTACCGACACCGATTATATTGAAAAAACGAAATCCCTGATCTCAAAAGAGCGTTCAAGGATCTATGAAGCATTTGCTTCCCACCCGGATTTCAAAGCCTATGTACCAAAGGCAAACTTTATGTTACTCCGCCTGCTTCGGGAGGATATGAATGCTGATGAAATGTTCGACCGCACGATCCGGGAACGTATGATGATCCGCAACTGCTCTACGTGTCCATTCTTAGACAATAAATATATCCGTTTCTGTTTTATGGAACCGGAGGACAATACCCGTCTGATGGAATGTCTGATGAGAAAATAATAAAAACTTTGCTTTTTGAATATTGCTTGACAAATATTCCCATTTGCATTATTGTATTATTTGACTAATACATATATCAGAAACGAGGTGGGTGTATGCCATGGAATCTCAATTCCGACCGTCCGATTTTTTACAGATCGTAGAACGCATTGAAATGGATATCATTTCGGGTGTTTATCAGCCCGGACAACGGCTCCCTGCTGTCAGAGAGCTTGCCTCCTGTGCAGCCGTCAATCCGAACACTATGCAAAGAGCCCTTTCCGAACTCGAAAGAACCGGCTTAGTCTACAGTCAGCGGACGAGCGGACGTTTTATCACGGAGGATACTGCTATGATCGAAGGATTAAAACAACAGATTGCCGAAGAAAAGATCCATGATTTTTTTGAAGCTATGAAACATCTTGGAATGTCCAAAGAGGAAACACTCCAACTGATCCAACAACACACTACTATTTAAGGGAGAAGGAAAAAATGAGTTTAGTTACATGTAAAGACCTGAGTAAAACTTATGGTTCTACAACCGCTCTTTCCCATATCAATTTGGATATTGAGGAAGGACACATTATCGGACTGTTAGGTCCGAACGGAAGTGGTAAGACCACACTGATCAAAATTTTAAACGGTTTACTGACTCCGTCAGCCGGCGAAGTCTATATCAAGGAGGCTCCGGTGGGTACGGAATCGAAAAAAGTGATCTCCTATCTGCCTGACCACACCTATCTTGGCGGCGGTATGCGGGTAAATGAGATCATCGACTTTTTAAAGATTTTTATGAGGACTTTGAGCCGGAACGTGCCTATGATATGTTAGAAAAGCTGCAGATCGATCCAAAGCAGAAATTAAAGACGATGTCCAAAGGTACCAAGGAAAAGGTTCAGCTCATTTTAGTAATGTCACGCCGTGCAGACCTCTACATCTTAGATGAACCGATTGCCGGCGTAGATCCTGCGGCAAGGGATTATATTTTAAATACTATCATCACGAACTATGATGAGCATGCAAGTATTCTGATCTCCACACACCTGATCGCCGATATTGAAAATATTTTAGATCAGGTTATCTTTATTAAAAACGGACAAATTGTAAAGGACGCTTCCGTTGAATCCATTCGCGAAGAGGAAGGCATGTCCATTGACGCACTGTTCAGGGAGGTATTCAGATGTTAGGAAAATTAATGAAACATGAATTTAAAACAACTTCAAAGGTCATCCTGCCACTCTATCTGATTCTTGTGGTTTTGACTATTTTTGCAAGAATATTTGCACAGTCACTTTTTACGGCAGAGAATTCTAACATCGACTCCATCGGCTTTGGACTCTTTGGCGGACTGAGTGTAATCCTCTACATCTTAGGATTGTTTGCTGTCAGCATTGCATCCTTTATCTATCTGTTGGTACGTTTTTATAAGAACCTGTTTGGTGATGAAGGCTATCTGATGCATACACTTCCGGTAACTTCCTGGGAACTGTTAAGCAGTAAACTGCTCGTCGCATTTATCTGGAACCTTGTGGAATCGCTGTTGATTGCTTTCAGTATCTTTTGTATTTTTGCAAATCACTATGTCTTTGATGCAATAAGCAATTACTTTGCATCTTTTGGCGGTTTTGATGGAATGGTCTATTACTATACCGGCATGCATACAGGTACTTTCTGGCTTTCCCTGATCGCCTTTATACTGGTTTCCTCGTTTTACGGTCTCCTGCTTCCATATGCAAGTATCTGTATCGGACAGCTTTGGCAGAAACATCGGTTAGCCGGCTCTTGTTTAACTTATTTTCTGATCAATATCCTAACCCAGATCATCCGCACTATTTATGTCGGACTGACCGGAAATGAAGATGCGATCACACATGCACAGAATTATATTCCGACAGCAACCTATGGTTTTATTATGGTGTTAAATCTGGTGCTTAGTGTTGTCTTTTTCTTCCTGTGTGGGTATATTATGAAGAAGAAGGTGAATTTGGAGTAAGGGCAGACCTTCAAGACATTTAAGCTATTCAGATATTTTGAAATAGTATTTAGAAAGTTCGTCGTATCTATAATCTATATATGGATATGGCGGATTTTTTTGAATACTTTAGATTTACTCTTAGATTGTTAATAAAATAACACTTGAATTTTGACTTACTGATATTGTCTTGATTTTTAGATAATACTGACATTTTGAACAAAAAACTTTTTACATTTTTCCAAGGAATTCCTCTATGGAATCTGCTTTTTGCTGCTGCCTTATGCCATCTGCTTAAAATCTCAGAATTCCTTTCGCCTAAGATTTTTTCTTTGATCTCATCCGAACTGTACCTATTATATCCTGTCACTGTGAAAATGACAAGAAAAAAGAAGCCGATATCTTATTGTTTTCTAATAAAAATATCGGCTTCCTTGTAAATATCACTATATCGATATGAACTCTCTTAATGTTCACTTCGTTGTACTTCTGACAGTCTTATTTCCGGCTCAGGTACTCGTCAATGCCCTTTGCAGCAGCTTTTCCAGCACCCATAGCAAGGATAACTGTAGCAGCTCCTGTTACAGTATCTCCACCGGCATATACACCCTCTTTGGTGGTCTTACCGTTGTTTTCATCTGCAACGATACACTGCCATTTGTTTACATCTAATCCTTCTGTTGTAGAAGAGATCAATGGATTTGGTGAAGTACCAAGTGACATGATCACTGTATCTAACTCTAAATCAAATTCAGAGCCTTTGATCTCAACCGGTCTTCTTCTTCCGGAAGCGTCCGGTTCTCCTAATTCCATCTTCACACAGGTCATACCTTTTACCCAGCCGTTTTCATCCACTAAGATTTCCTTTGGATTTGTCAGCAGATCAAAAATGATGCCCTCTTCTTTTGCATGATGTACTTCTTCGACTCTGGCAGGAAGTTCTTCTTCACTTCTGCGGTATACGATATGTACCTCTGCACCAAGTCTTAATGCAGTTCTTGCAGCATCCATCGCAACATTACCGCCACCGACTACGGCAACCTTCTTGCCTTTCATAATCGGCGTATCATACTCGTCTTTGAAAGCCTTCATCAGGTTATTTCTCGTTAAAAAATTCATTTGCGGAAAAGACACCGTTTGCCTGCTCGCCAGGAATGCCCATGAATTTCGGAAGTCCTGCACCGGAACCGATAAATACAGCTTCAAAACCTTCTTCGTCCATCAGTTCATCGATCGTTGTAGACTTACCGATTACGACATTGGTCTCAATCTTAACGCCAAGTGATTTGACGTTTTCAATCTCTTTTGCCACAACTGCACTCTTTGGCAGACGGAATTCAGGGATACCATAGATCAGAACACCACCTGCTTCGTGAAGTGCTTCAAAGATCGTTACATCATATCCCATCTTTGCAAGGTCACCGGCACAGGTCAGTCCGGCAGGACCGGAACCGATCACTGCTACCTTGTGGTTTTTTTTTTCTTTTGCCGGCTCAGGTTTTACATTATTTTCTCTTGCCCAGTCAGCTACAAAACGCTCTAATTTTCCAATGGAGATCGGCTCACCCTTGATGCCACGGATACATCTTCCCTCACACTGGCTCTCCTGCGGACATACACGGCCGCAGACTGCCGGAAGTGCGGAGGATTCACTGATCACTTTGTAAGCCTCTTCAAATTTTCCTTCTTTTACTTCTGCAATAAATCCCGGAATATTAATGGATACCGGACAGCCTTCGATACATTTTGCATTCTTACAGCCGATGCAGCGGGAAGCCTCTTCTACAGCCTCGTCCTTGTTATATCCTAAACATACTTCGTCAAAGTTGGTTGCTCTTACCTTTGGTTCCTGCTCTCTGACAGGTACTTTATTTAATACATCCATTATTTGTCACCTCCACAATGTCCGCATCCGCCATGATGTGTATCGCCTTCCTGTAATTTCAGCATGGCTCTTCCTTCTTCCGTCTTATACATCTGCTGTCTCTTCATTGCCTGATCAAAGTCAACGAGATGTCCGTCGAACTCCGGTCCGTCAACACATGCGAATTTTATCTCTCCGCCAACCATCAGACGACATGCTCCACACATACCAGTTCCGTCCACCATGATAGGGTTCATGGAAACAATGGTTGGAATCTCTAATTTTTTGTTAAAAGACAGACAAACTTCATCATGATCATCGGTCCGATTGCGACACATACATCATAAGTATTGCCGTCTTTTACTAAATCTTCAATTACGGTCGTAACCATTCCGGAACGTCCGTAACTTCCATCATCCGTTGTTACATAGAGATTTCCGGCAACTGCCTCCATCTCTTTTTCTAAAATCAACATATCTTTGGTCTTAGAACCAACGATCACGTCTACATCTATTCCATTTTCGTGCATCCACTTCACCTGTGGATAAACCGGTGCTGCTCCTACGCCACCAGCCACGAATAAAATCTTTTTCTTCTTTAAATCTTCGATCTCTTCTGAACAGAACTCAGAAGCACATCCGAGCGGTCCTACGAAATCGCGGAAAGAATCTCCAACCTCTAATCCGGTCATACGCTGTGTAGAAGCTCCAACCACCTGGAATACAATGGTAATTGTGCCTGCTTCCCTGTCATAATCGCAGATTGTCAGCGGGATACGCTCGCCTTCTTCGTCTATTTTACAATTATAAACTGTCCCGGCATACAGGTCTTTGCCACTCTTTCGGCTTTGACATCCATAAGAAAAATCTTATCTGCCAGTTGTTCCTTTTTTTTACTATTGGATACATCGTTATCCTCCCATCTCATTGTTTTTGCTGCTCGCTAAGCATACCTACTTATTAATGATACTAAATTTTCAATTATTTCGCAATATCTCTGCAAAAAAAGTCTAAAAACATCCTATGTGCTCTGATTTTTTAGTCAAAAACACCCTTCGCTTTTAACTCTGCATAATCCATCCCCAGTTGTTCTATCACTTCTTTGGTATGATAGCCGGTCGGATAACCGGCAAACTTATATTCACATGGACATTCACTAAGTTTGACCGCCGCTGCAAGCTGTTTGACACTTACGTCTTCATGAAGCGGCAGTTTTACATCCACTACCATCTCACGTTCTTTTACCTGCTCATCCTCTAAAAGTGCTTCTTTTAAATTCAAAACCGGCTGTACGCAGGCATCATAATGAGAGAATACTTCTACCCATTCATCTCTTGTCTTTGTCTTTAAAATGCCACGGATCTCTGCTTTTTACTTCATCGATATTTGGCGGATATACCGTTCCTTCTATTAAGTCCTCACGTCCGATCGCTGTGCAGAATCTGCTCCAGAACTGCGGTTCTAAAGAACCGACGCTTAGATATTCACCGTCTTTTGTCTCATAAAAATCATAGATGCAGCCACCATTGAGACGTTCTCCCTCACGCTTGGGTTCTTTCCCGGAAACTAAAAATCCGGCACCGTCTAAGCTGTTAAACGGCACACAGCCGTCCATCATTGCCACATCTATGTATTGTCCTTTTCCTGTATTTTTCCGATAATTGACCGCTGCTAAAATACCGATCACGGAATTCATAGAACCGACTGCAATATCTGCAATCTGAAAATTCATCAGAGAAGGTCCTGATTCCCTGCGCCCTGCCTGTGAAATAATGCCGCTTCTTGACATATAGTTGATATCATGTCCTGCCGCATCCCGCAGTGGTCCTGTCTGTCCGTATCCGGTCAGTGAGCAGTAGATCAGTTTCGGATTGACTGCTTTTAAATCCTCGTAGCCGAGTCCTAATTTTTCCATAACACCGGGGCGAAACTGCTCTAGCACAATGTCATATTCTTTGACAAGTTCTTTTACAACCGCCTTTCCCTCCCCGGTTTTTAAGTTCAAAAACATGGTCTTTTATTTCTTCCAAGCCATGCCTGTGATGCAGACACTCCGGTATCCCCGATAAACGGCGGATAGTCCAATACGATATCCGGTCTGCTCGCAGAGCTGATCTTCAACACTTCTGCCCCCATATCCGCTAACATCAATGTTGCGTATGGTCCCGGTAATAAGGTAGAAAAATCCAAAATTTTTAAATCATCCAGTGAACCCATTGTTTATTCCCTCTCGTTCTCTTTTCTAATTACCACATTCAATACTGATCCGGTTAAATGTTTCTAAGATGTCATCGACTTTCATCTTTGCTTTTTCTTCGCCTGCCTTATCGATAATGGCATTTCCCTGATGCATCATGATCAGACGGTCTCCATATTCTACTGCATAACGCAGATTGTGTGTGACCATGATCGTTGTTACTTTTTTCTCGTTTACAATCTTATCGGTCAACTCCATGATGATCTCTGCAGTCTTTGGATCAAGTGCCGCTGTATGCTCATCTAAGATCAGAAATTCAATCGGGTTCATGGTTGCCATCAAAGGGCAAGGGTCTGACGCTGACCTCCGGAAAGCGAACCGACTTTTGTCTCCATCTGATTTTCCAATCCAAGATTTAAATCTCTTAACATTTCACGGTAATGCTCTGCTCTTGCTTTGTTCACGCCTCTTCCTAATCCATAACCTTTTCCCTTGTTATCGGCTATGGACATATTCTCAAGGATGGTCATGCTTGGACAGGTTCCTTTGGATGGATCCTGATACACTCTTCCGATCCTTCTGTGACGGATATAGTCTTTCTGATTGACGATGTCTGTTCCACTGACTAAGATCGAACCGGAATCCACCGGGATCGTTCCGCAAATGATATTGAGCATAGAGGTCTTACCGGAGCCGTTACTTCCGACGACTGATAGAAATTCACCATCCTGTATGGTCAGATTGAAATTTTCAAACAGGCAGAGTTCGTTGACAGTGCCCGGATTATAGTTTTTATTGATATTTTTTAACTCAAGCATTGTTCTTCACCTTCTTCTTTCTGTCCATGCTGACTACTAAAATAATTAAAAACAGGACTGCTGTAACCAGTTTTAAGTCTGTGGACTGTAAACCAAAGCTGATCGCCAATGCCACACATGCCTTATAGATAATGGAACCGATCACAACACTGGTGGTCACCGGAAAAATGTCACTTTTTAAAGAGACTTGTTCCGATGATCACGCTTGCTAAACCAATGACAACAGTTCCTGTTCCCATGGAAACATCGAAATATCTCTGCTGCTGGGTATAAATACATCCGCTTAAGGTTACCAATCCGTTAGAAATTGCAAGTCCTGCAATTTTTACCAAGCCCTTATCGACTCCCATGGATGTTACAATGGTGTCATTATCTCCTACTGCCCTTAGTAAAAATCCGGCTTTTGTACTCATATACCAGTCCAGTAAATATTTCATCACTAAGGTAATGATAAGAATAATGACAACGGTTGAAAAACTGTGCTGCGTTTCCTTTAAAAAATGCTGTTGACCAGATCGTTATCAAATATTGTTTTTCTGTATAGATCGGCAGGTTTGCACGTCCTGCTATCCTTAAATTGACGGTATACAATGCGGTCATCATAATGATTCCCGACAACAGATCCCGTACCTTTAATTTTACATGGATGACTCCGGTCAGAACTCCTACGACTGCTCCTGCTGCAAAGGACACCACCAATGTGATCAGTGGATGAACTCCTTTGGTGATCATAACAGCCGTAATGGCAGCTCCCAGTGGGAAGCTGCCGTCTACGGTCAAGTCCGGAAAATCCAGAATTTTGTATGTGATATATACGCCTAGCGCCATGATCGCATAGATCATACCCTGTTCTAATACACTCAATACCAGTGCCACGTTGTTACCTCCAAGTTTTCCGTCTGTATTTTTTATTCTACGGTAATCTCCGTAAATGTTTCTGCTGCATCAGCAATGTAATCTTTGTCTAACTCCATACCAATTTTATCTGCTGCTTCTGTGTTGACATAGAGTGCGGAATTTGCTGTTTTGATGTATTCTGTGTCTTTTGCAGTTGCTTCACCTTTTAAGATCTTAGCTGCCATAGCACCTGTATTTTTTCCAAGTTCAAAATAGTCAATGCCCCTTGCTGCCACACATCCGGCTTTTACCTGCTCAATCGCACTTCCGAATACCGGAATTTTCTTGCTGTTGGCTTTTTCAATCACGGTCTGAAGTGCCTGTACTACGGTGTTGTCTGTCAGGTTGCAGATACAGTCCACTTTTCCTACTAAATCTGCTGCTGCCATGTCTACATCTGCAAGGGTGTTGATTCCTGTGTCTACGATTTCAAATCCATATTTATCTGATACTTTTTGTACTCTTTGATGGTGCTGACGGAGTTTGCTTCGCTAGTGGTGTAAAGGATTCCGATCTTCTTTGCATCCGGCAGCATCTTACGGATCATTTTTAACTGCTCATCTACCGGAAGAAGGTCACAGGAACCTGTGATGTTGCCTGCGTTGCTGCCATCCTCTTTTGCAAGTCCTGCTCCGACCGGATCGGATACTGCGGTATATACGACCGGAATGTCTGCACTCATTGCCGCATTATAAGCACTCATGGCACTTGGTGTTGCGATCGCGCAGATCAGATCTACTTTCTTTGACACATAGCTGTCTGCAATGGTTCCGGCTGTTCCTGTATCTGCCTGTGCATTGTCGTAATTCACTTTTAAGTTTTTTCCTTCTTCGATGCCTGCTTCTTTTAAGCCCTCTAAGAATCCTTCACGGCAGTTATCTAAGGAGCCATGCTCTGCAAATTGGGAAATTCCGATGGTATAGGAATCTTTGCTTTCTGTTTCTGTACTCTTTGTGTCTTTTGTGGATGTCTCTTTTGTGCTGCTTCCGCATCCTGCTAACATTCCTGTTACAAATACCATACTCATTACGACTGCTAATAATTTTTTCTTCATTTTTCTTACCTCTTTCTTTCTGCCTTCTGGCTGTTGTTAGATCCAGAACAAACGCAGATACAAGTTCGCCGATTTTTATGGGTTTTGATTTTACGGATTCCTCTTTCACAGGGGGATGTTATCCTGTCATTACAAAAATCCGATGTGCTTACGCACTTCCTTTCAGAAGCAAAAGGATGCTGCAGATAAATCTGCCCATCTTTCCGCTTCTGAAAGAACCTTCGGTATCGGATTTTTGTAATTTCTAAGATACAAAAAACCGCCTCAAGCATTTGCTTGAGACGGTAATATTATCATATTATCGCGGTACCACTCAAATTGACGAATTGTCCTCTCTTTCACATACTATCATACATGCCTCATTGATAACGGGTTTGGTTCCCGGCTCACCCTACTATGTATTACGCTTCAGGCTGCCCTCAAAAGTCCATTCAACGAATACCGCCATACTGCAATCCCACCACCTGCAGCTCTCTGTGACTTTGGTCTAACGTCTACTACTTTTTTTTCAACGGTTTGTTCTATCTGATGTCTAGGTTAATACTTTATGAGGCATTTGTCAACCGCTTTTTTGATTTTTTACTTTTCTTTTTTAGTTCTCTATTTTACTTTTACGCTCATCTTGTCGCTGTAAGCTCCGTAGTATTTCTTTCCATCATAGTTATCGGAAACCGTATGCATCTTCTGTCCCTGCTCAAAGGAAAATGCCTCCGCACTCTTATAGAATTCTTCACTTTTTGCAGATTCTTTTTGATCTGTCCGTTTGGTATCAGGGACGTAAGTATCAGCAGTGCCCAGAACAGACCGAGCACTGCTGCAAATGTTCCTGTGTATCGTAATATCTTCTTTGACATATTGTTCCCTCTTACTTTTTATCTGTTACACCTGAAAATGCTTCATGCTTCCCTCTAACTCATCCGCAATATTTTTTAAGCCTTCCATACTGCCGGATACTATATCAAAATTCTCTGTTACGGTATTGGCTGCCGTACATACTTCCTGCGTAGTGGCTGCATTCTGTTTTGCAATTTCTGAAAGTTCTGACACGGTCTCTACGATTTCTTTTCTTGCCCCATCTAAATACTCTACGCTGTCTGCGATTACCTGCATTCCTTCTATGGATTCTAAAATTCTCTTCATAACCGCTTCTGTCATTGTCTCGGTCTCTTTGATATGTTCGGTCTGTGCCTCTATCGTCGTTGTAACTTTTCCCATGGTCTCTACTGCACGATCAGAGTTCTCCGTAAGCTGCTGTAAAATATCAGAGATATTCTGACTCGACTCATTGGACTTGCTTGCTAACTGCTGGATTTCTGTAGCAACGACCGCAAAGCCTTTTCCACTTTCTCCTGCTCTTGCAGCTTCAATGCTCGCATTGAGACTTAACAGGTTTGTCTGTGAAGCAATGGATGCAATGATTTCCGTTGCTTCTTTGATCTGTACTACCGATTCATTTGTCTTTGCTGTCTGTGCTTCGATCTCCTGTATCAGTTCCTGCACTTCTTTATTGCTTTCAAGCAGTTCCCGGATGGTTTCCACATTCTGTTTCTCTGCACAGGACATGGCATCTGCATTCTGCTGCATCTGTTCCATCTCCTCTGTGGTCCGCTCAATTTTTTCACCCATACTATGTACATTCTTTGCCGCTTTGTCGGAAATCTCTGCCTGCGTTGTCGCACTTTGCATAATGCTGTCAATCGCTCCCTCTACCTGCCGCATAGAAGTTGTGGCCTCTCTTGCTGTCTCGCCCAGTTCTCCGGATGCCATCAGCACCGCCTCTGCATTTCCTGCAATATTCGCAATACTTTTGATCATTTCCTCCTGCAGGCTGCTGATCGCCTTTGATAAGTCTCCGAGTTCATCCTGCCTTTTTATCAACTTTGTATCCATTTCATTTTTCAGATTACCGGAGGACACGGACTGTACCATATTGATTCCTTTTTTCAATGCTCTTGAAAAATTAAAAGCAAACACTGCTGCCACTGCGATACAGAGCAACATTACAATCAGTACCACTAAGATCACGGTATTGATAATCTTATTGATCGCGGAATCCTTCTGTGCCTTATTTGCTCCCACAAAAATCATTCCGACCGGTTTTTGCTGTCTCCCCTGATAGACCGGAACATAGTAACCATAGTGAAGTGTGCCGTCTATGGACACGGAGTCACTGAAGTATTCTTTTCCCTTTTCTAAGACTTCTTTTTGGATGGTCTCTCCCGCCGGAGAACCTAAGATACGGTCTCCGTTTTTATCCTTTGCAGAAGTCATGATCCTGTCTTTTCCATAGAAAAAAGTCACTTCTAATCCTGTCTTTTCTTTGATACTGTCCACAAGACTTTCCGACTTGGAAATATTGTAGCTTCCTTTCCATATTTCTCCGTTTTCCGTCTTAATATAATCCCTGAATTCTGGTCATACGCTGCAAACGTAGATGTTGCCGCACTCTGCAATGCATCTTTAATCTCTTTTAGCAGAGAATCCCTGACAATGGTTTGTGCTATAAAGATAACCATCAGTCCCAATACTAAGACCGGAAGAACCCCAAGCATTAAAATCTTCTTTTTAAGTCAAATCTTATCTGTCTTTTATTTGTCTTTTCCATCCGTATCTCTCCTACTCTACAATCTTCACGTTTTTATAGTACCAATTGATACCTCCCGTGATGGTACCATCGTCTAGTGTCTTACCTTTCTTTCCAATTGTATCCCCTGTATTGGTTTCAATCTTTCCATCAAAGACATTGCATTTTCCGGATAAAATCTCTGCCCTTGCCTCATCTACTTTTTCCTGTGTTCCATCGGCGCAAAAATCTGCCAAGTCCGTAATGTCCACCAATCCTTCTGCCATACCACCATAATAATTCTTTCCATCATAGGTACCATCTATGATACTCTGTACCTCGGAAGTATAATATGCACTCCAGTTCCATATTACACTGCACAGGCAGGCATCCGGTGTCTCTTTTCGCATATCAGAGTTGTATCCGATTCCATAGACTCCTGCATCCTGTGCCGTTGTCTGTGGATACGGTGTATCGCAATGCTGTGCCATGACATCACAGCCCATATCTAAAAGCTGCAGGGATGCCGCTTTTTCTGCCTCCGGTGCATACCAGCTATGTGTGATCTTTACATATACTTCTGCATCCGGGTTTACCGATGCGATTCCCATTGCAAAGGCATCAATCCCTCCTGTCACTTCTGAATTCGAGGAATCCTGTGCCGCCACATAACCGATCTTATCGGTCTTTGTATTCATTCCGGCGACAATCCCGCTTAAATATCTCGCCTGATAGATGCGTCCGAAATAGTTCGTAAAATTTTTTCCGTTGCTCTTATAACCGGTTCCATGGCAAAAATAAATGTCCGGATACTCTTCTGCCATCTGTTCCATCACATCCATGTAGCCCCAGCTTGTACCGAAGATAATATTGCAGCCTTCGTCTATGCACTCCTGTATTGCCTTTTGTGTTGCCAGCGCATCAGTATCATCTACATTGTTCTTTCTTACGATCTGTTCATCTGATAATCCGAGATTCTTCTGCATTCCCTGGATTCCCAGTTCATGTGTATAAGTGTAACCGCTGCCCTCTGCCGGGTCGGACAAATGGACTACACCTACTTTAATCTTGTCCTTTGCTATCCCTTCTGATGTCTTTTTCGCACTGTCTGTCTTTTCACTCTTCACATTATTGGTTGCATAATCATCCGGTTCTTTTTTTCGACTGTCCGCATCCGGCTAACATAGCCACCATGCATACGAACAGAATCATGATAAATTTACTTTTTCTTCTCATCAGTACCTCCTTTTTCTAATCCTATAAATCCAATCTCATAGCCACGTTCTACCGCCTGCTGCCGGTTTTGTACCTTGAGCTTTTTAAAAATGTTTGCCGTATGAAATTTTACGGTTCCCACTTTCTTGTCTAATTCCTCTGCGATCATATCATTGCTCATGCCTCTTGCCATCAGGCGTAAGACCTCTGCTTCTCTCTCCGTTAAAGCACCGTAACGCTCTCCCGGTGACTTTAAGTAATCCGAAAATGACTTGCTACACTGCCTGCAAGGTCGAGCACGTTTTCCGTAAAGCTGTCTGCCCCTGCCTCTTTATGATAAATTTTTAACATTTCTACCATACAGGCTCCCTCGTCTGCTAACAGGCGGTAATATCCATACTGTTTTGCAAGGTCTAATGCCTTTTGCAGCTCCTCGCACAGACGCTTGTTATCTTTTGCCTTATAACATGCCATGGCTGATAACATATAGCACTCACACAGATCCATATACCTGTTGACCGGCTCGATCAAATTGATCAGACGTTTTGCTAATACGATTGCCATCATATGCTTTCCATTTAAGAGATAACAGCGGATCTTGATCAGATAAGCATACATATCCATCATATAAAGTTCTTTATTTTCATCCGGTGCCTGATATTCTAACCACGCCTCGATACGCTCCATATTTCCGCCATATAAGGCTGCCCGGCATTCTAATGCATCCAGACTTGACTCTAACTCATCCCGTCCGCCTCTTTGGATGCGTTCCCGGATTTTTTGATGTACGGCTCTGCCATCTTGGTCTGTCCGTTGACAAGAAGTATCCGAAACTGCAACGCCATCGCCACAAACAGGCACTGTACATCCTGCTCGGACTCTAACAACGGAATTGTTCCGGTGACTAAAACTAATGCATCAAAACATTTGTTGTTCTGGTAATTCCATTCCGCTAAGGCAACTTCATAGACACCTTTTCCGCTGTTGCCATATAATGTCTGCACGGATTTCATAATCTCATCTTTATAGCTGACTAAATATTTTCCATAGGGTGTGAAATCCCTAAATCCATCCAGAATGCTTGGTCTGCATGCAGAAAGTATCAGACTTTGAATCGGCTTCGTATGAATCCGTTCCAGAAAACATACAATCTGAAAAAACGTTTGTCCGTGGTATCGGGAAGCACCATTTCTAAAATCAGACGAAAAAATTTCTCACGCGTCAGTTCCTCTTCATCCGGCTCTGGTGCTTCACACAACATATCCGCATAACAGCGTGCCTCTTTTAACTTTCCTTCCATTGTTGCCAGTAACGCTCTGATGGAAAGCAGGACTGTGTCACCCTCATAACCGTTCTCATCTTCCATATGAAAATAACTTCTGCACTCCCAGATGCCGGTCATAGACACCGGCTTTTTAAATTCCTCTTCCATGACTGCCCGAAGCTGTCCCTGCTCTTTCGCCTCTTCCATAATCTGACACAGCTCTTTGACATGTCTTGGGTAATGCACCTCTTCTTTACTCTTTCTTACCGTTCTCACTGTTCTTGCCACCACTTCCTCATCTATATAAACTTCTCCGTTCTTTTCCTTTTTTACCTCATTTATTATAGCGTATACGGTCATTCCATGTAAACCAAACCAAAACCAAACTTTTCGCCAAACTTTCTTGGCGTAAGAAGAGAACCGGTAACAGGATTTCCCTGTCCCGGCCCTCTGTGTATGATACTCCGGACACCGTTTCCGGTTCTTTCTATTTTTACGCTTTTTGCTTTACGCTTTTTGATCTTCATCTTAGAAGTAAATCCGGTCTTTTGTTGAATAACTTCTTGTATGCCTTTACTTTGTCTTTCGGTACTTTGATCGTTGCTTTTTATGGATATTCTTAACTGCATCCTTGCCTACGCTCTTTAAGTTTTTCGACTCAATGGTAATGGTCTTTAACTTCTTGTAACCCTTGAATGCGTTATCTCCGATCGCTGTCACCTTAAAGGTCTTACCACCGATCTTTACGGTATCCGTTATTTTACAGGAAGTAAACTTTGAATCGGATTTTGACTTTTTGGTTGCAGCAAGGGTAACGGTTCCTTTTCCGTTTGTGGATGCTTTTGTCATCTTGTATTTAAAGTTTCCTGCCGTATAGGTTTTTCCTTTTGCTACGGTAATCTGGAAGGTCTTTTTGATGCTTCCTTCGTATTTGCCTTTCCCTTTGATGGTCACGGTCGCTTTTCCGATATTCTTATTATTTTTATAGGATACGGTATAATCGGTTCCCTGTTTTAATGTCTTTTGCCTAATTTGACCTTGATCGACTGCTTCTGGGATTTTCCATTGTAGTTCTTATTTGAAATACCTTTTACCGATGCCTTTTTGATGCTGGTCTTCTTTGTTTGGATCGGTGTATTTTCCTGTGGTTTTACCCGCTTTGCAATGGTTTCCGTCTGTGTCTGTGTACTAAATGCCGCATTTTTAAAGGCTGCCGTATAAGTACGGACTCCTGTCTTTTCATACGTCGGCTGCGTGGTCACTGCAGAGGTTACGGTTGCTTTTTTCTGTCTCTATATGTGTCTTATCTTTCTGACATACCCTGCTTGCCGTACAGGTACTCTTATCCGCACTCCAGCTATAATCTGCTGCTCCATAATCATGGTTTGTATTTGTTATGATATAGCCTGTTCCTGTCTCATTTTCCTTTACATCAGTGCAGCTTCCATACTCAATTGAAGCGTTTCTATCCGAATCGCAGACTGCCCTTGTCAAAGACGCATTGTTGATCAACAGATTTGTCTGATATAGATAATCATCACTATGTTGTTTTGCTTCGTATATCTCCACTACGCCATAATTTCCACCGTTTATAATAAAATTCTGCACACTTGTACTAAACTTTTCTTCGCTCTCATCGTCTCCCATTGTACTCAGGGATATATTAGTTGTATTTAGATTGACCCCATGAGAAATCTCTTTGCTATCAAAAGTTCCTTCCTCTATGATAACGGTTCCGCTTCCATCAAACATTCCCGGTGTCAGACTCAGCTGACTTTCCCACTTTGTCCTGTCAAAGACATCATTTTCTAAGGTAACCACCGCTCCTTCTTTGACCTCTTTGATATGTAGTTTTCCACTGACAGCAAACAGTCCACGAACATATTGTTTATCAGAATAATTAGTCTGTGTCGACTGACCACTGATCGCCACATTGCCGTCAATATAGAGATTGGCTGTTCCGTTGATCACAAATGGATTGACTCTAATGTAGACCTGGCGTAACCACAACCCCAAACATAGTTTGCATCATCATTGTTGATCGAGAATCCGTCTGCTAAGATGATATTGACTTCTACGCCTTCCGGAACTGTAATCTGCGTATCGATATAGGACTCATTGATATAATTGCTGCCCTCTAAAAGATAAGTTCCCGGTGTATCTAATACAATTTTAATCTGCATATCACCCCAAACCTCTTCCGGTGTCTGTTCGCTGATATTAATCTTCGTCACATTCTCTTTGCTGATGCTGAGTGTCTCTGCCGCCTGTACCACGGATACATTTCCAGTTCCGGTCAAATAAGACGCTAATCCGGTAACTGCCGGAGATGGATTTACTGCCATTCCTGCTGTTAAGGTTGTTGCTAACAGAAGTCCTGCTTTTGCCTTTCTACGCTGATTTTTCATTCTTTTTTCGTAACTGTGTCTGGTTGGTTTATACATATGTTCCTCCTTGTGATTTCATTTCGTCACTTTTGTCTGAAACCATTTATGCCTTTATGTGTATGTGTGTTTGATATTTGAGTTGATGCAGTATGATCTACGCGAAACACGAAGCTCCACATATAGGCATAAAATGGTTTCAACACAAAATTCATACCTATATTATATGAATTATAATACATTCGTCTTATTATCAAAAATATCCGGCAATACGTCAATGCTATCTGCCTGATTGTCAAAAAAATGCCTATTTGTCATTCGTGGCTATCCATTTTTTTGTGATTATGCTATAATTTATAAAAATTTTTTTTGTGATTTATTTTTATGTTTTACTGATATGGATTGTGATAGAAAAGGGGGTTGCCTGTTATGCTGATCTACATTTGTGATGATTCAAAAAGTGATTGTCTACGCCTGATGCACCATCTTTCTGCTTATGAAAATGAGATTGGTGCAGATTTTTCTACGGTTGCTTTTTCAAGCGGTGATGAGATGTTTTCGTATCTGAAGAAACACCGGGAAATCCCGGATCTGTTTTTCTTAGATATTTATATGGAGGGAAAAGACGGCATGGAAGTCGCCAGGGAGCTCCGCAGGCAGCAGGTGACAAGCGGCATTATCTTTACTACCTCTTCTACCGAGCATGCCATGGACAGCTATGAGGTACATGCGCTTTATTATCTGCAAAAACCTTTTACCCATGAACATTTTCTGATGGCGATGCAACGATGTGAGGCTTTGATCCAAAAAGCTCAAAAAAAGCTCTCTGTCTCCGCGAAGGGCAAAGAGCTTTCGATCGCATTTTCTGATATTTTATATTTAGAGACCGGACGGCATACTGTGATCTTCCATACACGCAAAGAGACCTTTTCCGTACCCGGAAGCTTAAGTCGTTTTGCAGACGCTTTCGCAGATACGAAAAACTTTCTTTCCTGCGGTCGCAGTTATTTAGTCAATCTGGATTTCGTGGACGGATTCTTAAATCAGGATTTAATTATGTCTGACAATTCCCTGATCCCGGTTCCAATCCGTAAACAATCCGAAACTGCCCGTATTATTGAGGAATACAAAAATTCTTTGGCGAAACCTACGGTTACTTTCTGACTGTACCTTTTGCGAATGGTGTTTTGCTCATCTCTTTCTGATTCAGGACAGTACTGTCTGTATGAGACGAACAATACGCTCCCATTCCTGCATGGCTTCTGGTAAAAGTTCTTCAACCTGTCTGCTGTTTCCCTGCTTTGCAGTCTCTTCTAATTCTTCAAACAGATTTCCAAGCCGTTCCGCTCCGATGCCACGGGCTTCTCCCTTGATCCCATGTACCTGTGCTATAAAATATTCATCAATATCAGTGGTATGTATTTTTTCTCTTTTTTCTTCGTATTCTTTGTCGAACATTTCTAGCAGATTCCGGTAAAATTCCACATCTCCATCCGCAAACTGCAGACCGTTCGTTACATTGATCTCACCCTGTTCTAAGACATGGAAAATCCCTTCAGGAACTGTCTTTGCTTCCTGCTCATCAGACTCCCAGCCTAAATATCTGCCTAACAGTCGTTCTAATTCTTTGGGCTTTATGGGCTTTGTGATATAATCGGCAAATCCTTCTTTTAAATACATCTGCTCTGCTCCCGGCAGTGCGTTTGCCGTCAGTACGATCACGGTCGTATAGCGGTTCCTGCCCGCTGTATCCTCCTGTATCTGATGCAGTGTCGCTATGCCGTCCGGCTGTGGCATTAAGTGATCCAAGAAAATTAAATCATAATTTCTTTTTCTGCATGCTTCTATAGCGGCTTCTCCACCGATAACGGTTTCTAAATGTACATTTGTCTTTTTTCAAAAGATGTTTTAATACTTTTAGATTGGTTGTGTTATCGTCTGCGGCGAGTATCCATTTATTACTTAGGTCACTTATTTGTTTTGTTCTGTCTGTATTTGCAGTTGTATCTATATCGGCTTTCACATCGGCTCTTCTGCCATTTGGAGCATCCGAGTGTGCAGAAATTTCTTCGCCTGTCGCTTTTTCTGCTTCATAGATTGCCTTTTCGATCAGTGCAAGCATCTGTTCTCCTGCTTTTTCTGTCTCTTTGGCATACTCTAACACCTGTTCCTCTTTGCTCTCCCGCAATATCATTTCATTCATTCCAAGCATTGCGTTCATCGGTGTACGGAGCTTGTGGCTGATCTGTATCAGGATATTCTGTTTGATCTCGTTGGCTGTCCGCAGTTCTTCCATCTGCTTTAACTGCTGTGTCTGATTGATGAACCAGAGCATCATGCCGCTTTTTTCTTCGTGCTCTATGATACTTTCGGTTCTAAGCTCATAGATTTCTTCGCCCCACTCTAACATATGGTCTTCTTTTTTCAACACTTCTATGATGTCCGGGTATTTGGAGATTCGCTCCCTTCCCGGATGCCCGGATACATCGCATTCATCCTTGCGTTGACAAAGATAATGGTATTTTCATTACTCAGTACAAGCAGTCCTTCGTCACCATGATTAAACGCATTGTCTACCGCCGCATGCAGGGAACCGAAGTAGCCGTATTTTACCATTGCCATCATCATACAGAACATCGTAATGGTCATAGCACATACCACCGGATTGTAGCTGCCAAAGACTCCTACGCCTTTTAATATCAGTTCTAAGGCAAAGATTCCGTTTCCTGCTGCTATATAAAGGATTCTTTTTTTTCTGTGTTGCCGTACTCTGTCTGTAACGCACACCACAGCAGATCTGGATCGTCAAAAGTACCGCTGCCATATGGATATAGTGCATCTTCCAGATGATCCTGCCGCTGACATTGATTCTTTGATACATTCCATCATTTAAGATCTTCATGGAATTGTAAAAATAAGGATTGTGTTCTGCCGTAAACACACCAACGAGTACCACCGTATTGATCGCTGCCTGTATGATATAGATCCAGCCGGGTATTTTTAAATAGGCAAATTCGGAAGCAAACCACAAGAGTGCCATCAAAAACCTGCCTGTCCGACATACTGGACACATAGACCGCTCAACGCTTCTCCTACCGTATCTGCATGCATCAGCTCTAACTGGACCCCTATTACAAAGATCACGGTAAATACGTCATATAGCACAAATGCCATCTGTGCTCTGGATGGCTGTTGTCTGATCACAACCACGAGCATAGACAGCATTAATAAGATCGCTGCTATATTGACTGCTTCAAGTACATAAAACATATCTGTTTTCTCCTATATTAACTGAAATATACCAGCTCATCTTCCGGCTTTTTCGCCGGTTTTATTTCTACCGGATAAAGGACCGGCCCTTTTCCACGATACTCTTTTGCAAATTCCACTTTGACTTTTGCCGTAATCTCGATCCAGGATTTATGAGGTATCTTATCGGAATCCGGATATTTGCACTTAAATCCGATAAAGGTGATATCCTCCACGCAGCAGGTCATTGCAAAACGTCCCGGTACAAAGACTCCTTTTTCATTTTGTCCGGGTTATAGACTAATGCTAAGAACTTGATCGTCTTTCCGTCATATTTTTGGGATTGTCCATGGCATCGAGATACCACAGTCCGTAATCTGCATCGGATAATTCGATAAAATCCGCACTGGTGTCAAATGGAACGTCCTCCATCTCACGCTCATCTAAGGTTCCGTCTTTTCTCTCATAGACGATCTGTGCTTTCCGGTTCAGTGCTTTGACATTCCGGCGGAATTTTTCCCGCGGCGTATCATCATCGCAGCGGTTAAAAATGACCACATCCGCATCGAATAACTGCTCCATGATCATTGTCCGCATATTTGCCAGATACATCTCAAAGGTTGTGGCATCGGCGGTTGCTAAGGACTGTACGACTACCCAGCCCTCTGGCAGTTCTGTCTCTTTTAGGGTGTCCATGCCCCAGGTGCCGTTATATTCGATAAAGATCACCTGCGGTTTATACGCCTCATTGAGTGTTTCTAATGTCTTTGCATTAAAATCTTCTTCCTCATCGATCGTTGCAAGTTTTACATTGATGCCGGCTAACTTTTCTTCGTCATACTCTACATCTCCGTCCTCGCAGGCGATGATCAGTCCGCGGTCCTCTTCCGTAAAATCGTTCTCAAACAGGGTCTCTAAGATCAATGATGTCTTACCGCTGTCCATAAATCCCGTAAAGAGATATACCGGTATTTCTTCCATGCTGCTGCCTCCTTTCCTGTCTCGTTTTTCTATACCAGTTCAAACAGATGCTCTAACCGGTGCTCCTCAATATCTGTTCCGATCACACAGAGTCTTCCCGTATAATCAGGTTCGCCCTCACGGATCTCATACTCGCCCGGAACCATATCGAAGTAAATCCAGGTTCCGTCTTCTGCCGGAACCATACCTTTTGCTCTTAAAATCGTGCCATATTCTTCGGTATTGCAGAATTTCTTTAAAATGTTCTCAATACCCTCTCTGGTGTATTTGTGAGGTGTCTCCTTGCCCCAGCTGGTAAATACCTCGTCGGCATGATGATGACCATGTTCGTGATCGTGGTCATGGCAGCCGCAGGTGCAGTTCTCGCCATGTTCATGATGGTGGTCATGATCGTGATGATGCTCATGGTCGTGATGATCATGTTCATGGTCATGCTCGTGGTGATCATGTTCATGGTCATGCTCGTGGTGATCATGTTCATGATGATGGTGATGCTCATGCTCCTCTTCCTCGCGATGATGTGCTTCCGCTAAAAGTTCCGCTTCCATCGTATCCTGACCCTCAATGACTTTTTAATATCTGCTCTGCCTTGATCTCATCCCAAGGGGTGGTAATGATCGCAGCTTTTGCATTCAGCTCCTGTATCTGTTTTACGCAAAGTTCTAACTGTGCTTCAGATGCTTTCTGGGTTCTGCTTAAGACAACGGTGGTTGCATATTCAATCTGATTGTTAAAAAATTCACCAAATGCCTTCATCTGTTTGCTGGCTTTGAGTGCATTGACAACGGTTACTAATCCGTTTAATTTGACATCCTGCTCTTTTTCAATATCCATAACGGATTTCATAACATCGGAAAGTTTTCCAACACCGGATGGCTCGATCAGAATACGGTCCGGATGGAATTTCTCGATCACTTCGTTCAGATTCTTACCAAAGTCTCCGACTAAGGAGCAGCAGATACATCCGCTGTTCATCTCGGTAATCTCAATTCCGGCATCCTTTAAGAATCCACCGTCAATGCCGACTTCACCAAATTCATTTTCGATCAGCACGATCTTTTCTCCCTTGAATACCTCGTCTATCATTTTTTTTAATAAATGTTGTTTTTCCTGCTCCTAAGAAACCGGAAATAATATCAATTTTTGTCATACTATCGTCTCCTTCTTTCTATATACTATTGTAGCACAGCCTGTCAAACTTCTTCCTCGGCGAACTGCATCCGGTAAAGACCAGCATAAATTCCATCTTTTTTCATCAGTTCCGTATGGGTTCCCTCTTCTTCGATGCCATTCTCGGTCAGCACCAGTATCTTTTTCGCATTGCGGATAGTCGAAAGTCTGTGTGCAATGACAAAGGTTGTACGGTTTTTTGCCAGTTTTTCTAAGGATTCCTGTACGACCCGCTCACTCTCGTTATCGAGTGCGGAGGTTGCCTCATCAAAGATCAGGATCGGCGGATTCTTTAAAAAATACCCTGGCAATGGAAAGACGCTGTTTCTGTCCCCGGAAAGTTTTACGCCGCGCTGTCCGATGTCGGTGTCATAGCCATCCGGCAGTGCCATTATAAACTCATGGGCATTGGCATTTTTGCTGCCTCTATGACTTCCTCCCTTGTCGCATCCGGTCTGCCGTAGGCAATATTGTCATAGACCGTTCCGACAAAAAGATAGACATCCTGCTGTACAATGCCGATATGGTCTCTTAGGCTCTTTAAGGTCAGATCCCGGACATCTTTGCCATCCACTTTGATACTGCCACCCGTCACGTCATAAAAACGCGGGATCAGGTTGCAGAGTGTGGTTTTTCCTGCTCCGGAAGAGCCTACCAGTGCCAGATATTCTCCTGCATCCACATGCAAATCAATGTGGCTTAGTACCTTCTCTGTATTTTCTTCATATTGGAAAGACACATTTTCAAAATCAATCGTTCCTTTGACATCGGTCAGCTCCTCACTTCCCTGACTGTCCTGTATATCCGGCTCAATTGCCAGTATCTCCTGAAAACGCTCATAGCCGGAATATCCATTCTGAAACATTTCGGCAAAATCGATCATTGTGCGAACCGGATCGGTCATAATACTGATATAGAGTAAAAATGTAACTAAATCCGTTACGCTGACCTGTGCTTTTGTAATCAGGATTCCGCCTGTTACCAGCACAATCACGGTAATCATATTGATAAATGCCGTCAGTCCTGAATGATAACCTCCCATATAGAGGTAACTGTCTTTTTTTGCAGCTAAAAATCCATCGTTGCCGACTTTGAATTTTTCTTCTTCCACACTCTCGTTTGCAAAAGATTTTACTACACGGATGCCTGACAGATTATCCTCAATCTGGGCATTGATATCGGCAATCTTCACGCGGTTTCTCGCAAAGGCTTTTTTCATTTTACGGTTAAAAACCACGCATACAAAAACATGAACGGTATCAGTGCAAATGCAGCAAATGTCAGTTTCGGACTGATTGTGAATAATATCACAAAGGCTCCAATAAATTTCATTGCAGAAATGACCACATTTTCCGGCCCATGATGCAAAAGCTCCGTAATATCGAACAAATCCGAGGTAATGCGTGACAGCATCTGTCCGACCTTCTGATTGTCATAAAAGGAAAACGGCAGCTTCTGATAATGCGCAAAAAATCTCTGCTCTCATATCATACTCAATCTTTGCTCCCATCACATGTCCGTAATTTGCTATAAAATAATTGCAATAGCACTGAAATAAAATCAAAACGGTCATCATCAGACCCAGTTTTAAAATTACCCGGAATGCCTCATCCGTCTCATAATATATCACAGTCGAGGTGATATAACGTACCACCAGCGGAATCACCAGTGTAATGATGGATGCCATAATTGCAAAAAACATATCTGCAAAAAAGATTTTTTTATAGGGTTTATAATAAGAAAAGATACTCTTTTTTCTTCTCCACGTTATCACTTCCTTTACGTTTTTATTCCGTCAACGTTTCTTATCATACCTTCTTTTGCCATGAAATGCAAGCTATGCTATAATGCTGTCAGACAATTTTTCAAAAGAAGGAGGCTTCCCTATGAATCCAAAACAGACCTTTTATGAACATCAGGCAAACACCATCATCGCAAACCTGAAAAAACGGCAGATGGACGGCTTCTACTGTCCTACCTGCGAGGATGCTGTCAAAAAAGCAATGGAACTTGTAGCATCCGGTGACAGTGTAAGTTTTGGCGGTTCCATGACACTTTTTGAATCCGGTATCATGGACGCTTTGACCGCCCGCGAGGACATCACACTGTATGACCGCTCTAAGGCTTCTACTCCGGAGGAAGTCGGCGATATTTACCGCAAAGCATTTTCCTGTGACACCTATTTCATGAGCACGAATGCCATCACCCTAGACGGTGAGCTTGTCAACATTGATGGCAACGGCAACCGCGTAGCCGCCCTGATTTTCGGCCCGTCACAGGTCATCATTATCTGTGGAATGAACAAAGTGGCAACCGATACCGATGCTGCCATCGCAAGGGTTCGCAACATTGCTTCCCCGCCAAACTGCAACCGCTTGAATAAAAAGACTCCATGTGCCACAACCGGCACCTGTGCAGACTGTCTTTCTCCTGAGTGCATCTGTAACCATACCGTAATTACCAGACGCTGTGGTACGCCGCACCGGATTAAAGTGCTGTTAGTCGGGGAGGAACTTGGGTATTAAAAAATACCGGTAACATGATAAAAGGAGAGGATGCTATGATACGCATACCTCTCCTGCTTTGCTTTTCACACTTAATACTTCCGGATACTATCCTCCGCTTCATCATCCGACTTCTCTATGGCACGGATCTCTAAATAATAACCGGCATTCTCATTGACCTTGACATAGACACGGTCACCAACTTTGGCTCCGCGGATGGCTTTGCCGATCGGAGATTCAATGCTGATATAATTTTTCAGGGAATTGCCGCGTACACTGGTCACTAATTTGTAGACCTCTTCCTCGTCATCATCCTCAAAATAAACGGTTACCCTATTGTTCAGTCCGACCTCGTCCATCTTTGACTCATCCGAAATGACGCTTGCCGTCTTTAACATTCTCTCTAAATACCGGATACGGCTCTCATTTTTATTCTTTTCCTTTTTTCGCTGCATGGTACTCAAAATTTTCACTCAGATCGCCCTGCGCTCTTGCTTCCTTTACGGATTCGATGAGTTCCTTGCGAAGTACCAGCCTGCGGTATTCAATCTCTTCTTCAATTTTTTCACATCGCTCTTCGTAAGCTGTTCTCTCAAAATTCTCCCTCTTTTCCTGTTCCCATTCTAATGCTTACATCTTCTCCGGTGCTTCAAATCCAAGCAGATCGATGCAGATTTCTAATGCGGATTTTGTCAGTTCTAACAGACGGATATATCCTGCCTGTACCGCTGCATCTTCCTCCGCCATGATCTTTGTCTCATGGTAAAAATGGTTAAATGCATTCGAGAGATCATAAATATATGCACAAATCTTATGCGGTGCTTTCTCCTCATATGCATTTTCCATTACAGCATTAAACTTTGATAACTCTAACATCAATGCTTTTTCACTGTCAGAATGTGCCGGCTGTATCACAGCATCTTTTGCACACTTACCTGCCTCGGCATATTTTGCTAAGATCGACTTGATACGCACAATCGTATATAAAATATACGGTCCTGTATTCCCTTCAAAAGAAGTAAAACGCTCAATATCAAAAATGTAATCTTTAGATGCCTGATTGCTTAAATCTCCATATTTGATTGCAGAAAGTGCTACGATCTTTGCTGTTTTTTCTGCTTCGTTCGGGTCTACCGTATGGTTCTCCGTAATCTTTTCGTACATCTTCTCGTTGATATTTTTCATCAGCATTTCTAAACGCATAACGCCGCCCTCACGGGTCTTGAACGGTTTTCCGTCTTTTCCGTTCATGGTACCAAAACCTAAGAACTCTAATCTGGTATCCTCCGGTACAATTCCGGTCTTTTTCGCACAACGGAATACCTGTACAAAATGCAGTTCCTGACGCTTGTCTACCACATAGATAACCTCATCCGGTGGTAGTCCTGCTCACGCATGATCAAAGTTGCTAAGTCTGTTGTTGTATACAAAGATGCGCCATCGGATTTTAGGATAATACACGGCGGGATTTCTTTTGTATCCTCTTCTTTTGCAACATCTACTACCAGTGCGCCGTCACTCATATAGGCAAATCCGTCTTTTTTCATCTGCTCTACCATATCCGGAATGTATGGCTGGGCATCGGATTCTCCTTTCCAGAGTTCAAAAGATACATTCAGATTTTCGTAATTTTTCTTTAAGTCTGTCACGGACACATTTAAAATATGGGCAAGAAGTGCCTGATATCCTCTCCGTCCTGCCTGTAATTCAGAGGTTGCTTTCATGGCTGCCTCTTTATACGCCTCATCCTCTTTGGATTTCTTGCTGGCAGTCGGATAAATCTCCTCTAACTCTGAAATGGTAAACGGTGCTTCTTTCGGATATTCTCCGGTATAGTTCTCATCATAATATACCAGCTCCGGTTTACGCTCTCTAAGCCGGTAATGATCAGCCCCATCTGTAGTCCCCAGTCACCTAAATGCACATCACCGATCACCTTATGTCCCATAAATTTTCCAATACGTTTGATACTCTCACCGATAATTGCAGAACGTAAGTGTCCGACATGCAGCGGTTTTGCAACATTCGGTCCGCCGTAATCAATGATGATCGTCTTTGGGTTCTTTGCTTTTTCACATCCAAGTCTTTCTTCATCTTTCTGCATAGACTGCATATAGGATGCAAGATATTCCTTTGATAAGATCAGATTTAAAAATCCCGGTTTCACGGAATCTACCGACTCAAACATCTCGCTCTGCTTTAATTCCTCTGCTACCTTATCTAAGATCATAAACGGTGCACAGTGGTATTCCTTTGCGGCAGCCAATGCACCGTTGCACTGGTACTCGCACAGATCCGGGCGGTTTGAAAGTGTCACTCTTGCATATTTTTCATCGTAACCGCAGGCTATAAATGCCTTAGTCACTTCCCCTGTAATTAAATCCAGCATTTTTTCCATAAAAGTATCTCCTTATATCACCAAATCAAAGAGGGTAAGATGACTTACCCTCTGCATAATCTATTATAGTATAATACTTTTTGAAATCCCGTGCAAGTTCTGGCAGAAACTTAAGAGAAAAATTCTCAGCAATCGTATAGCTCTCTGTTTCCTTGATACCGCCGGTGAAAAAATGTGCCATATCTTTATTGAAAAAGTGCATTTCGACACCACCCTGCTCATCTGCAAGTACGAACTCATCGTCTTTGATGTAACCGTCATCTAATAAGTATTTTGCAAATACGCAGATGCCGCCTTCATACTGCTCTGCTTCTCTTCCGCTCTTGTCATACATCCGCACTACGATCTTGCCGTCATCTAAGATCGGTCCATACAGTAAACCGACTGCATTGCTTCCAAAATTTCTCTTACAGAGCATTTCGATGTTACGCTCCTGTAAGTGGATGTCATTTTTATTCGGATCTAAGATCAGGTAGTTATTACCTCTTCCTCTATATTTCTTTAATGTGATCGTTTCCATAAACCTGCACTCCTTTCGCTCTGCCTTTGTTTTATCTTTTATCTATACTTTATTATATTTTATTTTTTTGCATTTTCCAGTGTATTTTGTGCTTGAAAATATGCAAAAAAGTGCTGTAGGATAGTGTTAGAGCATTTGTGTGTAATTAAAATAATTTTTTTATTTTGGGATATGTGCGTGTTTGTTGACGATTCTGCACAGCTAAGCAAAAAAATGTTTTATTCATTATACTCACACAAATTCTTTTTTTATCGTACTCATATCATAAAACACAGGATAAAACAGACTATTATAATAACCAGATATCACCATGCAGGGAGGAATTTTTCAGATGTATCCACCGGAGGAGAATTTAAGAAGCGGCTATTTACAGCAGAATTTCAGATTATTTCATTTAAAAGACAAAAAGGAGCAGCAGTTTGACTTTCACTACCACGATTTTGACAAGATTGTGATTTTTTATCAGGCAAGGTTACTTACATTGTGGAGGGAAGTCTTACCACTTAAAGCCCTGGGATATTCTTTTGGTGCCGCACCATGACATCCACAAGCCGGTCATTGACGGCAGCAGTGTCTATGAGCGTATTGTCATCTGGGTGAAAAATGAATTTATGGAAAAACAGCACCGCAAGAACTGTGACCTCTCCTCCTGTTTTCAGGAAAGTCTTGACCGCAGCTTTAACCTGATCCGCGTCCGCTCTTCCCTGCAATCGGAGATCCAGACGATCATCGCCAATTTAGAGGACAGTCTGCGCAGTACGGAATTTGGCAGTGAGTTATTAAGTGACACTTATTTTTTGCAACTCTTAGTCTACATTAACCGCGTGTTTTTAGATGCTTCTTTTACAAACGATGAGACGGATCTGACCTATGACAAGCAGATCACGGAATTACTCAAATATATCAACTCTCATTTAGGGGAAGATTTATCGAATGAAACGCTTGCGAACCGGCTGTATTTAAGCAAATATTACCTGATGCACCGCTTTAAGGAAGAAACCGGTTACACCTTACACAGCTATATTGAACAAAAAAAGGCTGTTACACGCCTCCGAACTGATCAAGGAAGGTGTCCCAGCCATGAAAGCCGCCCAGGAGTGCGGCTTCAAAGAATATTCTACTTTTTTAAGGGCGTTCAAACGCAACTTTCATATTTCTCCAAAGGAATTACTGACGGATGTAAATGCCCTGTGATTCTATAAAATCCTGCAGCTCGTCCTGTGCATCCTGTGACCATTCCGGATTTAACTCCTTTTTGTCTTTTCCTGCTCTTTTTTGTTCCTCGCTCCGTTCCTGTCTCTTTGCAACATCACTCATTGCACATCACTCCTCTGTCTGACTGTCATGGATCACCTTGTCCAATTTCTGTCGCTTCTCCGCTAAGATCGCATTGATCTGCTCTTTGGTTACCGGATTGTCCGTCTCGTTCGTGCCGTATCTGCTAGAAGGCGGCATTTTTGCCTGTTCTAAAAGCTCCCGCTGTTCCATCTCACGACGGCGTTCTAACTCTAATGCGACTTTTTTTTGCGGCTTCTTCTAAGCGTAACCGTTCCGCAGCTTCCTGCTGCCTTTTTCGCTCTTCTTCCTCTTTTTTTGACGCGCAAGCTCTTCCTGTGTGACATAATGAACATTGTATCCTTTTTATAATGCTGTTTTTCAGCTTCTCACGTCTGTTACGTTCATCGATTAAGTCTCTCATTGACATCCCTTTTCCCATCCACTTTATGGTCTTATTTTAGCATATCATTTTTTAAAAATAAAGATATTTTGAATAACTTTCCAAGAGAAGGCACATCCTAGTATCGTCCTCATTTTCCCCCTACATATTTTTCATTCAGGAGGAACTGTCATGGCAGCATACAAGGTTGAAATCTGCGGTGTAAACACTGCAAAACTCCCTATTTTAAAGGAAAGTGAAAAGGAAGAACTCTTTGCTAAGATCAAACAGGGAGACATGGCTGCCAGGAAACTTACATTAAGGGAAATCTGCGGCTCGTTTTAAGCGTCATCAAACGTTTTTCGAATCACAATGAAAATGTAGATGACCTGTTTCAGATCGGATGTATCGGTGTGATCAAATCCATTGATAACTTTAACCCGGATATGGGGGTAAAATTTTCCACATATGCCGTGCCGATGAATGTACCTAGTCGAAATTATTTAAAATCAACATTGATATTATTATCTGTGATAGTGATTTTATTAATAATCATCCTTAATGTTTTCTGCTGCTCTTCGATATCCATGTAATCCCATGTTTCTGAAAGATTCGTAACAAGTTTCGCTGTTTTCATCTTTCTTGAAGAGTCCTCCACTTTTAATTTTTCCACTTCAATTTTTTTCTCTGTATCTGCAAGTTTCTTTTTCTGCTCGTTAATCGTATCGAGCAGAATGTCATCATCTGACTCTGCATATAAATTATATAAACGTTTTATCTTTTTTTTTTGTAGCAGCTCCCTTCCTTCCTCTAACTCTTTTAAAACATTTGTCTCTATTATCAAGGTGCTTTCATCCAGATCATCCCCGTTATCATCCTCTTTTAATGAAAACAGATAATTTAAAATCGTATTTTCAACTTCGTGCGCCCATAATTTCTCTTGCGGACAATTTTCATCCTTAATTAAATATTTTTTGTCTTCTGATGTGAATAACAAATTAGCTTGCAGCCGCTTTCTCCCCACTTCTGATATCTTATTTTTGCTCCACAATGACCGCATACAAGAAGTCCTGTAAGAAGATGTTTTGATGTCGGGACACGCCTCTCTGATCTCTCTTTCATGCAAAGCATCGCTTTATCGTATATCTCTTTAGTTATAATCGGTTCGTGCCTACCCCGATATTCTTCTCCGTTATATTCTATAACACCATAGTTGCTTTTTCTCTTAAGGATTTGAGTGACAAGGCGATCGTATTTTAAGTCAAGGATATCCGCTATTGCCTGCTGTGATTTTCCCTCAATGTACATATTGTATATTTTTTCACTTTATCTGCGTCTTTGTTTGGAACAAGAATACCTTGATTTCGGTCATAATCATATCCGAATGGTGTACGTCCGCCGCCCATCCAGTATCCGTCTTTTACACGTTCTTTCATTCCCATCCTTGTACGAAGCCGGATATTTTCACGCTCTAGCTGGGCGAATGCTGATAAAATTCCAATCATCATCTTACCGGTTGGTGATGCTGTATCAATTGTCTCATTCAGTGACACGAAACTCACATCGTTAGGGATAAAAACATCCTCAATCAGATATAAAGTATCTTTCTGTGAACGCGATAACCTGTCTAGTTTATATACGATGCAATGTGATAATTTATGTGCTTTAGCATCCCTTATAAGCCTTTGAATCTCCGGTCGATTAATACTACTTCCTGACCATCCGCCAGCTATATAAAATTCATAATTTTTAATTTCTTTTGAAATACAGTAAGCTGCAAGCTGTTCTTTCTGCGCTTCGACTGAATATCCTTCCTCTGCCTGTGCATCTGTCGAAACACGGACATAAATTGCGGCTGTTTTTAATTTTTTTTGCTCATCTCTGCCCCTAAAATAAAATAGACACATCGGTTTGATGTGCCTATTTTAACATGCATTTTTGTGTTTTTCAACTACCCTCGGCTTTGGAAATTTTTGTCGAAAACTCATTGATCTGCTTTCTCTTTTTTCGCATGAAATTAAGATAATCGCGGTTTGATAATGTCGGCTCTGTCATAATTTTTCCATTTTTGTAATTTTAATATTATACTCTATAACACTCACCCTACTTTCTCTATGTAACAGTTATTTCCATAATTTTGAAATTTATTCCATTTTTTGTTCTATGGATTTTTCATAGCCACTAATATTTTTTCTGCGCAACTTTGGCAAATATATATTTTTTATATCCAGACCATTTATCATGGACAAAATTTCGCTTGGATAATTTAATCTTTATTTTTTGTCCGGTTTATTATTTTTGCAAATGTCGCATACTTCTACAATCACGATTTACCTCCCATCATTTCATTTAAACAGATATTAAAGCCAGCCTTCATCTCATCCGTCCAGTAACTATTTTCGTAACACGCTTGAGGATAAGTGGTTTCTTTCTTCTCCGGCAGTTCCCGGAGCGGACACCAATCTGGCTTTCCAACGTTATATGCATCTTCTTGTGTCACGCCACATATTAAATTTAATATTGGATTGTCCCTTTCAAAAAAACTGCAAGGACAATCAGCACAACATTCCGGCATATCCATTACCAATACTGCTTTAGCCATATCACTCACCTCCTAAATTTCAGTTCAATTTACAAATACCTTTATTTTCATCAAGTGTGACTATATTTCTTCGCGCAAGCACTCTCAATGTTGTTATTTGACAACTGAAAATTGGAATGTTGCTGTTATGATCTTTGTGAAATTCACAATTTTCATATGTCCAAAACCCATGTTTTTTATCAAAATATTTCCATGCGCCTTCATAACTCGTATAACATCTTCTTGTGCTCTTGATAAATCTTCATAACCATAAGCCATCTTTTATCCTCCGCTAAACTTTAATTTTCTTCCGGTTTCTCGCACCGCTCAAATTCGATAGCATTACTTGCATAACACATACTTTTTATATGCCTCCTGATAAGTAATTCCGTCAATTTCAGCTATCCTGGCAAGTGGAATTGTTTTCGTGATACTCCTATTTCTTGTTTGCTCTTTTCTCGTTACCCATCTGCAATTAGACGGTTCATAATTTCCATCATTGTCGATTCTGTCTATGGTTAAATCATCACTATAACCGTTCTCCATCGACCAGTCATAAAAATTTTGGAAATCACTATCCCATTCTGGGCAAACACGTATTCCTCTTCCACCATATCTCTGATAATTCTTGTTGTTCGGTCTGGAACACCTGTCTCTCATTCCAGTCCAAATGTTCCAAATCCTTGATTTTGCCATTCCATGTTTTAAATGCATTGTTGCTTTAACTTCTTTTTCAAGGCAGCCGCAACTTTTAGTTGTTCCGCTTACCAATGAATTCCTCAATATTTCTTTTTCGTTTCCACAATCACATCTGCAAAGCCATATTGATTTTGAACCTTTTCCATTGCCTTTTGTTCCAACCTTTTTATCGCGGTTAATCGTCCAAATTTCATACCCGCTATATCTTTAGGATATTTCAATATTTACTACCCTCTTTCGCCCGAACCATTTCGGTATTGAATAAAATCGGTTTAATTGCCATCTACTCCACCGCCTTTCTTCTCGTTTCTGCCCTGTGTTTTGCATCATATCTGTTGTGGCATCTCTGGCATAACGCTCTAAGATTACTGTAATCGCAATTTTCCGGTGTATGGTCTAAATGCGCTATTGTCAGGACAACTTTTGAGCCATTTTCGCGGATAGCATAATTTTCGATTCCACAAAATTCACATTTGTTATCCGCTCGCTTGAGAATGTCTTTTCGAATATCCTTCCAGTTTACCGGATATCTTTTCTTATTTTCTGGTTTAATTGGCATCCGATTCACCTACTTTCTCAAAATAGAACTTAATCGGTTCTCTGTTTTCCTGCACCATGCCATATCGCAGCGCAATGTTGTATGTACACACATCTCTTTTCAGCCTGTCCGGTATTTTCTGCAACTGTTTGCGGAAATTTTCCAAATCCATTGTTGATTTATAACGATTGCATGAACCGCAGGATGGCATAAGGTTGTCGATGGAATGTACATCTATCTCCGTGTATTCATATCTCCTAAGGCAATACAGATGATCTACATTAAAACCTTTCTCCGGTATCTCACAGCCACAATAAGCACAGTGACCGTTGTATTTCGCAGACACTAATTTTCTTACCGACTTAGGGATTGGCTTACGCATCTACTCCACCTCTTTTCACAATTTCGACTGCTCTTCCAAGACCCCTGTAATGCCAGTCATCATCTTCCGATAATCCATGTTCCTCTGCGTAAATTTCAAAATCCGCAGATGACAGTTCCTGTTCGTCTTTTAACTGCTCCACCACCTTATTCAAATCATAGGCAGTCGGCGCACTCTCAATTTCTGAATAAGGAACATATGTAATTTCTGTTCCATCTTCACGAATATCCGTTACTGTCATCAAATTTTCTGCATCAATCAGTCTCATCGTTTAGCCTCCTTTCCCGCATTTTAGCGACAATCTTTTTCGTTTTTCATCTGTTCTTTCATATCCACAGAAATAACATCTCGCCGCATATTCCACACTACTAGATTTTGTCATCTTTGAAAAAATCATGCTGTTTTCCCCTAAGTAGCTCTAAATCACTTTGCCTGTATGAAGGATGATATTTCATGATTGGCCGCATAATACCGCCACAAGCCGGACATGACTTAAGTTCTCTAATTTCCTTACCCACGCTCTCTCCTCCTCAACCATCTCAATATCAGTCTCTTGATCCAGTGCGGCAGAAAACACATTAACTCATACTTTTCACAGTAAAAGTAGCAGCCTTCCTCGTACTCCCAGTCGTCATTTCTTCCGCACCACGATGCAGGGCAGTTTTCCACATATGTCATATTTTCTCATTCTTCATCACTCCAATCTAATTTATGACCGCAATGACTGCACCAATCTCCAAAATGTTTGCTTATCCCCCTAACAGTCGCACCGCAAATAGGGCAATCTGCTATGTTTGTCCCTTTATACGTTACAGGTTTCTTTGCTTTCTGTTTTTCCACAGCCGCCCGGCATTCTTCCGGTGTGCCGATTGCCCTGTACTTCTGCACCTCTTCCAGTGCCTTGATTGCCATTTCCATAAGTTCTTGCCAATATTCTTCATTTACAAGTTCATCCCAGTGAGGATTAAACCTGATAATGTCCAAATCCCTGATTGCTTCATTCTCCGTCATGGCTACACCTCCAACAGTTCCGGATTATCAATCTCGTTTCCAATGACATCTATATAATCCGGATTGAACTCTGCTAAGGAAACACTTACGTCAGTAAACAGGGATACGGCTTCCCAACTCAACGAATCATCTGACCATTTGATAACGTAATCTTCATCTTCGCACCGGAAGATATCTTTCTCGTAGATTCCCTCGTATCCTGTACACGGGCAGACAGTATCAGGAATACACGGGCAAATTCCTTTCCAATTACCGTTTGTCTCGCAAATCGCTACACGTCCATCCTGTGCATCTAGTCGATTTCCAACAACCCACTCGCCATTATTGATTTGTTTTCCACGGTATAAATATCTATTCTCCATCACTCTTTCACTCCCTTCGGTGTTATCTTGATCTTCTTCACACAATCCGGGCAGAAATCAAACTCGTTCACTCTTGTGGTGCATTCCGTGCAGATTTTTCTTATCACAGGTCATGGTATAACTTTTAAATCCGCTTCCCCGTGCATGTGTAATAACTGTATTTACAGTCATGTCGCACAGCAAAGTTGATTCCCTTTTTTTTACAGAACGGGCACAGATCATCTTTCGGTATATGTTTAACTACGTCTCCCATTACGCTCCACCTTTTTCCCTTTACAAAATCCTCTGTGTTCATGCACGGAAAATGAAATACTTCCGGTCTGTTTCATGTAAGTCAATTTTTCTCCAGTCAACTCACATTTGTGTTTACGTTCGTTCAAATACTGACATCTTCCATCACAATACATCGCTTTCCCCCTCCATTTCCTTCAGTTTAGCTTCAGCTTCAGTTTCTGTGAGGAATACCGTTTCGCCAATATCAGTGAAATATATCTCTGTAGACACATAAGGGCAATCATCCCTGTCATAATGAATTTCTGCCATGTTACACCAATTTCCATTTCTATCCCTATAATTTCCCAAGAATATTGTCTCAACCGTACATGGTTCAATAAAGTTTTCGCTTATCTGATATACCTTATCTCCAACCTTGCACGGCAACCGCAGAAGTAATCCCTGCTCCTCGGCTTGCTCTCTATTTGCAAGTCTTTCCGCAATCTCTTCCAGGGCTTTGTATCTTCCATCTTTCGCAAGTTGGGTAATGGTAATTCCCTCATCATCCGGTAAATCTGCTGGATGAAATAAAACTTCTCCATTCTCGGCCACATATGTTAATCTCTCCATGCTATTCCTCACTTTCTGCCCGAAGCCACTTTAATAAGCACTCGTAACAATTACAATTATCATTTTTGTCGCAGTCAATTTCGGCTAACCCATTTTCATTCGGACACATCATATTGGTTGCCAGTTCCTCGTCCGTCATGCTCCTGATCCGGTCTGCGTTGGTCTGCTTGCTGTCATAATTCTGTATAGTCGCAACTTCTGTAAAAGCTGTAAGCATATCTGCAAAGTATTTTAATGCGCTATCTCTGTCTATATTGTGTGCATCAGATATACGACATATTTCTTTCAATACCTTATTTGTCAGATTAATAAAATTTTCTATTTCCTTATCACTCAAATCTTTGTTCATTGTTCTTCCTCGCTTTCCCGGAACGGCTCTGGCAGTGGCATCCAAGCAATTACATCCTCAATCCAATCGTGTCCGCTATCCAATGCATACCCATCATTCACGATGCAAGTATCAACCCACACATATTTCCCGTTTGTCGCAATGATTTCCTGCTCATCATCCGGCATCTTGCAATCGAGATAATATACAATGTCATTAGAAAACCTCCTGCCTTTCGTTCTTCCGCTGTCATTACATGATATTTAACCGGAATCCACCTTTGTTCCGTGACCGTTTTTCTTGTCGCTTCTGTTCTCATACATTCAAGCATCCTACCTGCTCCTTTCCCTTTTCGACTTTCTCTGAATGCACGTCAAGGCATGTTTACAGTCCTTTGTGCATCTCTTATTTTCTTCGTATGGACATTTTTCCATAAAATCCTCCTATGCAAACCGAAGCTGTCCGGTCCGTTCTGCCTCTATTTTTATGTTTCCAGTTCTTTTACACCTGCACAGTTCCGGCAGATTTTCCTTGACCAATGCGGCAGGTATCGGTGGACATACAGCATTGCCACACCGCTTGACTTGTTCTGTCCTCGGATACGCCTTGCCGGTATAATCATGGTCGATGATGTAGTCATCCGGAAAACCTTGGCATCCATACAGTTCCTTTGGTTCCAACATCCTTAAGCCGATATCTACAATCTGATAATCCACGCCCTCAATAGTGACCAAGCCAAATCTGTCCTTGGTCGTGACCGTATCAAGTGGTTTCTCTATATCCTGCCCTGTAGCATCTCCGTAATATTTAATCAGAAACGCCCTAACCTCGCCAAAGTGTCCGGCTGATGTCGTGATCGTATGTAGCGGCTCTCTTGCATCCTGTCCGATGCCTGATTTATAAAACTTGCTTAAAAATGATGTGACCAGTCCGTATCTGTTAGATCCGTCCACCGTCATGATCGGGTCTTTTATTTTCTCCCCTCGGACTTCATTCTTAGATGTTTCAGAATGGTACTGGATCAGTGCAGGACTGATAAGGCACTGTTGGTTGCCCGTTGTGATCGTATGTAGCGGCTCTTTACAACTTCCACCCGGATGATTTGTTGTGTTAGTTCCCATATACGGAACCAATGCCGCTTCCACAAGCCGGTTATGATCTACGGTTGTAATGGTATCTATCGGTTCATCCGCCTTACTGCCGCTGCCCTGATAATTTCCGCCATAGGCTTTATCGATAACCGGTGCGAGCATCGGCTCTACGATTCCAAAACCGTGTTTTCCGGTAATTGTCCCCAGCGGCTTGCTCAAACTCTTGCAGTAATCTGACTTTGCTCCACTGTGATTAACCTGTACGATAAATGGCTCTTCGTTATCAATAACGAATTTCGTAAGTCCTTTCGCAATTCTTTCCATCGTCTTCGGGGCAAGCGGTCTCACTGCCCGGATTCCGTATTTTTCTTTGATCTCCTCCGATGTGTCAAAAATACTCGGACATGGTCTGCTGAAATCAATCTGCGTATATGCTCCAACATACGGCTTTAATAATCCGGCTTTCACTTCCTCGCTGTCTGCCGGTCCGTGTGTCGGTTCCGGCCAGATGATCGGCTTGCCGTCACACCGGGCGATCATAAAAATCTCTTCCGCATGGTTGGCGCTCCATAATCAGCCGCCACCAGTTCCCGGAACTGTACCTCATATCCTAAATCCGTAAGCTGCTACACAAACTTCTCAAAAGTCTTGCCCTGCTTTGCTTTAATCGGATGATGCCCTCTGTTCAACGGTCCCCATGTCTTAAATTCTTCTACGTTTTCCAACATGATTACTCTCGGTCTGACGAGCCCCGCCCATCGGCAGGCTACCCATGCAAGACCTCTGATATTTTTATCCTTGGGTTTTCCGCCCTTTGCCTTGCTGAAATGCTTACAGTCCGGACTAAACCATGCGATTGCCACCGGTCGCCCTTTACACACCTCTATAGGGTCTACATCCCACACATTTTCACAGTAATGCTTTGTGCTCGGATGGTTTGTTTTGTGCATTCGTATTGCCTCCGGATCGTGATTAATTGCTATATCCACACTGATTCCGGTTGCCATTTCCATTCCGGTTGATGCCCCGCCGCCTCCGGCGAAGTTGTCCACCATTAATTCTCCGTTTATCATGCCATCACCCCGGAAAATCCCAATCTCTCTTATATCCTCTCAACGATACATGCCATCCTGTATTCTTTTTTTACTTCTGGAAAATCATCTGATGGCTGTCTATCTGTAAATTCGATATGAAAAAAATCATATCCGCAATGCTTATCCACTATACACGGATAGTCTTTTCCCTTATAGTGGAATACCAGGCTCTTACCGACTGCCGGCTTTGTATAACAGATTCCATTGAGTGTCTTTTCATCAAGAACATCAAAAGGCTTACTTGACCTTCACACTCATAATTGAATTTATCTAAATCACTCATTTTTCCGTGTCCCGGCTCCTTTCCACTAATCTATAAAATCCTCTAAGCTCATCTGCCCTTTACAATTTTCGCCAATGGTTGTAGGGTCCCAATCAACTCCAATGTAGTCCAGTACCTTCGCCCATCCGTAGTCATTTCCGTCTTTGTCTTTGCACATGTGGAACATCAAATAATCCCACTCTTTCGGATTGTTCTCATGCAATAGATCAAATCTGTGAGGACGTTTCTCCATGTGGATCCCGAATCCGCACATACTGCATCCGGTACGCTGTGCTTTAGTCGTGTACAACGTTCCATCTGGTTTTTTCTCGATGGTTCCATAGATTTCCGGAATGATGCTGTCAGGCATCTTAAAACTATTTGACAAGCAATTTTCTTTTTAGTAACTTTTCATGATATTTTTCTTTAAGACCACCTTTCCAGAGTGTGTCCATTTCCAAAGCAAGTTGTAAAATATCCTGCCGATGGAAAATGGCAAACGGTGCTGATCTGATAGTCGATTTTCCAAAATAATTACACCCATTCATTCGCAGGCTTCTTGCACGTCTGCCGCCCTCGGATGCCATTAAACCAAGATACGGTACACTGTTATGCTCCTTACCCCAATCATCACAGTTCTTTTCTTTGAGGTAGTAACAGCATTTTGATGACACTTTGAAATCCGGTTTTTCATAATCACATCCTTCGTTCTCATTTTCATATCCACCAAACAATTCAAGCCATTTCTGCTTTAACTGCATTTTGGAGTTTTTTTTGCCAGCCGCCGTATGCTCCAGTCTCTCCGGTTATGATTGCATGGCGCACTGTTTTATTTTTCTCGGTAGGATTCTGCAGCAATTCAATCTTTCCTGCTACCTCCTTGGATATGACTGGAAACCCAAACTCCTGTATGACCCTTGGCTTTGTCCAGTAAGTCCCATCCTCCCTTTTTAGTGGTGGAACATTTATGATTCCAAGTGCTTTATGTACCCGCTGTATGCTTTTATCTTCCAACGTTGATGCACTCACACCCGGAGCATTGATATGGCAGACCTCATGCAGAAACAGATATAAGACGATGCTGTCCAATCCTCCGACAGACACATGATAATTCAATCCTCTGCCATCGCACTCACTTGCAAACTCCTCTGCCCTGATCTGTGCATATTTTCGCTTAAATTCATACGGCTGTTTCTCCTTCTGCATGAAGGTTGCAATCTTTTCTTTCGTTCCAAGCCGCTCCATTCTTTCCTGTACAGATTCCATTTCCTACTTCTCTTCCTTCTTACTCGTAACGATCAGCTTCTTGCCGCCCGTCTTTACCCACTGCTCCTTACGGAACTTGGAGCAGACCTTTTCCCATTCTGCCACGTTTTCTGCTCCTCCAAAGATGCTGTACAACTTACTCTTTCCGTCTTTCGCCATATTTGCCATTTTTAATTACCTCCCTGTAGTAACCTGCGCTCTAAATCCTCATAATCGTATTCACGCTGATTAAAATTATTAAACTTGCTTCCGGCAGGCTTCTTTCCGTCTGCTGTCCGCTTCGGTTTCTTGTAGTTTTCCGGCAAAAATCATCGAACACGCATTTGCTGATGAAATTATTCGGATAATAAATTTTGTCGATTTTCTGAATCTCGCAATACTCTGCGTAATTCTTTGCAGCAGCTACCAACTGCTCCTCTGTGACCATCCCGGAAAGAATCATGTCACAATATGCTGTTTCCGCCATTGAGCGGCGGACCTTGTTCGGGTAAACATCCCAGAACTGCTCAAACGATTCCGGGGGGATATAGGGGTATAAATACCCTTTCCTTTACTTTACTATCCTTTTGTGCTAGTGAATCGTCATTTACTCCTAGTGAATCGTCATTTACTCCTAGTGAATCGTCATTTGCTCTGACCGATTCCTTAATTTTAGGTACAAAAATAACACCTTGATAATCCTCTTTTTTTATTTTTATCAAGTAACCAGTATTCGCTATATATCTGAGTGCCGCTCCTGTTTTTATTTTTAAGGACAACCAAATAATTTTTTTGAATACCCCTACTGGTAAGCACTCCCCACCTATCGAACAGCCCTTTGTCAAAAAAGACCAATCCGTAAGCAGTAGTCCACGGTCTCACGGACCGTACCGGCACCCATGCCCCCGCCCATCTTCCTCGCGGTCGTTGCACAGAGGTCATAGCACCATTCATAGAAGTATCCGTCGCCACCGAATGCCATCTGGCACAGATAAAAATACACTCGAATCCCGCCCAGCCCTGTGCGTCCAGCAACTTGTCTATTTTTGTATCGTTGGAGAAAATGTCGACGGACCATCCGGAGTAATCAATCCTCTTTTAGGTCTCCCTGCCAACTTTCTACTCCTTCCACGCTTCCGGTAAATGCCTTCCACCCGACAGGCAGCACTCTGACGCACCCCCTCCTGCAAGCAGCCGACACACAGCTTTACGCTGTACCCGCACCAACATATCAGCCCGATTTCTCACACCGGATATGCAGCACTGAAAAGCACTTTAAAAAATAATCTTGTTCTAAGCGGTCTCATTCTCGGATTCCAACTGAAAATGCTCCAGCGCCCGCTTGTGGATCCGATAAATCTGTCTCTCAGAGGAATGGAGTTTTTTGCTATTTCTTCAAAAGTCATCTTCCTTAGATAATGCATTTTCAAAACAGTTTTCTCCAGTTCATCCTCCATGTTCTCAATCCTGCAGTAAATTTCTCCGCATCTTTTTACAGCCCGTTTATAATCTTCTTCCCACTTACATAACAGGTGTTCTTCCTGTTTAAATTTGTCTGAAATATCAGATGCATTATGAGTTCGTGGGGAATCTCCATAAACCTGTGTTCTGGTGCTGTACATTTTCTCCCGGAAAGCCTTGATCTGCTCTATGAGACTTTCAGATTCTGCTGAAAGTGTTGTGTAAGAATTGAGATACACTTTCTTTTTAAGACTTAAACTGTCCTCCATACGCTTCCTTTTTTGTGTGATATATTATTACTAAGCAACGTTTCTTAAGGTGTTTCAACCATACTAGATCAAGCCTGCTTTCCTCTTCGCTTTAAGTTCTGCAAGTTCTTTGACGCTAAATCCGGAAGCCTCATACATTCCCAGCTTATCAATCGCATCTCCAAAAGCAGCTAAGGATGTCTTGGAGCCGTCTATCCGAAGAGTTCCATTATCCATCAGCGGCAGTCGGTAAGTGCGACCGTCCGGGTTGATCCGCGTCATAATCTTGGATGTAACCAAGTCCGCAGTCGGCAAGCGATAACCCCTTTCTGTCTGTAACCGTGGTCTGCGAAGCGTATGTGATATTATCAGTCGTGATGATCGTGTCTGTCTTGTCACCATACACGATGTTTGCGGACGAATCCTTATCATGGACTTCCACTCCGATACGCTCTGCTCCGACCTGCTGGGCGAACTCAATGAGTGCCCTTTGAATCTTTAAAAAATCAACTGTTTCTTTGCTCATTTCCGAGCTTATGATCTGCTCTGCCATTGCCATACCTTTCCTCCTAAATAAACTTTTTACTGCAACTGAAATTTAGCTGACACTTTCTTGTCGATATCTTCTAAATAACAGAGTATGTAAAGTAATTTTGCAAGGATCATTAATTCATCATCTTCAAAAAAACTTTCATCCAAAATCTGCACATTCCCATCCAATGTAGTGAGCGGTCCATCTACGGCTCTTACGATTTTAATATAATCTTCATGAACACCATTCTCATTTGTCTCTCCTTCATCAAATGCAATGATATTAACTGACCTGGATATCGCACTTCGCAACATCCCGAGTAAATCTTTATAAGTTGGCATCACTGTACCTCCTACCTGTTCTCCTCAAAATACATAGAAGTCAGGTCTTCCTCTCTCGCTGTGCTCCAGAAGTTCTGCCAGATCTCTTCTACACTCTCTTCCTCATCTGCTTCGTTAAGGAACGAAGCCAGGTCCTTCCAGAAAATATCCTGATGATATTTACAGTCAAGCAGAAACTCCAGTGTTCTGATGCCATAATCGAAATGAGCCAGCCACTCGACCTGCTCCACAATATGATCTGTCCGGTTTTCTAAAGCCTCCTCAACTGCATTAATGTTTTCCTCGGACACTCCGTTATTAATTAAACGGCTTGTAACCTCGTCCTGTAACTCTGTGATAAATCTCTTCATAATAAAATACTCCTTTCGTGTTTACCTACTCTACCATCCTTGCTTTTCCGATTTTCCCCATTTATAATATTGTTACAGGCATGGCTATGCCGAGCGAGTACACAATGAGGGAGGTTCGTTATGACAAAAGAAACCTTTCAGGATGCTCTTGATGATGTTATTGAAAAATTTAATAATGATGCCGGTGTTGCAATTAATTATTGTCCTTCCGATGAGATTTCTACTCCATTGGCTCAAACTCATGAGGCAATGACAACTGCTTTAAAATCTATCCGGGACATCCTTGTTGCTGATAAGCAATTTTAACTATTTGGCAGTTTCTTTGGATTCTGCCAAATTAAGCTCTTCTAACATCTGCATCAGCAGTTTTCTCCTTTTTAACTCTCGCTGATAATTTCTCTTGCACCTGTTTTGCAGCTTTCTCATGCGTTTTTCCATCTTTTCAAATAAATACGCATTTTTAAATGCTGCCGATCCAGTTTTCCCCGGAACGAAGACTGTAAATGATAAATACATTTTAACTGACCATCGAATTCAGCCAGTGAACGATCTGTATTTAATCTGTATTCTCCGCTTTTTATCTCATTTAGCAGAAAATCCTTTACTTTCATAGTCACACCTCCCTCCTGCTTTCTCAAAGCACATTCATATTTTCTCTTTTTTTTCTTCACACTGCGTGTTATCCTCTTCCTACAGGGTGTTACAGCACCCCAGTATAAGGAAGGGAGATACAGACCATGGATAAAAAGCAACTTTCCGTTGAGCAAAAAGCTCATGACCTTGCTGTAGCTTATGCGGCAACCTCTATGTCCAAAAGTGGCGAGCACTTTGAGATTGAGGACTTGTATCAAGAGTACGACCGAGCTTATGATGAGTTCTTAAGAATCGTAAAACACTACTCCTGATGATTTTTCTTTATAAACGGCGAACGGTTTGTCTTGAATGCAACGTTCGCTGTTTATTTTAAGTCGATATGAAAGTCTTGACGGAAACCCTTCCGCTTCCCTAACTGTAAAATGTCTTTTCTCCATTTCTGCCATAACCAAATCCAGCAGCTCTTTCTTTTCTGGAGCAAGTATCGGATCACTCATTCTGCACACCTCCTTACGCTGTCTGCACTTTCATCTTCTCCACTCTGGTATCCTCGGCGTGAGAAATGTAACCGGCGATATAATATTTTTCCCTTTCCTTTAAGGTTGGAAATTCAGTTGCAATCTTTTTTTAACAGTTCTTTTTTCTGTCTTCCATAAAAACACCTCCTTGTAGCAACTGCTTGTCTGTATCTTATATTCACATGATACTCTCTTATAGTTACCGTGTCAAGCACTTTTGTAACTTTAATTCACTTTTTATTGATTTTTTTATACTTGCGTGATATTATAACCACAGGAAGGAGACTTATTATGGAGAAAATAAATGACCGTGTAAGAATTTTAAGAAAAAATCTTGGATTGACTCTTGAAAAATTTGGTAATCGCCTCGGCGTCGGTAAAAATGCTATCAGCCGAATTGAAACTGGTAAAAATGGCGTTACTGACCAGATGATAAAATCCATCTGCCGAGAGTTTAACGTCGATTATATTTGGTTAACCACCGGCGAGGGCGAAATGTTTCAGGATTCAGACGACGCTTTTCTGGAGCAGATAGACAGGATCATGGCAGGCGAGAACGAGCTTCATAAAACCATCTTGAGGGGAGCTGCCAGCTTGGACATTGAAGATTTAGAAGCGATTGACCGGATGATACAGAAATTTAAGAAAATCAGCGAAGAGAAATCATAATGTTATTAAAAAAAGAAAAACCGCGAGTGATAAAATATGACAAAGAAAGAGTTAAACAAAATTAAGGCAGCAGCATTTGAGGAATTTAAGAAAGGCTTTTCAGATGAAGAGTTCAGAAACCTTTTTGCCGGAGGCAAAAACATCGTGACAGCATGGAGAATTACAGAAGAAACAAAAAATAAAATTGTGATTACACAGTACGATACACAGATTAATAAGAGAACATTAGAACAGGACGGCTTCACAGAAGCCGCTACAGTAGAAAAACTGTTTTATGCTGACAGACAGACGAAAACACTTGAATTTGTAGGACGAGTATAACAGAGAAGCCCAGACAGACCGCCCTGCCGGGGGCTTTAAAATACGCCACTCTATTTTTTATTAATAAATCTCTTCTACTTCTCCAGTGTCTTTATCAATCTGATACTCTTTTAAAAGCGTTCCGCCAAAAAGCGTCTTTGCATCATGCTCCTCCCCATCGACATATTCAAAAACCGAAACATCTATGAGGTTTCCAACAACAGCAAGTTTTGTTGTTGTTTTGGTGCTAAAATTAATAATCGCGTGAATCTCATCATCGTTTTTGAAATATTTTTTATAATAATCTAGTGCTATGTCTTTCACTTCAATGTTTTCAGAAATTAATGAAATTCTCCAATTTCCTGTTGCGTCATTATGAACTTTCGATACATTAAAAGATAACTCATCATCTTCTGAGTTATCAGTCGACTCCTTGTCTTTTGTATTATCTTCAGCTTTAGTGTTTTTGGGGCTTTGCGGATGTTTTTTATCCGCATCATTATCAGGGTTTGGGGTAAGTAATCCGATTAATATAATTATTATGATTAACCAAAACCACCACTTTTTTAAAACCGCCTTTTTTTCTGTTACATTTGATTTCATAATTCATCCTCCAATTTTTTATTTTATTATAACAAAAGAATGAATAAAAATAAATTATATATAAAAAAATTTATAAAAAAGGGAGAGCTGTTCAGCTCTCCTCTTTCAAATATAAAAATAACTAGGCGTTTGCGAAACGCCACAAGCCACATAAATACGGCATTTTTTGTTACCTAAAAACAAATAACTCCTCACCGGATATGGTATAATAGAGTTGACTAAAAACTATAAACCTACATCCAAGAAAGGAGTTATTCTGATACTATGATACCATATAAACAGCTTTCTTTGGCAGATATTTTTCAGATTGCCATGAAAAATTTGAAAATGACAAACCTGCTTTTCTTTCTCTATTAGAAAACCATATCGACATTGATGAATTTATTCCGATTTCCTTTAGAAATCATTTCTACGCATCAACGGGCAGATCCCGTAAATACCCTTTACAAGCTTTCCTGTGGGCTTTGATTATTCAACGTATTTTCTCTATCTCCACAGATCAGCTTCTCTTGACTTTTCTCGCTTACTCAAAACCACTCCGCGAATTCTGTGGTTTTTCAAAAGTCCCGGATGCTTCTAAAATCACTCGCTTCAAACAGGATTTTTTAGATGACCTCCAGCTTGTTTTCGATAACCTTGTTGATGTTACCGAGCCTATCTGTCAGGCGATTGACTCTGCAAAAGCGGATATGACCATCTTTGATTCTTCCGGCATAGAAGCATTTGTTACCGAAAATAATCCCAAGTATGCTAACAGGATAATCAAGCAGCTTAAGGCATACGCGAAAGCTCAGGGCTTTGATAAATCTTATGATCCTTATAAAGCTGCCTATGGTTCCATGCCTTCTCATGCTTCTGCTAATCCCGAGATTAAGCAGCTCTATATCAATGGGCATTTTTGCTATGTCTTCAAGTTCGGCATTGTCACTAACGGATTGGGCATCATCCGCCACATATCTTTTATAACAAAAACTTTATGGCTTCACATCCTGATATCGTTGTCGAAAAGAAATCCGATTCTCCTGACGAAGATAAATGTGTTCATGATTCAAAGCTTTTAATCCCGACACTTAAGGACTTCTTTTCCAAGCATCCTTTGATTAATCCAAAAACCTTCATGGGTGATGCTGCTTTCGATACCGCACAGCTCTATAAAAGCCTTCTTGTCGGTAGCACTTTTGGTGATGATAAGCATTTCTCGAAAGCTTATATTCCGCTGAATGCAAGATCCGGACTTGAAAATCTGGATTATTCCATCAATGAAGATGGTATTCCGTGTTGTCCCCATGATCCTTCTTTACAAATGAAGTACGAAGGCACTTCCAAACTTCGCAGTGGAGTAACAAGATATAAATTTGTCTGTCCAAGAATGAAATGGATTTATGATAAATCAACTCAAAAAATCCCATCGTCATTGTTTCTGTGACAACCCTTGTACTTCTTCTAAATGTGGGCGAATGGTCTACATCTACCCGGAAAAGGATCTTCGTGCTTATCCCGGAACGATCCGCGGAACCGAAAAATGGGATGATACCTATAAAATCAGGACTGTTGTCGAAAGAGATATCAACCACATCAAAGACAATCTCTGTCTTGCAGGACGCCGAACCCAAAATGAGAAGACTCTGCATGCTGATCTGATTCTTGCTGGAATCACACAGCTCATCACTGTTGTTCTTGCCGATAAAATCAAGCATCATGAATACATTCGAAGCTTAAAACCACTCATAGCTTAGGACTTACCACTTTCATAAAGTCCATAGCTTATTAAAGTGCGCCTAAAATGTCCGATTATCCATTTTTCATTCCAGAAGTCGTGCTCTGCGCGAATTCTTCCTTGTTTTGGTTCAAGGTTGCGAACGAGCACCGCGAGTTTCGCAATTACCTAATATAAAAATAACGCCAGTTTATAAAGCCGCTCAAGGCTTGAATCTTTATTAATATTTTTAATCAACTCACACAGAGCTCTTTTGTAGTCTTTCATAACTGCCCCCTCCCTTCTTGGATGTCATTATAAAACATCCTAAGGAATTTTTCTACAAAACAGTATTAAAAATCCCTGATATGGGAAAAAATTAGTACACCCCCTCTCTATCTCCAGTATCCTTATTAATTTGGTGTATCAATTTCCACTTTTGCCACCAACTTAAAGTAGGGTTTCTCTTTATAAGTTCTATATCCTCTTTCCCTGGCGGTGGTAATAATCGCATGGCGGCGGTTAATGCTTCTGCTGCTTCTTTTACCGTTATTCCGTATTCATTAGGCATCGCTTATATTCTCCATTCTTTGTTTAATAGCTTGGTTAATATATTCGTTCACGCTTTCCCCGGCTGCTGCTGGCATTTCCTTAATAACGGCTTTATCTCCCTTTGGTACGGTCAAGTTAATACGATCATATTTCTCATTTATAAACTGGTTTTGATATTTCAATTGGTCGAACTCTTTTTTTGTTTTTTGGCATCCGTTGCCTCTTCCTTTCCCTTGCCTTATGATATATAATAGTTTTACAGTTTGGGCGGTTTTGGCAAGTCCACCGCCCTTTCTGCATCCCTAAAGCCTATTTATCAGGCTTTTCTTCATTTCTTGGCTTTGCATCCACAATTCTTCGGATTAAATCCAAAATCTCATGTTCGCTATGCCCTTTCTCGTCACACCACTCAATGACTTCTTTAATTTCTTTCTTGTCCATATCTTCCATGTTGTTCTCCTTTCTCTGCCGCCCAGGTACTCGTTAGGTTTTATGTATCTCCCTTAACTGTCTTTATTATATAACATATTACGCAATATGTCAATACATATTACGCAATATTTTCAAAAAGTTTTATTTATAAGAAAAAGTAATAAAAAAATAAATCCCATATATGGGATATTATATTTAAAAAGATACTGATTTACGGGATTCAGTAAAAAATTATTTATAATCTGAATCAAATAAGTCAGTGATTTTTATATTCAATGACTTTGCTATCTTCTCCAGATATTCAATCGGCGTATACATTTGACCGCATACGATCCTATGTAGTGTTGATTTACTGACCCCGCTTCTTTTGGCAAGTTCCTGATATGTAATGTCTTTCTCAATCATGACTTCTCTAAGCAGTATCTTCATATTAAACCTCACACTCTTATTTTACTCTGTTTTATAAAAAAGCGGAACCGGAAATGATTTCCAATTTTTTTTGAAATTTTTTTGATTTTCCTATTGACATTCTATACTCCCGGGAGTATAATGTAATCATAGAAAAGAGATAGGGAGGACAAAGAAATGACAATTAAAGGATGGTTTTTAGATAAGAATTTTTCACAGAACGAGAGATACATCATCAACTTAGCAATGAACGGTGACGAGTTAGAGACCTTAAAAGAGACAGAGAAAGCAGTCCAGTTAAGAGCAGACAGTGATTTCGAACACTGACATTCTGGTGCCCGAAGTCCTGCATCTTAAAAGATGGCGAAGTAGACGAGCAGATGGTTAAAAAATATCAGAGAATGGAAGCCGGATTAAATTATAACGAGAAGCTGGTAGCTTTCGCGAAAGAAAACGGAATCAAGGGAATCCGCAGAGGAATGAAAACACAGACTTTAATGAGAAAGATCACAGAAGCCGGCTTAGAAATCCCGGCAAGAGATTAAAAATATGCTATAATAACACAAGGAGGACATAAAAATGCAGGAATGGAAATTAGAAATTGTGAAGGAACTGGACAAAAAATCAGAGGAATTAAGAGAGATCCGCTTTTATGATGTAGCCCGCGAGATGGGCTACAATCACATAAAAGTAAACGATGTGAAGGACATCGCGACACGCTTTTAAAAAAGAGCATCCGACTTATAAGGCGGTAAGGTTCGTAAAGGACCCGAAAAAGGTCTCTTCTACCGAGAGTCTTTTCACTACACTGGTGCTTACCGAATGTGAATACGAGACAGAGGAAGAATTTCTTGAGGAAATCAGCTTTTCCGGAAATGCCGCTACAAAAGCCAAGAGAAAATATCGCGACAAGACATATGACCGGATGGAGTTATCGTTGCCGAAAGGCTTAAAGGATGAGATCGCTGACAGAGTGAAAGCCGGAAAAGCAAGCTCTAACACCGCTTATGTCGTAGAAGCGATCAGGGAGAAGATGGAACGTGATTAAATACTTTTTAAAAAACGAAAGGCTGTGAAGATCACAGCCCTTTGTTTTTATATATGTATTTTAGATCATCCCAAGCAGAGACTTCCACGTTTTCTTCCTTGCCGTGATCTCTCCGTCAGAGACACAGCCGTGATCACTCTGATAAGCCTTGACCGCTCTTTCCATGCCGCCGCCAAAGCAAGGTGTCTTGCCCTGATCGGCTTCGATGGCACCGGTGTAATAACCGAGAGCCTTTAAGCGCCGCTCTAACGGTGTTACAACCGCATGATTACGGTTTTTAGACCTGGAAACCGTGACGGTGTTACTGATTGTCTCATTGCCCGCCTTTCCATCCACCTTAGAGCCGGTGCAAGCCTGCACATCACAGATAAACTGTGTCCGCTCATATCCGGTAGCAGCCACATGATTAATCTTCACTTCTGCGGACTTTCCTGCCGAACCTTTCCATGTACGCATAAAATTCTCCGGGGTGCCGTACTGTGCTTTCAATTTTGAAGTGGTGCTGCCCCACTGCGGCAGATACAGGTGCGGCTTGTCCTTAAAAGCTCTTCCAGTCACCGCCCCAGGCTAACCCGATAGACTTTGCCAGATCTGCCACCTGTTTAAATAATCCGGTGGAGTCATTGAATGCATCGTCCGCTTTCTGTCCATCTCCATCGACATCCATGTCCAGATAAAGTCAACTGCAACTCCCCACTGGTGCTGTGAAGAGTAAGAGCTTCCTTTGGCTTTTGTAACAATTTTTCCCGGTGCTGTTCTTCCTTTCGCATATAACGCATCCTGTTCCGCTTTCGTTCTCAAGCATTCACTGTAATTAATCGAAATCCCATGTGCTTTACAGATTTCTTTCAACTTTGCTGCTGCAACCTGTAAATCCGGGTGTAATGCTGTGATATCTCTTGCCATGTTTTAATCCTCCTTGATCTCCGGTAATCCGGCTACTGATGTTAAAATTGATGCTACTCCTGCCAGTGCTGCAGTTCCGGCAACTGTCATCCAGTCTACCTGTGACAGCGTTGCTGCGGCAGGCAGTAAGGCTACCGCTGTCTGTGCAACTGTTTTCACTGCACGGATTCCGGCAGCCTTTAACCATTTCTTAGATTTTTTACTCATCATCTTCGTCTGACCTCTCTTTCTCTGTTGTCTCCGGTTCTTCCGGCATGTTAAGGACCTTCTCATATAGTGCTGTCGCTACGTCATTTCCACCTAAGTTATGATAAGCATCATATACTCGCTTAAGAGATTCTTTTGCGTAAATGGGGCAATGCTTCCTGTCCTGATGGTACTTATTGAAATTTGCTACAATATTTTCGCGTAAAGGCTCTCTACTCCTTCCGCAATGGCATCCCTTTTCGTTTTCTCTTCCATGAGACGTTTTCTTACGTCCCGGTAGAGACATCCGAGAATGAACGTTACAATTGTAAAAAGAAGATCTAATAAGTTATTTTGTATATATGTCCAGACCACTGACTTGTCCTTTCCGGGAGCTTATAAAATAGCTTCCCTGAGTTCTTCTTTTTCTGCATCCGTCAGCTTGGGATAACCGGCCAAGATATCCTCAAGCTCTTCGCCCTCTGCCATTCTCCGGCGGATGACACGGAGCATGATGTTTTTCGCTGCATTACTCATTACATTTCACCCCCTAACAATTCTGCTAAAACCTCGTCCTGCTCTGCCTGTGTCTGTTCAAGACTTTCAAAACGAAGTTCCGTCTTTGATTTAATGTGCATGGTAACCATCACGGTTCCGTCTCCATAGGCGGTCGCGGACTCAAAAGACAGGTTTTTATATACACCGTAAACCTCCTTATTCTCGTCTGCCACGGTAAGCTCCGTGACCGGTCGAAAGGCTTCCTCCATGTCTGCTACTTTCTGATGCACAATTAAAAATGAAATACTGTCAATTCCTGTAATTACTGAACTGTAGGCGTACTCTACGCCATTTGCTTTGATATATTCCATGATTCTACCTCCGTATTATCCTTTTTATCCTTTAATTCCATAGATTCTAAGCGGAATGCAGGTACCGTTCGCAAGTTTATATGATGATCCCGCTGCGAATGCTCTGTAATAACATGGCTCAAATGTTATGACTCTGTTAGGCGTGGTATTATTTATATAAAATTTTCTTTTTGCCCAAACAAGATCGTATGTGCTACTGTTAATATTTAACACATGGGTAGTTGTGATTTCTACCCCAACGGTGTTACGAATACAGCATACGGCTCCGGAATTAAAAAATATCATAAATGCATCGTATTTTTCTGGAGCAGCAACATTCTGATTCTCGGAGTAAGAGTCTGTCATATTAAAGTTGCTTCCGGTATTGTACCAGACCAAATCAAGTCCTCTGATATTGGCAATCTGATTTGCCAATGTTCCATCAATCGTCGCATTTTTTCTGTTGCCGGTAGTGCCAATCCGGTGCTGTCTGTAACGGCTGATGAATCACTTAATTTAACATGACCATAGACACCGGATGCTGCTTTTAACTCTTCCGCTTCTTTTCTCGCCTGTATATCGGCATCAATCTGATCCAGTGTCTGATTATATTCTGTCACATCATAGAATTCGTCTACTCCGGGTTTCGTATATTCAAAATTACTCGTTTTCGTTGACATGACTTAAAACCTCCTCTCTGATCTGCTTGTGCGTATATTTTGAAAGTTCTTTATGTGTAAACGTTTTCAGCGTAATATGCTGATTCCACATAACCTGAACGTTATAAGTCATATTAAGAGGCAGAATCTCCTCTAATAACTCTGTGACATCTGATATCATTTTCTTAGAAGTTAATGCAAGTTTTATCTGAATATCATCATGTGCCGCAGAAATCAGCATCGTATACCCTTCCGGGCATAATACATTTAATTTTCGGACAAGGACCCTGTAAGAATAGGGCAATCTTTCTAATGCTTTCGCCTTTACACGGAATCTTCTATCCTCAACGGTATCGTTGTCCTGGGGTGTTATCTGCAACATTTTTTTTCCCAGCGGGCAATCATCTGCTCCCCCATTTTTCAAGAAAAATGTTGTTTTCCAATGTTTCAACTGCATTCTCAAGCTCTGCTTCCTGTGAATCGTTTATCTTGTAAATTTCTGCAATGTCTTTAATATTCATAATAATTTCCGGGGCATTAAACACTGATATGCACCTCCCCAGTACCGGGATCTTTTTATGATCCAGTGACAGGTTCGCAGCGACTTCATTTAATGTTGTCTCGGAAACATCTAAGATTCCCTCTACCGACAACACTTTTGATTCAATCTGACTGATACGGACAATCATATAATCAGTTTCAAGACTCTCCCACGTTTTTCTTAATGACTGCAGATAATCTTCTATGACACTCTCAATCTGGGAACGGCTCGTTTCTTCTGAATAACCGGTATCAAACTGAATTTTAACGGATAAATTAACAGCAATTTCCTCTACCGCAAGGATCTGAACCTGATGGCAGATAGGTGCCATCCCATCGCCCTCTCCATGACTTTGCACCGGATCGACTGCTGTCTGTATTTCTGTGATCAAAGCATCCGACGGTGCTTTGAAATCAGAACTTATAACATAAATGTTGATCCATGGAGAGCCCTGCTCGCGTCTCTTCGGCTTACAGCCGCCGACACCCTGTATTGCATTTACATATTTTCTGTAGTCTGCTTTGTTTCCGCAAAAAGCAGTGGCTTTAAACGTTTCAAGAACCTTTTGGCGGAAGCTCTCAATATCCTCATCCTCTGTTCCTGCCACAAAAATATCTGTTAATTGTCCGCCTTTATAATCATCGATATAATCGACAGGCTCAAGACTTCCCCTGTTCGCATTTGCAGCAACGCCCTCCGTTTCACAAGTTAATTTATAATTAAAATTTTCAATTAACTCTGTAACTTCATAAACATAACCATTACAGTAAAATCTCTCTCCAATCTCAATCTCCTGCTGAAAGACACCTCTGACCACCGGACATGTCGCATATTTATATTCAAGTCCGCGCTCACGGCCGTATTCGATCAGATGGCTGTCATCCTGCGTATCCGGGAGCAGATTATCGTTTATCTCATCCATGTCACCATAAATTTCCTCAAGTTTTTCAGCAATTTTTGCACACGCATTATAAGCCAGCGAGCCTTCATCCGTTCGCACTTCTGCTCCAAAGGTTTCCATCATCTCCTGCATGATGTTATCGAAAAGTCTGTCATCAAACACTTAACTCCCTCCTTCCATACACCGTATCGATTGTAAAACTGACGGTAAGTTTCTCATTTTGCATGGAACTTGAAAAATCTGTGACATCCAGAATGTTCTCATCCGTCATCAGAGCTTCACTGACCATCCGCTTGACTTCACTTTCGATATAATCCTTATCGTAGTTTTTGCCGATCAGTTGGTTCAGCTCCGCTCCATGGTCCCAACTATATTGAGGATAAAAATAACGGTCAGTGTTCAGGACAATCCTTGCCCTCTGTATGATCGCATCAAGACCCGTGATAATCCTCCCTGTAAGATGCCCTGTTTCAAAATCAATCTCATAATCTGCCGGTTCTTCTGCTTCTTCAACCTCAACATCGACTTCTTCATCTTCTATGTCAAAAGGAAACATTATAACTCACCTGCCTTTGCTAAAATTGCAAAAGTTTCTTCTGATATCTGTGTGATCAGAACAACATCGCCCGCCTGCAGCTTTCCTTTTAATGTTTCGTTCACGATCAGATCATCTTTATCAAGTTCTAACGTTCCGGTTCGACAAGAATCTTTACCGGTCATTTCCGCAAGTTTGATCAAATGATTTTTCTTACTTCTAGCAGCTTCTTCACGGATAATCTTAATGAACTTTTCATATGCATTCATAGCACTGCCTCCTTTAAGTGATCCAGCATTTTGAACATGGACGATACTTGCGTTTTCCTTTGTTCTTTCCGCTTTCAATACGAATTTTCTTCATCTGCTGCACAGTCGATTTCTTTGTACTTTTCCCTGCACAGGCAGAACAGGAAGTCGAGGAATGATAAATAGTTGAAGTCGAAAGATAATAACACTTCGCCTGATTTTCCAGTTCCTTCTTTCCGGAATCTTCCTCCGCTTCCGCTCCTTCCTCCATCTCGTTTACTCTCGACAAAGTCAATGTCATCGTATGGACTCCGTTAGAAAAATTGTGACGGTCTGCCGTGATATAGAAAGTTCCTTTTAATCCGGTTGCTTTATCATCGATTTTGATGCTGCGGCCGGATATCGCTTTAAGATTTCCCGGAGCTTCCACAGTAATTTCGCTTGTGACACCGACCAGCATGGACTTGGCTTCCGCTTTAGCATCCACACCGGACTCTTTTTGTATAACCGGCTTGATATATGCCGTATTTTGACACATTCTTCTTATTTCGAACCTGTCCCAGTTTCTTCATTTTCGATGAATAAATGTTAACCGTATTAATCATGTTATCAGTTGTATCGCTGTAAGTTGCTCCTGTAATATGAACCCCTTGTGTTAACTTCACACCGGAAGCCTTGCCTTTTTCAATGACGCAGACTTTTGAGCCGTCCATCGTTGGCATATAATTCTTTCCGGTTTTTGCTCTTGCTCTGCGGTACCCGGAAACAATAATGTCATACATTTTTGATCATCAAAAATAAGTTTTGAAATCTTAAAATTTGTGACAGCAAGACTTCCTGTCTTTATCTTTAAGTCACTACATACTTTTCGCGTCATTTTTTCCGGTGTCGTATTTTTAAATTTAAAAGTTCCGGAAGAGTTGAGTAGATAGTGCATAAAATCCTTCGCTGTATAAGTTGCTGATCCTGTTTCAGCAGATCTCTCCCGGTTTGTAACAGTCCCGATAAAAAGCGTTTTTTATCATATAAGTAAATCAGATCGCCGAGAGCAATCCCAAGCTGTTCAAAGGTCTTATCGTAAGGGTTGTTTGGAACAGAAAAAGCCACTTGACGGGAACACTGATTGTCCGTCCCGCTCCAGTCGACAGACACAAAATCGATCCATTTGTCCTTCCATCTCAATTTCACCAATCCAAAACCACCACCTTGTAACCGATTAATGCCGCGTTTTCTTTCTTCTTGGGATGCTTTTTCTTAGCCTTTTTAATGACAGTTGCATTCCTTTGTTTTGTTATTTTCCATGTTTCTGATGAACCAAGGCATTTTTTTGTAACCTTTTGCCAGGTATCGCCCTTTTTCCCGACGTATACACCGGTCTGCGGTGTCTTGGTAACTCTGGAAGACGACCCTGCCCCTGCGGCTCCGCTCCCACCGTATATCTTTTTTGTGGTCTTCTTTTTCTTAACAGAAGAGGACTTGATCGCTCTGAATTCTTTTAAACTCAGGCTGTATGAAACATCCCCATTCTTTTCCTTATTTCCATATGTAAATGATTCAATCGTAAAAAGCCGTTAATGCTTGTTTGGGTAATAATTAAATGGATCGTAGTATTTTTCTCAAACAGCTTTTTGAGTTTTTTATGTAATACTCATACGGATCATGATATGCTCCTCTTGAAAAGCTGTATTTCTGGTGCGGGAAAAAGGACTCTAATGTGATGCTCCAAAGACTTCTCTTACCTTTTAAATTAATTTCTCCAAGATTATGAACAATGACAGACGTATTGTTCATAGAATCTGATAGCTCAAATCCCTCCGGATTGATCGGAAGCAAAAACCCTTTTTTATCAGAATCCCATTTAATATAAATATCCAAGTTCCGCACCTCCAAGATTTTTCGATGTATCACTGAGTTTATTTACAATTCTGGTAGCGATCTTATCAATATCCGCTTCTTCCCGAACGACAATGGTATCTGCCAGTTTCGCGATGACGATCGAGGAGCCTCGGCTGCTTTTAGCACCATCACTATATGCTTTTCTGACTGTTTCATCATGAGGATAAACGCGGCTTCCTTTCGGTAAGTCGACGATCTCACCACCACGCTCTGAAATCTGCGCAAAACCACCACGCCAGTTCTTTGTACCGATTGCAAGCATTGGAATCTTTGGGATATTAATCGAAAAATTTTTACCACCTATCTCTGGTACCCAGTCCGGTATTTTAAGCCCCAGTTTGTTGATTCCCGAAATGGCACCGTTGATCATACCGATCACGGCATTCATCGGCAACTTACACAGGCTTTTCAGACCTTCAAACGCACCGCCAAAGATCTCCTTGACACCATCCCACGCTTTTGACCAGTTTCCTGTGAATACTCCGGTAATAAATTTAATTAGACCATCAAATATCGACATGATTCCTTTGACAAAGCCGGTAATGCTTTTAAAAAGGCTTTTATGATACCGACTGCCTGTCCGATTGCCACACCGAAATATGTACCGAACACAAGTTTTACCATATCCCCGTATTTTTTCAAATATGGCTTGGAAATCTTCCACAGTTTTTTTCGCATGCTTGGCGATCGACTGGAATTTCTCCCCGATCGGTTCTAACTGCTCTTTCACATCTTTTCCGCTAAGTCCCATATCTTTAAAAACTTTTTAATATAAGACCACATTTTTCCACCGGCTTTTTAATCTTGTCCCAATTTTTGTACACCAAAACGCCTGCAACGACGATGGCAAGTAAGGAAGCAACAACGATGGCAGAAGGAGATTTTAATAGTTTCATGAAGCCTCCGGCGTTTCTGATCGCCTTGCCAAATTTACCGATATTGGTTACAGCACTTCCAATATGTTTTGTAGTTTTCCCAAATATCAGAAGGAAAGGTCCCATAGCTGCTGCTGCTAAGGCAATCTTTATGATCATATCTTTCTGCTTGTCAGATAAGGAATTGAATTTTTCTGCCAGTTTCTGCAACCACTCTGTTGCATTTTTTACATACGGTGTCATCCGTTCACCCAAGCTAATACCGATGCTCTCAAGCGTAGATTTTAATATCGTCAACTGACCCTGCAGATTATCTTGAGCAGTGTCATACATCTTCTTACAAGCTCCATCTGCGTCATAAATAGAATTAGATAGTTTTTCAAAATCTCCATCTGATGAATTTACGATAGCAAGTAAGCCGCTCATTCCCTGCTTTCCTGCAATCGTGGATGCATATTGCGATTTTTGTGCTTCGGATAATCCGGAAAAACCTTTCCTTGTATCCTGCATCACTGTTTTAAAATCTTTCATGCTTCCGTCAGAATTTGTCAGGGAGATTCCGAGTTTTTTTTCATAGCAGCTTCCACTTTATCGGTCGGGTCTGCCATTCTGGACAGCCAGGAACGTAAAGATGTTCCAGACATCGATGCTTTAACACCACTGTTAGCCATTAAACCAAGTGCAGTGGATACATCCTCGACATTATATTTCAGTGCTCCTGCTACCGGTGCGACATATTGAAAAGATTCTCCCAACATACCGACATTTGTATTGGAGTTATTCGCAGTTTTTGCTAAAACATCAACAAATCTGTTCGTATCTTTCGCTGACATCCCGAAAGCAGTCAGAGCGTCGGTTACAATATCGGATGTCTGAGCAAGTTCTTCCCCTGTTGCTCCTGCAAGATACATGACACCTTCGATTCCATCCATCATCTCTTGCGTGTTCCAACCGGCCATTGCCATATATTTAAAAGCATCCGTTGCCTCTGTCGCAGAGAATTTTGTCTTTGCACCCATTTCTTTCGCTTTGTCGGATAAGTTCTGGAGTTCTTTCCCTGACGCACCACAGATAGATTGCACGGTGCTCATTCCTTTTTCAAAATCACTTGCAACTTTAAGACAGGCAATCCCTGCTCCGGCAACAGGGACCGTAATACTTTTTGTTAAACTAGAACCAACATTCGAGATGTTTTTCCCTGCGTTCTGAATCTGCCTTCCTGCTTTTGTCCACTGATTAGCAGTTCTCGTTAATTTATCTTCTGCATTTTTCAACGGACCGGTAATTTTATCAATTAATCGAAGTGTTACATCAACGTGTTTTCCTGACATCTAGTCTTTCCCTCCTAGCACCGCTATCTCTTCCTGCATCTCCTCTAACTGGTAATCCATGAATGCCTGTAACACAATTCTCTCTCCGTATCCGATATCCCGGTACTGACTTGGAAGGATATTGTGAAAGCGAAAAAGGAGGTACATACAGCGAACCTCCTTGTTCGCCTTGATTAGTTTTTTACCTCTTCCTCATCGTTATCGGAAATCCCGGAAAGTTCACTGATCGCATCGCTGATATCAGTAATCTCGTTTCCAAAGAGCTTCTCGCAAAGCTCACTTGCACTCTTGCACTCAAAATGTTTCTGTAAAGCTGCATCTCTAAGATTAGGGCTTACAATTCCCTCCACACACATCATGATCTTTGCATCGAAATTTTTGAATAATCAAAACTTCCATTTCCCTTAAGCTGATAGGAAACAATGTCATTTAATCTTCTGGATGGAACTTCTTTGATTTCAACCGGAACAGCTTCCTTTTCTCCTAAGATTTTTGCAAGTCTTTTAGACGAAAAGGAACCGGTTTCCAGTTCTTCAGCTTTTTTACATCTGCTTTTAATAATCTATCTACTACATTCATTGTAATTTTCCTCCTACAGTGGTTTGATCGTATCTAAAAGTTCCCAACCGGTAAATGTGAATGGGACACTCTCTTCGCCAAGTTTTTTTTGCTTCCCAGTCTGCCAGAGTCAGTTCATCAAAAGTGCACCCTGTCAATTTAATTCTTTCTGCACCATCACTTTCCGGATCAGCCAACTTTGAGATAATGGTGCAGACCGTTTCTTTTCCTTTTTTTCAAATTTTCAGAAAGCAGCCTGATAAAATACGAGGTCACTTTGTTATATTTTAATGTTCCCTTGCACTCTAAGCCGGTAACCTTGTATCCTTCTGCCAATGTTCCGGTCTGATTCACGGAATCTTTCTTTAAAGTAACCTTTGCCTGCAGTCCTGTTACTTCTGCCATATAATAATCATCAACCCAAACTTCTCCAAAGGTTCCATTGATAGTTTTGTTTGTATTATACATAGAAGCCCCTCCTTAAATCGTAATTGGTAAAACAATATCCTCAATGGCATCCAGAATCTGTATCGTAGCCTTTAAAAATACACTGGAACCCGTATTTGCTGTTTTGATATCATCATCTGACATAGCATCGACATCTTTTCCTTTATCTTTTAAATAAGCACGGTTGGCGTCAACATCGATTTCGATGCTATAGCCGGATAAAATATTATCCTGTTTCACTTTCTCAAAATAATTGCCGATAGCAGACAACAGCAGACACTTGTTATCATAAGTGTTCGCGTATCTTCCGAGATAATTATCCTCCGCTGTTCTCTTGATATCATTTTCAATCATGTCCATGGTGTCCACGATTTTGATTTTCTGAAACTGTGAATTCTTCGCAGCGGTCAACGTTGTCAGGCTGTTCACACCACGCGCTGTCTTGACTTTCTCTCCATCAAACCATACGATCATCTTTCCTGCATCCACCGCTGTATCCATCTCTGCTCTCGTCAACCTGGAGCAGTCAGTCAATTCCGGCAACGGAGCATATGTACAGGACATATATAACGGTGTTCCGGCGATAACCCCGGCAATTCGTGAACAATACTGCTCAGTCGTATATGTTTTACTGCCTGCAATCACTTTTTCAGTAGCAAAGTTCACAATACCCTCACAATCCGCGGTTGTATTTGGAAGAACTGCCTTGATCAGTTTTCCCCCGATGCACGTTCAGATTTCACATAATTAACAATTGCTGTAGTCTGCTTATCTGTTTCTGCTGATGGTGCAACAAGATAGTCAAACTTAACTGTCTTAAAATAATTTAAAAGCTGCACTGTAATCTTTTGCATCTGACGCAACTATGTATGCCAGAACGCGGAGCGGGAATTAACATACCCTTTGAGTGCAAGTAAAATCTGTTCTTTCGATGCACTTGACAATGACGCCGGTACATCAGATTCGGTCGCACAGACTATTGGATTTGTGGCAGGAACTGTATCTTTTAAAAATCATGGCGATGATTCCTCTTTCCCCTCGACTGACTGCTGTGTTTCCTTTTTCCGTAAATGAAATCGAAATACTTGGCATTCCCATTTTTAAGAATCTCCTTTCTCAACGTTGAAGTCTGCCTTTTCCATAACAGGCAGATTATTTTTTATGTTCTATTTTTTCTCCCCAAAGCAGGTCAATTCTGATTTCGGGGATATTATTTTCTTTTCCTATGAAATCCCAGTCCATATTTGTGACATGTATTACCCGGTTATTGATTTTTACATATAAACCGAAAATATCCTGTATTTTTTGAATAATTTCAAGGCTTTCCGCTTCATCCACCGACCGTTGAAAAAAAAAGTAATATAAAGTGTTGCCTGCATATTTCTGGAGTTATAATTTCTCGGACTGGTATCAGTCGGTTTTAGCTGTGTAAAAAAAAAAACACGGCCGCTGAAATCCCTCTGACACTGCTGTACTGTAATACTTATATTTTGAAGCCGGAAATGCCTCTTTCATCTTTGCAAGCAAGCCCTTTTTTACTTCCAACAAAGTCATCAGATAAAACCTTCCTCTCTCAATAGCGTTTCTATCATCGCTTCCGTCATCGCTGGCACCTGTTCCTGGTACTTCTTAATCTCATTTTCCATGACATGTTTTCCCGGTACAAAACCGATGGTTTTCTTTTTGTGTTTTTAAGACATGTCCATGCTCTACAAGATGAAAGTGTGGGGATTTTGCACTCATCTCTACATACTGATAGGCTCCAAGCCCCTGAACCTGTGACACCTTATAATTTCTTATTTTCCCAAGTGATTTTTTATTTTCTGCGCTGATATTGGTTTCATGCCGCATCCCGTTTACTACGTTTTTTCGTAGTCCGATGGCTTCTGCATGGAGAAGATCACCGGCTCTGTCAGGATATTTTTTTTACTAAGTTTTCAAGATTTTTTCTTAATTCTTCCAATCCTTCCACTTTCAAGGTGTGCTCATTCACTCGGCATCTCCTCCTTGTTTGTGTACTCGGAGCATAGAATCTCAAGCATCTTATTTTCAAGATTGACATTTATAACACTCTCAATAGAGTAAGTTTTGTCCTTATAGCAGATATAGCAGTTTGTATCAATCCCGGAAAGATATCGAACATAACACTTGTGAGTAACTTTACTCTGGATTTTCTGTATCTCATAAAATTCTGTTCCTCTTACCGGGTAAAGGGATCCCCATACAGTCCGATAAGGTTTTAATATCTGCACAGTTTGCCCGAGACTGTCCTCGGAATCTGCAAGTTTTAAAAAAGTGAGTCTTTTATTCAAGCGTCCGATATTTAATACTTTCATAATTCCTCCTAAGAGCACTAGAGCAGATTCGTGGAGTGCATCGACAGGATGCTCTCCACCGCCTTATTTACATTTGAGGCTTTCCCTTCGATATAGAGATTTCTGTTATCGAACATGTCCATAACCAGTAAGAACAGAGCCTGTGTGATGTCTTCGTGATCATCCAGTTTTTCTTCATTCAGTCCTGTATAACTTGTTATCCATGCAACTGCACGTTTTTTCATGTCTGCAAGCTCTTTTAATTCTATTTCTTCCGGCTCGTCAATTCTTGCATATTCTGCAAGGACCTCTTCTGTAACCTCACTTATTTTCATGCTCCGCTCTTCTTTCTGGTCGTCTTTTTCGGCTGTTCTTCAATCTCTGTGACATATCCTGCATGGAGCAGGTCGGTAAGGGTTTCCCCTTCCGGAATGTCCCTAACCTGCCCGATCGACATTGATACCTTTCCGCTAAAGTTCTCCATAGCTTTTACAATCATGTCTGCTCCTCCTTATGAACCGCTCTATGAAGCTGCTTTCATCGTTAATCCGGTCAGCTTCTGTGCATTCTGGATCTTTGCATCTAATTCAATCCATGAAATGATTCCTACGGCATGCTGGGTGGCGAATTTCTCCTGCAGAACCTGAATGTTCATGTCCTCCGAAATCTTAACTGCCAGTCCGCTCATGTCTCCATAAAGAATGGCACGTTTTCCTGCCGCCATATCCGGCATATTCTCTGATGTATATACGTCTTTTCCGAAAAGCGTATAACCCCACTTGCTGGTCGCATCTTTATTTAAGATATAATTTCCATCAGAATCTTTTAATTTTCTGATAGCAGTTCTGGTCTTTTTACTCATGATCCAGATAGCATCTGCCTGATAAACATCCGGTATTTCTTCCTGAACATCAATGAGTTCATCTGCTGTAACTGCTGCCTGCGCTGCGGCAGTCAGAGTTGTAACTTTTGATAATCCATCAATTTTATCTTTAGTTCCATTTAAAAGCTCTTTTTCAATCCACCTTGCAACAGATTCTGCCATTTCATTAATAACAAATGGCACAATGTCAAAACTGGAATTGTTGATCAGAGATTTTGAAACCTTGCTCAATGCTCCTGCAAGGAATCCTTTTAATTCAATGCTGGCAAACTTACCGGATGTGCTCTCAAGATCCGTAAATTCTGTAGCATAAGCCATCGTGATCTGCTGTGAGCTTTCATCGTAATACGGAATAGACAGGTTACCGGAAACATGATATTTTTTCTGCCAACTGAAAGATTGGAGAAATGTCATGTACCTTTTAATGATCTTGTTTGCGATGCTGGACGGAATTACTGCACCATTATCCCCGGTGGTCATGTTCACATCGGCTCTTTCCTCTAAGACCTCTCCTCTGACGTAAGCAGCAAAAGCTCTTTCCTCCAATGCTTCCGGATCATCTGATTTTTCTTCTTTTTTTCTTTGTTTCTGTCGCATTTAACGGAATATCCCGTGCTCTTTCCATTCTTTTTAAAGTATCATCCAGTTTTTGATTGCGCTTTCCGTCTCATCAAAGTCCTTTTCCTCTTCCTCTGTAAAGGCTCTCTGTTCTGTGTCTGCCTGCTGCGTCAGAGCTTCTAATTTTTCAACTAATTCGGCTCGCTGTTCTGCAATGCTTTTTAAATTCTCGGCTCTGTTCTGCATTTCCTGTTTTGCTGCTACTCTTTTTCTGTTTTTATTCATCGTCTCTTCCTCCTTTGAGTTTCAAGATGCGTTTTTTATAATGTTCCAGTGATGGCTTGCTCACCTCTGCCCGCTCAACATAATCTGTTTTTACTTCCATTACATCTGCTTTAATAAGTTCTTCACTCTCTGCTCTGGTTTCAACACTCGTTCCTTCATAAGCCGGAATCTTTTTTTCATCAATCAATGACACCTCGGCAAGGATCATATCCTCTACATATCTTCTTGTGAGTCCTGATTTTGTCTCTTCTTCAGATGCATCTCTTTCTTTAAAACCAAAGGACCATCCTCGGAGTTTCTTGTTTTTTGCCTTTTCAATGACTTCCGGGTCCGTAATCTCCGCTTCTGCTCTTAAACCGATGTTGTCCTCATACAACGTCAGGTTCGTTTCCGTTGAACCAAGCTCCCGGCTATGATCGTGATCAAGTAATAACTTTACTTCGTTTTTTGCAAGGGCTCTTTTAAAAGTGCCCGGAACGATCTGCTCTACAAAACGCTTCCCGGTTGTCTTGTCCCGAATCGGTCGGGAATCTCGCCCTACAGCATTTACATACCCTTCAATGTAAACACTGTCATTTCTCAACTCCACTTTCATTGTCTTTACCTTCTTTCTTTAACGGCACACCTTTAAGCTGCTTCATCTCATTTGTATTTGGTGTGTAAATCATATTTGTCTTTGGATCATAAAGAACGCTGTCCAGTCCTAAGCGAATCCAATTGATTCCAAGAGGTTCATAATCCTCTTTTTCTCTGACCTCATCTACTTGTAAGAAATTATTTCTTAATCCCACTTCATACGCTTTATATCTTTCTTCGATATTTCCGCGGGTAAGTTCTTTTTGTATCAAAGGCAAAGTATCTTGAACTCTTTTCGCTTTCAAGCAGTAAGTCCCTGTTTAAACTGCACTCAAAATCTGCCAGAAGCGGTGTAATGCAGAATTTTATAAAACTCTCCCTGTCCTCTTTTTTGTAATTCCCTTTCCTGTTAAAAGTGAATACGGAACTTTAAAGAGCCCTGTTATCTGCGTGTTGTCCGTCTCCTTGTTCTCATTCATCTGCATTTCCACAGAAGTATTGGATGCTTCCTCGAACTCAAGTCCGTCATTCAGGACAATTACATTTTCACGATTATTTGTATACAATCGTCGAAAGCTGTCTTTCAACTTCGTCATAGCTTCTTCGGACAATTTTCGCTTGGATTTCAAAAATCCTCTTTTATTTCCACCCTTTTTTTAACAAGATTTTCCTGATAAATCAAAGTGTTGTACGACACCCCGAATATCAGGTCGTTTTCTTCCACAATAGAGCAGGATGTGCAGCCGTCCGTTGTTTTTCTAAGAAATTTCAAAAATTCAAACGGATAATATTTATTGTCATACACATAAATGTCATGATCTTTAAAAATCGGATGCTCATTCTTTATGACAGTGACTTTTGAATCTTCAACATAACGAATGCTTCTTATTCTTGTTCCGGCTCTCTCAATATACGCATATCCTCCGCTTCCAAGGTAATAATCTTCAAGGATTGCCCGCCAGAACTGCTTTGCGGTCAGTGTATCTCCGGTATCCTGATTTAAGAGATTTACTCTGACATCATCTTTGACGATTTCAATACCCTGTTCCGTTTTTGATACAATCTGATTGGAAGACTATCTAGCGTTCCCGCAATAAAATCCAGGCAGGCAGTTACCGTAGGTATTTTTTTTGCTTCTTCCCTTGTGATCTTTTTCTGTCCAAGAATAGCGGATAAAAGCATATCATCTGTCATCGGTTCATGTGAATCTGCTGTATCTGCTCTGACCTTGTTTGTTTTCTTTCCAAATAAGCCCACCTTAATCCTCCTTATGTCTGTATCAGGAAATCGTCTGCTCCGTATAACAATTCCTGCTCAATGAGATAAGTGCTGTTGATGTTTCCGACAACCTGGTCGACTTTATCCACAGACTTTTTTTTGTTAACATATTTATTTCTATTCGTATCTTCCGTGCATCTCGCGTTTTGAAAATTAATCTCCAGCATAAGATTTTCGTCATAAAAAATCGTTCTGAGAGGATGCATTCTTTCAGCCATTTTGTCGGCATATGAAGAACACTGGAATGCTGCTTGATTTCAACGCACTCATAACCGGCTTTCTCAAATTTCTGCACGCTTGACAGCGCATTCCATTTATCGTATCCTATCTGAATTATTTCCACACCATATTTTTCTTCCAACGTCAGCACATACTCTTCAACCTCTGTGTAATCGATAACTTCATCGCCACAGGCGATACAGTCACCATTTCTTATCAGTGCTTCATAATCAACACCTTCTTTCTTGCTTTTCTGTACAATTTTTCCTTTCGGGATGAATCCCATCGTTTTTGTATATAAGACCGCATTATCAAGGTCTGTTCCCTCATAAGTTTTCATATCAACGCAGACGTTATCTTCTGTCATTGATAAATCAATTCCAAGCCAGACGCGCCGTCCTTTCCACCAAGCATCATTCCGCTTTCGTTTGCACTTTCTGACTTTCGTGATTTCTACATATCCCTCAACACCAAGTCCTTTGTATTTAATGTTGTTGTGCTTACATAAATAATTTTCTCGCTTGTTTTCATATGCAATGGCATCCGTTCTTTTTTTCGACAATAGCATTAAAAATTCTTTTGTTCGTGCAGGCAACAGGGTTGCTCTGATAAATACACCTGTCATCAGTCTGCCATATATCTCCCTGCCACAAATAGTCATCTGGAACATAAATTAGCGAGAACATTCTTCCATTTTCTCTTAATCCGTCTAAGATTTTCTTGCCCTTATCCACTTCATCAAGCATCACATTGTTATCGTTTGGATACTCCGTACTCAAAATGATTCCAAGTGGATTTATCAGTGTGACCTGTCCTGACCTCATTGCTTCGATGGGGTACGAATCCATTGCTCCGGCTTCATCGGCAAGAAACGCCGCCGGCAGTTTTCCATCCATTTTGTCCTCACTGTACGCCAGCGGAACATACTCACTTTCTGACCAGTTGCATCGAATCTCACTTCGTAATGTTTTAAATGCCGGGTCAAGTTCATCATCCAGTGCTGGGCTTGATTTTATGATTTTTCTTAATGCAATCTGTAACTCCTTCGATAATTTTAAGTCCGGTGCTACCGAAAAGAACCTTGAAAAGCGCGGCTCCATTATCATCAAGATAATAAATATGACTGCTGCATTGAATGTTTTAAAATTCTTTCTTGAAATTTTTAAAACTGCCGTTTTATAATATCTGACCTCGACATTATCATCAGGGTCTATCATTTTTGTGCAAAACACAGCAATGATAAAAAACATGGCGTAATCTTCTAGAGATTCATCTAATGTTTTTTTAGATCCGGATGTATCATAAAATGCAGTATCGTCATGATTTTTTTTTATAAGTAGATTCACTTACATAGATAGACGGTTCCTTTCCATCGACGATATTTTTCCATGATTCGCACTGTAATTTCACATAGTGCGGAACCATATCATTGTTTTTTTTAACGCCCATTCACAATATTTATACGCTCTGCTTTCTTTAACATTATTCACTGCAGAGCACCTCCAGTAGCGGGTTAGTTCCCTGCTCCTGTTTTTTAGGAATTGTCCGGAGCATTGCTGCCATGGTCATTCCTGATTCTTTTTCAATAGCAAGCAGCATTCCCCTTTTCTTTTCAATCTCCCTGTCATATTTAATCAACGTATTCGATAACTGAGCGATTTCTCTTGCGAAATCAATATATAATAACGCCTTAGCTTCCGGCTCTGCTTCTGCTACGATATTTTCTTTAAAAAGTTTTATCATATGCTTGATATTTACGGAGATTGTTTTCTTTAAATCTTCCAGTTCCCGGCATTCTGCCAGCATCAAACAATATCGATTAATGACCGTCTCATACATTTTATCATTCTTTTCGATGCTATCTAAAATCTTGACAACACGGTCGAATTCCCGGCTTGCTTTCGTGTTATTTTTCACTTCCGTAAATTTGTCAATTCGTTCGCCAGAGAGCATTTCCTGTTCGGATTTCTGACGAACTGCAAGCTCTTTTTTGTCCTGTGAGACTTTTTCTCCATCTGAATAACGTTTACCGGTTTTGCCGGTCTTGCCATGCTCTCTGCCTCCTTTTTCTTCATTTTGGGAATTTTTTTATAAAAAACTTGGGCGTCGGTCTATAAAAGACGTCTCAAAAACTGAAACACCCCTGGGGTACTTCCTATTGTACTAAAAATCCGACATCTTCCGAGGTTTTTGGAAGTAAGGACATCTGCTGTTCTCGGCTGATAATTCCAGCCTCGCACATCTCGTGATGCACCTTACATATCGTGATTAAATTATCATCTGACAATCTAAGATTAAAGTCCTCCTCTATAGGAATGATGTGGTGTACATCCAACTCTTCTGTATTAAACTTCTTATATGTTTTCTCTAATCCAGCCTGACAACACAGGCACATATAATGGTCTCTCTCTTATCTCTCTGCTCTTCTGTGTCCATTCATATGACTTTCTGAATCGAAACGCTTTGGTCTCCCTCTTCTTTTCCACCTTTCTTCCTGTGCTTTTTTTTTTTATCACAAATATATTTTTTTTCATGAATTCTCCCGCAATACTGACAACTCGTTAACACTTTGCTTGTCCTTCCTTTCTTTAGGAGTACCGCCGCCCTGTTTTTCATGCGGCGGTTTTTATGAAGGCACATAGGTATGAAGTTCTGGTAACCCCAGTAACAGAAAAAAGAACCGGAGCTTTCTCCAGTTCTTTCATGATATATATTAGCACATATGTTTTTGCCAAACAATGACAACTTGGTGAGATATACATATCTTTAAATTCTGTTCAACTACTTTTTATTTTCGCACTTAATGGAAGAAACGCGTTTTTTTATCAGCAGTTATACATCGACTTTCGATATGTTAAACTGTACTTTTAAAAAAATTATCTTCGCTTGAAAGATATTTTTTTAATCGCTGCATCCTGCATATCCTGTGAGATTCCGATATAACGAAACGTTACCTCAATAGATGAATGGTTAAAGATTTTCTGTAAAGTCACAATGTCATGTGTCTGCTGATAAAAATGATATCCGAATGTTTTTCTCAATGTGTGAGTTCCAACATGATCTACCCCAAACTTCTGACCAGCTTCATTCAGTATTTGATAAGCTCTGACTCTCTGTACATGATCGGACCCTTGTCTGGATGGAAACAGCCACTCATAGTCTGCCTTTCCTCTGATGTATCGGTTCAGTTCCGGGCGAAGCTCTTCATTAATCGGAAATCGTTTCTCTTTCTTCGTTTTTTTCTCCCTGATATAAATATGCGTTTTATCCCGGACATCTCTGACCTTTAATTTTAAAATATCACTGATCCGGATGCCGACATAGATTCCGAAGAGAAACATCATCCTGTTACGCTCGCTTGTCTCTCCAAGATAATCTGCTATGTCCCAGACGGTGTCGATATCTCGGATTGGTTCCACGGTATTCATATAGATTCCTCCTTTCTCTGTAATAAAAAAAGAGCAGACGGCTTTGAACCATCTACCCTTTTATTGCTATCACTTTATCACATTTTTTATGTCAAACAATGACATCTTCTTGCGATATATCGATTATCCGTTTATTCGATTTTATATTAAAGGATTCCCTTCGCTTTTTAACTCCGGTTTTCTGTAGCAACTCATTATATGAGTTGCATCCCAATTTCTCAATTATCAGTCTGATTGCCGGTGTTCCAGGTTTCCTATACAGATCATAATCTGCATATTTAACATACAGACCACCGCGGATTGTGTTATAATTATCCAGAAAACAATCTAGGAAGTCTTTCTCTGTGAACCACCAATAATGAGAATTCTTATTTGTCCCTTTATAGTGTTCCGGAAAATAGTGCTGTTCAAATTCAACAAGCGACATATTAAATATTTTTTTATAGTCGGACGGCTTGGAAGTGCATCGTCAAAATCTCCGCGTGTCGGGAGTCTGCCGTTTTCCTGTATGAATTGAGCGAAAGCATCTAGTACACTATTTGGAGTCCATTGAATTATCGGGAGCTCATCGTAAATCTCCCTAATATCTTTACAGTCTGCTCATTTTCTTTCTTTTTTGCTCAAAATCTCGATTGCGTCTAAAACCGCTTGTTTCCTAGTCATTCCGGCTCTCCTCTTTCCGTTTTCGACTAGGTACATTCATTCCGATGATCATAGGTGAGATCCGAAGATACCTGCGCGACAACAATTCAATCCGTGTAAGCCGCTCTTGGCGTGACACTGCCTATAAAGCGATCCATGCGAAAGAAATCTTCACGAGGACTGCTTCTACGGACCCGACATTAGAAGATATTGCAAACGAAACCGGTATCCCAAAAGAGGATATCGTCTTTGCACTCGATGCCATTCAGAGTCCTTTAAGTCTCTATGATCCGGTCTATACTGATGGTGGTGATGCGCTCTATGTCATGGATCAGATCAGTGATAAGAAAAATAAAGAAGAGAAATGGATCGAAGAGCTCTCTTTAGGCGATGCCATGGATCGTTTAAATGAGCGTGAAAACTATATTATCCGGCTTCGTTTTTTGAGGGCAAGACCCAGATGGAAGTTGCCGAGGAAATCCATATTTCCCAGGCACAGGTCTCCCGTCTGGAAAAATCCGCCCTAAAAAGTATGAAAAATTATCTTTCTGTGTAGATTTTGATATAGATCAGCGATCCCATTAACGATCCCATTTTTCACACAGTGCATTGATCTGGTCTGCAAATTTTGCCATATCTTTATTTGCAGTTCCTTCATTTTTATGGATGACCGCTAAGAGTCTCTCACCGGCTGCTAACAGTCTTGCAAAGCCGTTCGAAGAAGCCTTGCTGCTCTTTGTCTTTTTCTTCACAAGATCTCTTGAACCCTGTGCAGTCTGCTGGTTCAGCACCAGATCAAACGTATCCCCACTGTATGGTGCTACGGCATCGAGTCCTAATTCTTCTCGCAGATATGCAGCAAAGCCATCGCAGACCTCATCATCACCATGCACGATAAAGACCCGTTTTAACGGTGTCTTATAGGCTTTGATCCATGCTGTCAACATTCTCTTATCCGCATGACCGCTCAATCCCGGAAGGTTCATGATCTTCGCGTGAACTTCAATCTGCTCGCCAAACAGTTTTACCTCTTTGACACCATTAAGCAGTGAATGTCCTAACGTTCCCGGCACCTGGAATCCAACAAACACAATTGTGGAGTCCGCTCTCCATAAATTATGTTTTAAATGATGGCGGATACGGCCTGCCTCACACATACCGGAAGCTGATATGATTACCTTGGATTTTTCGTTAAAGTTGATCATCTTCGATTCATCACTTGTAATCGCCATCTTCAAGCCGTCAAAACGGATTGGATTGATTCCTTTTCCGACTAATTCTAATGCCTCTTCATCGAAACATTCTGCTACATTTTTATGAAAAATCCCGGTTGCCTCCACAGCAAGCGGACTGTCAATATAGACTTCAAAATCCTGATACTCTTTCATCAGATTTTCGGTCTTGATCCTTCTTAAAAAATAGAGTAATTCCTGTGTCCTTCCTACAGAAAATGCCGGGATCACGACATTTCCACCCCGGTGAAAGGTTTCGGTGATCACTTCTGCCAGTTCTTTTGCATAGTCGACAGACACCTCATGCAGACGGTCTCCATAGGTGGATTCCATGACTACATAATCGGCATTCTCGATAAAATGCGGATCTTTGATCAATGGTTTGTTGCCATTGCCAATGTCACCGGAAAAAACGATCTTGGTCTTTCCGTCTTCGTCTTCTGCCCATACTTCGATGGATGCAGAGCCTAACAGGTGTCCTGCGTCCACAAAACGGATGGTAAGTCCCGGTTCGATCTCAATTTTTTGTGCATATGGACATGGTACAAAATGCTCCATAACTCCCATTGCATCATTGATATCATAAAGCGGTACCACTTCCGGTCTTCCGGCACGCCTTGCCTTCCGGTTCTTCCATTCTGCTTCAAACTGCTGTATGTGTGCACTGTCTTTTAACATGATCTCGCAGAGTTCTGTGGTCGCATTCGTCGCATAGATCTTTCCGCGAAATCCATGGTTATAAAGCAGCGGCAGCAAGCCGGAATGATCGATGTGTGCATGTGTTACTAACACATAATCGACTTCTGAAGCATTGACGGGTATCTCCTGATTGACATATAGATCTGCTCCCTGCTCCATTCCACAGTCGATCAGGACATGCGTCTGCCCCACTTTCAGATAATGACAGCTTCCTGTTACCTCATGATCTGCCCCCAAAAATTCCAGTTTCATATACACTTCTCCTTTTACGTTTCCTCTGTATGCAGATTATTATATGATTGATAGGATCATACTTATCGCAGTACCTCTCAAAAATCTGAGATTTTTATTATTATACCATATTTGTTTCGAATTGTATATGCAATTACTCGAATTTTACAATTTCTTTTTTAATCTTTTCATAATCTTCTTTTCTAACCGTGAGATATAGGATTGAGAAATCCCAAGCAGATCCGCCACTTCTTTCTGGGTCATTTCCTCTCCGTTTTTTGTTCCAAGTCCAAAGCGCAGTTCTACGATCGTCCGCTCCCTGCCTGAGAGTTTTTGATCGCTTCCCGTAAAAGCTGCTCCTCTACTTCGCTTTCGATCCCACGATAGATAATGTCCTCTTCGGTGCCTAATACATCGGATAGCAGCAGTTCATTGCCATCGTAGTCTACATTTAAAGGTTCGTCTATGCTGACCTCTAACTTTGTCTTATTATTTCGCCGCAGATACAGCAGGATCTCATTTTCGATGCAGCGGGAAGCATAGGTTGCCAGCTTGATATTTTTTCCGGATTAAAGGTATTGATCGATTTGATCAGACCGATCGTTCCGATCGAGATCAGATCCTCTACTCCGACACCGGTATTGTCGAATTTTTTGCGATATAAACGACCAGCCTTAAATTGTGTTCTATTAACATGGAACGCGCCTCTTTTAAGCTCTCCTCTTCTCCATTCACCAGTCCCTGTATGTAATGTGCCTCATCGATCGCATCCAATGGAGGTGGCAGAACTTCACTTCCTCCGATGTAGTGCACTTCATTTTTCTTTTTTAAAACATAGAATAGAAAGACGGTATGATCCGAATTCCCATTTTTCCCGGCAGATTCATTTTTATGTACATTTTCTACTGCTCCTTTCCTTTACCATAATCGCCCATTTAAAATTATCCGGTATGTACTGTCTTTTAAAAATTTTTCTTCCACAATGGCAAAAACTGCCGGTTGTATCGCAATTTCTTTTTTTTCTTTCTTAATAAAAAGGGAATCCAATGTCACCGCCTGCACCATGCCGTGCTCCTCTCCCAGTGATACAAACGGTATGTAGCGGTACAACACCGGCTCCTCCCCTGTAAGCATCTCTAACGTGTTCTTTTCTATAAGGCTGACCGGAAGATTACTGTACGGGTCCATAAGCAAATTTCCCGTATCGAAAAAAACCTTTTGTGGAAACTTCTTTCCCTTTATGGCATACTCTGATATCATAGATTTTTCTTCCTCCTTCCGGTCCTGAAACAGGAGTAAAAATATAGTCACCACTCCTGCTATGCCTCCCATAACCCATCCAAAGAGATTCCTTTGTCCTAAGAGCCGGCAAAGCCACTCTACCGAACCGCCAAGCAGCAGCATGATCAGATATCCCGCTGCATAGTCTGTCAAAAATTCACGAATACTTTTCTGCTGAAAGCAAAAATAGAACATCAGCGGATTGATAAGAAGGTGTACAAGTATTTTATAAATCCCTGCATTTTTCAATAAAAAGCATACTGGCAGCCGCACTCAATACGCCCAACAATGCCATCACTGCCATTCGTCCTGTTTTTGTCTGTTTTCTTCTGACTTCCCGAATAAGGAAGAGGGTCAGGTAGTCGAAGAAAAAGTTGGTCACGATGTATGCATCTATGTAAAACTCATAATGCACCTGCTACCTCCATTGCTGCTTTTGAAATCTCTTTGATCGGTACGAACCTATTATATGAAATATCAGATGCTTTTTTGTCAAAATCAAAGTGGCGAAATACAGGAATCATCCTGTCCTTTCGACAGACCTTCCCATAATATCCGAAAATCCCGGATCGTTACAGAACGGTAATTGCGTGAGAAATTTCTTATAAGGATCAGGGTGTCAAAAAACTTCAAACCGCCTTTTGACACCCTGATCCTATAAAACAAAAAAGAAAGCAGATCTCTCTGCTTTCTTTTACGTTATCTATCGTAATATACTTCCCTGTTACTATTTGCGGATCTTGAAGCTCTTGATCAACTGCTCTAACGTTCCTGCCTGATCGCTCATTTCCTGACTTGCTGCCGCACACTGCTGTGAAGTTGCGGAATTTGTCTGAACAACACTGTTGATCTGCTCAACTCCCTGATTGATCTGTGTCATCGTTGCTGCATCTGCCTCTAATGCTACCGCGATCTTGTATACTTCTGCAGTCGCTGCTTTAGAGCTTTCTACAACCTGCTCTAACTGTTTTGCAGTCTCATCTGCAATGACTTTACCTCTCTCAACCGCGGATACGGAGGTCTCGATCAGATCACGGGACTCTTTGGCTGCTTCCGCACTCTGTGCTGCAAGAAGGGATACCTGATCTGCTACCACGGCAAATCCTTTTCCTGCTTCTCCTGCTCTTGCTGCCTCGATGGAAGCATTCAGTGCTAACAGATTGGTCTGTGAAGCAATGTCATTGATCGCTGCAATAATGTTGCCGATCTCCTGAGAGGTATTACTGATCTCATCCATGGCTTCGACCATTTCCTGCATCTTCTGGTTACTGATCATAACAGCTTCTTCGGAAGATTCTACTTCCTTGCTGATATCTTTTGCATTCTTTGCATTACCGGATACGCGCTCGCTGACTTCGTCAATCGTTGCCGTAAGCTCTTCTGTAACACCTGCCTGCTCAGTTGCACCTTCTGCTAAATCCATGGAACCTGCTGCTACCTGTTCTGCTCCGTTGGTTACCTGATCTGCAACGCTTTGAACGTTTGTGATCATATCTGCCATACTGTGCTCAAATGCTTTAAAGGATGTTAAGATTCCTTTGAAATCTCCCTTCCATTCTACGGATGGATTGACAACAAAGTTCCCTTTTTCAAATTCCTGCATTGAAGCACCGATATCGTCTACATAAGAAGATAAGGTTGCTATAGAAGATCTTAAGCTGTCTGCTAATGAACCCAGCTCATCATCTGCCTGATAATCCAAAGTGCTGTGAAGATTTCCTTGGGACAATTCTTTCGTTGTCTCCTCCAATGCAGCTAATGGTATCAAAATAGATGCAATAATACGTTTTCCAACTACTACTGCGGATGCGATGCCGATTAAATTGAATATGATAATACCAATAATATTGGAAACTGCATCACGCTTACTTGCAAACATCAGTTTGTCCACTTGTTCATCTGTGATCTTTTGTATTTCTTTTGCGGTATCTACTGCTTCGGATAATGCCGGTGCACATTTTGTCAGTATCTTTTCCGTTGCATCTTTCTGATTTCCTGCTTCAATCTCATCGATAATATCCATACCGATGGTCCCCCACTCATTCATCTGGGTCACATACTGATTATAGAGCTTGTCCTCAATGACCCCTGTTTTTTCATTGCATCTAACTCTTGATCAATATTCTTTAAAGCATCGTCTACATTTTTCTTATATGTATCATAACTTGACTTATCGTCATTTAACGCCATCTCACGGATATTTCTGGCTGCAATATTTACATTCAGTCTGCACATCTGAACGGCTGTGTCAGCCCGCTGTACTTTGTTAGAATAATTACTGAGATTTCTAAGCAGTATCGTCTCTCCTACGATTGCTAAGATTCCTGAAAATACCATCAGTACGATCACGATCAGATAGCCGGTTATCATTTTTTTTCTGACAAGCATTCCATCTAATTTTTTAAACATATGCTTCTCTCCCTTTTTTGTGTATTTTTGTATTCTCTCATATACGATTATTATAATCAGATTAGTAGGCTTTTGCAATATTTTTTTCGTCATATTTTGTCAAAAAATGCAATTTTTACACTGCTTTTATAAATATCCAAGTCCGTCAGAACTACCGTTCCATGCAGTCTGTGGTGCTGTCTATAATCTTTCTACACTGTTTTTTAACTCCTCTGCTGTCTGACTGCATACCAGCTCTTCTAATACTTCGTAGGGTTCTTCCTCCTGTGATGCACTGCCTCCATCAAGTGTCTTGCTCTCTCATACGAGACGGAGCTGCTCTCTGCTGAGGTGAATTTTTCTGTCAGCTCTGCTACTACGGGGATCAGTTCTTCCATTCCATAATCGGTCTGCTGATCTGTTTTCTGCTCTGTATTCATGCCTCATCCTCCCGATATTTTCCGATATATTTTTTCGTACCGGTCCGCACCTCTCTTGCGAATGTATCAAGTACCGTTCCCTCTAAATAATCAAGATCTCCGGCACAGATTCCATCAAATTTCTCTTTCATGTACTCTAACAGCTCATCATCGGTCAGTTCATCTAAGGATTCATTTTATACAGATAAAAAATATCCTGTAACCGCATCAATGTATCCGCATAGTTTTCCTGCATGATAAACGGGGAGTCGCAAAATGAAAAACCAGCTTTTTAGGATTCCCTCCCCAAATTCTACTCTCTGCTACTCCCTTAAGCTGTTTTTCCGCTCCTGTACCAGCAGTTCTGCGTCCTCCCTGCTCATGCAGGTAACGTGCTCCGTGCGTATATCATCCATCAATTTCCAATGGATATCACGGTTGGTATGATGATAGATAAATCCGCATTTTTCCTGTACCCGTTTTGATTTCTCATTTCCATCAAAATAGCCACACCAGATCCTGTCTAACTTCAAATCTTCAAAACCGTGCCTTAACAGTTCCTCCACAGCTTCCGGTATCAGTCCCTGTCCCCAGAACGGCACTCCGATCCAATATCCGATCTCTCCTTCGGTGTCAGGAATATCTAAATTACTTGCAGACCCGATCATCAGTCCTACACTGCCTACTGCCTGATCCTGATCTTTTGGTATTACTGCATAGGTCTCATCCGCAGATAATACATTCTTTATGATCTCTCTGCTGTCTTCTACACTTGTATGTATCGGCCAGCCGGCAATCGGGCCAACCCTTGGATCTTTTGCGTATTCATACAGGCTTTTAGCATCTGATTCCTGCCATTTACGCAGTATCAGTCTTTTGGTTGTTAATTCCATGAAAATTCTCCCGTTCTTGTATTGCTATGTTTTTTATTCTACCTTGATCGATACTTTAATCGTACGGCTGGCATAGGTTCCTTTTTTCCCTTTGCCTTTACGTTGATCGTATATTTTCCTCTCGGTGTTCCCTTTTTGATGGTTACCTTTCCTTTATTGTTTACCGTAATATATTTCTTACAATTCTTGGACTTACTGTAGGTTACCGTTCCCTTTGCCTTTGTGACACCGATCTTAAAGGAATAGTTCTTTGCAAGTTTACCGGTAGATGCCTTGGCTTTGTAAGTCTTTGCCCTAACTTTTACGGTCATTGATTCTTTTTTTGGATCACCAGTTTTGCAATATTAGACTGTGCACTCTTATGCGTGCTGGTTGCTGCAACTTTTGCTCTTACATAATAAGTTCCGACTTTTTCGGATAGTTTTTCAGCTTCTTTTGCACTTCGCATCCGTATAATAGGTGTAGGTTACTTTTCCTTTGCTTCCGGTTACCTTCGCCTTACCGATCTTGATCGCTTTGCCTGTGTAAATGGCATACTTGTCCTTTAAGACTACTTTTGAGGATTTTTTCGTACTTGTTTTTCCATTGTCCTTGACTTTTATTTTCACAGAGGTCTGATAGTATTTCGTTTTACCTGTAATCGTTACATTTCCCGAACCTACAAACGATACCTTTCCCTTTGCATCTGTTTTCGCGATCTTTGTATTGCCGGATGCCCAGGTGATATTCTTACTGCTAAATGCCACCTTTTGTCCAAATTCCGGATTGATCAGCCACAATTTTGCCTGTGTCTTTTTTCCAACCTGACATTTTGCACTATCAATCCCAATACTAAACTGATATGTATACTCTTTCGGCGTATTCCATATGATTCCCCTGCTTGTGATCGCTTCCGAAAAAGTGCCGTTTGGAATATATATCGACTGACTTACCGTCTGATTCGCTGGTTTCGCTGCTGCCTGCGGATTCTCGGCATTCCCAAAGCACTGCGCCCATGTATAGACTCCATCCATATAAAAACATCCGATTCCTATCGTTGTGGCATCTTTCGAAAGAATATTCTCTCTGTGACCTTCTGAATTCATCCAACTGTTCATCACTTCTGAAGCTGAACGCTGATTGATCGCCACATTTTCTGCGATCATCGCTGCATTTGCGGAAAAACAGCCTGCACCATCCGGTCTTGTATGGGAAAACAGCACTTCCTGTTCGCCAGCCCTGATCATAGCTGTTTCTAACAGACTGCTATCCATCGTCAGTGCCGACAAACCGTTTTCTGCTCTTTTTTTATTTACAATGGAAAGAACCTCAAAGGCTTTTTTATAATCTCTGGTACCGGAAATGGTGATCTTCTCTGCATAGTGAAGTCCATTTTTACCAAACTTCACAAGTTCTTTATTCCGGCAGTTTACCTGTACTCCCGCCTCAAAGGCGTTCTCATCTACATACTGTGTAGATGCCGGAAGCGTAATACTTGTTAAAGAAGGGCAATTTGCAAATGCCTGTCGATAGATTGTTTTCACCTTTGACAAATTTACCGTTTCTAACGCATAGCACTGTGCAAAATCGGCATAACCGATCGTTTCTAAGCCTTTTGCCGTAAACGTTTTCAGGCTGCTACAACTGTTAAAAACGGAACCACCCCATTTTTTCATTCGATCCGGAAGTGTGACGTTCACTAAACTGCTACAATCGCAGAAAGTACGCATGCCCAAGGTCTGAAGTCCGCCAAAATCAATCGTTTTAATGCTGCTGCACGCCTCAAACATCCTGTAAGGGGACTCTTTCAGTCCTTTTCCGAATTTGACGGATGTAATCTCTGTACAACTATCGAATGCAAAACTGCCAGCCGTTGTTATCTTATCGGTAAGTACCAATGCTCCTGATAATGAGGAATCGTAAAATGCTCCCTCCCCAAGTGTTGTTACATTGGAAAAACGAACGCTTTTCAGATTACGGGTCTTGGAAAAAGCATAATCTCCGATCTGCTTTACACCGGTCGGCACGGTAAATTGTGTAACCGCTTTATCCACTGGAAATAGCACTAACGTGGACTTATCTTTTGTATATAAAACACCATCTTCTGCTATAAAAGCAGTGTTGCCGGATGCAACTTTCAACTCGGAAAGGCTCGTATTGCCAAATAATATCTGTGGCTAAAATTTTGTCATTTTTTTAGGAATTTCAAACGTAGTAATCACGGTCTCCTGCAATGCATAATCCCCCATTGTGGTTACTCCGCTTGCGGAAAACGCTGCTAATGAAGTACATCCTGCAAATGCTCCGCTCTCTATGGTTTTGACATTCTTAGCAAGTTTTACTCCTGTAAGTGATGAACACTCATAAAATGCTGCCTCTTTGATGGTCTGTAAGGATTGTGGAAAGCTAACCGATGTAATGGAACTCATTCTGCAAAAGTTCTGCTGTCCGATCACGGTAATCCCCTCACTGATCACTACACTCTTTACATTGAGTTCGCTCCACGGTGCAGGTTCTGACAGACTTGCATCCGGCATTGCACCGGAACCTGTGATCGTCAGTGTCGTACCTGATAATTTCCATTTTACATTGCCATATATACCGCTCTGCGCAGAAGCTCCTGTCGCATTCTGAGTCAGATCATTCGTTCCGGTACTTTTTGTTCTTCCTGATCCTTTACTTCTATGTTCTCTGCTTCTGTACTCTTTGTATCCTGACTCTTTACTTCTGTATTTTTGCATCTTCGTTCTCTTTTGGTTTGTATTTTCCCGCCGGTGAGATGTCCTGAGCTTTCCCTCCGACTAATTGCCCGTCCTCTTTTTTGGAGAGATGCTGCTGCCTGTACGGATTTTGTGGAAAATCCAGACATTGCGTATAAAAGACAGCATCCTATGAACAGTCCTAACACTAATTTTCCTTTTTGTTTCTTTTTCATAGCTTTAGACCTCCTTTTTTAGTTAATTTTCCAGTAATAATATATTATTTCCCTACTTTTTTCAGTGATCCTATCAATCACCCTTTCAGTCACCTTTTCAGTCACTTTCCTATTTCAAAATCTTGTATTGTTATTGCTTTATTTTACCACATTTATCTGCTTACCGGAATATATTTGGAATAATCAAAAGAATCAAAAAAAGACATTCGGACTCCTTTCAGAATCCGAATGCCTAAAATATTATACGCTATTTCCGTAATTGTGTTTGCATTGGTACAAATTCAATTTTTAATTGCATCCCCATACCATGAGCTAACCGCTTCAAAAGTTTTAAAGATGGATTTCTGGTTCCATTTTCAAGTTTACTTATATCTGCCTGATCTATTCCCGTACGCTTTGCAAGCTCTTTTTTGTGTTAAATTCTGTTCAATGCGTGCATCAATCATGGCACGAATAACATCCATTTCCGGCTGCATGTCATCCCATTCCTTTTTAAATTCAGGGTCTTTTAATTCTTCTTGTAATAAATTTTGAAATTCACTCATTATTCACCACTCCTTTCTAAAAAAGCTTTTCTGCATTTCTTTGCATATTCAATTTCACTTGGCGGTGTCTTTTTCGTCTTCTTAACAAAACCATGTGTTAATACTATTCTCCCTTCATAATAAAAGAAATATAATACTCTTGAAATATCTGTCCCTACTTTTGCTCGCAATTCAAATATTCCGTCACCTAAAGGTTTACTGTATGGTTCTCTTAACTGATTCCCATACTGCTCTAAAATACTAACTAAGCCAAATAATTTTGCCTTCATTTTAGGATTTTGTGAAAGCATAAAATCTTTCGCGGGTTTCTTTCCCTCCTCTGTTTCGTAGAATTCTGCTTTAAATTCACTCATAACTTTCCTCCGATGTGATTTCTATATAAATATAATATGGTGTTTTTACCATATTGTCAAGCAACAGGACACGCCTTGATCAAAAACAAACCGTAATGTAAATTATGATAAAATGAAACCAAGTCCTCTCCCCATGGAATCCCCACGGGTAAAGGTGACATAGAAGCACCTGTTGTTATTTATCATAAAAAGTGTACATAAGCACTGCTCATGTATTATGTTCCCTCTAACATGGTTCTTCATCATAAACCAGTTTTGCCTTTTCCTCATACAGCATCCGGTCTGCACGCACGATCAGTGTCTCCGGTTTTTCCTCCGGGTCATCCACTAACGTATAGCCGATAGATACGGCAAGCGGATAGAGCAGTTTTTCTCCTTCTGCATGACCATACTTGTCATTAATCTGTTTGAAACGGTTTGCATCTAAGAGATAAAGGATCATCGGATGCTCCTTATCTGCCTGTGGAATCTTCGTTTCTAACATAAAAAACAGACGTTTCCGGTTATTCAGTCCGGTCAGTGCGTCATTATAGATCTGTGTCCTTTGTACATAGACAAAAATGATAAACAACGAAGTGATGATCGCCGGTGCTATGATCGGTGTGTTTCCAACTGTCATCTGTACCATACCTGCTGCCAATGGAAATATCAAAAATATTCCAAACAGCCAGCATAACATCCGTCTTTCCTTATTCGTTTCCCGGATGCCATACTTTACGGCATAGATACAGACTACAAGACTATACAGATATTGCAGGGATGACACAAAAACGAACAATACGCCTCTTTGGTATGTACCATCTGCCGCAATCTGAAATACCCAGCCGGTCCACGGTGTCGTCAGACATAATACCATTGCAAGCCCGATCGGTATCTGACAGATCAGATAGACCAGTCTGCCCGGACGTTTATCCGTTCTTCTGATGCGTGCCATCGCAAAAAAATCTACCCCTATATAGGTTACTACCATTTGCAAATTCACAGACTCTCCCACCTCTTTCTGTTACTTTTCCTCTGCCTTCTTTCTCCAGTAAAATTTATTCCTAATCCTTAGATTCGATTACTACTAATCTGCCTGTTCGAAATTCAATCTCTGCCTGTTCTCCTGTGATCTCATTACTGATCCCAATTGAATGGCAGTGATCTAATATATAATCCTCTAATGGATATTTCATTCCCTTTAATGTGATGCCTTCCACAGCTCCCATAAACGGAAGCAGTGAGACATATTTTCCATACTGTGTTTCTCTTTTGATCACGGTTCTTTGATCTATGACCTGTACCCGGTTATGTGCATCTACAAGATAAGCCGAAATTCCCTCTTCCCGCAGCAATCCCAGCAGATAGACATTTGCAAGCATATGGTCTAACCTGCTTCCGGTTCCTCCTACAATATGAATCTCTTCTGCCCCAAGCTCTGCCGCAGTCTGCACTGCTGACTCGGTATCCGTATCGTCTTTTTTTCCGGACGTAATACTTTCCACTCAATGCCGTCCATTTTTCGATACGCCTCTAATACAGCCGGGTCTACGGAATCAAAATCGCCCACGATCATGTCCGGCTTTTTTCCGTACTTATATAAAAACTCCATGCCAGAGTCCGCAGCAATGATATAACGAAATTGTTGTTCTTCTATATATTTTAACATAAAAGATGCCTCTATGGCACCACCTGATATTACCAATATCTTTTCTGTTTTCTGTACCATTTCACCCATCCACTCTTATTTCATCAGAGTTAAAAAATCCTGCACATTCTGCGCAACATCACCTTTGAAAACTGCACTTCCTGCCACAATGATATTCGCTCCTGCATCCATCACCATTTCCACATTGTCCAGATTGATCCCTCCGTCCACCTGGATGTCGGTTTTTAGTCCCTGACGCTCGATCATCTGCTTTAACTTACGGACTTTTTTCCGTACAATAGGAAATGTAGGACTGTCCGCCAAATCCCGGATTGACTGTCATCAGCAATACCATATCCACTTTCGGCAGGATATACTCGACCGCTTCTAACGGCGTTGCCGGATTCAATGCTACTCCTGCTAAAATATCATGCTCTTTGATCACTTCTATGGTGCGGTCTAAATGTTTACATGCTTCTGCATGAACGGTAATAATATCCGCTCCTGCTGCCACAAATTCGTCAATATAACGAATCGGCTCCTCAATCATCAGATGCACATCAAAGATTCTCTCCGTCAGCGGACGGATCGCTTTGATCACCGGAAATGCAAAGGAAATGTTTGGGACAAAACAGCCATCCATAACATCAATATGCACATAATCCGCTCCCGCTTCATCGATCACTCGGATCTGCTCACCTAAATTGGCAAAATCAGCAGATAATATAGACGGTGACAGACATTTCATAATTATGTTCCTCCTAATACTTTTTCGTATCTTTTATTTCTTCATATAGGGTACAGTAGTTCTCATACCGCTCTGTACTGATCTTTCCTTCTGACAGTGCTTCCTTTACGGCACAGTCCGGCTCATGGATGTGACTGCATCCCGTAAAACGGCATTGTTCTTCTAATGCCACAAATTCAGGATAGCAATCTTTTAAATCCTCTTTTTCAAATCCCGGCATATACATGGAGCTGAATCCCGGCGTGTCCATCAGATAGGTGTTTTTCGAAAGCGGTATGACCTGTGAATGTCTCGTTGTATGCTTTCCTCTTTCGATCTTCATACTGATCTCTCCGGTCTCCATTCGGATCTCTGACTGCAGCACATTCGTAAGCGAAGATTTTCCGACACCGGACGGACCGGCTAAGGCGAAGGTCTTGCCGTCTATCTGCTCTTTGACGGTTTCTATGCCGATCTGCTCTTTCGCACTGACAAAACAGATCGGATATCCGGCTGCGGCATAGATGTCCTGCAATTTCTTTCGTTCTTCTTCATCCACTAGATCTGTCTTATTAAAACAAAGCACTGCCGGAATATGCTGATATTCCATCATCACTAGAAAACGGTCTAACAGATGGAAGTTTGGCTTTGGCTTTGCCGCCGCAAAGACCACCAATGCTCCGTCTATATTGGCAACTGCCGGCCGGATCAGTTCGTTTTTCCTCGGCAGAATTTTTTCGATATTTCCTTTTTTCTCATTTTCATCTAAAATAGCAATTTCCACGTTATCTCCGACTAACGGTTTGATTTTCTGATTGCGAAAACTGCCTTTTTGCTTTACATTCATTAATTCCGGCTCCTACTACATGAATGTAGTAGAACCCGGAAATTCCTTTTACTATCTTTCCCTGCATATCTTTCCTTACTGCTTGTTAAATGTAACGTCCTGTACCTGTTTCTGCTCTGTTCCGTCAGAAAGTGACCAGGTAATCTCAAGTTTTCCGGAAGACATTTCTGCGATATCTGTTTTCTGGATCGAGTATGGGAAGGATTCGATCGCAATACTGTTCCACTGCTCTAACACTGCTCCATTAGAGTCCTTTAATACAATACTTGCACCTACCACACTGTCATTATCTGCCGGTGCCGTAATCTTGGCACTGAACTTATAATAAGTGATCTTTGGTCCGTCACTGATGACCAGACTGATATTGCTTCCCGCATCGACATATTTTCCATCTGCGATACTCTGACTGATGACATTTCCTGCCGCAACGGTATCACTGTTCTCTTTGGTAACACTTGTTACCGTCAGTCCTGCTCCTGACAGTTCGTTTCTGGCATCTGTCTCCGATTTTCCAACCACATTTGGAACTACGACCGGTGCTTTTCCCTGAGATACAACAATACTGATACTGTCACCCTTCTTTGCCTTGGCACCTGCATCCGGTGTCTGGGAGATGACCTGACCGCTTGCTACCGTATCACTGTTTGCGTAATCCCTTGAATACTTAAATCCGTTATCCTGCAGTTTATTAATGGCGGATGTCTCATCGAGTCCCTTGACATCCGGAACGGAAACTTCACCCACGCCACTGCTCATCACAACGACAATGGTTGTATTTTTCTTGATCATATCTCCTTTGTCTTCACTCTGGGAGATAATTTCTCCTGCATCATATTTTTCGGAAGCCTGTGTGCCGCCGTCTTTGATGCCTAGATCAATTTTATTTAATGCTTTTTTGCTTCCTCATAGGTCATTCCGGTGACATCGATCATCTCGACCTGTTCGCTGTCTTTCTCGGTTTTTGTCGCCTCTTTTGTATCATCCTTTTTACCGGAGGAACCAAATTTTACGATCCCACTGACACTTAAGATCAGCCAGATGACAATTCCGACAATGATCACACCTGCAACGATCCCTGCAATGGACATAGCCTTTTCCATCTTCGGATTGAGTTCGCCTTCGATTCTTCCTCCTCCTCTTCGTCGTCCTCATCCTCTTCCGCTTCTTCCTGCGGATCATAATAAACGCTTTCTGCTTCTTTTTTGATGCGCTCTAAATCTTCATCGTTATATTTTCTTGTCTCGCCGCCGACATTCGGATCTACTAATGTCACAAAATCTTCATCCGGGTTGATCAGCGATTTCTTTAAGTCCAATAGCAGATCGCCCATGGTCTGATATCTTCTGTCAGCATTCTTCTGTGTACATTTTAAGATAATCTTTTCTAAGCTGACCGGAAGATTTGGTGCATAAGCACTCGGTGCTACCATTTCTTCCTGCAAATGCTGGATTGCCACGGCTACGGTGGTATCTCCGTCAAACGGTACACGTCCTGTCACCATTTCGTACATCACGATTCCTAAGGAATAGATGTCACTTCTGCCATCGACGAAGCCGTTTCTTGCCTGCTCCGGGAAGAATAATGAACCGATCCCATCACATCGGAATTAATGGTATTCGATGTTGCGGCTCTTGCAATACCAAAGTCCATGACTTTGACTTTTCCCTCTGTGGAGATCATGATATTCTGCGGCTTGATATCCCTGTGTATGATATTTTTCTTATGGGCAGCCTCAATTCCTCTGCCTACCTGAATGGCGATACTGATCGCCTCTTTAAAAGTAAGCTGTCCTTTTTTCTCAATATAAGTCTTTAAGGTAATGCCTTCTACATATTCCATGATAATGTAGTACATTCCTCCTGACTTCCTACGTCATAAATATTGACAATATTCGGATGCTCTAAGCCCGCTGCGGACTGCGCCTCGGTACGGAACTTTGTTACAAAATTAACATCCTCCGAAAATTCCTGTTTTAATACTTTAATCGCAACGAAACGTCCTAATGTATGGTCTTTTGCCTTATAGACATCCGACATTCCGCCCGCACCTATTTTTCCTACGATCTCATAACGATCATCTATAAACATTCCTTCTGTTAGCATTCTTTCCACCTCGTCTAAAACGGTTCTATAACAACCACCGTGATATTATCCTTTCCCCATTGTCATTTGCTGTCCGGACTAATCTCTCCGCGCACTCCGCAACGTCTCTCTGACTGTTGATGATGCTTCGGATGTCCTGATCCTCTACCATGTTTGTCAATCCGTCCGTACAGAGCAATATGTAATCCTGCGGTTCTAAATTCACCTGAAAGAAATCCGCTACTACTTTGTCTGCTGCTCCTACAGCTCTTGTAATGATATTCTTGTCGGGATGATCTTTTGCTGCATCTTTTGCAATCTCGCCCATGCGTACCATTTCCTCTACTAAGGAATGGTCTCTGGTCACCTGTTTGATCTCTTTGCCGACAACATACATTCTGCTGTCACCAACATTGGCAACCCATGCCTTTTTTCCCGATTACTGTCACTACAACAACCGTAGTCCCCATGCCGGACATTGCCTCATCACCGGCTGCTTTTTTTTATCAGTTCCTCATTTGCTTTACAGATGGCATGCTCGATGACCTCCACCGGTTCGGTTCTCTCATCCTTCTCAATACTCTCTACGATAGTCTCTACCGTATATCTGGATGCATACTCACCTGCTTTGTGTCCGCCCATCCCATCTGCTACAATAAAAAGGTTCGGCAAATTTCCAACGGCATTCTCCGATGTATACATATAATCCTGATTCATTTCTCTTCTCTTTCCGATGTCTGATATCGAAAATGTCTTCATTCCCTGTTTCGCCTACCCTTCTGTATATCTCTTTCTCAATTGTCCACAGGCACCATCTATGTCTCTGCCCATTTCCCTTCTAATAGTAACATTTATTGCATTTTTTCAAGTTCTATTTTGAATTTCTCTGTTGCCGTATGATCCGGCTGCTTATAATTCCGCTCTTTGATCGGGTTGACCGGTATCAGATTCACATGACAGTTCATTCCATGGATCAGTCTGCTGAGTTCCTCTGCATCCTCTTTTGTATCATTGACTCCTGCCACTAAGCTGTACTCAAAGGTCACTCTCCTGCCTGTCTTTGAAAAATAATATTTGCAGGCATCGATCACTTCTTCGATGTCATACTTATTTGCGATCGGCATCAGTTCCTGCCTCTTTTCTGGTTTGAAGCATGCAGGGAAAGTGCTAATGTCATCTGTAATTTTTCTTCGGCAAGTTCCTTAATCTTCGGTACAATGCCACAGGTGGATACCGTCAGATTTCTCTGGCTGATGTTTAAGCCGTTTTCATCGGTCAGCATGGTAATAAAACGCAGCAGGTTTTCGTAGTTGTCTAACGGTTCTCCCGTTCCCATCACAACCACATTGGAGATCCGCTCTCCGATGTCTTCTCCTACGCGGTAAATCTGCTCTAACATCTCTGCCGGAGTCAGTCCTCTGACTAATCCGTCTAAGGTAGACGCACAGAAACGGCAGCCCATACGGCAGCCTGCCTGTGAGGAGATGCAAACGGAATTGCCGTGTTTATAGCGCATCAGCACGCTCTCTATCATATTTCCATCCGGCAGACGAAACAGATATTTTTTGGTTCCATCCAGTTTCGATGTCTGAATGGTCACCGGCTCTAAGACCGTCAATTCTGCCTGCTCTTTTAACTTTTCCCGAAGTGCCTTTGATAAATTCGTCATCTCATCCCAGCTGCTCACATGGCGGACATGCATCCACTGATAGATCTGGGATGCCCGGAACGGCTTTTCTCCAATGGATGTCATAAATGCTTTCAATTCTGCTAAATCCATGGATTTGATGTCTGTTTTTCTATGATTTTCACTCTGTATCTCACTCATGTTTCTTTCCTTTTTTCATCCTTGCAACAAAGAATCCGTCATTTCCTTCTTCTCCCGGAAAAATCTGCTTTTGCAGTTCTACTTCCAGTTCCGGGTACTGCTCTGACAGCCACCTGACATTTTCCTCATTTTCCGCTTTATGGATCGTACAGGTACTGTAAAGAAGTTTCCGCCCGGTTTGACATAACGCACTGCATTTTTTAGGATTTCCCTTTGCAGTGCCACAAGCTCTGCCTCTTTTTCTACGGTCATCTTATATTTGATATCTTTTTTCTGCCTATCACACCAAGTCCCGAACACGGCAGATCTGCGATCACGATATCTGCTTTTTCTTCCCATGCCGCATCAAAAACCTGGCATCCGCACACTCTGCCTGCATATTAGACACCTGACACCGCCTGATATTTTCTTCGATCAAAAAAAACTTTCTGTGGTGTCAGATCCCTTGCGATGACTTTTCCCGTTCCATGCATCTTTTGTGCCACATAAATACTCTTTCCGCCCGGTGCAGCGCAGAGATCTAAGACCACATCCTGCTCTTTTGCTCCTGCTTCCTTTGCCGCTGTCATGGAACTGATGTCCTGTACATAAAAAGTCCTTCCTGAAAGCTCTTTAGCTTATTCAGATAATCATACCCGGACAGGAACAAGGCATCCTCCATCTGCACAGATTCCGATACCCTGACACCTTCGCTTTGCAGCCGGTCTATCAATTCTTGTTTCGTGATGCGTTCGGTATTGATCCGCACCGTGGTCGGCTGCTCTGTCAAAAATGCCGCCGCCATCTGCTCGGTACGCTCCATTCCATATTCATCCTTCCACTGACGGACTAACCACTCCGGAAGGGAGTAGATAACGGAAAGATACGCGACCGGTTCTTTTTTCTTTCTCCGGATAGGTGATGTTCTCTTTATTTCTTGCGATATTTCTAAGCACTCCGTTGACAAAACCTTTTAATGTATGGAACCCACGTTTTTTGCCAACTTCACTGCCTCATTGCAGGCAGCAGAATCCGGCACTCCATCTAAAAAGCAGATCTGATAGACCGCACTCCTTAGGATGCAGCGGATGACCGGTTTCATTTTATGTACTTTTGTATTGAAAATGTATTGATGATATAATCTATCCGAATCTGGTATTCTAATGTTCCCTCTACTACTTTTTGTAAGGAAGGCACGTTCTCTTTTTTCTAAATACTGGTATTTGTCCAATGTGTTTTTAACGCAATATGACTGTACTCGCCATCCCTTGTTACTGCTAAAAGGATGTCGAGTACAATCTCTCTCGTGTCTGTCTTATCAGTCACGGTCATTTCCTCCAAATAAGATGATCAGACGAAGTAGCTGCAGGATCGCTGCTGCCGCACTCGCCACATAGGTCAGTGCCGCTGCTCTTAATACCCGTCTTGTATACTTCAATTCATCATCCTGAAGCATATTTGTGGTTCCTAAGATATGCAATGCACGGTTAGACGCATTGAACTCTACCGGAAGTGTCACTAACTGAAACAGTACTGCTAAAGAGAAGAAAATGATTCCAAGCTGGATCAGAAAACTTCCGGTACTGCTGTTAAAGAACAGTCCGATAATGATCAACGGCCATGCCATAGTGGAGCCAAAGTTTGCCACCGGTACTAAGTTTCCACGCAATGTCAGTGGAAAATATCCGGTCTGATGCTGGATCGCATGTCCGCATTCATGTGCTGCCACACCGATCGCTGCTACAGAAGTGCTCCCATAGACACTGTCGGAAAGGTTTAACACCTTGGTCTTTGGATTGTAATGGTCTGTCAGGTTTCCTGAAATATGTCCGACCTGCACATCATAGATGCCGGCATCGTGTAAGATCCGCTCCGCCGCCTGTGCTCCCGTCATTCCTGACATACTGCGGTATTTTGAATATTTTGCATAAGTGGTTTTGACTCTTGCAGATGCGATCAGACAAATGATTGCTCCGATCACTACAAGAATGTAAGTTGGGTCCCACCAGTAGTACATATGAATTCCTCCTGTTTTTAATATTTTCTAAGCATTTGTGCCAAGCACAGTTCCTTCTTCGAGCGAAACACCACATAAGAATGCCTCCGCCGTCATCCGTTTTTTGCCCTCTAACTGTATCTCGGTCGGAACTAAAATACCATCTTTTGTCTGGATGCCAAAGCTGTGCTTTTTGACGTTTACGATCGTGCCTGCCTTTGACGGATCACCGCCTTCTTTTACTGTCGCACCCCAGATCTTTAAGGTTTTTCCCTGATATTCGGTATAAGTTCCCGGCCACGGATTCAGTCCACGGATCAGACGTTCTAATTCCACGGCACTCTTTGTAAAATCCATCTCACCGAAAGATTTTTTGATCATGCCTACCTGTGTTGCTTTCTCGTGATCCTGCGGTGTAAATTCTGCCGTTCCATCTTCAAGTGCCTGTAAAGTCTGAACTGCTAACTTTGCTCCAACCTCGGCTAAACGGTCGAACAGGCTTCCTCCGGTTTCGTTTGGTGTAAGTGTCACTTCTTCTTTTAAGATCATATCTCCGGTATCGAGTCCCTCATCCATACGCATCGTGGTCACGCCGCTGACTTTTTCTCCATTGATGACCGCCCACTGGATCGGTGCTGCTCCACGATACTTCGGAAGCAGGGATGCATGAACGTTCACACAGCAGTATTTTGGCATTTCTAAAATCTCTTTTGGCAGGATCTGTCCAAATGCCACAACGACGATACAGTCCGGCTGGTATTTTTTCAGATATTCGATGCTTTCTGCTTCTCTCACACGTTTGGGCTGGAATACCTCTATATTATGTGCAAGAGCGGCCTCTTTTACCGGCGGATATTGCAGTTTTTTACTTCTTCCACGCGGTTTATCCGGCTGTGTGACCACCAGAGCCACCTCATGTCCTGCCTCAATCAGCGCTTCTAATGTCCCCACCGCAAAATCCGGTGTTCCCATAAAAATCAATCTCATGTCTATTCCTCTTCTTCCTCATAACGTACATCAAACAGATCACCTTCTACCAGCTCTGTATACAGATGTCCGTCTAAGTGGTCTATTTCATGGCAGAATGCTCTTGCAAGAAGCTCTGTACCTTCTAATTCACGCTCTACCATATTTTCATCCAATGCCCGCACTTTGACATAATTTGGTCTGGTGACTACTCCTGCTTTTCCAGGAAGGCTTAAGCATCCCTCATCTCCGGTCTGGCTGCCTTCTGTCTCTAAGATCTCAGGATTGATCAATACGATCGGTCCGTCTCCTACATCAATGACTACGATACGCTTTAAGATGCCGACCTGGCATGCCGCAAGTCCTACGCCGTTTGCATGATCCATCGTTTCTATCATATCCTCGATCAGCGTTGCTATTCTTGGAGTCATCTCCGTTACCTCTCTGCATCGTTTATTTAATACTTCATCTCCCTGAATGCGAATGGTTCTAAGTGCCATAATGTCCCTCTCTTTCTCCTGTCTAAAACCCGTTTACCGGATTGAAATCAAACTGTATGCCAATCCCGTTCCCAAACGGCTCTTTTTCTAAATATTGTTCTAAACTGTCCTTTATCTCCACTAATGTATCATAATTTCCGCATTTTAGATAGAGGATCTTGCGATAAATATCATTGATCTTTGCAACTGCCGGCTCTGTCGGTCCAATGACTGCCACGGTCTTTAGTTGCATCTGTGCGATCTTTTTTTCTATCTGCTCTGCCGCTTTTGTAGCGTTTTCTTCCTCTCTCGAAGAAATCAGTATGACTAAAAGATTCCAGACCGGCGGATAATTCAAAAGGTCACGATAACGGATCTCCTGTTCATAGAACATCCGGTAATCCTGTTCTTTTGCCGCCTCGATACTGTAGTGTTCCGGTGTATAAGTCTGGATGACCACCTCGCCCGGTTCACTTCCCCTGCCTGCTCTTCCTGCCGCCTGCGTTAAAAGCTGGAATGTACGCTCTGCGGAATGATAGTCATGGATATAGAGTGACATATCTGCCGCTAGGACTCCTACTAAGGTCACATTTGGAAAATCATGTCCTTTTACGATCATCTGGGTCCCTATCAGGATATCTGCCTCCCTGTTTGAAAATGCAGACAAAATCTTCTCATATCCGTCTTTTGTCCGTGTCGTATCCATATCCATGCGGATCGTTCTCGCCTTGGGAAAACGTTTTTTACGATCTCTTCGATCTTTTGTGTCCCCGCCTTAAAACCACCGATATATTTAGAACCACATGCCGGACAGACCTTTGGCTGTTCTGTTTCATAGCCGCAGTAATGGCAGATGAGTCTGCCGCCCTGATGCTGGCTTAAGGAAACATCACAATGCGGGCATTTGATGACATTTCCACAGGCACGGCAGGACACAAATCCCGCTAAGCCCCTGCGGTTTAAAAAAAGCATCATCTGTTCGCCTTTATGCAGCCTTTCTTCCATCAATTCCTGTAATTTTACACTTAGGATGGAACGGTTTCCCTGCTTTAATTCATCCCTTAAGTCGATGACATGACATACGGGAAGTGGGCGGTTCTGTACCCGCTCGGTCAGTTCTAACAGTGTGTACTCGCCTTTTTTGCCTTATAATAACTCTCTAAGGATGGCGTTGCGGAACCTAATACTAACGTTGCACCGCACAACTCTGCCCGCTTTGCCGCTACTTCTCTGGCATGATACCTTGGAACGGTCTCACTTTTATAAGAAGTCTCATGTTCCTCATCTATTATCATAATGCCTAAATTTGAAAACGGTGTGAACAATGCCGAACGCGGACCGATCATGACATCAATTTCTCCATTTTTTGCTCGCTGATACTGGTCAAAACGCTCCCCTAAAGAAAGTCTTGAATTCAGGATCGAGACCCGCTCGCCAAAACGGTTATAAAACCGCATGACTGTCTGATAAGTTAAGGCGATCTCCGGGATCAGAACGATGGCCTGTTTTCCTGCGCCACCGTTCTTGCGATCAGTTCCATATAGACTTCCGTCTTACCGCTTCCCGTAACACCATGCAAAAGGTAGGTCTTTGGCTGATGGTTTTTCATCTGTTCCCAGACAGTGTCCACTACGTTTTGCTGTGCAGCATTTAAGACTGTAACATTTCCGCTCTTTTTTAAATGCGCCACCGGATTCCGGTAATCCCTCTTAGAAATGGTCTTTACGATCCCCTGTTCTTCTAAGGCATGGATGACTGCGGTAGAGACTCCGAGCTTTTTCGTAATGATCTCTTTTGGCAGCTCGCCCTGCTCGATCAGGGCTTCTAACAACCGTTCCCTTGCCACACTGTTCTTACGGTTTTTTCTAAAAAAGAGTCCTTGCCGCCTGCGGTTCTAACGCTAAGGCGATCGTCTGCTTTTGTTTTTCATTCTCTTTCCGCTTGATTGGAAGCACGGTTTTGAGTGCCTGGTTCATGGTCCCGCCATAGTTTTTGCGGATCCATGCCGCTAAAGAGATCAGCTCTGCCTCGATCGGAATCCCATCCGTCTTAATATTAAATATAGGTTTAATTTTCGCAGGATCAAAGGAAGGTTCGGTGGTCAGATTCACCACATAACCCGTGATCCTTCTGCTTCCTTTTCCAAACGGCACTTCGATGGGCATTCCGATCCCAATGTCCTGTTCTAATTCTTCCGGCACCAGATACTGAAACGTTCTATCTAATTTTTCTAATGAGATATCAATGATAATATCTGCATACAATGCCATCTTTTATTCTCCATGTAATTCTTTCAAGACTTCTGCGATCAGAACTCTTTCGTCCATCGGATGTTTCACGCCTTTGATTTCCTGATAGTCCTCATGTCCTTTTCCTGCAAGGACTATGACATCTCCCGGTTTTCCATGCTCAATGGCATAGCGGATGGCTTCTTTTCTGTCGATGATCTCAATGTATTTTCCATCTGTTTTCTCAATTCCTGTTTTAATATCATCGATGATCGCCTGTGGTTCCTCAAATCGTGGGTTATCTGATGTGATAATCGTAAAGTCTGCAAGTCTTCCCGATACCCCACCCATCTCGTAACGACGCAGTTTAGAACGGTTGCCGCCGCATCCAAAGACACAGACTAAACGCTCCGGTCCGTATTCTTTTAAGGTACTTAACAGGCTCTCAAGGCTCATGGCATTGTGGGCATAGTCGATCATCAATGTAAATTCATCGGAAACTTTTACCATCTCAATCCTGCCACGCGTCTTTGCCTCTTTAAGCGCCTTTTTCATATCCTCCACGGAAACATTAAAGTGATGACAGATTGCAATGGCTGTCAGGGAATTGTATACACTGAATTTTCCCGGAACATCTATCTCTACATCAAAGTTCAAAAGTCCCTCTACGGTATAGGCAACCCCTAAATATCCCGGACGTTTTACTAATTTTGTATTGACCGCATGGATATCCGCATCTTTGGAAAATCCAAAGGTTTCCACTTCGCAGGTGTGTCCTTTTAAGATTTCCTCCACATGGGCATCATCTTTATTGACGATTCCTAAACGACACTGGCGGAACAGCATGGACTTGCAGGCAAGATACTCTTCAAAGGATGCATGCTCGTTTGGTCCGATATGATCCGGTTCAATATTCGTGAATATTCCGATTTCAAATACAAATCCTGCCGTACGATGCATCATCAGTCCCTGAGAGGATACCTCCATGACACAGCAGTCACAGCCTGTTTCCACCATTTTATGAAAATACTCCTGTATAATATAGGACTCCGGTGTCGTGTTGCTTGCCGGAATGACTTCATCCCCCGATGATCGCCTCGATCGTACCGATCAGACCGACTTTATAGCCTGCACTCTCTAAAATGGATTTTACCATATAGGTCGTGGTCGTCTTTCCTTTAGTTCCGGTTACACCGATGACACGCATTTTCTCCGCCGGATGGTCAAAATATGCTGCTGATAAAAGTGCTAAGGCATAGCGGGTATCTTCGACTTTGATAACCGTTACCCCTTCTGGTGCTTCTACATCCTCCTGCACCACGATCGCAGCGGCTCCTTTTGTGCCACTTCCCCAACAAACTTGTGTCCGTCCACTGCCGTACCTTTGATGCAGACAAACAGATCGTCTTTCCCTGCTTTTCTCGAATCATAAATCAAATGTGAAATCTCAATGTCAGGGTTCCCCTGCACACATTGATAATCTAATCTTTCTAATAATTTTTTCAGAGCTGGCATAAGCATTCCTCTTTTCCTTTTTTATCTTTTCTAAGAATAACGGACTTTGCACCTCAAGTCAATTTCACGCATAAACTTTCCGCAATGGAACATACTGTTTTTATGAAGAAAAATTTTTTTTTGATCTGTGGGCTGACGGATGGTGTATGGAGATCATCTTTACCTCGTTTCACGCCTTTTTTAATGAGGATTTCCGACTCAAAGGGCAGACCTCTATCTGGATGTTTCCGATTTACGGACTCGTTGCACTGATCCATCCGATGCATCATCAGATGGAGGACAAGCCTGCTCTTTACCGCGGCAGTGTCTATACCCTTGGTATTTTCACCTGTGAATATATCAGTGGTTCTCTTTTAAAAAACATCATATGTGTCCCTGGGACTATAACAATGCCAAAACAAATGTCGATGGTGTCATCCGTTTGGATTATGCACCGTTTTGGTTAGCGGCAGGATTGATCTTTGAAAAAATCTTAAGTATTTCGGATTCTGAATCTTGAAAATTTCGGACAACTATTATATGATAGTAAAAATCACTTAAGGAGGAACACTATGCGACATTTAATGAGTCCGTTGGATTTTTCCGTTGAAGAGTTGGATGAGCTTTTAAATCTTGCCAATGACATCGAAAAAGATCCCAAAAAATATGCACATGCATGCGATGGAAAAAAGCTTGCCACCTGTTTTTATGAACCGAGCACCAGAACCCGTCTTTCTTTTTGAAGCTGCCATGTTAAATCTTGGAGGCAATGTTCTTGGTTTTTCCAGTGCCGATTCGAGTTCAGCAGCAAAAGGCGAAAGCGTTTCCGATACGATCCGTATTATTTCCTGTTACGCAGACATCTGTGCGATGCGTCATCCAAAAGAAGGAGCCCCTCTTGTTGCTTCTCTTCATTCCAATATTCCAGTTATCAATGCCGGAGACGGCGGTCATCAACATCCTACACAAACTCTTACCGATTTATTAACCATTCACAGTTTAAAAGGCAGATTGGACAATCTGACGATCTGTTTGTGCGGCGATTTAAAATTCGTACGTACCGTTCACTCTCTGATCAATGCCCTGATCCGTTATCCGGGCATCCGTTTTGTATTGATCTCACCGGAAGAATTAAAAGTGCCAAGTTATATCCGTGAAGAGGTCTTAAACCGCAATCATATCCCATATGAAGAGGTCATCCGCTTAGAAGATGCCATGGACAAACTGGACATTCTCTATATGACACGCGTACAAAAGGAACGTTTCTTCAATGAAGAGGACTATGTGCGCATGAAGGATTTTTTACATTTTAGATAAGAAAAAAAAAATGGAGTTGGCTCCAAAGGATATGTTAGTACTCCATCCGCTTCCTCGTGTCAATGAAATTTCCGTTGAGGTAGACGATGATCCGCGTGCTGTTTACTTCAAACAGGCACAGTATGGTGTCTATGTACGAATGGCACTGATTCTGACTCTACTTGGAATTCAGGTATAAATGACAGTTGAAAATACGACAAACAGGAGGACAACTATATGTTAAATATCAGTGGAATCAGCGAAGGTTTTGTGCTTGATCACATTCAGGCAGGCATGAGTCTGAAAATCTATCACGACCTTGGATTGATAAATTAGACTGCACCGTTGCGATCATCAAGAACGCCAGAAGCAGCAAAATGGGCACAAAAGATATTATCAAAGTGGAATGCAGCATTGATGCTCTCGACCTTGACATCTTAGGATTTATCGACCACAACATTACCGTCAACATCATCAAAGGTGATACGATCGTTGAAAAGCGAAAACTCCACCTTCCAAAACAGGTTAAGAATGTCATCCGCTGCAAGAATCCAAGATGCATTACTTCGATCGAACAGGAACTTGACCAGATTTTTATTTTTAACGGACAAAGAACATGCCGTTTACCGTTGCAAATATTGTGAGGAAAAATTCCGCTCGTTAAAATAATTTTCGATTTATTTCTATATAAATCCAGACAACCCGCAGGATCATGGCAATGTCATACTTTGTCATGATCCTGCGGGCTGTTTTTCACTCTATAGGAAATATCGTGTTACGTTAAATTTATTGGTTCTTTTTATACATTTTCATACTGACCCAGACTGCTGCTGCTAACTCAAGCAGACAGGAAATCACCATAGCAGAAGTTCCCCTGTGCAATCCAAACATCATAAAGATGTCATTTTTATAACCCAGTCCCAACAAAAAGCTGAAGGATCACCAAAAAGGCTGTTACGATCCACATGCCGCCTATGATGAAATGATAATATGGTGCGCCATCCGTGACATAGTTCACGAAATATTGCACCCTTTTTTTATTGTTTCATTTTTCTGTGCAAATCGGAATATTCCTCCAATTACGACAGTCATCACTCCGATTCCGATCAGATATGCCGCATGTAATAAAAATGAAAGCCATCCAAAATACTCATTCATCATGCCGAACACTCCTGCTGCCAATATCAGTACAACCGGAATCCCACCAATCCCAATCCGTATATTTTTCTAATCTGTTTACCGGATTTTCTTCTTTTTTAGAATCAACGTTTTCAGTGGTTTGATATCTTTTGGTTTCTCCAGAAAATACTTCCTTCGCAAAAATATCATCACCAGTGCAACGATATGTAAGATGATAGAGATTACCAAAAGTGTTACCCCATAGGTCGCCCGGCTTTCTTCCTGACCGATTAAAAACGGCGTCAGGGTCGTCGGTCCGCCAAGCATGGTGCCGGAAGCCACGGTTTCTACAATGACGCTGATAATCGTCATCAATACAAAAAACAGTACTGCCAGTCCACACCAGAAATTTAAGCAGCCCTTTCCTGCTTTTTTCAAAATCTCATAATACTTTGCATCGGTCTTTTCTACATATCCGGATGCAAAATCTGCCGCTTTCTCGGCATTTCCATCAAAAAAACAGATAAACAGCAATTTCACCGATATAAAGCAGTCCAACCAGTCCCAAATACGGATTCACAAGTGTGCATAAAAATGCAAGTAATAACGGTATAATCCAGTACATCTTCATCTCTCCTCTTTTCTTTCCATATGATGTCCGATTTTATCACAAAAAAGAACCAAAACAATAAGTTCTGATTCTTTTTTTTGCATATTATATATGTATATCTTCTATATATTCCTTATAGCAGTCTCCTCTACTCCCTATGCATCTGCCTTATGCCCCGGATAGTGAACATGAAGCAGTTCATGCTCTCTGTTCTTTAATAAGTCATCGTAAAGATTCTTCACGATCGGGTTGTTCTCGCTTCGTTTGATCTGAAGTGCCTTATCGTTTTTGTAAAGACCTTCGGCACGCAGACGTTTTTCTGTAGAACGGGCAAACGGCTGACCTGCTCCGGCAACACATCCTCCCGACATGCCATCACTTCTACGAAGTCAAAATGCTCTTCACCGCTTTCGATCTTCTTGATCAGCTCCTCTGCATTACCAAGTCCGCTGACGATGCCGATACGGACGGTACGCTCTCCTAAATCCAATTCACAGATCTTGGTGCCTGCCATTCCTCGTGTTCCGATGAACTCAATGTCTTTTAATGCTTTCGGACTCTTATCGGCTACGACGCGTCTGACTGCTGCTTCGGTCACACCACCGGTTGCTCCAAAGATCACACCGGCTCCGGAATAGATTGAGAATGGCATATCATATGCTTCCGGCTCTAAACGGTCAAAGCGGATACCGATCTCTTTAAACATTCCGATCACTTCTTCGGAAGTCAGAACATAGTCCACATCCGGTCTGCTGTTGCGTACAAACTCTTCTCTGGACGCCTCATATTTCTTTGCCGTACATGGCATGATCGCAACAGATACGGTCTCTTTTCCTTCTTCTTTGTCTAATTTCTTATAATATTCTTTGATGACCGCTCCAAACATCTCCATCGGGGATTTTGAAGTAGATACATATTTCATCAGGTGCGGATATTTTGTCTCCACAAAACGGATCCAGCCCGGACAACAGGAAGTAAAGAGTGGGTATTTCCGTCCTTCTTCGGAAAGTGTCTCTACTAACTCCGCAGACTCTTCCATAATGGTAAGGTCTGCTCCCACGGAGGTATCAAAGATTGCATCTACACCTAATTTTCTTAAGGATGCAATTAATTTTCCAATTGTATTCTCACCCGGTTCATAACCGAATGCCTCACCGATCGCAACACGGACTGCCGGTGCGATCTGCATGACCACACGTTTTTTTCGGATCATGGATCGCTTCCCATACGTCATGGGTATCGTTTTTGATCGTAATCGCTCCGGTCGGACAGACTGCTGCACACTGTCCACAGTTGACACAGTTTGTATCCGCAAGATCACGTCCGAATGCTGTGGAAATGATCATTTTAGAGCCACGGTTTGCAAAATCGATCGCTCCGACATGCTGAATCTCGTTGCAGACACGGACACAGTCACCACAGAGGATACATTTATTCGGGTCTTTTACGATCGCTTTTGAAGAACGGTCGATCGGACGGATCGGATTGGTGTTCTCAAAACGCACTCCCGGAATTCCGAAACGTTTGGCTAATTCCTGCAGTTTACATTTTCCATTCTTCTCACAGGTTGTACAGTCTCTGCAATGTGCTGCTAATAACAGCTCTAAGATACGTTTTCTGTGATAATAAAGCTGTGGTGTATTCGTATAGATCTCCATCTCATGCTTTGGCGGTGTAGAACAGGATGCCACAATGCCTCCCCACTTGTCTTCTACGACACACATACGGCATGCACCATAGATGGATAAATCTGAGTAATAACAAAATGTCGGTAAAATAATTCCGGCTTTGCGGATTACCGCAAGTATATTTTTTTTCATCGGTGAACGACACACGTTCTCCGTCTATGATCATATATTTTTCCATGCCAGTCCCTCCTATACTTCTTTTACTGCATGGAAAGGACAACCTTCCTTGCAGGCTCCACACTTGATACACTTCGTGGTATCAATCTTAAACGGTTTCTTGATCTCGCCGGAAATTGCTCCAACCGGACAGACTCTTGAACATTTTGAGCATCCTTTACAAAGCTCCGGATCAATCTGAAGGGTTACTAAGGCTTTTTACACTGTCCTGCCGGACACTTCTTATCTACCACATGGGCAATATATTCATCACGGAAGTATTTCATTGTGCTGACAACCGGAGATGCCGCTGTCTTTCCAAGTCCACAGAGTGCTGTTGCGGAAATGGTCTCGGACAATTCTTCTAATAATGTAATATGCTGCATCGTTCCGCGTCCCTCGCAGATATCGGTCAACAGCTCTAACATACGCTTGGTTCCCTCGCGGCATGGAATACATTTTCCACAGGATTCGTTCTGTGTACAGTTCATGAAAAATCTTGCCACTTCTACCATACAGCTCTTATCGTTCATAACAACCAGTCCACCCCTTCCGATCATGGCTCCTACTTTTTTTCAGGGAGTCAAAATCCAACTGTAAATTCAGGTGGTCTTCACTCGGATTGATACAGAGACATCCACCGGATGGTCCTCCGATCTGGACTGCCTTAAATTCTCCGCCTTTGACACCGCCTCCGATATCAAAAAATAACTTTGCGAAGCGGTGTTCCCATCGGAACCTCGATCAGTCCTGTATTCATAACGTTTCCTGTTAAGGCAAACGCTTTTGTTCCATGGTTCTTATCCGGTCCGATCGTCTTATACCAGGCTGCCCCTTTATTGATGATCGGCGGAACGTTACAGTAGGTCTCTACGTTATTTAAAACGGTTGGTTTTTCAAAGAATCCTTTTTCTACGGTACGAGGTGGCTTTACACGAGGCATACCACGATTTCCCTCGATGGAAGCGGTCAGTGCGGAACCCTCACCACAAACGAATGCTCCGGCACCCTGACTGATCTTTAAGTCAAAGTCAAAACCTGAATTTAAGATATTTTTTCCTAACAGACCTTTTTCTTCTGCCTTCTGAATTGCTGTCTGAAGACGTTCTACGGCAAGCGGATACTCTGCACGCACATAGATATATCCGTAATGTGCTCCGGTTGCAATACCTGCAATCAGCATTCCTTCAATCACACGATGCGGATCTCCCTCCATCATGCTTCGATCCATGAATGCTCCCGGATCTCCCTCATCACCATTACATACCACATATTTAATTTCGGAATCCTGTGCTAATACCTGTGCCCATTTTCTTCCGGTCGGGAAACCGCCGCCTCCACGTCCTCGTAAGGATGCTTCGGAAATCTCATCGACAATCTGCTGTGGTGTCATATCAAACAGTGCTTTTGCTACGGCACTGTAACCGCCGACTGCTATGTATTCTTTGATGGACTCTGCATTAATACGTCCACAATCCTCTAATGCCACACGGGTCTGCTGCTTATAGAATGGGATTTCCTCCTGTTTCTCATAAGCCTTGCCCTCCTGGTCATGATATACCCGACGCTCAATCACGCGGTCATTGATGATACTCTCTTCGATAATTTCTTCACAATCTTCTACCTTTACTTTGATATAAAGAAGTCCTGCCGGTTCAATTCTAAGCAATGGTCCCATTTCACAAAATCCATGGCATCCACTCTTTTTCAGTCCCACACTCTCTTCATGCGGTTCTTTTTCCAATACCAGAGAACATTTGATGCCGCGTTCTTTTAAAATTTCCTGCAATCTTGCATAGATGTTTAAAGAACCTCCGGCAACACATCCGGTTCCTGCACAGATTAAGATCTGCTTTTTCTGTGTCTTTAAAGAAGCTGCGTACTCCGCTCTTTTTTTGCTTCTAATTCCTGTCTTGTCTTAATTTTCATTTGCAGCTTCCTCCTTCAATTCTTCTATTAAAGCTCTTGCCTTCTCAGGGGTCATTGCCGGATGTACTTTGTCATTGACTGTACAGACCGGTGCTAATCCGCAGGCTCCGAGGCAGGACACCGTTTCAACGGTAAACAGCATATCCTCTGTGGTCGGATGCTCCTGTGATACACCCAAAACAGAACGGATCTCATTTAAGATTGCGGTAGAATTCCGCACATGACAGGCGGTACCGTCACAGATCTTAATCACATATTTTCCCTTTGGCTCTAAGGAAAAATTCTCATAAAAGGTTGCTACACCATACACTTTTGCTTCACTCAATCCCAATTCACCTGCGATGTAAGTGAGTACCTCCTGTGGAAGGTAATGATAGATTTTCTGGATATCCTGCATGATCGCAATGACGGATGTCTTGTTGTAATCATGAGCCTTCAGGATGTCATCCAATTGTTTTTTCTCTTCTTTTTCAATATATATCCTCCTTATTTCTGCCCGCGCAGCGTGGCATATAGATGCCCTGTGGGTGCTCCTTATTTCTTGCCCGCGCAGCGTGGCATATAGACATGTTAACTCATTTTAATTTATTATATCATCGTTAAAATATTAACGCAATGAAAATGAACAATTTTTCTCAATAATCTTTACGTTTTCTATGCATTTTTTTCTAAAATGCACAAATCCAAGTACAATTTGTTGTGCATTTTTTATTTGTATTTCTCTGTTTTTTCGTCTTTTTCGTCATTTTCTTTATTTGGAGATTTTTTATTTCTCTGATTGTTTATATTTTTTTTAATAAATTCTCATTTAGCCCCTATTCTCAATGGTTTTGGCTCTTCTGTTAGCACTCATTTTTAACGAGTGCTAATTTTCTATTGACATTGTCTTTTTCTGATACTAAAATATGTACTAGCATCAAAATATTTGAAAATAAAACACAAGAAGGAGTGTATGACTATGAGTAACAGACATGGAAGCCTTTCCATTAACAGTGACAATATTTTTCCTATTATAAAGAAATGGTTATATTCTGACCATGACATTTTCTTCCGTGAATTAATCTCTAACGGATGCGATGCCATCACAAAATTGAAAAAACTGGATATGATGGGTGAATACAGCCTTCCGGATGACTATGAAGCAAAAATCCGTGTAGTTTTGAACCCGGAAGAAAAGACTTTGAAATTTATCGACAACGGTCTTGGTATGACGGCTGACGAAGTTGAGGAATACATCAATCAGATCGCTTTTTCCGGTGCAACTGACTTTTTAGAAAAATACAAGGACAAGGCAAACGAAGACCAGATCATCGGACATTTCGGTCTCGGCTTCTATTCTGCATTTATGGTAGCAGACGAAGTGCATATTGATACCCTTTCCTATAAGGATGGCGCTACGGCTGTTCACTGGGAATGTGACGGCGGTACAGAATTTGATATGACTGACGGATCAAAAAGAAGGCGTCGGTACAGAGATCACTCTTTTTCTTAAACGAGGACTGCCTTGAGTTTGCCAACGAGTATCGTGCAAGAGAAGTCATTGAAAAATACTGCTCTTTCATGCCTACCCCGATTTTCTTAGAAAAGGAAAATGCAGAAACCGAATACGAAACTATTCCGGCAGAGGAAGTAACCGAAAAGGACACTGTTGTGGAAAACATCGTGGAAGAAGCAAAATATGAAGAAAAAGAAAACGAAGACGGTACAAAGGAACAGGTAGAAGTCTCCCCCTCGTATGGAAAAAGCAAAGATCGTAAAACGTCCGGTTGCTTTGAATGACACGAACCCGCTTTGGGCAAAACATCCAAATGAATGCACCGATGAAGAATATATTGCTTTTTACCGCAAGGTATTCCACGATTATAAGGAGCCTTTATTCTGGATTCATCTGAACATGGACTACCCGTTTAATTTAAAGGGTATTCTCTACTTCCCAAAGATCAACATGGAATACGAATCCATTGAAGGTGTGATCAAACTTTACAACAATCAGGTATTTATTGCCGACAACATCAAAGAGGTGATCCCGGAATTCCTGATGCTCTTAAAAGGTGTCATCGACTGCCCTGACCTGCCTTTAAATGTTTCCAGAAGTGCTTTACAGAACGATGGTTTTGTCAAGAAAATTTCTGATTATATTACAAAAAAAAGTTGCAGATAAACTTGCCGGTCTTTGCAAAACAGACAAAGAGTCCTATGAAAAATACTGGGATGACATCAGCCCATTCATTAAGTTCGGCTGCTTAAAAGATGAAAAATTCTGCGACAAGATGAACGATTATATTCTGTTCAAGAACTTAGATGACAAATATCTGACTCTGCCTGAGATTTTGAAAAAAGAAGAAGTTTCAGAAGATGCTTCTGAGGATGTTTCAAACGATGCAGCAGACACTTCTGCCGAAAATGCTTCTGAAACAGATACCCGCAAGGTTGTCTACTATGTTACCGACAAGGTTCAGCAGAGCCAGTACATCCGTATGTTCAAAGAACAGGGTATGGACGCTGTCATTTTAGACCACAACATTGATACTTCTTTCATTTCACAGTTAGAGGCCCGCAACGAGCAGTATCGTTTTGCCCGCATTGATGCAGATGTAACCGATTCCTTAAAAGAAGATGTTTCGGAAGAAGAATTAAAAGAAACCACAGATACTCTGACTGAGGTATTCAAAAATGCTCTTGGAAAAGACAACTTAGATGTCAAAGTAGAAAAATTAAAGGATGAAAATATTTCTTCTATGATCACCCTTTCCGAGGACACACGCCGTATGCAGGATATGATGAATATGTACAGCATGCACTTTTTGGGCATGGATCCTTCTATGTTTGGCGGTTCCGAGACTCTGGTACTGAATGCAAACAATGCTTTGGTTCAATATATCTTTGAACACAAGGATTCCGAGCATGTACCGACCTTCTGTAAACAGCTCTATGACCTTGCTATGATCGCAAACCAGCCGCTTCCTGCTGATGAAATGGCTGCATTTATTGCAAAAGTAATGAAATTATGATGCTGCTTGCGAAGTAATGGGATTGATCATATAAAATGTCTATGCCAAAAGCCCACCGGAAGTCACAAACCTCCGGTGGGCTTTTATAGTAACACATCGTTTTCTCTAAATCACTATCCTGATATTTTCTGAACTCATATGGCGATTTGTTCCATTTTTTGAAAAATGTAACCATGACAAAATTCCAATCGGAGTAAAATAGGCACACCAAAATTCCAGTGCAAGAACTCCTCCCATACTGTTCTCTCCACTTGCCATGGAACGAAATACTCCGGTCATTGGCATAATAAAACATCCAACAAAGAATACACCATGGATAATCAATAAATATTTTAACCACTTGTCCGCTTTTGTTTCTGCCTCTATGGTCAAGCCGATAAAGAATGTGGAGAGTGCCATCATACCATATCCCAGTAAATCATAGCTAAAAAATAATCCACCTTGGGAATAGTCAAGAATTCTCAATGCCACTCCGTCTAACTCCTCGAATCTGACGCTCGTGGTCTGTGCAAAATACACAAGGAGTACAAATACTGCATAGATTCCAGCAAATGTCATTCCAACATAGGCTGCCACTTTATTTTCCTGTTTACATTCATTGCAAAAACCGGAAACCATCATAATATGTCCAATTGGTAGTAACATACATATAAAATAGCTGCCAAAATTAAAAGGTATCAACATACAAACGGCAAATACTAATATGGAAGCCGTGACAATTACAGCTCCTGTTTTTGCGATTTTTTGATTCATACTTCCACTCCTCTGCGGTTTATTCTCGTGAAGCTACGTTTTCTCTGCTTCCCTTGCTATTGCAACAATACATTTGATTTTCCTGTATTTTCCTTAATATATCATATCTGTTTTTTGAAAGATAGTGCTATTTTTTTTTACATAATGTGTCAATATTTATTTCTAGACTTATTTACAATTGATTACTCTTAAAATTTATACAAATTTTATAAAATCCCATCTTAAAATCCATTGATTTCTTACTGCAAATTGCATATAATAAATACACAGATAATATCTGTTTCGTGGTTAGATTGTCCAATTAAAATAATCGTTTAAAAGCGGTTAGATTGTCCAATTAAAACAATCGATTAACAGTCGTGGGTGGATTCTCCACCCACTTTTTTACTATATAGCAGAAGCTAGATGCACAGCTTTTGTTCCTTTCATTCAGTACGAGGAGGTTTTATGGATTGGTACGTTATTGATAAAAATTACATAAAATATCTGACACAATTTGATTCCCGCGTAGGCTATGTAGAATATGGAAATCGTTTAAAGCTCCATGTGGGAATTCTTCTTACCATCAATGAATTTCATTATTATGTCCCCATTTCTTCTCCAAAACCCAAACATCAAAAAATGTCCAATAATCTGGATTTTCACAAGCTGCAAGACGAAACTACCGGATATCTTTATGCTGTATTAAATATGAATAACATGATTCCCGTTCCTGACCATTGCCTTACTCAACTCAAATATAATCAAATAGAAAATTTTCGTTCTTTTAACAGCGAGAAAGAAAAAAACGATTATATCTACCTTTTACAAAAAGAAAAAGCTCTGATAGATCATATCAACAGACTCTGCAAAACAAGGCTTTAAAATTATATCAAAAGTGCATGGCAAAACCAGGCTCTTCTCTAGCAACAAGATGCTGCAATTTTAAAATGTTAGAAGAAAAAAATGTAATTCCTATTCCGATACCTAAAAACAACCCCTCCGTCCCCGGAGAGGTTATCTGCTACTTTTCTTCCATATGTCGGTCTATGACTTCAAAAAAGGAATCGGTCTTAACATCCTTTGGCAGATTTACCTGAAGTTTATCCCACATTTTGTATTCAAAACCGTAGAGCTGTTTTCAACATATTTGTCATATACGGTATGGAATGCTTTTTCCTTGCGTTCCTCTAAAATGACTTTTTTATTCTTGTCTGTCAGCTCTTTGTTGTATTTGTTGATGCACTTGATGAAATAATATCCCTCTTTTGTTTTGATCTTTCCTGAGATTTCTTCGTTTTCTAACTCAAATGCTTCTTTCACAACTTCCTTTGGCATATCCTCCCTGCCAAATTTAATATCTGTTCTGGTTTCCTCATTGCAGCTTGCTGCCACCGAAGCAAAAATCTTCGCCTCTTTTCAGGCGTTTTTTTACCTCATCCGCTTTTCCGGAATCCCTGACAAAAATCTGCATCCCTTCGATAATGCGTGCCTCGTCATCACTGACTTCCTCATCCACACTTCCGATCAACGACTGATATACTTTCGATGCCAACAAATACTCGCTATACATTTTCGTGATCAGCGACTGACTGGCACCCATATATTTTCGCTCTTCTTTGGAAAGGGATTCATAGTACTCTTTTGCCGCAGCCTCTGCAATCTGCTCTTCTTCCTTTGTCAGCTCGATCTTCTGCTCTTTTGCAATACCATTCATACATTTGATCTTAGAAAGCTGTGATATTGTCAAATCTTTCACATACTGCTCTAAATCTTCCTGTACGGATTTCTGCTTTCTCAGGCTGACCCCATAGGCATTGCCGTAGATATTCATATAATTGGTCAGATAGACCTTTGCCTCTTTTTTTCCTGCAAACCTCTTTGTCAATCTTAAACACCTGATGATAGCCGACAGGCTTTAAGAATACCACTTTTGTATTTCCAATCTGACAGCCGCTCAGCAGCAACGCCACAAGCAGCAGACATGCCATACTCCTGATTCTTCTGTGTGATCTCATCTCCTACTCCATTGTCTTTAAGATACTTCTCGCTACAGACAATCCGTTTGCAGATGCCTGCTGAAGTCCTCTTGTCACAGATGCTCCGTCTCCGATCGCACGAAGTCCCGGAATACTGGTTTCAAAATCCTTATTGACTACAACTTTGTTAGAATAGAATTTTACCTCTACACCATAGAGAAGTGTTTCATCACTTGCAATACCCGGTGTTACTTTATCGAGTGCCTCGATCATTTCCTCAATATCCACCATGATACGATGTGGGAATACCAAAGACAGATCTCCCGGAACCGCATCCTTCAAAGTCGGGATCAGGTTGTTACGGCACAGACGCTCCTCGGTTGTTCTTCTTCCACGTTTAAAATCTCCAAAAGTCTGTACTAAGATTTTTCCGGCACAGAGCATATTGGAAAGCTGTGCAATCTGTTTTCCGTATTCGATCGGTGTCTTGAACGGTTTTGTAAAGTTCTTAGATACCAACAGTGCAAAGTTCGTATTGTTTGTCTTTAAATCTTTTGACTTATAAGCGTGTCCATTGACTACGGCAAGACCGTCATCATAGTACTCGGTTGCCACCTCTCCGGAAGGATTGGTACAGAAGGTACGCACCTTATCATCAAAGGTCGGTGTATGATAAACAAGTTTTGCCTCATAGAGATTGCGGTTCAGTACGTCCATAACTTCATCACGCACTTCCACACGCACACCAATATCTACCGTTCCTACCTCTGTCTCAACTTCGTGCTCTTTACAGATATGTGCAAACCAGTCTGCTCCTTCACGTCCGACTGCTGAGACGATCTCTTTTTGCACGGAATTCTTCGCCTTTTTTTCGGTCAGGACTCCAACGGCTCTTCCGCCTTCAATGATGAGGTCTTTGACCATAGTATCAAAACGGATTTCCACGCCTGCTTCTAAAAGATGTTCCTGAAGTCTGGAGTAAATCTTATATCCCTCTTCAGTTCCTAAATGACGGATCGGACATTCGATCAGCTTTAAGTTGGCATTGATCGCTTTTCTTCTGATCTCACGGATCTCTTTTTCTTTGTCCACGCCGTAAATACTCGTATCTGCACCGAATTTCAGATAGATTTCATCGGATTCATGGATCAGTTCTTTGGCTGCCTCATATCCTAGAATCTCTGGAAGATTTCCACCTACATCTGGGGATAAGGATAATTTACCATCAGAAAATGCTCCTGCTCCTGCAAATCCGGTCGTAATGGAACATGGCTGACATCCTACGCAGACCTTTGTCTTACGTTTCGGACACTGGCGGTTCTCGATCCTTCTTCCTTTTTCAATCATCAGTACCTTTAAATCTTTTTATGCTCCAATAACTCATATGCACAAAAGATTCCGGAAGGTCCTGCTCCTATAATAATAATATCATAATTTAACATTTAAAAACTTCCTTTCTTTTATCCTTCTACAATTAAGTATCTTCCACTCGGAAGTGCAAATACTTCTTCTAATTCCTCTAAGTTATCCAAAGACAGTCCGAAAATATCCACACCTTCTTCATCAAAGTAATCTTTCACATCTTTTAAATCTTTACAGATCACTGCCATGCAGTCTGATAAAAATTCCTCTGCCTCCTCCGGTGTCGTTGCTACCTCTTCCTGAAATAACTGAAGCTGTTTCTCTAAGAAAACCTGCAGACACTCTTCATCATATTCATTCATACCAGATATTCCTCCTAAATAACTCTCTCCCAATACGTTTTTTTCACACCCATAGTATCGTATCAAAAACGCGTCGGGATTTCAATGGATTTTCGCTTTATTTCCTGATAAATTCTGCCGATAGGAAGTCCTACAACATTGTTGTAGTCCCCTCGATCTTCTGAATGAATTTTGCTCCGATCCCTTGAATGGCATAGGCACCCGCTTTATCCATCGGTTCGCCACCGGCAATATAATCTCTGATCTCTTCTTCTGAAACCGGATACATCGTCACTTTTGTTCTTTCAAAAAAATTCTCCATGCTTTGATCCCGGTTATCTATCAATGCCACTCCGGTGTAAACCTCATGTTCTTTTCCCGAAAGCATGGTAAGCATTCTTAAAGCATCCGCTTCATCCTTTGGTTTTCCTAATATTTTTCCTTCATATGCAACCACGGTATCCGCTCCTAATACCAAAGCATCTGCTCCTGCTGTCTTTGCAACCTCTTCTGCTTTCTGTTTTGCCAATTCCATCACCACTTCGCCCGGAAGCTCTTTTGTGATCACCTCTTCGCCGGTTGCCGGCAGTATATTGAATTTTACTCCGATCTGTTCCAGTAATTCTTTTCTTCGCGGCGATGCCGATGCTAAAATGAATCTCATATCTTCCTCCTAAAGTCTTACGATTTTTTCTAATGCAAAGGAATAGATCAGTTTCTCACCGACTTCTACCTCTAATGCCTTTGCCAATGCCTCCGCATAAAGTTCAATCTGGGTTTTATATCTTCCGATCAACTGCTCGCCTTTGTTTACCCGGTCAGTCTTATAATCTAACACATGTACTTTACCGTCCTCAATAAAAAAGACATCCACGATTCCCTGGATCAATACCCGCTCCGTACTCTCCATTTCCGGATAGATCTCACCCGCTTCTTTTCCTAATACAAACGGTTTTTCTAAAAATAATCTGCCTGCCCGCTGTGCATTACTCATGCGGATTGCTGTTTCATCCATAAAAAAATCCGGCAATCTTATCCGGCAGGATCAGTTCATACATCTGCTCATCTATTTTATGCTCTTCTAAAAGCTCTGACAATCGTTTTTTACAATGCCTGCAATGCCTGCCCGGTCTGTCTGTACGCCTGCACTTTGGATCTGCTCCTCCATCCGTGAAAAAATCAATGCACTCCATGGCACGGTGTACTGCCGTACCTCTTTTTGCTCCCTGATTTTCCTCACGCGCTTTTACAAATTCCGGCACATACGGCAGCGGTACTTCTTCTTCAAACCAGCGTACTGTCTGCTCCTCCTCCGGTTCAAATACCATATCCCTGTGTTTTAATTCTGAAACGGATATCTTTGTCTTTAAGGAAACCTCTTCCATTTTCGGATAACAATAGGAAAGCCGCTCTGTTAACTCCTTTGTATCTGCTTCGCGGATATGCTCTAAAAAGCTGTTCTTTCTCCCAGCCCTTTTGAAATTCCTCTGCGAATTCACTCTGCTCTTTGCTATCACTATCCACATACACCGGATATCTTTCACCATAGGAATAGATTGCCGGCAAGATCCAGTCAAAATAGCTTCCCGCATTACTCCTGCATCCATAGGAAAGCATCCCGGTACCGGCACTGCTTTGATAGCTTTCTAATTTTTCTCCCGGTTTTTTTAGGGTTCCGACTAAAATCAGTTTTTCTTTTGCCCTCGTCAGTGCCACATAGAGAACACGAAGCTCCTCGCCTAAGTTTTCCAAACGGATCTGCTCTGCTAAAATCTGCTTCACAAAGGACTGCGACTTGATCCGCCTTTTCGTATCATACTCTTCCACACCGATCCCAAACTGCGGATGTACGACGATTTTTCCATAACTGTCCGACATATTAAAACGTTTTCCCAATCCTGCCACAAAGCAGATTGGAAATTCGAGACCCTTGCTCTTATGGATACTCATAATACGCACCGCTTCATCATTTTCATTGACAATCTCTGCTTCGCCAAAATCCACGTCATATTTCTGTAATTTTTCAATATATCGGATAAAATGGAACAGGCCACGGTAACTGCTGTTTTCAAATGCAATTGCCTTTTCTATCAGCATTTCCACATTTGCCCTGCGCTGTCCGCCTGCCGGCAGTGCCGTAACATAATCTAAATATCCGGTCATTGCAAAAATCTCATAGAGCAGTTCATGGATTGGCAGATAACGGCTCTTTTTCGTAGCTTCTGATATGTCTGATGAAAACGTGCTAATTTTTCCTGTATCTCCTCTGGCAGTTTCTGACGCAATTCCTCGCTGATGCTTTCCGATATCTCTTCGGATTCCGACATCCATGCCAGCACATTTTCATAAAATGGTTTTTCTTTATCCACTGCCCGAAGATAGCCTAACTCCTCTTCGCCAAGTCCGCCAAACCACGAAGTCAGAACGGATGCTAATGGAATATCCTGTCTTGGATTATCCAAAATTGCCAGATAATTCAAAAGCACCTGGATTTCCTGTGTGGAAAACTATCCGGTTCTCGAGATTGCATGTGCCGGAATCCCCATTTTCCCAAGTTCAGCTGCCATCACATCGGCATCTCCTCCGGGACTTCGCAAAGGATGACCATATCCGAATATCCCGGTCTTCGTAACTCTCCGCTTTTTTATCCGTGATCCATCCTTTTTCTTTTAACTGCCGGATCTTTCTTCCGATCGTCCCTGCTTCTAAAATGCTCCGCTCTGTGCTGCTGTCCTGTTCCACCACAATGACTTCAGAAGATTCCTGTTCTCCTTTCAATACCGGATAATCTGCTCCCGGATAAAGGGCTGCATCCTCATCATAATGAACCCTGCCCAAATCTTTTCCCATGATCTTATAAAAGATGTCATTGACCGCCGCTAAGACTCCTTCCCTGCTTCGGAAATTCTTATGCAGTTCGATCTTCTGATACGGACTGTCCTCTTTCGTATAAGTCTCATATTTTTCCATAAAAAGTTCCGGTCTTGCCAAACGGAAACGATAGATACTCTGCTTCTCATCCCCGACCATAAACATATTCGGCTCTCCTGACTGTACCTTCGATACGGCACTTAAGATTGCCTCCTGCAAATAGTTGCTGTCCTGATACTCATCGATCATGACTTCTTCAAATAAATTCCGGAACTCCTCTGCAACAGGTGTAGGCTCCTTCGTCTTAGCATTCACTAAAATATCCAATTCAAAATGCTCGATATCTGAAAAATCCACCAGACTCTTTTTCCGTTTTGCCTTGTCATAAGCCTCTGTAAACGCGCGGACTAATTCGAGTAAGACATGTACCATCGGCTGCTGTCTGCAAAGAGAAGCCTTCAGATCACACTGGCTTTGAAAGAATATTTTTCACGCAGCTTCTGGATCGTATCTTTCATCTGCTCTCTTGCTGCTTTGACCTGTGCCTGTTTTGCAGACTTCCATCATAGCCCCGTGCCGCCGCAAGTCGCGCATAGGCAGGAAGCTCTGTCAATGCCTGTACAATATCCGCATAAGTGTCCTTTGCACACAGGGTTTCCACCAGTTCTAAGTCGCTTTTAATAGCGCCTGCATACATCTGCGGTCCGTCAAACTCCTGTGTCAGATTCCATGCCTTTTGCAATTCCCGCAAAACATCTTCCATACTGTTCCGGTAATCAGAAAGTGCAAGCTGCATCCAGACGGAGTCATCCGGGGATTCACATGCTTTTTTGTAATCTTCATCTAACTTATCAAGCCACTCGGACTGCCATGGATTCGACTGTGCCGTAGTAAAGAGTTCTAATATCATACCACGGACATTCCGGTCGCTTTTTGCCGTTGCAAAAGCCTCCATAAAGGATGTAAAATCTTCATTTAATTTTTCATAAAAACTCTCTAAAACTTCATCTAATACCTGCTCTTTTAACAGTGCTAATTCTCCCTCATCTGCAATCCGAAACCCCGGTTCTAAATCAATCGTATGGAAATAATTTCGCACGATATAGAGACAAAAACTGTCAATCGTCGTGATCTGGGCATTATGGATCAACGACTGCTGTCTTTGCAGATGATGATTTTCCGGTTCCCTTTCTAATGCCGCTTCAATGGCATCACCAATTCTTTCGCGCATCTCTGAAGCTGCCGCATTGGTAAAGGTTACCACTAAGAGCCGGTCCACATCCACCGGATGCTGTTCATCGGTAATCCTTTTTATAATCCTCTCTACTAAGACGGCGGTCTTTCCGGAACCGGCTGCCGCGGATACTAAGATATTGCGATTCCGTAATTCAATTACCTGTCTCTGTTCTTTTGTCCATTCCACAGCCATTACTCGCCGCCCCTTTATTTATTAAGTCTTCACTTATTTTTTAAGAATATCATTGTCCTTTAAATTTTTTTCTAACTCATGATAATGATATCCCGGAATCTTTGCATCAAATCCACAGATACTCCGATACGCACAATAGTCACAGCCGCTTTTCGAGTCTAACAGATATGGCTCTGCCGCAATATTTCCTCCTAACATTCCATTGCCAAGCTCCTTAATCTTTTCTGTTGCAAATGCTCCGACATTAGAAAAAGCTGTTTCTGAAAGTGTTTTAGACGTTGCAGAAATCGTTCCGTCTTTTTAATTTTACCGGGATGACATGCGACTCGCTCTCCATCTCTGTATCCATTGCCCGCCAGACATCTTCCTCACTGTTGACAATACCATCTAACTTCAGACGCTGTAGGATTTCCTCTCAATTTCTTCCTCGCTCATTTCGGCTCTGCCCTCTGCATAAGGGTCATCTACATGATAATAGAAGATTCCCGCAGGCACTGCCGTTTTCTGTGGATATTTCTTCGCCGTTACCTCCAATGCCGCGTTCAGATATACCACAAGCTGTAACTGTAAACCATGATAGAGATTTAAAAGCTGAAAACTCGTATTTCCGGTCTTGTAATCGATGATCTTTACATAGACCTTTTCATTGGTCGTATAAGTGTCCATCCGGTCAATCCTTCCACGCAGATGCATCCGTTCTTCTTCGTTTAAGACGAACTGTGCCGCGTCTAAATGATTTGCTGCTGAAAAGACCAGCTCATAGCCTTCCGGGTGGAATTTTCCACGCTTTACCTGTTCCCTCAGTGTCTCAATGGTGCGATGGTAGACACGCTTCATCTGTCCGATCATAAACTGACTTTTTTTTGTATCATATTCTTCTAAGAGCCTGTTTCTTTCTAAAGATTCCTCAAAAGAATGTTCTTCTAACCTTCTGCTGTCCTCTTCCTCTAAATCTTTCCAGGTCAGCCCTTCTTTTCGCAGGCTTTTTGAAAAAGATTCAATTGCAAAGTGGAATACATTACCGAAATCTGCCGGTGTAAAATCCTGCATCTGGCGTTCGCTGAGCCCTAAGCCATATTGCAGATAATGCGCGCAGGCACAGGCGGCATAACGCTCTAACCTTGTGACACTGCTCTCAAGCACTTTTCCATAAATCTCATGTATCAGATCTCCCGGCAACTTTTTCGCATGGTACTGCATATAAGAAGCATCGATCAGATGATAAATCGGTTCTGCCCAATCTTTGTTTTCTAAATACCAGTGCGCTAAAGCCTCCCAGTCCTTTCCTGCCGTCTCTTCCATGTGAAGTCCATGCTGTTCCCTTTGTGCTAAGAGTCCCTGTAAAAAATAGGACATACTGCTCTTTGGCGTTGCAATGGTCATACTGCGGTCAAATGCTTCCTGTACTTTGATCTGTGGATACATTTTTTGATCTGTCCGATCAGATAAGATGGACGTATCGCTTTTCCTTCCGAATCCACGCGGGAATAGCTTAGAATTAAATGTTCCTTTGGCTTTGTCATATTTAAATACAGATAGAACTTTTGGATAAACGCCCGCTCTCTTGGTGTCGGTGCAAGCTGGATATCCTTTTCTAAAAGATGTTCCCTGTCAAAACCTGACAGGATACCTCCCGCCGCTGCCGCTTTCGGGATAATCCATCATTCACTCCGGCAAAAAAGAGCACACGGATATCATCTAATCTTGTTCTTTCGATATCACCTAATACCACGCAGTCATATCCCGGCGGGATCACACCTACCTTTGCCGCTTCAAATCCGGCATCTAAGACATCTGCATATTCCGTAATATCAAACGGCTCGTCTCCAAGCAGATCTACGATCTTATCTAACAGATCCATCACGATCCCATAAATCTGCTCATATTCCTTCGCGGTTGCAAAATCCTTCTCTTCTTCAAATCCTGCCTGCATCTTTCGCAGCTTTTCTTCTACCTCATGGGCTGTGATAAACTGATAAAGTGCTGTCGTCTTTTCCTTTACCGTGGTCTTTTTTTTTGCAAGCACTTCCCGGAAAAACCCTGCACATTCCATAAAATCACTGCGGATCTGATTTAATTCTTCTAATGTCTCCTCACAATATCCAGCCGGACATTTTTCAAATACATGATTCCACTTCCGATACCCCCGGATGCCCGTTGCAAGTATGTAGTTCTCTAACCGATCTATTTCCTCAGTGCTCTGCCTGCTGAGTCCGCTGCGGAAATACCGCATCACGCTCTCATATGAGAAATCCTCTTCTACCATTTCTAACGATGCCCGTAAAAATTCAATAAACGGATGAAACAGGATGGTCTTTTTCTCATCAATAAAATAAGAAATAGGATCCCATAGGCTTCAAAGATTTCTTTGACATAATTGGCATAATCCGCCGCTGCTCCCGATACAATGGCAAAATCGCGGTAACGGTAATCTTCTTCCCTTACCATCCGGCTGATCGTCGCTGCCGCAAATTCTAACTCTTCCTTCCGGTTCTGACAGCTTTGGATCTGTATCTCATCCCGTTCTTTCGGATAGGCTTTTAAACTGCTGCGGAACAGATTTTCCTCTAAATGCAGCAATGCTTTTGCGTTCCCATAACGGTATTGTCTGCCGTCTTCTACCCATATCGGCTCTAACACTTCGCACTTTGCCTCATCGGCAAGTTCTAACAGCGTTCTGACCATTTTCTGGCTCATATGGAAAAGCTCCTGCATTCCGGTCACACGATAGGGATCTACCCTTTTATCTAATGTGACTGCCGCCCATATCCGGTCTGTCATCGGAAACAGTGTTTTTAACAGATTGACCTGTACCGGTGTAAATCCTGTAAATCCGTCAAAGATCAGATTGCAGTCCTTTAACATCACCGAACGTCCTGCTGTCTTGGCACATTCCTCTAACACTTCTTCCGAAGTGATATAACTGCCCTCTAAATACTCTAAAAACTTTCGGTAGATCACTAAAATATCCTTCATCTTCAGGCGGAAAGACCATGCATTATCCTCATCCTCACACCATGCCTCTATATCCTCCGGTGTGATCTGATACTGCATAAACTCCGAGATCAATGATTTTATTTCACTGACATACCCCATCTTTTTAAATTACTTCCAAGGACGCTCATGCTGTCCCCATATTCTTCCGTTAAACGGCGTAAGATCAGATTTTTTCCGGTCTCTTCTAAAATCCGTATCTGATACATTCCCAATTCATCAAAAACACGAAATGCCAGACGTTCAAAACTTAACACGTCAATATTCATGATCGCGTGATTTTTACTGCGTTCTACCAGTTCTTTTTGCGTCTGCATCGTGAACTGTTCCGGTACGATCAGTAAAAAGTCCTTGGTCCGGTCTTTTTTGCCTCTTCTATAATTTTTTCATATAAATAATAGGACTTTCCGCCCCCGGACGGTCCAAATACAAATTGTAATGACATGTTCTACCTCTGCACCTTTCCTGTTTTTATCCCATTGTTTTTATTATAGGATTAGGATGTCAAAAGGCGGTTTCAAGTTTTTTGATTGGCAACTTGCACAAAGCCGGGTCTATTTTGTTCCGTTGTACGAAAATAAGAAAATCTAAGTCTGCCTGAGTCAGGTTACGATGGAGTGACGTGTACGTCTTAAACACCCCGTCCATGGGGTGTTAAGACTTTGCTGCCGTCCATGGCAGCAAAACACTATACATGAACAGTCAGACTAAGATTTACTAATTTTCTCCCAAAGTCACAAAAAGCAGTCCCGGTTTTGTGCAATTCTAGCTACTAAGTTGTGAGCCGCCTTTTGACACCCTAATCATTATAGCTTAGATGTTTCCTCATATCTACCGGAAAAACAGAAAAAATCCCGATACACAGATCATGTATCGGGGTTTTCCTATGATCTCATCTTATATCCTTATATATTATGCTCATCTGGCACAATAGCCGGATCACATTTTAGTAATTCTCTGCTTTAATCTGGAAATAAGACTGTGGATGATCACATACCGGACATACATCTGGTGCTTTCTTTCCAACACAGATATGTCCACAGTTTGCACACTGCCAGATCACATCGCCGTCTTTTGAAAATACCAGATCTCCTTCGATATTTGCTAACAGCTTGCGGTATCTCTCCTCATGCTCTTTCTCGATGGCTGCAACACCTTCAAATAATGCTGCAATATCATCAAAGCCTTCTTCTCTTGCTTCTTTTGCAAAATGGTCATACATATCTGTCCACTCATAGTTCTCACCTTCAGCCGCAGCTTTTAAATTCTCGATCGTGCTTCCGACTGCACCGCCGTTTAACAGCTTATACCACATCTTTGCATGCTCTTTTTCATTTGCTGCTGTTTCTTCAAAAAATATTGGCAATCTGAACATATCCGTCCTTCTTTGCTTTGGATGCAAAATAGGTATATTTATTTCTTGCCATGGATTCTCCTGCGAATGCTGTCTGTAAGTTTCCTTCTGTCTTTGTACCTTTTAAATTCATATTCTATCTCCTTTTTAATATTAGTAATTGTTACTGTTATCATTATAATAGCATCTTTTGAAAAAAAGTCAAGTCCTTTTCTAAGAAAAATCTTTGTTCTATGTTCTAAATTGTCACTCCCAAGCTTTCTTTTCATATACTAGGGATAGTGAGAAAGGAGATTTTTTATGTCAAACAAAACCATTTCTATTGCACAGGAGAATAAACTTTTTGACGGCATTGATGTCAGCAGCTATCAGGGTACCATTGATTTTAACCGTGTAAAAGCCTCCGGGATTGATGTCGTTTATATCAAAGCCGGGGAAGGCGGTCAGATCACCGATCCATATTTTAAACAAAACTACTTAAAGGCATCCAGAGCCGGATTGATCTTTGGTGCCTACTACTATGTGACCGCTAAAAATACAAGTGAAGCAAAAGCACAGGCAAATGACTTTTTAACCTGATCCGTGCTACCTCCTTTAATGCAAGACCGGCGATGGACTTTGAAGCTTTCTCCGGCATGGAACGGGAAGATATCAATGAGATCGGACTGACTTTTTTAGAAGAATTAGAACGTCTGACGAAGATCACGCCGATGATCTACACCGATGCTTCCTCCGCGGAAACGATCTGGAGTGATGCATTTTCAAAATATCCGCTGTGGCTTGCCGATTACAGTGAACGCGATGAATTCCCACCTGATATTACCGTCTGGGAGAGCTGGACGGGATTTCAGTATTCAAATACCGGTACGGTTCCGGGGATTTCCGGCAACGTAGATTTGAACAAATTCCGGGATGGCATTTTAATCTCACTATCCGATTCTGATTCCTCTTCTGAAAAAGACAACACTGTAGAATACATTGTAAGACCCGGAGATACACTCTGGCAGATTGCAAGACGCTACGAAACGACCGTCCCTGCCATTACCGCCCTCAATGGTATTGCGGACCCTGATCTGATCTATATCGGTCAGATCCTTCGAATCCCGGAAATGCAAAGATGATCCCACAGAAAAAAAGACCCACACCGGTACGCTCCGATGTGGGTCTTTTCTATTCTGTCGATAATCCTACCTCATGGTTTTCAAAAATATGACTTACCGCCGCCTCATATTCTGCAAAATGCTGTGCCTTTTTTATCTTTTTCACATTACGTTCTGCACCCTGAAATGCCGTGATAAAATATCCCCACAGCTCTTTCATCTTAAACAATACGCTCCGCTCATCCGGCGCAAACAATGTCCGATAACTTTCATAAAGAGTATCATGAAATCTATGCAGTTCTTCTTTTTTCAGCGTTTCTCCACCCTGCAGCTCACGCACCAGTGCCGGATTGCTTAACAGCCCTCTTCCGCACATGATGCTTTCTAATTCCGGAAATTCTGCTTTTAACTCTGCTGCATCCGATACCGTAAAAATATCTCCATTGTAGCAGACCGGATTTACGCTTTCTTTTAAAAAAGCTCCAAAAACCTGACAATCCAGCTGATTTTTATAAAAATCACTGCGGACACGGGGATGTACAATGACCTCTGCAAACGGATACCGTTGAAAGACTTTCTGTAAATCCTCAAATTCTTCTGCATCCTCTATTCCGATCCTGGTTTTCACAGAGATCTTCATTTTTTTCTAAATCCGCTTTTTGAAACACCTCGTCAAAAAAAAGCATCCAGCTTATCCGCATCCTCTAAAAAGCCCGCTCCCTTGCCCTTAGAAACAACGGTTCCCGACGGACATCCCAAGTTCAGGTTTACCTCTTGATATCCAAAAGCGGCAAGTTCCTTCATCGTACGCAAAAATAATCGGAACGATTGGTCAATATCTGTGGCACTACACAGATCCCACGATTATTTTCCGGTAAAATATCCCGTTTCTCCCTTGGTGTAAAACAGCGGTTCTGGTTCGGTGACACAAAAGGCGTAAAATATTTATCAATTCCCGGAAATATGGCATGATGTGCATTGCGGTAAACATATCCGGTAACCCCTTCCATGGGTGCAAAATAGTAATTCATGTTCTTCTCTCTTTCTTTCATGTTTCTGTATGATTATACTTCTTTTCTTTTGGATAAGAAAGTCTTACATTTTTCTTTTTCTTTCTGACAAAAATGTAATATAATGGAAAAAAATAGTTTTTTTTATAGGAGGTGATTTCTTTGAGAAAAAATATCTGCGTAGTTCTCTCGCTGTTGAGGCAGAAAAATACGAGCCGGGTAAAAACATGGAAGATGGTTTTGAGTCTTGGACAAAGGTTGTGACAGCCGGCTGGATCATTACAGACGGACTCGTAAAACTGGAACGTGAAAATGGTCAGCTTGTATGCCCATTTATCAAGAACCGCCGCGGTGTGATCTTTATTCGTGAAGGCGATTACATTATCTATGAAGAAGGCGGCGAACGTCACTGCTGCGGTGAAGACAAATTCAGTACCCGGTTTAAACCGGATGAATCTGCGTAGCAGACTTCACACTTATCGTTTTACTTTTGTAAAAAATCCTGTTTTCCTCCCTTACGGATGGATGTAACAGGATTTTCTTCTTTTTATCCTATTTTGTTATCTATTTTAAGACTCCCGCTTTTTTCTCCACACATCGTTTTGCCCAGATAAAACAGCAGATATGTGCAAAAAACGTGATCGCCCAGGTGATCGGATACGATACATAAATCATGTGGACTGTATGATACTTTGGTATTTGAAAAAATCGTTGCAAGCCAAACCAGTCGTAAACCGCATGCGCCGATCATAGACACGATCATCGGCATGATCGAGTAACCGATCCCACGCAATGCACCGACCATCACATCCATCATTCCGCATAATGCATAGGTCACGGAAACTACTTTTAAGCGGACCATCCCCGCTGCAATGACTTTACTGCTAGAAGAATAAATGCTAAGCAGTGGATGTCCGAAAAAATACCACCAGATTTCCTAACACCAGCCCTACCACGGTCACACAGATTTCTCCCGTGATCACAATCTTATTGATCCGCTTATAATTTCCTGCTCCCATATTCTGACCGGTAAATGAGATGGTTGCCTGATGAAATGCGTTCATGGCAAAGTAGACAAAACTCTCAATATTGGCCGCCGCTGAATTACCGGCAACCGTAACGGCTCCAAAGGAATTAATGGAGGACTGTATCACAACATTGGATAACGAGAAAATAATTCCCTGTACTCCTGCCGGCAGTCCGATTTTTAAGATTCCTAAAAATTTGTCCTTATGAATGTGAAGCTGTCTGATTTCTAAGCGGATTGCTCCTTTTCTTTGATCAGACACCGAAGCACCAGACCTGCGGAAATGCACTGTGAAATCACGGTTGCCATGGCAACTCCTGCCACATCCAAGTGAAATCCGATGACAAAGAGCAGATTTAAGATAACATTGACTACTCCTGCTCCAAACAGATAATACAGTGGCCGTTTAGTGTCGCCCACTGCACGCAGGATCGCACTGCCAAAATTGTAGACCATGGTTGCCGTCATCCCCAGAAAATAAATCCGCAGATAGAGTGCCGCTAAATGCAGCACCTCTTTTGGTGTCTGCATCCATATCAAAATCTGTTTTGCACCAAAACAGCCAAGCACCGTTAAGATAATTCCACTATAAATACTTAACAATATTGCAGTATGTACTGTCTGTTTTAACTCTTCCTCTCTTTTTTTTGCTCCATAATAACGTGCCACCAAAACGTTTGCACCAATGGACAGTCCTAAAAATAAGTTCGTCAGCAATCCGATCAATGACGTGTTAGACCCCACTGCTGCTAACGAATTATCGCCCGCATATCTGCCCCACAACAATATCCGCTGCATTAAACAATAGCTGCAGCATACTAGAACACATCAACGGTATCGTAAACAGCAGCATTTTGCTTAAGATCGGACCGTTACACATGTCAATCTCATAACTTTTCTTTTGTTCCATTTTCTGATCATCCCTTAATATACTACTTTTTAAAACGTGAAAGGAGCACCAGTAGAAAACAATGTTTTCCATTGGTGCCTGCTCTTTTTCCTATATTATTGTACTCTATGCTTTTGTGAGATACAATATGTTTATTGAGATTTTGTATTTATCCCAAGATATGATTTAAAACTCAACTCCTATAAACAGTATTCCTTTACTAACGCTTCAATCTCCTTATTACTTGAATTTTATTATCTTCTTTCTTATAATATATGGTCAACAAGTAAATCTCATAATCATTTTTAACAACATAGTAAATCATTCGATACCCATTAGACTTCCCAACTCTTGTATCTGTATTAGCAATGCGAACTTTTACCGTTTCATTATCATCAAAAACCAATCCCGGAATTGCATCGCCAAGAAGATTTCCCTTTTCTAGTTCTTTTACTATATCATCCACATCCTCCAATATGTGTTTGAACTTTTTCTTTTTCAAATAATAACGTAGATCATCTTCAAATTGTTTTGTCGGTATAATCTCAAATTGCATTTATTATTCATCCTCTGTTACTTCTTTTTTTTTCATGCGATTTTTCAAGTCATTCCAACTGCGTTTTGGAATCTTACCTTCACGCATCATTTTTACTTCCTGGCATGATTTTTCTAATGATTCCAATATCGTACATGGTCTTTCAATATTCATTGTTGCGCTCATATCAGATTCCTCCTCTTTCTTTTCCTCACACATATTATAACACTCCAATCATCACAATACAATGACGGAACATATAATAAACTAATATAATCTCAATCGATTGTTTCAGTCTATCGCATGCTTCGCCACAACTTAAGTTTCTCAACCGATATAGACTTATTTATATGTTCAAGTAATCATTGTACTTCTTTTCCGCTAATATTTTAACCATATTTTTATTGTATTAAAATGACTTACAACAGTCTACAATGACATTTTTTAATATACAAAAACATCGACAAAAAGCTGTTCTTTCTGTCAATGTTTAGCATTTGTGAATTCCTTCGTAATGTTTATTACAACGTACGTCCTCGCGTACATCAATTAGGCTCCTAAGTAAACTCCAGGATGTATGAACCACTATACCGTTAATGCAAGTTCCAATTCATCCTCGTCCTCTAATGTGCATAATACCTATTACTTACAAAATACTGATGGATTCTCCGGATCAACTGGCATTTCGGATTCTCATCTCCCGGAGCCATGTTTAACTTGCAGGAGCCCTTACAATGAAAGGAAGCCGTACAGCGATCCGGGTGGCATGCCTCCGGTCTTTCATAGTTGTAGCCGATCGGGTAAGCCGTCTGTCTTTTTAATGCATTGACGATATTATCACAGGTCATGATATTTGCGATCGGATCTCCCTCGCAGGTCTGGCACGGATAAATGCTTCCATCTGTATGGATGCTTAACAGCCTCCGGCCTGCCTGGCAGCCATCCGTACAGGAAGAACATGGTCTTAAGAACTGAAAACTAAACTTTTTCATATTATAACCCGACTTTGTCAGGTACTCGATCGCTTCAATGACATCCTGATACATCTGCTCAATGTAATCATTGCCTAACATTACAAAAATATCTGAATTTACCTGCCATGGCAGATCATGTTTTACTACAAATTTTGCAAGGTCTAAAATCTCACCTGTTTCCACATTGGTATCTGTCAACACGGTAAGAATATTGCAGCGGCCACCCTCATCTAAAAACCATTCGAGATTCTCCATTACTTTTTTAGATGTAGAATTACCGTTGATATCAACCTTAGAGTGGATCGTGCCATCCAGTGATACCCCGCAGCCAATATTATTTTCCACAAGATATCTTACGATCTCATCATTCAGCAGTGTAAAATTGGATATGATACCTGCGTTAAAGTTGCCCCCTAATACTTTTTTCATATATAGTGGAAATTCTCTCCAGGTATCAAAAACCATGAACGGTTCTCCTCCTGAGATCCTCCAATGGGTACGGCGGATCACATGATCCTGTACTAACTGAATAAAATGCTCCGATGTTGAACTCCAGACTTCTTTACTCATGTTCTTATTCACATGACCTTCAAAACAATAGGGACATCTTAAATTACAATTCTCTGTTGCAAAAATCCACGGACTTAAACTAAACATACCAAAACTCCTTTATGAAAAATGCATCTTAATCACTTTGTACTAAGATGCATGAATACTGTCTATCCAGTTACAAAATAATTAAAAACCTATCCAACAATCTCCACAGTCACAAAAAGTAACAGAATCATCACAATTTAAACAATCATTTGCTGGCTCACAAGCAGAACAGTCACAATCTGCACAAACACAATCAGCCTGACAATCTGTTGCACAATCGCAGTCCGAACCACAGTCACAATTACAATCTGCTGCACAGTTACTGTCTGCCGCTGCCGCTTTACTTTTTGCCTGCACTTGCACTCTGCTGGTTGTTCGATGGTGTCCGGACTGTCGGTTTGCTATCGGATAAATACGAGTCGGATACCCACGCGGAACCGCCTTCATGCTCGATCCGGTACCAGCCGGTATTCTTATCCCGTCCGATTACATGGACTTCCTGTGCGAAGGATAAGTCCCCTAATTTTTTCGCCCTCGGCACTGGAAGTGCTGCGGATGCTCACTGCCGTGGTTGCATACATGGTCTGATCCAGTTCCTCTAATACACTCTCGATCGTCAGTTTGATCGTCAGGGTACTTACATTTCCCGTAGTGTCCTCTACCGTATAAGTCACTTCTTTTTCTCCCAAGGTGGAGGTATCGACTTTGCTTACTTTGATCTTATCCGTGAGGTCTCCGTCCTCGGCATCTTTCGCAAAGACTCCGTCCATCAGGTCGACACCGTTCTCTAAATATACCGTTCTGTCCTTGGTTCCATAGCCTTCAAAGACCGGTGCATTCTCATCCGCTACTTTAAAGGTCAGTTCTATCTCACTGGTATTGTTATAGATATCGGTCGCGATGACTTTCTTTTTTGACTTTTCCGGGGTGTCAAACACCGTCATGTTTTTTCCATCTTCAAAAGTCAGTGTGTAATCCGATGCCTCTTTTACGGAAAGTGCCATTTTTCGATAAATACTTCTTCTCCGACCTTTGCTTTTAATGCTTTCTTCGGTTTCTCGATCACCGGTGCTAAGGTATCTGTGACCTTGACTTTTAATGTCAGCACCTGTTCTTTGTATGTAACGGTCATTTCATACTCTCCGACTTTGGAGGTATCTACTTTGCTTGTGTCAATCTTCAGCTTTTTTAATTTACTCTTTGGTACATCCACATATTTGCTGATGTCTAAATCCATCTTTGTTCCCGCTTCGATGACTACCTTGTCATCTATTAATTTAATCTTATCATTTGCAAGAACTGCTCCGGTACTGATCCCTAATAAATCGAGTGCAGCAGCCGAAATGACGATATACTTCTTTTTCGTTCGTTTCCTCTCCATTCTCTTTGTTCATTCATACTTGGTTTTTAGCATAACGTTTTAGCGTTAGTTTTGCGATATATGTTAATGGTTTTTCGTTATATATGTCATTTTGTATAACATATATACGTTAGTTTTTACCACTGCTCAATGCTTTTCGTACTCTCACAAATAAGGATAAACAAAAATATTTGGAAATTATAGAGATACCTAATTTCTCCGCAACGCTTCAATCGGGCTGAGTCCTGCCGCTTTCTTTGCCGGATAGATTCCAAAGAAGATTCCGATTCCGATGGAAAACAGCGTTGTAACTAGCACGGCTGCCGGACTGACCGATGGCGTAAATGCAAATGCCGGCTGTATCATGGCGATCACTTTTGCAACGCCAAATGCCCCGCCGATCCCTAACAAAATTCCCACAACTCCACCGATCAGTGTAATGATGGCAGACTCAGACAGAAACTGGAGCATGAGCGACTTCGTCTTTGCGCCAAGTGCTTTTCGGATTCCAATCTCTCTCGTACGTTCTGTTACGGATACCAGCATGATATTCATGACACCAATACCACCGACTAACAAAGAAATTGCCGCCACAAAAGATACTAACGTTGTCACAATACCGATAACCTTATCGACTGTGGTCATGTAATCACTAAAATTTTCCACCTGATAGATATCTTCTCCACTGCACTGATGTCTGCGTTCTAACAGATTCGACGCTTCCGAAGCAATACGATAGGTATCTTCTCCCTCTTCCGTTAAAATCATGATCTGCCAAAAACTCTCTGTATCCATGCCATACATGGTTGAAAATGTTATCAGCGGGATCTGAAGCTCAATTGGTGAGTTTTCATAAGTAAAGGAAAACATAGAGTCCTCGGAAGCCTTTTCCACACCAATGATCGTCAGTCCCATTTCTTTTCCATATAATGTGACATCCAGTTCTTTTCCCACAATATCCGTGGAGCCGAAGATCCTGACCGCATCTTTTTCACCCATGATTGCAAGCGGCTGACCCGCGAGATACTCTTTTTTTTGTAAAATATCTGCCTTTTAACATTCCATTTTTAGAAAAATACTGGTAATCCGGCATCTTTCCATTGACATTTGCTTTGAAATCACCCTTTTGCGTTACTACGCTTCCTTCCGCACCATATCCCGCTGAAATTGCACGGATTCCTTTGACCTCATCATATAATGCATCGATATCTTCCTGCGTAATATCATAGGAATTTGTATCATCATAGGAATAAATGGCAATCTGATTAATTCCGATATCCGCCATTTCATCCGTAATAATATTTTTGCTCCGTTTCCTACAGACATAATTAATATTACCGATGAAATTCCTATAATAATTCCCAGCATTGTCAACAGCGAACGCATTTTATTTGCTCTGATATTGGCAACTGCCATTTTCAAATATTCTAAAAACTGTGACATTCCTGCCTCCTATTTCTTCTCTGCCGCTTTCATTCCATCCTCAATCGTGGTGTCAATTGTTGTCACTACCTTTTCTCCCTCTTTGAGTCCTTCGATAATCTCAATATTCTTTTTAGAAGAAATTCCTGTCTTTACATATTTTTTCTGAAGTTTATCCTTGCTGAACACATAGACAAAATCCCCTTTTGAATCACTGTTTACCGCCGCGATCGGTACTTTTAAGACATCTGTCTTTTTACCTAATTCGATTTTGAGCTTTGCATCCAAGCCAATGATCAAATGATCATCCGGATCATCGATATGCACTCTGGCAGTCGCCATTGCTACCCCCTGTTCATTTTTTTCCGCTACTTTTCCTATATTGGTAACACTACCCTGATACTTTCTGTCTAAAGAAGTAATGGTTACCTTCTGTCCTGCTTCAAGATTGGTCAGATTATATTTTGAAACTTTAAAATCCACGCACATTTTCGATGCATCTGCAATCGAAAACATCGGCGCACCCTCCTGCACGGCACTTCCTGCTGCTACCTCTGTTGAAGTAACGATCCCATCAAATTCTGCCTGGATTCCGGCTTTTGCCTCTGCTAATGAATCTGCGGATTGTGATAGCGTCAATTTTGCCGCCTGTTGCGAGGAAGTAATTCCCTGTTTTTCTGCATCGGTTAAAACAGAGGCTTCTCCGGCTGCTTTTTTCGACTGTTCTTCTGCTTTGCTTCCCTGTAAACTTTCTGCCTGAGACTGCAGGTTTTTCAACTGGTTCTCTAACTCACTGACTTTTGCCGTCACATCGCCATAGGCTTTTCTCTGTTCCTGTTTTTTATTTTTTTCTTTCTGTATCCTTTCTAATTCTTTCTGCTCTTCTTTGGTCAGATCTTTCTTATTTTTCAGTTCCTCTGACCGCTTGTCTAACTCTGTGATCTCTTTGTCTAAATTACCGGCTTCCGCTGCAGCATTTTTACTCTGCTCTGTCTGTGCTGCCAATTCTGAGATCTGACCATTTAAGCCATTTAACTGATCGTCGATTGACTGAATCCTTGCATCTGCCTGTGCCGCCTGCTCACTTCCCTTAGCACTCATTTCTAATGATTTCTGATTTGCCGCATCACTGGCTTTGTTCTGCAACTGTGAAATGTTATAACTTTTTTCTAAAGAAGCGGTATCAAATGTTACCAACGATTCTCCTTTTTTTACCGGTTTTCCCACCTGTAAATTGGCAGTTACAATTTCTGCATTGACCGGTGAGGAATAAGTACGCACATCTTCACTGTCAATCGTTCCGCTTGTCTCTAATTCTGCTGTAATATTTCCTTTTTCTGCCTTTGCTGTCTCAACTTCCTGCACTGCTTCAGAACTGCCTTTCCCTTTCTGCACGAATACAATAACAAGAATCACTACTACTGCAACCGGCAAAATAATTTTCCACTTCTTTTTCTTCTTATTATTTTTCTCCATTTTCTTCCTCCATGCTCTTTTGGTCTGCCATGCCACTGTCCGACTCGATTTTTCCATCCATAATCCGGATGATCCGCTTTGCTGACTGCGCAATCTTGTCATCATGTGTAATTAAAATGCCGGTTCTTCCTTCGGTGTGCAATTTTCTTAAAATATCCATGATTTCACGGCTCGATTTAGAATCCAGATTTCCCGTCGGCTCATCCGCTAAGATTAGGGGCGGTGCTGCTGCTAACGCTCTGGCTATGGCAACTCGTTGCTGCTGTCCTCCTGACATTTCCGTAGGTTTATGGTCCATACGTTTTTCCAATCCAACCCGCTTTAGGGATTCCTCCGAAAGTCTTCTGCGCTCCGCCGCCGGAACATTCCGATAAATCAGCGGCAGCTCCACATTTTCTAATGCTGTCAGATTCTGGATCAGGTTAAAACCCTGAAAAATGAATCCTATTTCCTGATTCCGGATCTCGGATAACTCGTCATCACTTAAAGATGACACATCTTTGCCATTCAGATAATAGTGACCGGAAGTTGGAACATCCAGACATCCTAACATATTCATAAAGGTGGATTTTCCGGAGCCCGACTGCCCGATGATTGCCACAAACTCTCCCTGTCCGATATCCAAAGACACATCATCCAAAGCCCTTACTTCATTTTCACCCGGATTGTATATCTTCATTAAGTTCTGTACTCTGATCAATGGTTCCACAACATCCTCCTTTTTTGTACTTCTGTATTATTTAATTAGTACAATGGTGTATCCAAACGTATTTGTCAATACTTTCCATATTATATTTCTCTGTTTGCTATAACGAGATAGAACACAGATTATCTTCAACTGATATTTTATTTTGACTTCCATATGAATATTTTTATAATTCAAAAATGACAATCCGCTCTCTCGGATTATCTCCTGAAAATAAATCCCTACAGTCAATTTCATCTAAAATGTCAGTTCCTCCACGGTCATAAGATATGCCATATATTCCTCTGACGGATAATAAAAATACAGTTGCATCCGTCTCGGTTTTTCATAATAGGATTCCCGGATACGCGCCATCACTTTCCGTAAAATTTCCAAAGAAAAAGGATTGAAAAAATAAATGCGGTCCACTTCCGCCGGCAACGGAACTGCTCCGCATTTTCCACGACAAAATCTACCCGTTCCGCTGATACGGCAGTCTCTTTGTTTTCTACTGCCTTTGCATAAATCCGTTCATTATATTCAATGCCGACAGAATGACAGCGTGTCTGATAGGACAGAAAAAAAATCCACCCGTCCTTTGCCGCATCCATAATCCAACAGTGTATTCTCCTTTCGGATCCACCCCGAATTTCCCAGCCGCTCTAACACCGAATACGGGGTCGGCTCATAAGGATAGCGATATTGATCTGCATCGGTATTATCCGTTCCTGTGGTATGGATCTTTAAAAGTTTGTCCCATTCATTTTCGTTCATGATTTCCGTTTCCTCTTTCCTTTTATTTTTACCGCATTTCTATTTTACTGTTTTACCAACGTTTCAAATAGTATGCTTTTGTAGGTAAATGTGTCTATTTTTTTTTTTCTATCATACAAATTGCCGGACAGAATATTCCGTTCGGCATTTTGTATGTGTTATCTTTTTTCTATTTTGTACTCTCACATTATTTATAAAAATTTCTTTTGATCTCCTCTATGGATTTTCTGCCACTCTCTGCAAAACTCAAACGCAACCGGTACGCCTGATCCAGTGCCTTGATCCTATCCTGTTTTGTCTCTTCCACATAACTTCCATCTTTTTGCAACAGCCATGTTTTTTCTCTGTTCGGATCTGCAAAATCTTCTTCTATCCTGGAGTAGATGATCTGATATGACTTTTCCATAACGTCTAGGAATTCTTCCTTGGAACTAAAATGTTCTCCCTTTTTATACTCCGCCTCTATCCCGGATGCCACCTCTCCTAATTCACACTGGAACATGCTGACAGGATCTATGATATTTACGGTATGCAGCTGCTTATTCAATTCTTCTCTCTGCTTTTGATAATGAAAAGAAGAAACCATAACCGGATCGTCTTTGAGATACTCCCGCCAGTTCTTTGACTTTGCCAGACCTTCATCCGAAAAGGTTACTGTATCTTTTAAAACTTCATCTTTTAAATATCTGGTTTTGGATGGCTCTGTCTTTCCTGCCTCCTGGAATAAATCCGGCGTTTTTATATTTCCATGATGATATCTTCCTGCATAAATCTGTGTACCCGGTATATTTAATGCCATATAAGAGCTCCCTTCGCTTTTGATTGTTATTCTATTTATCGGCATTTTTTACCAGATACTTAAACTTTATCTTCCTTATTCTATATGCTATAATATTATACATTTAGATGGATTTTACTTCGGAGGAAAACACATGGATTTACTATTTACGATAATCGTTACATTCTTTGCTGGCATGGGTGCCGGACTCGGAACAGGATTTGCAGGAATGAGTACCGCTGCAGTCATTAGTCCGATACTTATTACTTTTCTTGGCATCGATCCATACATGGCTGTTGGTATTGCATTATCATCCGATGTATTAGCAAGTGCTATCTCTGCCTACACTTATGGAAAAAACAAAAATCTGGACATTAAAAACGGACTGATCATGATGATAAGTGTCCTGTCATTTACCGTTGTCGGCAGTTATGTGTCCAGCCTTGTCCCTTCTGCCACCATGGGAAATTTTTCCGTCTTTATGACGTTTCTGCTAGGCATTAAATTTATCGTAAAGCCTGTAATGACAACGAAAGAAGCTATGGAACAGGTTTCTGCCAAAAAACGTGCTGTCCAATCTGTCTTATGCGGCATATTCATTGGTTTTATCTGCGGATTTGTCGGCGCAGGCGGTGGTATGATGATGCTTTTGATCCTGACTTCCGTACTCGGTTATGAACTGAAAACAGCCGTTGGCACAAGTGTATTTATTATGACTTTTACAGCCTTCACCGGTGCTGTGTCTCATTTTGCCATAGGCGGTATGCCTGATCTGACTGTTTTTGTGCTGTGTATTGTGTTTACTTTGATCTGGGCAAGGATTGCTGCTGTTTTTGCAAACAAAGCAACGCCTAAAACACTCAATCGTGTTACAGGCGTTATCCTTGTTATATTAGGTATTGTAGTTCTGACTTTTTCATTTATCTCATAACTACCTATATACTGTGTTATATAATTTAAAACCCATAGTCTAAAACATCTGAAAGCTGCTCTCTTTCTGCACTTTTCAATTTTCTGTCCAGTCCGTCATCATTCCGGATGATCAGTGCATCATAATCAGGATCACCGCCGCCTTCATATAAAGACCAGCAAATACTGATCGTTTCTCCATTTAACTTAGTGGAACAGTCTACGTCTTTTGCATGAAAATCTGTTGAAAAGTCAAAATAGTCCGGCATTACCTGATTTGGCAATGTGAAGCAGGTGTCTTTATCATATGGGATCACATAGTATCCTCCTTTAGAACAATTCTCATCAATCGAATATTCATACTTCGCTAAACCCTTTTGAAACTTATCCTCGGTTACTGTTTTATAATGATTCCACACTAAAAACCAAACGGTTGCGATCACTACGATGACACCCAAAACTACACCTAAAATAATCCGCATATGTTTCGCCCAGTGAATTTCCTTATTTAATTTTTCCGTCATTTTGATATCCTCCTTAAGCATTTTGTCAAGAGAGATATGAAAATTATCGCTGATCGCTACTAATGTCAGCAGATCCGGATAACTCTTTTCATTCTCCCAGTTTGAGACTGTCTGTCTTGTAACATGAAATATTTCTGCAAATTCTTCCTGTGTCAGATGATTTTCTTTTCTGATTTTTTGTATTGTCTGACCTAATTGCATTACATTTCCTCCTTTCAGTCTCAGTATGCTTAACAGATATCTATATGACAAGCAAGCAACCTTTTGCTCTACCTTTTAGAGGACGCAAAGATTCTTTGCACTCGGCTAAACCGGCTCCTCCACTGCCCCAAGCAGCTTATGCAAAATCCTGTATAATTCCTTTGCATCCTCCCTGTCCAGTTTGACACATCCTGCCATTTTATAAGGAATCTCTACCGCCTGTTCTTTCAGTGCTTCCCCTTCTTTGGTAATATTGATCATAAGAACCCGCTCATCCTTACTGTTACGTTTTCTTATGACGAGACCTTTCTGCTCAAGTCTCTTTAAGACCGGTGTCAATGTTCCTGAATCAAGATATAATCTTTTTCCTAATTCCTTGACATTCATTTCCTTTTCTTCCCACAACACCATCATCGTGATGTACTGTGTATATGTCAGATCCAGTTCATCGAGAAATGGTTTGTATCTTCTGACGATTTCTTTCGCACAGGCATACAGTGGAAAACATATCTGATTTTCAAGTTTGATCGCATCGTATTTGTCATTCATATTTTACTTATCTTTTATTCCTCTTCCGGCTCAAGCAGTCCGTCATAAGCTTTTCTTACGGCAATGGCAAGCTGACCGGAACAGGACGTCGGTCTTCTGCCACATTTAATATCCCCAAGTTTCTGCTCAATCTCTTCTACCGTCCAGCCGTCTAAAATCCTTTCTATGGATTGCAGATTTCCATCGCATCCACCCATATATTTTATATTTGTTACCACGTTTCCATCTAAATCAAATGAGATCATCTGGGAACAGGTATTTTCTGTCAAATAATTATATCGCATAATTTCATCTCCTACAATAATTCTCTGATCTTTTGTTCTACTTCATACATATCTGTGGTTGGCTCAAAACGCTCGACTACATTTCCGTCCCTGTCAATGAGGAATTTTGTAAAATTCCACTTAATATCCGAAGTGCTCTGGTAATCCGGATGTGTCCTTTCTAACATGCTCTCAAGCATCGGCGTCAGTGGATTTTCCTGATCGAATCCCACAAATCCCTTTTGCTGTTTTAAAAAACGATACAACGGATGTGCCTTTTCTCCATTCACATCAATCTTTGCGTAATGTGGAAAGGTAACGCCAAAGTTTGCATCACAGAAGGAAACGATCTCCTCATTTGTTCCCGGTGCCTGATTTCCGAATTGGTTACATGGAAAATCTAAGATTTCTAATCCCTCTTCCTGATATTTTTCATACAGATTCTGCAGATCATCATACTGCGGTGTAAAACCACACTGTGTTGCCGTGTTCACAACCAGTACTACTTTTCCTCTATATTCCTCCATGCTGTGTACTTCACATCTTGTATCCTCTGCTTTAAATTCAAAAAATTACTCATATGATCTAATAACCTCCTGTATTTTCTCTTTTACAATCTTCATTCCCTGTGTCGGTTCAAAACGTTCCACCATATCACCGTCTTTGCTGATCAAAAATTTTGTAAAATTCCACTTAATCTTACTGTTATTCTTATAATCAGCATCCATTTTTTAACTACCGGTCTGATCAGCAGACTCATCGGACCTTTTCCAAATCCCTGAAACGTGGAATTGCTTTGTAACCATTTGTATAAAGGTATTGCCTGCTCCCCATTCACCTCAACTTTGGAAAATTGCGGGAATGAGATTCCATATCTTCCGGTGCAAAAATCATGGATTTCATTGTCATCACCCGGCGCCTGATTTGCGAACTGGTTACATGGAAAATCCAAAATTTCCAACCCCTGATCGTGAAACTCATCATAAATCTCCTGCAATTCGGAATATTGTGGTGTAAAGCCGCATCCTGTTGCCGTATTTACGATCAGTAATGTCTTTCCCTTATAACAGTCCATGGAGATTTCCTCTCCGTCCTGTGTCTTTACTTTGTAATCATAGATACTCATTTGATCTGTTCTCCTTTTTCTTTTAATTGCTTGCTATTTAATTGTGCACAATTTATCTAATTAGTAATTTACCACCAGTAACTTATTTTGTCAATAGATTGTGCACAATTTTTTTTTCATTTTATAGGAAACACGGTATTTTCTATAGAAATTAGGGTGTCAAAAGTCGGCCCACAGCTTAGTGACCGGCAAATTGCACAAAGCCGAGACTGCTTTTGTGACTTTGGGAGAAAATTAGGCAATCTTAGTCTGCCTGTCCATGTAAAGTGTTGTGCTGCCACGGACGGCAGCAAAGTCTTAATGCCCCCTGGACGGGGCGTTTAAGACGCACACGTCACTCCGTCACAACCTATATCAGACAGCCTTAAATTGATTTATTTTCGGACAACGGAAACAAAACAGTCCCGGCTTGATGCAATTTGCCAATCAAAAAATTTGAAACTGCCTTTTTACACCCTCTAATCCTACAGAAAAAAGACGGAGCATTTGCTCCGCCTCTGTTAGTATTATGATTTTTAATGATGAAACAGACGAATTCCGGTAAATGACATCACCATATCATATTTATTACATGTTGCAATTACATTGTCATCACGGATAGAACCGCCCGGCTCAGCCACATATTTTACACCGCTCTTATGAGCACGCTCGATATTATCCGCAAACGGGAAGAATGCATCTGATCCAAGTGCAACATCTTCTAACTGATCTAACCATGCACGTTTCTCCTCTCTGGTAAATACCTCCGGTTTTACTTTGAAGATTTTTTCCCATGCACCGTCTGCTAAGACATCCATATAGTCTTCACCGATATATAAGTCGATGGAATTGTCACGGTCTGCTCTTCCGATGCCGTCCACAAACTGTAATCCTAAGACCTGTGGAGACTGACGGAGCCACCAGTTATCCGCTTTGCTTCCTGCAAGGCGTGTACAATGGATACGGGACTGCTGTCCTGCACCTACACCGATTGCCTGTCCGCCTTTTGCATAGCATACGGAATTAGACTGTGTATATTTTAAAGTGATCATGGAAATTGCAAGATCGATCTTTGCCGATTCCGGAATTTCCTTGTTCTCGGTTACGATATCAGAGAAGAAATCCTCATCGATCTTTAATTCGTTTCTGCCCTGCTCAAACGTAATACCAAAGACTTCTTTTCGCTCGAGTTCCTTTGGAACATAGTTCTCATCAATTTCAATAACGTTGTAATTTCCTTTTTCTTTGCTTTTAAAATCTCAAGAGCTTCCGGCTCATATCCCGGTGCGATCACACCATCGGACACTTCTCTTTTGATGATCTTTGCGGTTGCAACATCGCAGACATCCGATAAGGAGATAAAATCTCCAAAAGAGGACATACGGTCAGCTCCTCTGGCTCTTGCATAGGCATTTGCAAGTGGAGTAAACTCCATATCCATATCGTCTACCCAGTAAATTTTCTTTTCCACATCACTCATCGGGAGTCCGACTGCTGCGCCTGCCGGTGATACATGTTTAAAAGAAGTTGCTGCCGGAAGTCCGGTTGCTTTTTTTAATTCCTTGACTAACTGCCAGCCGTTAAATGCATCTAAAAAGTTGATATATCCTGGTTTTCCGTTTAAAACCTTAATTGGAAGTTCTCCTCTTCCATGTAGATCCTTGAAGGTTTCTGATTTGGATTGCATCCGTATTTTAATTCTAATTCTCTCATAGTTTCTCCTCTATCTCATTTACGATCTTTGTCTCGTAAGTTCCATTTTCAATATCAATATAACGGACAAATAAGGAAACTTTGTTGTCCTCATTTAAACTGTTCCAGAGCAGATTGGTATACTCTTCGATATCATCTGAAACGGCGATCAGCTCCGGCTCTCCTTCAAAGCTTGGAAGCGGATTGCCATCCCTCATATAGGTATGTATAAAATGTCCTTCGCCGCTCTTTTGGATTTTCATATGCAAAGGTATAACGATTGCAGGAAGAAGGGTCACCGTTGTTGCTCTTTAAAATAGACATTGCATAGTTGTAAGAACCCTTGTCCACATGCATAATACCGGAAATACGAGGTGTATAGTTCGGTGCATCCGGCTCAAACTCTCTGGTTCTTAAAGCCTGCTCAAATGTCTGCTGTTTATCCATTAATTCATAGATCGTATCAGTCTGATCTCCGTTTGTGACAATGGTCTTATTTCCTAATACACGCACCGGTGCATAGATGATCAGGCTTGGATCACTCAGCTTCGATGGGTCAAATGCTTCTGTACGGATGCCTTCTCCTTCTGTCACAAAGACACGGTTACGGCTGTTCTCGCTTCTTCCCATGATAAAATAAGCGGTTACTGCATATTTTCCATTTGGTGACTTACCGATAATAATCCCACGTCCAGGATAAGAATTGTTCTGTAATTCTTTTTCGATTGATCTCATTTCCATGAATATAATCCTCCTACTTATGATTGCCCACAAAGCGTGGCATTTAGATGCTCTAACTTTTTCTATCTTAACATGAAATAAGACTCCATTTCAATGAAAGGAGCCTTATTAGTAGTATTAAATTATTTACTTAATTCTATTAGTCACTCTTATAAATAGATTTTATAAAATCTTTGCGTACTCTGCCACCTCCGGAAGTCTCTGTGCCACACCCGACAAAAATGGCTGAATCTCTTCCTCCGGCTGCGTTAAATCCGGCACCATAACCACCCTCAGCCCTGCCGCATAAGCAGACCGTACCCCGACCGGAGAATCCTCGACCGCAATACACTCGGACGGTTCTTTTTTCTAACTGCCTGCACGCCTCTAAATAGACATCCGGCATTGGTTTGCCGTTTTTGACATTCGACACACTTAAAATCCGGTCAAATTTTTCTAAAACGCCAATCTGCGATAAATAAGAACTTGCACGTTCCATATCCGTTGCCGTTGCAACTGCCGTCTGTAACCCTTCTCTTTTTTAAAACAGCTAAAACCTCATCCACGCCCGGCTTTTTCTCTATGCCCCGATATTCTAAAATTTCACGGAGCCGCTTTCGACGCTCTGCATGAAAATATTCAAAGTCAAAATCCTCTCCGTACTTTTCTAACAGCATCGGCTTGGAAAATTTCCGGTTCAGGCTTCGCATAGACAGAAAAACCTCTCTTGGAATCTCATAGCCCATCTCTTTCGTGATGTCCATTCCAAGCTGTATGTAATATTTTTCGGTGTCGATCAACACACCATCCATATCAAAAATAACTGCTTTGATCATGTTAGTTCTTAAAGCTGTGGATCGGAGCCGGAATTCTTCCGCCACGGTTCACAAATGCATCACAGGAATACTTGTTCACCGGCATGATCGGTGCATATCCCAATAATCCGCCAAATTCCACGGTCTCTCCGACACCTTTTCCAATCACGGGGATAATACGGACAGCTGTTGTCTTCTGGTTAATCATACCGATTGCCATTTCATCCGCAATGATTCCGGAGATGGTTGTAGCCGGGGTATCTCCCGGGATGGCGATCATATCCAGACCTACCGAACATACACAGGTCATTGCCTCTAATTTTTCAAGGGAAATTGCGCCTGCCTCTACCGCGTTGATCATCCCCTGATCCTCGCTGACCGGAATAAACGCACCGCTTAAGCCGCCGACATAAGAGGATGCCATGACACCACCCTTTTTTTTACCTGGTCGTTCAAAAGTGCAAGTGCCGCTGTCGTTCCCGGAGCACCTGCATACTCTAAGCCAATTTCTTCTAAGATCTCTGCTACGGAATCTCCGATCGCCGGAGTCGGTGCTAAGGACAAATCAATAATTCCAAACGGAATTCCTAATTTTCTTGAAGCCTCCTGTGCTACAAGCTGCCCGACTCTTGTTACCTTAAACGCCGTTTTTTTGATCGTCTCACAAAGCACTTCAAAATTCTCGCCACGCACTTTTTCTAATGCTGTCTTAACAACTCCCGGACCTGATACGCCGACATTGATGATCGCATCCGCCTCTGTCACGCCGTGGAAAGCTCCTGCCATAAACGGATTGTCGTCCGGTGCATTGCAAAAACACTACTAATTTTGCACATCCTAAGGAATCATTCTCCTTCGTATATTCTGCTGCCTGTAAAATGACATCTCCCATCAGTCTGACTGCATCCATGTTGATTCCGGTCTTTGTGGAACCGACATTGACGGAACTGCAGATATATTCTGTTTCGGCAAGTGCCTGCGGAATGGAGCGGATCAGCAGTTCATCACTTTTTGTCATTCCCTTGGAAACCAGTGCAGAATATCCGCCGATGAAGTTTACTCCTACCTCGCGGGCTGCATCATCGAGTGTTTTTGCGATCGTCACATAGTCTTCCGGTGTCTTACACAGAAGCACCGATCAAAGAAATCGGTGTGATCGAGATTCTTTTATTTACGATCGGAATACAGTATTTGTTTTCAATCTCTTTTCCTACTTTCACAAGGTCTTTTGCAACCGTTGTGATCTTGCGGTAGATATTTTCATTGACCTTTGCTAAATCCGTATCAATACAATCGAGCAGACTGATACCTAACGTAATGGTACGCACGTCTAAATTCTCATGCTCGATCATCTTATTTGTTTCATTTACTTCCCATATATTGATCATGGTATCTCTCCTTAGATTCTGTGCATTTTTTCAAAAATTTCTTCTCTCTGGCATTTGATATCAACGCCAATCTCTTCTCCGATCTGTGTCAACTCTTTTTTGAGATGTCGGCAAATGGTTTTTCTGTTCCACTCAGATCTACGATCATCATCATGTTAAAAAATCCCTGCACGATGGTCTGTGAGATATCCATAACGTTTACACGGTTGTTTGCAAGATAGGTGCAGACTTTTGCAATAATACCTACGGTGTCTTTTCCTACTACTGTGATAATTGTCTTATTTGCTGATGTTTCCATTTTTGATTTCCTCTCTGTTTTTTTCTAAACACATAGCATTGGCATCGGTTCATTGCGTTTTGCCACATATATCGGGAAATCATTTCCCTTATATGGATTTTCTCCTAATGTGACTTCCTGACGCACAGTTTCATATGCCAGCTCTGCATAATTATTTTCTTTGCTTAAATGCCCTAAAATTACGGCTTTCATATCATCATGGAGCAGTTCGCCTAAAAGCTGCCCGGATACCTCGTTAGAAAGATGTCCCCGCTCGCCTAATATCCTTCGTTTTAACGGATAAGGATAGCTCCCGGCTTCTAACATACGGACATCGTGATTTGCCTCTAACAGCAAAATATCGAGTCCCTGTAATTTTTCAATCAAATAATCATCGTAGATAGCTAAATCCGTGATAATGGCGATCTTATGATTTTCATTTTTTTTTAAATATAGGCAACCGGATCTGCCGCATCGTGCGAAATGCGTATCGGATGCACAACGATCTCTCCGATCGTAATATCCATATCCGGCTCTAAGACACGGTACAAAGACGGGTCTATCTTCCCGACGGAAGGCGTATTGGCAATCGCCTCTAACGTTCCCTTCGTCCCATAGATCGGAAGTCCATATCTTCTTGCAATGACTCCCCCAAACCACTGATATGGTCGGAATGTTCATGCGTGATCAGGATTCCTTCCATCTCTTCTGTTTTTAAGCCCACGGAGTTCAGCCCCCGCTTCAATTCTCTTTCCACTAATTCCGGCATCGATCATCAAATGACAATTCTGCGTTCCCGCACAGATACAGTTGCCACTGCTGCCGCTTGCTATACTACATATTTCCATCAGTTATTCTCTTCCCAATAAATATCTACGACATCGCCATCTTTTAGTGGTGCCGTATACTCTGTGTTCTGTCCGTTCAGATGTGTGACGATATTCCGTCCTCTCGAATCATTCAGATTAAACTCTATATAGTCAAATACATCTACATAAATGTATTCTGCTTTTCCGCTCATAAAGATCGGCTCTTTATTTACGATGACCTGAATGCCTGCCGGTTCTTCTTTCTCTTCCTTTACCGGCTCTTCCGGTGTGGCTGCCGGTTCACTTTCTGTCTGTGTTCCCTCGGATGCTGCTTCTATTTCTTTTCCGCTTTCAGAAACTGCCGGTTCTTCCGGTGCAGCCTCGTCCTGTGCAAGATCCTCAATATGTGTTCTGGTCTCTACCACCGTCCACTCTACGGAAAAATTCTCATAGACTAACGTTGCCATATCTGCATCCCGGTTATTTACTAAAATCTCCTGATCTAAATCCAGTTCCACATCCATGAACTCCACAAGCTGTCCTATCGTATAATAATTGCGCAGCTCGATCCTGTCACCCTCCTGTATCCGGTAAGATGGCGGCTCTAAGACACCGTTGACCTCTACAAACCGTGGGCAGATTACAGTCTTTTATTGACCTCAAATACGATCGTAGACTCTGTATATTCTTCTAACTGTTCTACCGTACCTGCTGCATCTTCTCCGATCGTAGACGGTTCAATGACGATCTCACAGTTTGCTTCTAACGGCGTGTTGATATTGACAACCTTTCCATTCATCCGTACAACGGCAGATTCTCCGCTCTGTCCTCTTAGAATCCTTGGTCTTCCATTGACCATGAAATTCACTTCTTTTCCTCTTCTTGGGAAAAGCTGGTCATTTGGGAATCCTGCCTGCATTGCCGCATCCACAATGGTCAGCTTACTGTTGTCATACAGCTTCATTCGTTCTCCGTTAAAATGGATCATAATAAAGTTATTTTTCTGGTCATAATAATTCAGGCAGATACCGATTGGAGTTACTAACAATGGATCTTTCTGGATATCCGTCTGCTCAAAATGTACTTCCTGCAATACCTCTTCTCCACGAAGTGCCACACGCTCATGCGGAAGTCCTAATTTGTCCGCTAACATCTCCGTAAAACCGTGAATCTTTCCGCCACCGCCGACTACGAAAGTCGCACTGACCGATTTATCACCGTTTAATGCCTTGATCTTCTCTGCGACAGAGGTTGTGATCCGGTCTACTAATTCCTCTGTGAGATCCCATACCTCCTTTGCCGGGATCGTATGAGAAATACTCATGATATCCTTAAATTCTATCTCTTTTTCAGAACCGGAGCCTAACTTAATATGTTCTGCGGTCTTGAAGTCCACCAGATAATGCTGTACTAACATTTCCGTAATCTCATCACCTGCAAACGGAATCATTCCATAGGCAATGATACTGCCGTCTCTGGTAATGGAAATATCGGACGTTCCCGCACCCACATCGACTAACGCAATGTTCAGCATACGGAATGCCTCAGGAATCGCTACATTAATTGCCGCAATAGGCTCTAATGTCATATTGGCAACTTCAATCCTGCTAAATTGCATGCAGAATAAAGTCCGTCCACAACGTCTTCCGGTAAAAATGTTACAATAATATCCTCTGAAATCCGGTCTGCTTTATGCCCCTCTAAATTAGAAAAAATATCATCATTCAAGTAATATTTTACAACGGAATAACCGACACAGTAGAATTTGAACTTTGTGTCATTCTCTTCTTTTAAAATACCGGATGCCTTTTCAATTCCCAACAGATCCAGCGTATGTATATCTTCCCTTGTAACGACCGTCTCTTCGTCGTATTCATACTCTACCGTTGTGGTCACTGTTTTTAACACACGACCTGCGGCAGCAATACAGACTTCCGTAAGCGGTGCTCCGATCTGTTCTTCTAACTGCTGCTTTACTGCTTCAATGGTCTTCGCAACTCTTCCAATGTCGTGGATCTGACCGTCTAGCATTGCACGGGTCTCATGCTCTTTTATGTACTGTGCAACTACGATAAATTCCGTACCCTCTTTGTATCCGACGGTTCCAACAACATTTCTCGTTCCGATATCCAATCCAAATACCAATGGTTCCATCTTATTTCTCCTCATTAAAAATCTTTACAAGTTGTAAATTTGTATCTTCTACGCTTCCATTGTTATCAATGACTTTCACACAATGTCGGCGGTATTCCTCCTCAGTGAGCTGGCTTGCAAATATCCCATCTATTTTTTCATCGGAATATCCGCGGTTTTCGCGAAGCCGCTCCCTACGATTTTCTTCACTGGTATAAATATACCATAACTCATCACAGATTTCATCATAATGCTCTTCAATTAAAAGAGCTGCCTCTAAGATCAGAAAATCCAGTGTCCCTTTTGTCTTTTCCGCTTCATAGACTTCTAAGATATATTCCCGGACTGCAGGATGTACGATCCCGTTCATCTGCTCTCTTTTTGTTTCATCCGAAAAAATGACCTGTGCCATCTTCAGACGGTCAAAGCTGCCATCCGGTAAAAAAAAATATTCTCTGCTCCAAATGCTTCCTTTATTGTATCATAACATTTTGTTCCCGGCATCATTAAATCATGGGCAATCTCATCTGCAAGCATTACTTTTTGCATTGTAATGTTCTGCGATATATTCTAATATTGCGGATTTCCCGGCTCCGACACCGCCTGTAATTCCAATAAATTTCATCCTATTTTGCCTCGTACCAGTTCTTTCCGGTGTGGGTGTCGATCTCAAGTTCTACTGACAGATCTGCTGCACCCTTCATTTCTTCATCTAAAATCTTCTTTACTTCATCTACTTCATCCGGTGCTGTTTCAATCAATAACTCGTCATGCACCTGTAACAACAGTCTGGATTTTAACACTTCATCGATTAATCTTCGATGGACACGGTTCATTGCAATTTTGATAATATCTGCCGCCGTTCCCTGAATCGGTGCATTCATTGCAATTCGTTCCCCAAAAGAGCGTTGCATAAAGTTGGATGATGAAATCTCCGGCAATGGCCTTCTTCTGCCAAACATGGTTACGGAATATCCGTCTTTCTTTGCCTTTTCCACACAACCATCCAAAAATTCCTTAATTTTTGGATAGCTTTCAAAATATCGTTCAATATATTCCTGTGCTTCTTTTTTACTGATACTTAAATCCTGGCTTAATCCAAAGGAACTGATTCCATATACGATTCCAAAATTGACTGCCTTTGCATTTCTTCTCTGTAAATCCGTTACTTTCTCAAACGGTGTATGGAATACCTGTGATGCAGTCATGCGGTGAATATCCTGCGCTTCCCGGTAAGCCTGTATCAGCATCTCATCTCCTGACATATGTGCTAAGATACGAAGCTCAATCTGGGAATAATCAGCATCCACAAATACATATCCGTCTTTTGGCAAAAATACTTTCCGAATCATTCGACCTAATTCCATTCGGATTGGAATGTTCTGTAAGTTCGGATCTGTACTGCTCAATCTTCCGGTAGCTGTGACCGTCTGCTGGAAATTCGTATGAATCCTTCCGTCCTCTTCTATAAAATTCGCAAGTCCGTCCGCATAGGTGGACTTTAATTTTGCAAGCTGGCGATATTCTAATATCTTTGATACCAACGGATATTCCACTGCTAATTTTTCTAAGACATCTGCTGCTGTGGAGTAACCGGTCTTTGTCTTTTGCCATATGGCATCTCTAATTTTTCAAATAAAATATGACCTAACTGTTTTGGGGAATTGATATTAAAGGTCTCTCCCGCTCCCTCATAGATTTCTTTTTCTAAGACTTCTATCTGGGCGGCAAGCTCCCCCACCATATCGTTTCAACTCTTCTGCATCCACATGAACACCCTCTTTTCCATATCGGAAAGTGTATATACCAGTGGCAGTTCTATCGTATCGTAGAGCGTCTGCATTCCTGTATTGTTCAGTTCTTCTAACAGTCTGTCTCTGGTCTTCCAAGGAATATATGCCATATAACAGATATATTTTAAGAATGCTTCCGGCTTTGCCTGCTTTGCCTTGACCGGACTTTCTTTTCCTAAAAGGTCTGTTTTCGATGGGATCATCAGACCGGCATAATCTTTTGCCAAATCCTCATAAGGATAGTCGTTTTTCAATGGATTTAACAGATAGGCTGCTACGGAAGCATCAAAATAGCGGTCATTTTCCGGTAACGGCAGTGTCTTTAAGGTCTCTTTTAAGTCCATTACGGATACTTTTGTCTGTCCACCGGATAATTCCCGTATTTCCTCTAATAGTTCTTCGGCACTTACTTCTGTTCCCGCAGACAGATAATAGATATCTTCTTCGGAAAAGGCAATGGACATTCCTTCAATGACCTGCTGTTCTTTTGGCTGTTCAAAAAGGCTTAACTGCTCTGTGATGATGCCTTCTCCCGGTAATAAACAGCATCCGATATGTCCTGCTTTTTTTGCCTTTTTAAAAATATCTGAAATCTGCTTCTTGTCCGTTACAAAGGTAAAATGCTCTTCTGCAAGATTCTTTGGTGCATCAATATCAAACCTTGACAACATATTTTTAAATTCTAAACGTTTACACATCAAATAGGCTTCCTCGGTAAACAGATTGCCTAACTTTGCGTCTTCTAAGGAATACTCAATTGGTGCATGGATCTCAATCGTTGCTAATTCTTTGCTCATCTGTGCCATGTCATAATGCTCTGACAGATTCTGTTTTGCCCGGTTCGGTTTGATCTCCTCTAAATGGTCATGGGCATTCTCAATACTGCCATAGGATACGATCAGGGCGGTTGCCGTCTTTTCACCGATTCCAGGAACTCCCGGTATATTATCCGCAGAATCTCCCATCAGGGCTTTGACATCTATAAACTGCAACGGTGTGACCTGATATTTTTCCACTACATCTTTTGCTAAATAATCCTCGATCTCCGTTCCGGTACGCTTGGTCTTTGGAATACGGATCTTGATATGGTCACTTGCTAACTGGAGCAAATCACGGTCTCCCGATACTATGGAAACCTCTAAACCCTGTGCCTCACTCTGCTTTGCGATCGTACCAAGCAGATCATCGGCTTCATAGCCTTCTTTTTCTACAATGGTAACGCCCATGGCAGTCAGCATTTCTTTCATTAAAGGTACCTGCTGTCTGAGTTCCTCTGCCATCGGTTTTCTCGTTCCCTTATATGCCTCATACATTTTATGACGAAAAGTTGGTGCATGAACATCAAATAGCAACCGTCAGATAATCCGGCTGTTCCTCCTCTAATATTTTAAATAAAATATTTAAAAATCCATAGACCGCATTTGTATGAAGTCCCTCGGAATTGGTCAGATCCGGTATTCCAAAAATGCCCGGTTCAATATGCTGTGTCCATCTACTAATACTAACTTTCCGTCCATGATGCTCTCTTTCTAAGGGCAGAGATCTCTGCCCTTTTTCATTTTTTTATATTGGTCTTGTATAGGTCTTTAACCATTCTCTTTCTTCGTCGGTCAGATATGGGGATACTTTTTTCATAGACCATCTGATGATATTCGTTCAGTTCCCTGCGCTCTTTTGCACTCATCTCCTCCGGGAGAATCGCATCTAAGTCGATCGGAACATAGGTAATGTTCTCAAAACGCATGAACTGTCCATATTCATTCTTCTCATCTTTTACACAGATTAATTCATTTTCGGTGCGGATACCGTATTTTCCTTCGATATAGACGCCCGGTTCATCTGTGGTGATCATGCCTTCTTCTAACTTGCCGCTGTCGTTTCTCTCCGGAACGATCTTCCACCGGAAACCGTTTGGTCCTTCATGTACATTTAAAATGTGTCCGACACCGTGTCCAGTTCCGCAACGGTAATCAATGCCTAAATCCCAGAGTGGTCCGCGTGCTAAGATATCAAGATTGATCCCACAGCATCCATACAGGAATTTAGCATTTGCAAGGTTCATATTAGAACGGCAGACTGCCGTAAAATGCTGCTTTTCTTCGTCGGTCAGTGCTCCGAGCGCAAAAGTTCTTGTAATATCCGTCGTTCCCTCTAAATAGTGTCCGCCGGAATCTACTAATAAGAATCCCTCCGGCTTTAACACTGCATTACTTTCCTTTTGTAGCAGAATAGTGCATCATCGCTCCGTGTGGTCCATAGGCACTGATCGTATCAAAGCTCAGATCTAAGTAGTGCTCCTGCTCTTTTCTGCGTTCCTCTAAATAGTCCGATGCAGAGATCTCACTGATCTCCACCTTACCGATGTTTGTCTTTAACCAGTACATGAATTTTGTGACGGCTACGGCATCTTTTAAATGAGCTTCTCTGGTATTTTTCAATCCTGTCTCATTTTTAACCGCTTTTAGCATCAGACTCGGATTTTCGCCCTCTAATACTTCTGCATGCTCTCTGATACACTCTGCGATCCGGTAATTCGTCTCTTCCGCACTGATCAGCACTTTGACCTTCTGAAGATTCTGTGCATAAGTATAGATGTCTTCATATGGGCGGATCGTCACATGGTTCTTCTCTAAATAGTCCTGTACCTCTTTGTCTAAGATCTGTGGATTGACAAAAAGAAGTATCTGCTCTTTTTTTCAATGCTGACAAAGGATAAAAATACCGGCACATGGTCAATATCTCCGCCACGCAGATTTAACAGCCATGCAATATCATAAAGGCTTGATAAAATATGGATGTCGGCTCCTTCTTTTTTGCATCTGTGTGCGGACATCGGCAATCTTATCTGCCATGCTTCTTCCTGCATAGGCATCCTCTAAGATCCAGACTTTGTTTGCCGGAAGTTGCGGTCTGTCCTTCCAGATATTTCCGACTAAGTCCTCTTTGACATAGAGAGCCGCTTTTTTCTCCTCTGCCATTTTTGCATATTTTTCTCCACTCTTTGCATCCATGACCCTTCCGTCAAATCCGATGCAGGAGCCTTCTGTCAAATGGTCTTTGACATACTCTTCTACTTTTGGCACCCCTTCCTCGCCCATCTTAAAAAGCTTGACGGTACTGCCTTCTAACTGTTTTTCTGCCTGGATAAAATAACGTCCGTCTGTCCACAGTCCAGCCTCTTCTTTTGTGATGACTGCTGTTCCGGCAGATCCGGTAAATCCGGTCATATATTTTCTGGCTTTGAAATATTCACCGACATACTCGGACTGATGAAAGTCGCTGGTCGGCACAATATAAATATCTATTCCACGCTCCTGCATCTGTGCACGGAGTTCTTTTAATCTTTCCTGTATCATTCTTCATCATCCACCATTTCAAAAATTTTGTGTCCAGTTCCGGATAGGAACGTTTTAAAGAAATCGGTATTCCCGCTGCATTTAAGAAGCAGTGCTCACTCTTTGCCAATGCCCGCAGTTCCCCGCTCTTTTTATCTGTCATGCGGTACTGTATGGTCATTTTGCCCCGTCATAATCGGAAATTTTTGTTTCTATGACCACGGTATCATGGAAATGTACCATACTGGTGTACTTACATTCCATCGCTACGACCGGACTGATGACCTCGGCTTCCTCTAACTGCTGAAAGCTGTAACCGAGCTGCTCTAACAGATCCATCCTTGCCTCTTCCATCCAACGGATGTGATTGGAATGATGAACAATCCCCATCTTGTCGGTCTCATAATAGTGTGCCTTATGTTCATAAGGTTTGATTTTTCTTGGTTTCTGTTGTTCGTAGGGTGCAATTCTTGTATCCTGCATATACGTTGCCTCCTTTATAAATTAATATTACATAATACCCGTATTTTCCACATGCCCAGCAAAGAATTCATTCAGCTTGATGAGCGGTGTACGGAATACAGTACCGAAGATATAGAAGATCGGGAAGTATACAAATAGTTTTAACAGGCTGATCGCATAATTATGTCCGTACAGTCCCGCAACTGCATCTCGCATCGCATTCATGCCATGTGTAAACGGTAAGAATGGATTGATCATATTGAAAAATCCCGGTGTAACCTCTATCGGGAAAGTTCCACCTGCTCCTGCTACCTGAAGTACCAGCATAATAACTGCGATTGCCTTTCCTACGTCGTCAAAAGTAATTGTCAGAGTATATATAATATTAGAAAAAACTATGCCTGCCACAACTCCTACAAAAATAAATCTTCCCGGATACAGACACTGTATCTTTAACAGATACAGGTCTCCTAAACAGATAATAACACTCTGGATAATACCAAAATTCATAAATATCAGATATCTTCCTATATAAAGTTCAAACGGCCGATATTGACTGATATCTAAATATTTGTTCGTGGATGCACGACATTTGAAGATCGATACCAGAATCAGTCCGCCTACCCACATTGCTAAAATAGAATAGAATGGTGCCAGTGCAGAACCATAGTTTGCTACCGGGAAAATCTTATGTGTCTCTAACTCTACCGGTGCTGAGAGGAACTCACCAATGGTCTCCGGACTGTTCTTATAATCATTTAAATCTACCCCGAACTTCTCTAGTACAAAGTTCTGGATCGCCTGGGAGATATTCATATTCTTTTGCTTTTCAATCTCCTCTAAGATCTCTTTCATACCCTCTAATTCGGTAATGCCTTTTCCAATGGCATCCTTAGAGTCCTGCAGTACCTTTGTCATAGATGTCAGTGAAGTTCCAAGGGAACTCATCGCCTTGCTGACACTGTCCATGGTCGCCTGTGCCGATGGAACTGCCCCGCCAAAGGATTCCGCTGCTTTTCGCACTGCATCTACATTGCCGACTGCTTCATCTGCTGCTGCGGACACCTGCTCATTCATCGTTGTCTCGATCTGTGTTCCTATATCTGCGATTTGCTCTTTGCAGGTAGTTACCGTCTCCTTAAGCTGACTGATCGCTTTTAGTGCATCATCCCGGGAAGTCGATGTCTGCAGGTTCTCAATGATCTTATCTAAGGTCTCTATGCCTCCATTTAAAGAACTGTTTGCATGTTCTAATCTTGCCACACAGTCACTTCCAACCGGTGTCTGATAGAAAATGGTATTGTTCTTTAAGATATCGATCAGTTCATTATTTGTATTCACCAGCTCCTGCAACTGTGTCTTAGTTGCATTTAACGTCGGGATTGCCTCAGCCGGGTTATTTCCCTGTACCAGTCTTTCGATCGAATCTAATGACTGATAGATGCTGTTTAAGCTGGTAGTGATCGCACCTATCGTATTTCCGATACTATCCGGTGTATCAGATGCTAAATTTTTAACGCATCCATCTGTATTGTATTAGAGGACTGATCCTGTACCTCTTTTACGGAATCTTTCAGGATTCCAAAAGAAGTATTTATGGTCTTAGACAACTCTTCTAAAGCATCCATGGTAGCCTGAAATGCCTCTACGGTGTCAGTCAGGTTATCCATGCCCTCTTCTAAATCCTGTAAAGACTCAATGGCTGTATCTACCTGCTCTTTTTTTTGTCTAAAGAAATGTCCTGTACTAATTTCTGGTTCAGTGCCTTATCCTTTTCGGACATGCCTAAGACCACATCTCCGATGACTGTCACACTTTCTGAAATAAATGTTTTATTGACCATCTGCTGGATAACTCCGACACCCTTATCGGTAATCTTTGGTGCAATGGCATTCTTCTTCTCATTGACATAATACTCGATCTTTGGACGCTCAATATCCGGTGTCAGCACACTGGTCATATTTTTACTGAAATCCTCCGGAATGACCACGGCTGCATAGTATTTTCCACTGCGGACTCCGGCTAATGCCTTTTCCTTATTAACAAACTTCCAGCCAATCTGTTCGTTTTCCGCCAGACTTTCAACGATGCTCTTACCGACATTGAGTTCCATGCCCTGTACCACAGTTCCCTCATCTACATTAGAAACCGCTACGGATATATTGTCCGTACTTCCATACGGGTCCCAGCTTGCCTGTATATTAAACCAGGCATACAGCGACGGAAGCACCATAACACCAACTGCAATAATAGCTGCAACCGGATTGGTAAAGACTCTTTGAAAATCATGCGCCATAATACCCACGATCCGCTTTGTGCTGCCTGTGATTGCCTGTAACACTTTTCCCATAATTGTCCTCATTTCTATATTTTTACGATTTATACTAATTTAGCTTTTCTAAAATTTTCTCACGTTTTTCAGAAAAAAGCAATTCCTTATTGTAACGGAAATACCGTTCTGACTCACATTCCTGTAAAAATGCCACACTCCGGGCATTTGAGTTCAGTTCTGTAATAAAGATCACCATTTCCTGTCCGGTCAGTCCGGTACCTTCTAAAAAGTCAAAGGCATATTCTAAATACTGTTCCGCAGTCTGACCCATTTGCAGATATTTCTGATTTTCTTCTTCAAACCACTCTTTTATTTTTGCAAATGCAGTTTCAAAATCCATGCTGCCTTCTAATCTCAATCTTTGCAGATACGTCTCTAATAAAGTTCCTGCCCTTCGATAGTTCTGCTCCTGTCTGCGGCTTAAAAGCTCTGCCTCTTTTTTCTGTTTTTCCTCAAAAAGCAGGCCTGCCGTCACTTCTTCTAACAATTCTGATGCATCCTTTGATACTTCTGCCTGTCCCGACTCTTTATAGCGGATCAGCGTTCCCTGCAGCAGCTCCATTTCCTCTTCTTTTTCGACTGCAAACCGGATACGCTCGTTGACTTTAGAAATCAGAAGTCCTAACACTGCTAATCGTTCATCAAAGGAAGCGTGACTTACCTTTTTCATTAAAATTTCATCCGGATTGCCTTTAAAGATCTCTTCGATCTGATAATCGGTGCGGTATTTATAAAACAGTTCTAAGTAGTTTGCAAAATCTTTTGCGATCTTCGGATGCTGGATGTACTGTGCCACCACTTCCCGGTCGATGGTCTTGTCAATCTTTTCATAAATCCCAATCATCGTGGACAAATCTTCCCAGCCTCTTGGTGTTGCAAAACAGCGTCCGTCTATCGTAGTCTCCATCTGATAAAAATTCTGTTTTTTCGTATTCAGATAGGAAATAACTGCCGGATGCAGTCCATTGGCATATGCATACTCTTTCCAGACCTGAAAATCTGCTTCCACTTCGATCTTACGGATCCTGTCCATCGTAACCACATCGAACTCACGCACGGATTTATTATACTCCGGTGGGTTTCCTGCCGCAACGATCAGCCAGCCGTCCGGTATCTTATGGTTTCCAAAGGTCTTACACTGTAAAAACTGCAGCATCGCCGGAGCCAAGGTCTCGAAACACAGTTGATCTCATCGATAAAAAGGATTCCCTCCTTTAAGCCGGTTTTTTCAATTTTTTCATAAATGGATGCCACGATCTCGCTCATGGTATATTCCGTGACTGCCTGCTCTTTTCCATCAAAGGTATGTTTTGAAATAAACGGAAGTCCGATGGCACTCTGTCTGGTATGGTGTGTGATCGTATAAGCCACCAGCCCTATCTGACATTCCTTTGCGATCTGTTCCATAATCTGTGTCTTTCCGATTCCCGGAGAACCTAAGAGCAGGATCGGTCTTTGCCGGATCGCCGGTATTTCATATTCGCCCCACTCATTTTTCAAAAAATACGCTTCTATCGTATCTTTGATCTCCTGTTTTGCTCGTTTGATATTCATTCTATTTTCCTCCTACTGTTGTTCTTCTAAATCCTCTTCGCCTAAGATCAGTTTGATCGCCCACGGTGGGACATCCACATCCAGATAGTCCTCTTTTTAAAAATACAAATGCGGTATCATAGGGCGGTTTTTTCAATGGATAACGTCCATATCCGTCTGTAAAATAAAGCAGTCCTTTTAACTTTGTAAACTTTTTTTTCTGCCAAAAGACGGTTGACATAACTAAATACCGGACGGAAGTCCGTTCCACCCAGACCACGGATCGTAAATGATCCATATACTCCTGCAGTTCTTTGGCATTCGTTACTACTACATCTGATTGTACACGTTCATCACACTGGATGATATGTACGCGGAATTTCCGGTAAAATGATTCGGACTGACTGAGGACGGAATAGGTCTCTTCTAAAAACTTCTGCACCAGTTCTCTTTACAGGACATGGAAGTATCGATCGCTATGACAAAATCTTCGATCCGGTTGACCTCTTTTGTTTCCAGCGGCTCGATCAGCGGCATATTGCCATACATTTCCATCCCGTAATGATAAAATATGTAGTCAAAACTGTCGATATCCACCTGCATCTCTTCTTTTAAGACACAGAATTTTTTCAAAAACTGCGGTAATCGTACCGCTCCCTGTTCTCTACGGCAAGCTGTTCACACAATCCTTTGGAATCTTCTGCCGCCTCTTTCGAAAATGTAGATAATTCGGTCTCCATCTTTTCCCGAATATCCTGCCAGCGGTTTTCATTCGGCATTCCGTTTCGCTTTTTTTCGCTGTCGCTTTTCCAGTATCGATGGTCATCCACACGAAATTCCAATACCAGCCGCGCGATCATGCGGGGGTCCATATCGTTTTCTGCTAACAATTTATAAATCCCCTCTGCGGTAAGAACACGGATTTTTTCCTGTAATCCATTATAAACCGCCCTGCGGTAAGGTCTTGAGGGCATTCGCAAACACCTCACCGGCAGGCTGTCAATGACGGACTCCACTGCAATATCACATGCTAAATCCCAAAGCATTTTCTCTTCCCGTTTTTCCTTAAAGACATGGGCAAACAGGCAGTGGAACACACTGTGCAGATACGCACGGTTCACCATGACATTTCCTATTTTATACTGTTCGATCAGATGTGGGATTTCATAATAAAAGACTGCTCCATCCACTGCATAATCCGACACCTCAAACGTCGGCTGCAGGGAAAGACTGTTCAATGCCACATCTAAAAATCTCATATTCAGATATAATTCATTTTTTCGCATCCTGTAATATCTCTGTACAGACTGCTGTTTTTTCTAATAATTCCTCTTCAAACATACTCTACGATCTATTCTGCCTTACAGGGAAAATCCCTTTTTCTTTCCTATAGAAAATCTGCGTTTTGATATATCCATAAGCATACTGACTGCTGCCGCATCACCGGACACTGCTTTCATCAATACTTCAAGTTCACTCTTTTCATGCACAAATTCTTCTGCCAGCCAACGGAGCAGTTCCGTCTCTCCTTCTCTTTGAAATAACTCCGCTGCCCTTTCCATATGCTCTCTTAAAAAATTCTCATAGGACTGCGCTGCCTCTTCTTTTAATCCAAGCGGACTTTTCAGACGGTAGGCAGATGCATATACCGCTTCTTCCGGCTCCATGTTATGCCTGCCGATCTCAAACAGCCGGTCATATTCCTCCCAGTCGATCTGTGTATTACGAAATGCATTCCGGTACTGTATCCCTACACCATGCGTATGCGTCTCTATGATCCGTGCCGGAGTATTCTCGACTGCCTCCTCAAAAAATGCCGGATACAATACCTGAAACCCATCTTTTCCCAACCACTCTACCGTTACGGTCTGGTTCAGATCGACTAAAACTTCTCTTAAACAGGATTTTTCCTGTCCCATATCCCGTACATGCAGCTTTGACAGACGTTTACATCCGGTAAATGCCCCCGCTCCCATATAACGGATATTTGCTCCAAATGTAAATTCCCTGAAATATCTGCAGTTATAAAACACATATCTCCCGATACGCTCTACCGTTCCGGGCAGCACCAGCTCTTCTAACAGTTCTCCACAGATACATGGCAGTTCTCCTGGATTTTTGGCTCTTTTTCCATATCAGCTGCAAAAGCATATGGTGCGATCTCCGTAACCGGAAGCCCTTCGATCTGTTCCGGCACTACCACTCTGCTCTCTTTCGCATAACACCGGAGAATACATATCCCCTGTTCTTTTTTTCATATACAAAGTATGCCTGTTGCTGCATAACATTCCCTTCTGTCATTCTGCACAAAAACCTATGATTTATTTTAGCACAAATGCACTTCATTTTCTATATAGAAATTCTTTATACTTTCTTCGCAATTTCGTCACGATTCTTTCACAGATTCCCTTTATACTAAAATCATCAATTACAGAGGACGGCAGTTATGTATAGGAACCTATGTATGATTGCTGTGCTTCGCCTAACAACAAGCAAAATTTATTATAGATTTATCTCTTTCCCCCTGAGGATGCTCCAATATGGAACATCCTCCTGTTTTTTATGATAATATCTTGTTGCTCTACTATGCAAATCTACCGAGTAAATAACAAAAGTGTATTTCGCATCTTCTCCCGAAAACTTTTTTCTCTATAGGCAATACGATTTTCATTTTTCATACTTTAACATAACACGGTATTTCTATAGAGAAAAAAAGCAGGAAACCGTAATGATTTCCTGCTTTTTCATCTTGTCCTCTTATCAATAATGCCGGTGGTGGGACTTGAACCCACACTGCGTTGCCACAAACAGATTTTGAGTCTGCCTCGTCTGCCAATTCCGACACACCGGCGTATGTTCTTTGAAAACCCGAACAACTGATATCATATCATAAGTGTTTCTAAAATGCAACACTACTTTTTTATATCTGCTGCTTTTTGGTATCTGGTATCTTTTCTATAGAAAAACAGACCACATTTACCATTTGGCACAGATATTTGCGGTCTGCCTTGTTCTTATTCTTGGTTTATTCCTATTTTTCGTTTATCTTTCTTTTGTTTCCCTTTTCTATCTGCTTCTCTTATTATTTCTGATAAGGATCTTTCATATTTTTTAAAATATCAAAGCAATCAAAGGTTGCAAAATAATCCTTTGGCGTCTCTGCACGACGGATCAGTTCAAAATCTCCATTTTCTTTTAACAGGATCTCTGCGGATTTTAATTTACCATTGTAGTTATATCCCATGGCAAATCCATGTGCTCCGGTGTCATGGAGTACTAAAAGGTCTCCCATATCAATCTTTGGAAGCTGTCTGTCGATCGCAAATTTGTCATTATTTTCACAAAGAGAACCGGTCACATCGTAGGTATGGTCGCACGGTGCATCCTCTTTTTCCCATGACGGTAATATGATGATATGCGCCATACATTGCCGGACGCATCAGGTTCACGGCACACGCATCTACACCAATATATTCTTTATGGGTATGTTTTTCATGGATTGCCGTGGTTACCAGACATCCATACGGTCCCATCATAAAACGTCCCATCTCGGTATAAATTGCCACATCTCCCATTCCTGCCGGGACTAATACCTCTTCATAGACACGGCGTACGCCCTCTCCGATCGCACGAATGTCATTGCCTTCCTCACCCGGTCTGTATGGGATTCCCACACCACCGGAGAGATTGATGAAGTCCATCTTAACGCCTGTCTTTTCTTTGATCTCTACTACTGTCTCAAACAGGGTTTTTGCCAGTGTCGGATAATAGTCATTGGTTACGGTGTTACTTGCTAAAAACGCATGGATTCCAAAACGTTTTGCTCCTTTTTCTTTTAAGATCTTATATCCCTCTAAAATCTGATTATGGGTAAATCCATATTTTGCATCACCCGGATTGTCCATAATGCTGTTGCTGATCTTGAACACACCGCCCGGATTGTAACGGCAACTGATGGTTTCCGGTATATAGCCGATCGTCTTTTTCTAAATAGTCAATATGTGTAAAATCATCTAAGTTGATGGTTGCCCCGATCTTTGCCGCAAAGGCAAATTCTTCTGCCGGTGTGTCATTCGAAGAAAACATGATCTCTTCTCCTGAAAACCTAACGCATCTGCCATCATCAGCTCTGTCCTGGAAGCGCAGTCGCAGCCACAGCCATACTCTCTTAAAATTTCAATCAGATACGGATTGGGTGTTGCCTTTACTGCAAAATACTCACGGAAGCCCGATTCCATGCAAATGCCTCCTGTACGGCTTTTGCATTCTCACGAATGCCTTTTTCATCATATAGGTGAAACGGTGTGGGATATGTTTTGACGATCTCCTCTAATTTTTCCTTTTCTTACAAATGGCTTCTTGCTCATTACTTAACTCCTCCTGTTAATTCTATTAATTTTATTTCATTTTTAAAGAATCTTTGAAAACACGGACAAGGTTACTCTGTCCCGAATAAAGACAGGTACTGTATTCCCCGTTTCCGAGTTCTCCGGTCAGCACATTGCGGGAATCCGTAATGACTCCGACCTGCTGTTCCTTATTTTCGGTCAGATATAATTTGATGCCTAAGAGATCCGGTGCTTTATTGGAAAGTACCACAACCTTGACCTTCTGTTCGATCAACTGCGAAATCTCCGGTATGAATTTTTTCAGATTTTTGCGGACATCGACAGATAGACCCGTTTATTTGCCGAAAGCAGCATATTTTTGATTTTATGCTGGATCTGCTCATCTCCGCTGACGGTAAGATAACCTTCTGCCTCTTCATGTTCCTTTGGCATATTCACTGCTAAAATCTCTTTGTACTGCTCCATTCTGCGGATTTTGTTACTGCAAAATTCCTCTACATCGATCCCCATGTACTTGGTGGCATTTTCTTCCGATGTATAAGCAGCTCCTTTTTCTACCAGACCTGCTAACGCACGATATACGTTAGAACGCGAAATGCCTGTCTGCTTGGATACTTCATAGCCAGTCTGCATCCCCCGCTCCATCAGATTCAGATAGATGGTTGCTTCCTGTCTTGTCAGCCCAAATTCCATTAAATACTCTGTTAAACCTACATTTGCCATATTCTTATCCCTCTTTTAGTAGTTCTTCATAGGGACACTATACTGTTTCTTTAAAAAAATGTCAATAAAGGCAAGACATTTTTTTGCAGATATGGTAGAATAATGATAAATATTCATCATTATAGAAGGAGATTTACCAATGAACATTGCTGAAATTTTAGGAATTTCTTCCGTATCTGATGTAAATGTAACAAACCAGACTGAAAATGTTGAAAATACAAACGAGGATTTTGCTTCTTATCTGAATGCATCCACCACGACAATGGATGACATTTTTAACAAGGCTTCTGAGACTTATAACGTACCGGTTGCCCTGTTAAAAGCGATGGCAAAGCAGGAATCCAACTTCGATCCGAATGCCACTTCTTCGAGCGGCGCACAGGGTGTGATGCAGCTCATGCCTGCCACGGCTGCGTCCTTAGGTGTAACCAATGCCTATGAACCGGAGCAAAACATTATGGGCGGTGCAAAATACATCAGCCAGCTTTTAGACAAATACGATGGCGACACGACATTAGCTTTAGCTGCCTACAATGCCGGCATGGGAAATGTTGCAAAATACGGTGGAGTTCCGCCTTTTAAAGAAACACAGAACTATGTGGCTAAGGTTACGGCTTATATGAATGAAAATCTTACCATTGATGAGACGAATAATCAGATTTCTTCTGCTGATTTTTTATCAGCTCTTGACAATAATGATTATGATGAACGCGTGCAGAGTCTCTTAGAGCAGATTTTTTCCTATGAGGACTATATGCGTTTCTTAGAACTGTTTTTAGAGCAGATGACTGCAAATAAGGATGCAACAACCGGCTATTCTTCCGGACATGAGGACGAAACTTCAGCACGGAGTCTTTATTCTTTCCAGAATGTCAGCTATAATCCTGCGATTGTCAATCTGCTGACTCAGACTCCTAATGTATAGTCAATTTTTGAACATTATTTTTTGATTGCATTTTCTATCTGTTTTTTTTATTGACAACTACGGTTGTCATATAGTATACTATCATTCGTTGAGACAATCGACAAGCTGATGTGGCACAGGTGGTAGCGCACCTCATTGGTAGTGAGGAGGTCACGGGTCCGAGTCCCGTCATCAGCTTTACGAAACCTCCGGTAATATCAGTGATACTGATATTACCGGGGGTTTTGGTATTCTGAAAAATTGCCTATCTTATTGATGATACAGTAATGTTCTATAAATAGCAAGGTCTTCGTCCTTGAATACATTGAATACAACCTTCATCCGGCTTCCTGTATCCTCATAATATTTCTTAACAGTCCGGACTGCTATTTCAGCCGCACGTTCATTTGGAAACATGAATACTCCTGTAGAAATACAGCAAAAAGCAATACTTTTCACTTCATATTTCTCTGCAAGTTCCAGACAGGAGCGGTAGCATGAAGCTAAAAGCTCCTCATGTTTCCTTTGTAATCCGCCCTGCACAATAGGTCCAACGGTATGAAGCACATAGTTACACGGTAAATTATATCCGGGTGTGATCTTTGCCTGACCCGTTGCTTCCTCATGTCCCTTCTTTGTCATGATTTCATGCATTTTAAGGCGAAGTTCTATTCCTGCATAGGTATGAATAAAATTATCAATACACGCATGCATTGGTGAAAAACAGCCAAGCATCTGTGAGTTACACGCATTGACAATGGCATCACATTTTAATGTTGTGATATCTCCCTGCCAGAGATAAAGTCCTGTGTCTGATCCAACCGGTTTTAAATCTGCAATATCTGTAATGCCCCGTTCAAAATTTCTTTCTTTGAGGTATTCGTCCTGAATCTTTAAAAAATCCCCGCTTATTGGTTTTGGAGGTCTGACATTCATCAAGGAGCGAAGCAGATTCTCCTGCCTCTGCTTATCAACAGGAATCTTTTTCCCATAAAGTCTGCGTTCCTCTTTTTAAAAGATATTGGATTAAATATTCCCGTCTTTCACTCTGTGTCATCCTATCAGCCTCCCTATATCTGTGATTGCTCCAGCCATATCTCCACCGATTCCGATTGCCCGGCTGCCAAAGCTTTCAGGTACCACTGCCTCGTCCATGTTCAGGCGAATCAAGCGGTATGTTACATGTTCCCGTACTATTTTTCAAATGGGAATCGAATAATAATCGGTGTATTAAATCCAACTCCAAGCTCTATCAGGACAACTTTTTGGATTGGTTCCGGTCAAGAAAATCTGCATATCTGTCGGCAGCTTCATGCCACGGTTCATCCTCCACAAAATAATTATCGCATCTAAGGTGCATTGTCATGTTTTCACCGCATACAGGACATTTTGGCACCAGCTCCGATGGTATCAGACAGTCCCTTCTCCGGGCATCCATCTTTCGGAATAGTTCTTCTGCGTCATAGGTCTTTGGATGGCATCCTCTCTGACACTGAATCTCTCCATAATCACCCTGTGTCGCAAATATTTTTTCTGCTGAAAATCCTGCTTTATAAAATTGGTGATCCACATTGGTTGTGAGCACAAAATAATCTTTATCTTTAACAATAGAATACAATTCCTGATAAAGCGGCAGTGCAGGAGGATCAAATCTGTTGAGCAGTGCATGTTTCGACCAGTATCCCCATCTGGCTTCCTCCGATGGAAATGGATAAAATCCTGCGGCATACATATCCGTCATATAGTGACCGCCATATTTTTCTATAAATTCGGCAAAATGATCGGTAAATCTCTTTCCACCATATTCGAGTCCTGCCGCCGTTGAAGCACCTGCACCGGCACCTATGATAACAGCATCTGCATCCTTTATAAAATTTACAGCATTTTCTATCTGCTCTTCATATGCGTCTTTTGAAATATGTAATCACTTGCAGGAGTACCACACAGAAAATCTCTCCAGTTAACATGCCCTTTTCTGATTTTCTTAAAGATCATAGTTAACCTCTTTTCTCAATACACTGCTTCGGACAAATTTCTGCACATCTTCCGCAATGCAGACAATGATTCTGGCTGATAGTAACCGGAACTGAAGATATATCAATACACTTTTGCGGACATACAGAATAACACAACTTACACCCTATACATCCCTCTTTCACAAAGTATCCCGTCCTGATTTCCCTTCCGCCACCTATTACTTTTCAAACATAATATCAAGATTCTTCTTCCCGATATTTTGTACTTTTCCGCGAAGTGATATCGCAATTTTTTCTTTTGTCGCTGAAATAGCTACATACTGTTGTTCCATCAGCTGCGCATAAAATTCTTTCCCTTTTGCAGTGAGAAAGTAAATACCTTCCTTATCATAATACATCATATCGATAATTCTAGTCTGAGGATGCCCGTCGGCTCCGATTGTTGCTACCGTTGTAGAATGAATTTCATCAACGAGCAGTTTTAGATAATCTGTTTTTGTCATTTTAGAATTCATAAGGTGGATTACCGGAGAAATCAGCAATGACACCATGTGGATTCTCAAGATAGAACACCTCAAAAATAGGATTATCTGCTGTCTGGTACTGTCCCTTAACGATAGGATTGTTCATGCATCCTTCCTTTACACTCTTGTTGTCCTCAAATACTGCTTTGCCATGAAGGCGAATCCATGCATATTCTGGCGAAGAAACAGAAACTTCTACTTCAGGATTTGCTAACATATCCTTGTAAACATCCTTTGTGTTGTTTGTACAAAACCAAAGCTTTCCATCCTGCTCAAAGCAGAACATGAATGGACGGCATTTTGCCTTTCCATCTCTTCCGACTGTTGCTAAATACTGAACCGGATTTTTTGTAAAAATTCTACTACTTTTTCATGAAAAAGTACCTCCTTTTTTTTCTTTGTAACAATCATCGTTACATCTTATAGGTGTACTATATCATGATTTTGTTGTAATGTCAATAGTTACATCAAAAAATATTTTAAACCATGACATACCTATCCGACATCAGAAAGGCAGATGTTTCACTCTTCCTCTATACACAGGGAAACATCTTTTTTTCACATCTGCCAGAGTCATTCCCGCAAGTTTGTCCTCCATCGCCTTCTGCACCTGCAATAATCTGCCATCCAACACACGGTGAATATTTCTTCCTACCGGACAATTTGAATTTGGGTTCTCATGAAAATGAAACAGCTCCTCATCCGGAGTACATTCGACTGCCTTATAGATATCAAGAAATGTAATCTGATCAAGCGGTCTGGTAATGGTGACTCCACCTGTTCCTCTTGAAACTTTAATTAAACCTGCTGCTTTTTAACTGCTGCAACAGCTTTCGTATAATCACCGGATTCGTACCTATACTGGCTGCCATAAAATCACTTGTCATCTTCTGGTCTGAAAATGTATCTATACAGGCAAACATATGAATTGCCATAGTAAATCTACTGAAATCTGCATTTTTTACACCTCTTTTCGTATTCATCATATCAGAAATCCGTTGTAATTTCAACGGTTACAGTTTATAGGTCAGCAGGGTATCCGTAATTCTATGATTTTTACGGTATTCACTTTTACGCTCGCTTTTTCCCCAATCTCACATTCAAATTGCTCCCCATCATTTGGGATTCTCCCGATTACACTGCATAAAAAAACCGCCATAGGTTTCATATTCCCTGAACGGAATATCCAGTTGCAGAGACTCCGCGACTTTTTCCAGACTCGCAGAACCGGAAATTTTCCACTGATTCTCACCTATCTGTTCTATATCCGGTGCACTGTTCTCCTCTTCCTCATCAATTTCTCCGACCAGTTCTTCTATCAGGTCATGCAATGTAATAATTCCGGTCACACCACCGTACTCGTCTATGACAACTGCAAAATATTGTTTCTGCTGCTTCATGTTGCGAAGCAGGACATCCGCTCTCATTGTCTCCGGAACAAAGTATGGCGCATCCGCATCATATTCTAAAATCCGGTATTTGTCTTTTTCTTTTCTCCGAAAAAAATCTTTCACATCAAGGATTCCAATAATCTCATCTTTTGTTTCCTCACAAATCGGATAAAAAGAATGACGGCTTTCAAAAATTACTTTTTCCCATTCCTCCACTGTATCTTCTATTTCCAGACAGACGATATCCATCCGGTGTGTACAGATCTGCCCTATCAGAATATCATCCAGTTTAAAAACATTCTGAATCATCTGCTGTTCTTCATTTTTGATGACTCCCTGCTCACTTCCGACTTCAAGCAGCATACGGATTTCTTCTTCGGATACCTGTTCTTCTGCCTCGTCCGGGTTCAGCCCCATTCTTTTTAAGATAAAATTGGTCGATACCGTTAAAAGTGCTACCAAAGGTGCAAAGATTTTTGCGACCACATATAACATTCCCGACATTCCGAGTGCCAGTGACTCTGATTTTTTCATGGCAATCCTCTTTGGGACCAACTCTCCAAATACTAAGCTGAAGTAAGATAATATCAGAGTGATTACGACTAATGCTACATTTTTCAGTACCTTTGGCGAAACAGGGAACACCGGCAGCCGTCAGGGCTGCTACTAACGGTGCTGAAAAGTTATCCGCTGCAAACGCACTGCCCAGTAACCCCGCAAGGGTAATTGCGACCTGAATCGTAGCCAGAAAACGTGCCGGCTGTTTTGTTAAGGACATCAATCTTTCGGCTCTTACGTCCCCATTCTTTGCTTCCTGTTTTAATTTCGTTTCGTTTAAGGAAATCACTGCGATTTCCGCACTTGCAAATACTGCATTTAATGTAATTAAGATAATTTGTAATAGAAATGCCCCGAGCATTTTTTCCTCCATATATCACTATTTTTGCATAAATAAAAGACACCGTCTGTAGTTGCTTTACAAACGCCGCCTATTCTATGAGTTCTTCTGATAATTGCTGATATGTATCTATGTTAATCTCACCTCTTTCTGTCTGAATGAGTAGAAAATAACATCTTTTACTGTGATATCAAGTCTCTTCGTAATATCTTAACTTTATATTAGCGCAGTTTTCCCTTGATCCTCTGCAATGCATTATCTATGGATTTCGGGGATTTATCCATGATCTGTGCCACCTGATGATAGTCTAACCCCTGTAGTGTCAGGGCTAAGACTTCTTTTTCCATTTTGCTGAGACACTTCTCAATTTTTTTCTGAAATGCTTCTACATTCTCCTGATCGATGACCATATCTTCCGGGTTTCCGTTCGTCAAAGACTGCAGTACCTCCGTCAACGGGATCTGACCGTCATTGTCCGGCTCTTCATCCAGCGAAACATAGGAGTTCAAAGGTGCATGTTTTTTCCGCTGTGAAGCCTCCATAGCGGTATACATCTGCCTGCTGATACAAATTTCCGCAAAGTGATAAAAGGAGGAATCTTTCTCCTCCTGATAATCCCGTATAGCTTTAAAAAGTCCGATCATGCCCTCCTGTATCAGATCGTCATTGTCCGCTCCGATCAAAAACAGCGCTTTGGCTTTTTTCTGACTAAATTCTTATATTTGACCATCAGATAGTCTATCACTTTTTATCCCCGTTGTGCATCCTGCGTAACAGTTCCTCATCGGTTTTCCGATTGTATGAATCCATTCTTTTCCTGCCTCATTTCGTTGATGCCTTCCCTATGACATCCGCTGTCTTACAATTTCAAATGCCAGCACTCCGGCTGCCACAGATGCATTCAGGGAATCGATCTCGCCCTTCATTGGAATTGATGCAATAAAATCGCAATGCTCCTTTACCAGCTTTGAGATGCCTTCCCCTTCACTTCCAATGACTAACCCGATCGGTCCTTTTAGGTCCAGATCATACATGGTTTCGCCACCCATATCTGCACCTACAAACCAGATGCCTTTTTCCTTTAACTCTTCCATCGTCTGCTTTAAATTTGTCACCTTTGCAACCGGTGTATAGTTGAGTGCTCCGGCAGAAGTCTTTGCTACAATCGCAGTCAGACCCACGGCACGTCGTTTTGGGATGATGACTCCATGTGCCCCCGCTAAATTCGCGGTACGGATGATCGCACCTAAGTTGTGCGGATCTTCAATCCCATCTAATAAGATCAGAAACGGCGGCTCGCCTTTTTTCCTCTGCCTTTGCTAAAATTTCCTCTACGGTAGCATATTCATAAGCTGCTGCCATGGCAATGACACCCTGATGCTTTTTGTCTCGGAGAGCTGGTCTAAACGTTCTCTTTCCACATAGTTGACCACGGTGTCTTGCTTTTTGCCTCTCTTAAGATCGTTCTGACCGGGCCATCCATGCAGCCGTCTAAGACAAAGAGCTTGTCTATCGGTTTCCCGGAACGAAATGCCTCTAACACGGCATTTCGTCCCTCTATCTTCAATGCTTCTAATTCTATATGTTCGCTTTTCAAAATGTCTGTTCCTTTCCTTCTTCCTCTTCGCCTAATGCAATTTTTATCAGTTCTACCATACGTTCAAATTCATCTTTTAGATAAAGATAACCCATCAATGCTTCAAATCCGGTTGCCTTCCGGTAATCTGTCATGGTCGCATTTTTTGCCATGGTCGGAGATTTGGCATTTCTTCCCCTGCGGTAAATGTCCGTTTCCTCCTCACTCAGATACGGAAGCAGCAGATCTATCATCTCGGACTGTGCCTGTGCGCGGACCAGTTTGCTGGTCTCCTGATGCAGTCTGGAGGCTTTGGTATTGCCTTTTCCTACGATAATGGAACGGATGATCAGATCATAGATCCCATCTCCAATGTAGGCTAAGGTCAGCGGCGAATAGGTGCGGATATCAACCGGTGGCAGATGAAACTGCTCTTTGATATATGCGTCTATGCCCTTTTCCATTTTACTCCTTCTCTGGTATCCTCTAAAATGATTCCCTGTTCTAACAACGTATCTCTGATCTCGTCTGCACGGGCAAAGTTCTTTTCTTTTCTCGCTGCCTGACGTTCTGCGATCAGTGCTTCAATATCGCTGTCTAAAATCTCTTCTTTTTTCTCAATGATGATCCCAAGCACATCACAAAGTGTCTCTAATCTCTGATAGAGTGCCTGCAGATATTCTTTGCTGTTCTGCTCACTGCTGTTGACATTGATAAACTTCACCAGCTCAAATACTGCGGAAACGGCATCTGCTGTATTTGCATCGTCCTCCATGGCAGCCTCAAATTTTTCCACATATTCTTTACTTGCAGCAAAATTCTCTTTTTTCTGCATCTGTCATACTTCCTTCGGCTGCATCCGCTAAATCATGCAGTCTTTCAGCTGCTGTTAAGATTCTGTCCAATCCGTTTTTCGCTGCTGCCATCAGATCTGCACTGAAATTCAGCGGGCTTCTGTAATGTGCGCTCAGCATGAAGAAACGAAGTACCTGTAAATCGTATTTTTCTGCAACTTCACGCACGGTAAAGAAGTTGCCTAATGACTTTGACATTTTTTATTGTCAATATTTAAAAATGCGTTGTGCATCCAGTATCTTGCAAAGGTCTTGCCATTGGCTGCCTCTGACTGTGCGATCTCATTTTCATGATGTGGGAAGATCAGATCCTCACCGCCTGCATGGATGTCGATCTCATCTCCTAAATATTTTTTGCTCATCACGGAACATTCGATATGCCAGCCCGGTCTGCCGTCACACCACGGTGACTCCCAATATGGCTCTCCTTCTTTTTCGGTTTCCAAAGTACGAAATCTAACGGATCTTCTTTGTAATCTCCGGTTACTTTGATGTCACGGTGTCCGCCCTCTAAATCGTCTATATTTTTATGGGAGAGTTTTCCATATTCCGGAAAACTTCTGGTTCTGTAATATACCGTTCCATCCTCTGCCGCATATGCATGCCCTTTGTCAATTAAGGTCTGGATCATCTCGATCATGCCGGAAATCTCTTCGGTTGCAAGCGGATGTGTCGTTGCCGGTTTGACATTTAAGGATTCCATATCCTGTTTACATTCCGCAATATAGCGTTTTGCAACTTCATCGGCACTAATTCCCTCTTCCATTGCTTTTTTTGATGATCTTATCGTCTACGTCTGTAAAATTTGACACATAGTTGACATCGTAGCCTTTGTACTCCATATAACGGCGAAAGGTATCAAAAACGATCATTGGTCTTGCATTTCCGATATGAATATAGTTATAAACCGTCGGTCCGCAGACATACATGCGGACTTTTCCTTCCTCTATTGGCTGAAATTCTTCTTTTGTTTTGATAAAGTATTGTAGATCTTCATACGTTCTCCTGTTTTTTTCCTTTCTGCTTTTAAAATTTTCATTTCGTTTTCTAAATCTATGATCTTATTGCAAAGTACGGTATTGGTCTGCTGGAGACATGTAATGTCTTCCATGATCGGGTCCGGAAGATGTACCTGATCCATGTCACTGCGCGGCACTCTTTCATTGTCTCTTTTGACAATCCTGCCCGGCACACCGACAACGGTGCAGTTCGGCGGTACTTCTTCAATGACTACACTGCCTGCTCCGATCTTGGAATTTTCTCCGATCTTAAAAGAGCCAATGATCTTTGCTCCAGCACTTACCATTACATTATCTCCTAACGTCGGATGACGTTTTCCGGTCTCTTTTCCGGTTCCTCCTAACGTAACTCCCTGATAAAGCGTTACGTTATCGCCGATAATGGTAGTTTCTCCGATAATGACTCCACTTCCGTGGTCGATAAAAAATCCTTTTCCTATGACGGCTCCCGGATGGATCTCAATCCCGGTCTTTCTTGCTGCCTTTTGCGACAATCTTCTTGCCCGAAAATAATGTCCTTTTTCATAGAGCTTGTGTGCTCTTCGATAAGTCAGCATTACCTTAAAACTCGGATACAGCAGAACTTCCCACGGTGACTTGATTGAGGGGTCTCTCTCCTGTATGATCTGAAATTCTTCTTTGACATGGTGTATAAAGCCCATATTTACACTTCCCTTTTTATATATATAAAATTATAACGTGATTTTTGGATTAATCTTATATAACAAAATCAAAAACTCCGTCTCATATTAGAGACGAAGTTATCCGCGGTTCCACTCTAAGTAGAGCAATCCTGCTCTCACTCAAAACACTTAACGTGTGTCATCCGTATCCAACTACCTTTTTTCCTTCGCCGGATCAGCTCCCGAATGCACTTCAAAAATCCAGTTTCCAAAACTGCTTGCAGCCGATGACAGTCTCTCTCTGCGGTCTGTAATTTCCTACTCTCTCGTTCTTTGCCTTTATAGACTATTTTTATATCCTGTTATAGTTTATGCAAAAATGATCGTTTTGTCAATTACTTTCTATTCCGGACTCCTGCCTGCACTGCATCCTGTGCATCCACTGCATCCGGCTCCGGTATCTGCTACGGCATAGCTTCCGTCATAGATACTGTTTAAAGAGCAGATTGCCTGTGCCGCAATGCCCTCTTCCCTTCCGGTAAAACCAAGCCGTTCTTCTGTCGTTGCTTTGACATTGATCTGTTCTTTTTCTATATGCAGTGTCTTTGCAATATTCTCTTCCATTTCTTCTATATATGGACGCAGCTTTGGTTTTTGTGCTATAACGGTTGCATCAATATTCTCAATGACATATCCTTCCTGTTCGATCAGTTTTCCCACATGCTCTAACAATTTCAAGCTGGAAATCCCTTTATATTTCTCATCTGTATCAGGAAAATGTTTTCCTATGTCTCCAAGTGCTGCCGCTCCTAACAGTGCATCCATGATTGCGTGAAGCAATACATCTGCATCGGAATGTCCCAACAATCCCAACGTATGTGGTATGTTCACTCCACCCAAAATCAACTCTCGCTCCTCTACCAGTTTATGCACATCATATCCCATGCCTACTCTCATTTTACGATTCCTTCTTGTCTTCTTTCTAACTTATACTTGCTTTTTATTCCTGGACTTTCTTAAAATTCTGCGTCTTTTCTTTCAGCTCATCCGCCTGCTCCTGCAGCTGCTTTTGCCCATTGTGCTAAGTCACCGGTCACCTGTGCCTGCTCTTTGGAAACTTTTAATGCCGCTCTGGTATTTTCCACACAGGATGAGGTATTCGCATCTATACTGTCAAACGATGTTCGGATCGCATTCTGGGCATTCGTAAATGCCTGCAATTCTTCAGACATATCCGTATTCATTTCGCCCAGTGTCTTAATTGCACTTTCAATTGCAGAAAATGCCTCCTGCACCTGTGTTGCGATCTCTGCATTTACACGGAAGGACTGTCCATACTCCTGTATCCGTGATACTGTTTTTTCAATCCGCTCCTGTATTTCGGTTACTAAATCGCGGATTTCCTCTGTGGCATCTTTTGTCTGCTCGGAAAGCTGTCGTATCTCATCTGCGACTACTGCAAATCCTTTTCCTGCTTCTCCGGCTCTTGCTGCTTCGATCGATGCATTGAGTGCGAGCAGATTGGTCTGTCCTGAAATTCCTGTGATCGTGGAAATAATATTGGTGATATTTTCTGATTTCTGCTCCAGGACATTAACACTTTCCTGCAGGGTGTTAATATTTTCCATATTTGCCATTGTCGCACTTCCAAGTTTTTCTACTACTTCTATGTTTTCCGTTAATTTGGCATTGGCTAATACAATAGTACTTCCCATATCGGAAAACTGCCCTTCAAAACGACTGATTTCCCGTTCAAAATTACTCAGTACTTCTTCGCTCTGATGCACATTTTCATATTGGACATTCATCGTATCGTTGATATTTTCCATTTCCTGTTTTACACGTTTTGCCCCCTGTACGATCGTGTCCGTGATATTTTGCAACTGCATGGAAGATTCTTCGATGTTCCCGGCCGCTTCTTCTGATGTAGAAAGAAGTCCGCGCAAGTTACCCAGCATTTTATTAAAGCCTTTTGCCAGTCTGCCCACCTCATCTTTGGACTCCACCTGAATACTTTCGTTCAGATCATTTGAAGTTACGGTATGCTCTAAATGCCGGATCGGATCTACGATTTTTTTCGTCATGATCGTAATGATCACGATTCCTACCACCAGTGAAATTGCCATTGCAATTACAAAGCCCTGCAACATGGAATTGACATCCTGATACAGCACTTCTTTTTCTAATGCGATCACCACATGCCAGTCACAGCTTTTTACTTTTCCAACAAAAAATCCTCTTGTGACTCCATCATAATCTTTCAGCCAGATGTTCTGCACCTTTTTTCCATCTGCTTCCAGTTTTTCGGATAATTTTTTTATAAGGATTTCCTGCTAAATCATTTAACCTGACCGGTTCATCATCCACATATCCGTATTTTTCATTCGGATGTACCATCAGACCATCATTCTGATCCACCAGCATCGCATAGCTGTTTCCTTCTACTTCGCATTTGTTTACAATCTCTACAACCTGATCGATGAAAATGTCCTCTGCTAAAACTCCGACAACTTTTCCATCCCACTCCACTTTTTTTTGAAAGTGTAATGACATATCTGCCGGAATCAGCATCTTTATATGGAGATTCGTAGTGCACTCCGTCCTTTTCTTTTGCCGCAAGATACCAGCCGCGCTTTGTAAAATCCACGCTGCCGTCCGCTTCATATCCGCTTCCCGCCGTCATCCGGTTATCTTCCGACGTAAAATAGATGTCATAGATGATGCCGTCTTCATTCTGGTTCTGCAAAAGTTCCTGCAGATATTGGGCAATGTTTTCCGGCTCCGCCATCTTCTGAGCCTCCATCGTCCCCGCCGTCACCTCTAAATATGTCGCATATCCATTCAGCCATGTCTCTATCTCCTGAGCATTTTTCTCGGCTGACAGTTCTGCCTTTTCCTCTTCTTTCTGGGACATTTTTGATGATGCGATGTTGTAACTGATCGCTGCCGTAATCCCCAGACAAACGATACAGATAATGCAGGTAACCACCCGCAGTTTTCTCTTTAGACTCTTCATGTTTTTCCCCTCATAGCATACTCTTTGTAACTATAAATTCTTACTTCTATTTTAATTATCTGACATCTGTTCGTCAACTGATTTTCACAATTTTTATGCTTTTAAAAAGGGTTATTTTTACTTACTAAAGAAACCTTCTTTTCTGCTGTTTTTTCTGTTATAAATTATCTCTTAAAGGTCATATTCTTGTTTGATTTTTTTTTCTAACAGGGCCCTGCACCCCTCCACACTGTCCTCATAGGTCCGGTCAAAATTGCCGGTGTACCATGGATCTGCAATGTCTCTTGGACTATCCGAAAAATCCAACAGCCTGTACACTTTCTTTTTGTGTATCTTTTTCCAATAATACGCATTATATTACGGATATTCATAGAATCCATGCCGATCAGATAATCATATGCATCGTAATCTGCTTTTGTCATCTGTTCCGCTCTATGCGGGATCAACGGAATCCCGACCTGGCGAAGTTTTCCGGCTGTTCCGTAATGCGGTGGATTTCCGATCTCTTCGCGGCTTGTGGCTGCGGAATCGATTTTGAAGTGGTTTGTTAAATTCTGTTCTTTTTTACCATGTGGGTGAAAATGCTTTGACACATGGGGCTGCGGCAGATGTTGCCGTGGCAGATAAATAAGACTTTTATCATAGTTGCATAACCTCGCATTTCTTAGTTTTTCTTGGTTTTTCGGACTTTGTGAGCCTTTGTAAATTTTTTGCTTTCTGGCATAACTTTGTTTATTTTCGCATAACAGCATCTGCTCAAACACATCATCTTTCGCATTAACTATAGTTCAGTATATTTCGTTGCATTTCCTTTTGCTTTATCTACCGGGTACTTTGCTTCATTCTGTTTCATCTTCATATTCACGATTTCATCAGCATCAAGTTCCAATTTGTCCAAAAGATTTTGTGAATAAACAAGTACATCTGCCAGTTCTTCTTTTATATGCTGCAGATCATACTCTGTATCACTCCATTGAAAACACTCCAACAACTCTGCTGCCTCAATCACAATCGATTTTGCAAGATTTGCCGGACTATGAAATTGATCCCAGTCCCTCTCTTCTGTAAATTTGCGAATACGCTCTATTGTTTTTTTCCTTCATAAACTTTACCCTTTTATCATTTTTGTTTTAACAGTTTCTTAAAATATTGCGCCAAGGGAACATCCGTACAATATACATAACATCCCTTCATACCTCTTGTCATGAGTGTTCTGTATGTATTTTTTATAATTTCATCTGCAACCCGATCTGCTTTTTCTTTATCTTTCTTCGCTAGTGTTTTTATTCCTTTCAAAGAATTATCGGTCTTTGCACGTTTTGTGTAATCTGTAATCACTTTCCCGTTTTCAAATCGCATATCATCACCAATGATAACACCTGTATAATCGAATTCCAAACCTTGCGATGTATGAATACATCCGGCTTCATGAACTGACTCTTCACTGATTGCAAATGCATCTCCACCATTTAGATTCCAGCTTATGGAATAATCTCCAATCTTGATATCATGGAAATTTGTATTATTTCTGGTAGCCTTCGGCCAGTTCCAACAATAACCTGCGAGAATTCTTGCTCTATTTCTGATGCGATTCTTTTCAAGCACAATTGCTTCCATTTCTGCAGGTGTATCACAGATGCGAATATCGTAATCAATTCCGTCAAGATCATAATTTGCTGTTTCACGGATTTCCAATGCCTGGTCTAACCATGCCAGATATCCATCCGAACCATTACATCGGAACTGAGAAACCAACTGCATTTTAATAACTTCTGATTCTTCCAAAACTGCCCACTTTTCTATCTCAGCTACACTCCCAATATCTGATAATGTAACCCTCTGACTTTCATCAATAAAAAACACACTGCAAGCAGCGGCATGAATGATTTCTTTTATCTGGTTCTCTCCCATATTTTGGAACATACCGGATTTTTCATTTAACCTATGTGCTTCATCAGCCAGTAATGTTCCGACTGAATTTCTTGGAGCTTCGGTATAACTTCCAGAACCTTTAAAGAGATTATCTACACTGTTTTTCCTCATGTGTCCCTTTAATTTAAATTGATATACTGTTCTCGGTGCAGCATTTTTTGAAACATATTGAACAAATTGCTTTCGATTCGTGAGTTCAGCCAGTAGATTAATTGCAACAACTGTTTTTCCGGTTCCGGGACCACCTTCAACAATAATCGTTCTCTTCTTTCCATCTTTCTGACACTGACAAGAATACTCAAGAATACTTTCATATACAACCTTTTGTTCATCCAACATAACGAATTCTTTGTTCCCTTTAAGCATATTTACAAGTGCATCCTGAAGTTGTTTAGAAGGTTTAATTTTTCCATGTTCAATTTTCAGCAGTGTATCCTCTTTGTCACCTGTTACAATTTGCTTTTTGATAAATGTACGAAGAGCTTCCCTTTGCCCATAAGTAAATGCAGGAGTCTCTTTCATAATATCCTGATATTGTTCTTTATCCAATGGATCATTTTCGATTCTTGGATAATTATGAAGATACGCACAGGGATGAAGACCGATTTCGTTATCTTGAACATATTCGTTATAATCTCTAATTAATGCTGCGTAAGACCATGCTTGATAACATGGATGTACAACTCTTCGCTCCGCTCCACCGTATATGTTTCAACAATTGCATCCTGACCATCAATAGCTGTTAATTTCTCCCATTGTTTCAATTCAACAATAACAATATTTCCTTTTCCATTCAATCCATAACCAGAAATAAGAAAATCTACCCGCTTTGAAGTCTGGGGAATATTATATTCAATCGCTACACCTGCATCCTTTGGAATATCCGAATCATTCAATGTAATATACATTTCTTTTAATGAATTCCTCCAGGCATTCAGCTCACTTAATCCTGTCGTTCGGTTCATCTTTAATTTTATATTTTCATATAATTTTGTTTCCAAACAATCATTCTCTGTATCAATCATAAAATCACTTTTTGTACCTGCATAAATAAGCATTTATTCACCCCACACATCATATTGTTTTGTTCACTTTCAATACATAATCCTAAAATAATCCAAATATGCTTTATATTTGTCCTGCGCAGTCAGACAGGTATCTGTCAAATAGACTTTTTCATTGTCCCACTCCTTCAATCCGCGATAATAGAACATCTTCAAATTGTCCTCAATAATGAAAGGGAACAATATTGTATTTCAGGCACTCCTTAAACATAATTAATCTGCCCACACGACCGTTTCCATCTTGAAATGGGTGAATCCGTTCAAACTCCACATGAAAGTCCAGAATATCCGCAAATTTCTTTTTCTTCTTTGGCATTGTATTCCGTCAGCAATGCCTTCATTTTATCGTCAACTTCTTCTGGAAGGGCTGTATCCCTGCCAACGACTTCATTCGGAAGTTTCTTATAATCACCAACAGCAAACCAATCTTTTCTAGAATCGCTAGTGCCATTCTTCAAAACCAAGTGAAGTTCTTTGATGAACTTCTCCGTCAAAGCTGCTTTTGCATGATCAATAATCATGTCGATACAACGAAAGTGATTTGCCGTTTCAATCACATCGTCCACATTCAGCACTTCTTTTTCTACGCCAATGGTATTGGTTTCAAAGATGTATCTGGTCTGATCATGTGTCAGGCGGCTTCCTTCCATATGGTTAGAGTTATAGGTCAAATCAATCTGTGTCTTATGATAAATCCCACCTGAATATTTACTGGCCTTCTGCTCTTTTAGAATATCCAGTAGCGTAATCGGCTGTTCTTTCTTTTTATTGGAACGCTCCGGCTTCTCTGCATTTTCGGGAATATTCCAAGTCTTACCAGTAAGAAACGCACCGTTCACACGTCCCTGGGCACAGTAATTTCTAACACTGCGCTCTGACATATTCCATTTTTTGCTATATCAGCAACTAAAAGGTATCTCATCTACAATCCTCCATCACAAATCATAACCTATATCCAAAACTACCAATCTACCAATTAGTATATCACGTCATCGGCAAAAACACCATTCTTTTTTCCCCACCGTGCTGTTTTTTAGCCGATATAACAATTATATCATCTTATAAGTTTCACTTTCATTTTCGCACATGATCATGAGGCTTTTACGTTCAAATTGCAATCATATGTAAAAGGTGGATGTTCTTTATCAAAATAAAAATGGCGAAGTGCTTATCGTAACACTCCGCCGAAAGTCCCACCGGGTTGCGCATGAAAAATCAGAGGCGTGGTGGATTCTGTTAATATTATTGTACAGCATTCAATGTTACTGTCAAGATTTCTTTTGTAAAAACAGCAGTCTCTCTTTGTTCTTGAGGTTGTACTATCATTTACATTCATCAATTCCAAATTTTCAGAACATTGGTGCTAGAATATTTCGAATCATATGTCAAGCATTTATTACAAAATAAAAGACCCTAGCATCATTTCTGATGCTCAGACTGTAGACAAAGACCTCGGCATTCCGCCGAGGATTTTTTTTGAAAGAGGCTAAAAGTCAGTATTTTCAAGACTTTTAAGCCTCTTTTGGTATAATGAAGATATCAAAAAGGCGGTATTTTCATATGATGACTCAAGAAACTGAAAAAGTGAGAAAACAAATGCAGATCGTATGTATCGATGATCTTGTTCCACAGGATCATCTTCTGCGGATTATCGATAGAGCAATTGACTGGTCATTTATTTATGACCTTGTTCGTGATACTTATTCTGATGGCATGGGACGTCCGAGCATTGACCCTGTAATGCTTATTAAGATTCCTCTTATTCAGTATCTGTACGGAATAAAAAGTATGCGCCAAACCATCAAAGAGATTGAGGTAAACATGGCATACCGTTGGTTTCTCGGACTTGAACTTTATGATCCTGTTCCGCATTTCTCTACATTTGGGAAGAACTATACCCGTCGTTTTAAGGATACCGATTTATTTGAGCAGATTTTTCAGCATATCCTAGAAGAATGCTATCGCTTTAAGCTGGTTGATCCAACAGAAATCTTTGTTGATGCAACACATGTCAAAGCAAGGGCTAATAACAAAAAGATGCAAAGACGAATCGCACAACAAGAGGCCTTATTCTATGCCGATATGCTACGCAAAGATATCAATGCTGACCGAGAATCACATGGAAAGAAACCTCTCAAAGATAAAGACGATCATAATAAGCCAGGATCCGGCGGCAATGATAAATTTGAAAACTATACAGATGACATTCCACTAGACGGAAAACCATCAAGTGCAGTACAACAGATCCTGAAAGTGGATGGTTTCGAAAGGGAGAACACAAGCATGTGTTTGCATATGGGATTGAAACTGCCTGCGATAAAACGGATGGATTATAGATTTTACAGTAAATCCCGGCAACGAGCATGATAGCAGAACTTTTAAAGGGCTTTATGACAAGCTTACACATGTTGGAATGAAATACTGTATTGTTGATGCTGGTTATAAAACTCCTGCGATAGCGAAAATGCTTATAGACGATGGCGTGACACCGGTATTTCCATACAAACGCCCGATGACTAAAGATGGATTTTTCAGAAAACATGAGTATGTGTATGATGAATACAATGATGCATACATTTGTCCGGGTAATCATTTCCTGCACTACAGCACCACCAATCGAGATGGGTATCAGGGAGTACAAAAGCTGCGGAAAAATCTGTGAGGGATGTCAGTATCTGTCGCAATGCACAGCTAGCAAAGATCATGAAATCACGGAGCTGATACCCCAAGTCAATGGATATGCCCAGAAAATCACTCGTATATCCGGGAGAATACGAACTGCCACAGTAATGTAGCTTACGCGAAACAGGCACCAGTCACAGAGCATAACGATCATCGGAACGGATGCGTTACCTGATCCACGAAGTATTGCTGCGATGCAATGAGAAAACGCCAGCAGACAATAAAATAGCGCAATTGTTCTGGACTGCATGACTCCATAATGTACAACATCAGGATCTCTGTTAAACG